>Ga0308157_10003298_pt1 | contig 23876 bp, 25 predicted proteins | sample PhyBR1_FD_201035 | JGI IMG/M metagenome (GOLD analysis project Ga0308157, IMG submission 201035) | Phyllosphere microbial communities from UC Gill Tract Community Farm, Albany, California, United States - DLSLB.R1 | ecosystem: Host-associated > Plants > Phyllosphere > Unclassified | place: USA...
TGGCAGCGCCAAAGTGGTGGGTTGGTTCTCCTCGCTGACCCGCCTGGCGCAGACTGGTTACATCTACCACTATGCGTTCGTCATGATCCTCGGCATTCTGGGGTTCCTGGTCTACTTCCTGCCGTTTTGGCACGCTTAATTAGCTGATACGCAAAGAGATAACGATAACCATGATGCAGTCAACCATATCTACACTACCTCCGTACCTGAGCCTCGCGATCTGGCTCCCGATTATCTTCGGCCTGATCGTGCTGGCCGTGGGCCGTGACACCAACGCCGCGCTGGTGCGCGTTGGTTCGCTGATCGGCGCGATCGTCAGCTTCGTCGCGACCATCCCGCTGATCACCAACTTCAGCAACGCCGCGCATGGCATGCAGTTCGTCGAGAAGTCGCCGTGGATCGAGCGCTTCAACATCTACTACTCGCTGGGCATCGACGGCCTGTCGCTGTGGTTCGTGCCGCTGACCGCCTTCATCACCGTGATCGTCGTGATCTCGGCCTGGCAGGTGATCCAGAAGCGCGTCGCTCAATACATGGGCGCCTTCCTGATCCTGTCCGGCCTGATGATCGGCGTGTTCTGCGCCATGGACGGCCTGCTGTTCTACTTCTTCTTCGAAGCCACGCTGATCCCGATGTACATCATCATCGGTATCTGGGGCGGCGAGAACCGCGTGTACGCGTCGTTCAAGTTCTTCCTGTACACCTTCTTCGGCTCGCTGCTGACGCTGGTCGCCATCATCTACCTGTACAAGGCATCGGGCGGCAGCTTCGACATCCTGATGTGGCACAAGATCGCCCTGACGATGAAAGAGCAGATCTTCATCTTCATCGCCTTCTTCATGGCTTTCGCCGTTAAAGTGCCGATGTTCCCGGTCCACACCTGGCTGCCGGACGTCCACGTGGAAGCGCCGACCGGCGGTTCCGCCGTGCTGGCCGCGATCATGCTGAAGCTGGGCGCCTATGGTTTCCTGCGTTTCTCGCTGCCTATCGTGCCGGACGCCTCGCACTACATGGCGCCGTTCGTCATCACCCTGTCGCTGATCGCCGTGATCTACGTCGGCCTGGTCGCGCTGGTGCAGAAGGACATGAAAAAGCTGGTCGCCTACTCGTCGATCGCGCACATGGGCTTCGTCACCCTGGGCTTCTTCATCTTCAATAACATCGGCATCCAGGGCGCGATCGCGCAAATGATCTCGCACGGCTTCATCTCCGGCGCGATGTTCCTGTGCATCGGCGTACTCTACGACCAGGCGCACTCGCGCCAGATCGCCGACTACGGTGGTGTCGTCAACAAGATGCCGAAGTTCGCCGCGCTGTTCATCTTCTTCTCGATGGCCAACTGCGGTCTGCCTGCGACTTCCGGCTTCGTCGGCGAGTTCATGGTGATCCTGGGCGCCACCCAGTTCAACTTCTGGATTGGCCTGCTGGCCGCGACCGCGCTGATCTTCGGCGCAGCGTACTCGCTGTGGATGGCCAAGCGCGTCATCTTCGGCAAGGTCGCCAACCACCATGTGGCAGAGCTGGTCGACATCAACGGCCGCGAATTCCTGATGCTGGGCATTCTGGCTGTCGCCGTGCTGTACATGGGCCTGTACCCAGCGCCATTCACCGACACGATGCAAACCTCGGTTGCAGACCTGCTGGCTCACGTTGCACACAGCAAGCTGCCTTACTGAAAACGGAAACACATAAATGACTACTCCACTTCCACAAGCGGTTATCAACATGGTACCGCTGTCCGCAGAAGTCGCTCTGCTGGTCGGCACCTGCGCGATCCTGTTGATCGATATGTTCCTGTCGCAGGGTAAGCGCTCGGTGACCTACGTGCTGTCGTTGCTGACGCTGCTGGTCTGCGGCGCCCTGAGCTACCACGACTACGCGGCCGGCACCACGGTCTACACCTTCAACGGCATGTTCGTCTCGGATCCGATGTCGAACCTGCTCAAGCTGTTCACCTACCTGACCGTCGGCCTGACGCTGGTCTACTCGCGCCAATACGCGGACGACCGCGGCATGTTGAGCGGTAACCTGGGCGGCGAGTTCTACGTGCTGGCGCTGTTCTCCACGCTGGGCCAGATGGTGATGATCTCCGGCTCCAACTTCCTGACCGTGTACCTGGGCGTGGAACTGATGTCGCTGTCGCTGTACGCGCTGGTGGCGATCCGCCGCGACAACCACAAGGCCACCGAAGCCGCGATGAAGTACTTCATCCTGGGCGCGCTGGCGTCGGGCTTCCTGCTGTACGGTATCTCGATGCTGTACGGCGCCACCGGCTCGCTGGACATCGCCCACGTGGCGACCGCTGTCGCCGCCGGCACCATCAAGCCAACCATCCTGGTATTCGGCCTGGTGTTCCTGGTCGCCGGCCTGGCGTTCAAGCTGGGCGCCGTACCGTTCCACATGTGGGTGCCGGACGTCTACGAAGGCTCGCCCACCGCGGTGACCCTGCTGCTGGGCGGCGCGCCGAAGATCGCCACCTTCGCGATCTGCATCCGCCTGCTGGTGGAAGGCCTGCTGCCGATGGCGTTCGACTGGCAGCAGATGCTGATGGTGCTGGCGGTTCTGTCGCTGGCCATCGGTAACCTGACCGCCATCGCCCAGACCAACCTGAAACGCATGCTGGCTTACTCCACCATCGCGCAGATGGGCTTCGTGCTGCTTGGCCTGCTGGCCGGCGTTGCTGGCACCACCGACCGTACCGGCGCCTCCGCTGCCTACAGCGCCGCCATGTACTACACCATCACCTACGTGCTGACCACCATCGGCAGCTTCGGCGTGCTGATGCTGCTGTCGCGCGCCGGCTTCGAAGCCGAGACCCTGAACGATTTCAAGGGCCTGAGCAAGCGCAGCGGCTGGTTCGCGGTGGTAATGTCGATCCTGCTGTTCTCGCTGGCCGGCGTGCCACCGATGATGGGCTTTGCCGCCAAGTTCTCGGTCCTGACCGCGGTGCTGGGCACCGGCCAGATCTGGCTGACCGTGCTGGCGGTGATGTTCTCGCTGATCGGTGCGTTCTACTACCTGCGCGTGGTGAAGATGATGTGGTTCGACGAGCCGGCCGATAACTCGCCGATCGTGGTCAAGGGCGACATGAGCTTCGCACTGAGCCTGAACGGCATCGCCATCATCGCCCTGGGCGTTCTGCCAGGCCCGCTGCTGGCGGCCTGCCTGAAAGCCATGACCCTGACGCTGAACACCTGATGGATGTTTCCGTCGCTAGCTGGTTGGTGATCGCCGTTGCACTGGTGGCCGCCAACCTGCCATTTTTCAACGACAAAGTATTCGCGCTGGTGGCCGCCAAGTGGCCCCGCAAGCCGCTGCTGGTGCGGCTGGCCGAAATGACGGTGCTGTACTTTGTCGTCGGCGCCATCGGCTTCGCCCTCGAAGCCAAGATCGGCAACCGCTTCCCGCAAACGTGGGAGTTCTACGCCATCGGCGCCTGCATCTTCATCGTGCTGGGCTTCCCCGGATTCATCGTCTGCTACCTGCGCAAGCGCCACGGCTGATACACTATCGTTCTTCAACGACGTGGAGCAGGCATGGACAAGCATCTGACAGAAACCCGTATCGACGGTGAATTGGTCTACAACGGCCACTTCCTCAAAGTCCAACGCGACACCATCGAACTCCCCGACGGCAAACACACGGCACGCGAATACGTGCTGCATCCGGGCGCCGTCGTCATCCTGCCGTTGCTGGACGACGGCACGGTGCTGATGGAGCGCCAATACCGCTATCCGCTGCATCAGGTGTTTATTGAATTCCCGGCCGGGAAAATCGATCACAACGAAGACCCGCTGGCCAGCGCCAAGCGCGAACTGGAAGAGGAAACGGGCTACACCGCCAGCGACTGGCAGTTCGTCAGCACCATCCACAACGCCATCGCGTACTCGGACGAGCACCTGGACCTGTACCTGGCGCGCGGCCTCAAGGCCGGCCCGCAGAAGCTGGACGAAGGCGAGTTCCTCGAAACCTTCACCGCCACCATCGACGAGCTGCTGCAATGGGTGCGCGAGGGGAAGATCACCGACGTCAAAACCGTCATCGGCATCTTCTGGCTGGACAAGCTGCGATCGGGCGACTGGAAACTATGAAGTGTGTTGTCCTCGTTGGTCTGGGTCTGCTGGCCTGCGGCACGGCTAGCGCCGCCGCGCAGCGCACGCCGTTCCAGATCCGCTGCGAGGACACGATCGCGAAGACGGTTTCGGTGCTGTCGGCCAGACAGAACGGCTACACCATCAACAACCAGCTGCCGTACCGTGCGCTGACCGCGAAGTTCGGCAGCATCGACGGCAAGATGGTGACGCTGGGCCTGACCGTGACCAACGGCCAGTATTCGGCGGAGCTGGGCGGCCAGATTTTGCAGGACGCGGCCAGCGGCTACGAGTGCATCGCGCCGAAAGTGGAGCTGAAGCTGAATTATTCGCCGGTGCTGATCTATGTCGGCAACGAGTTCGCGCCGGGCACTTGCGCGTACAAGGCTATCCTGGAGCACGAGCAGCGCCACCTGCAAGCGTATATGGAAAATCTGGCGCGCGTGGAGCAGGTGGTGCGCGCGGCGCTGAACAAACGCTTCGAGGCCAAGCCGCTGTACGCGCCGTCCGGCACCGCGATGTCGGCGCTGGAGCACGAGATCAACGGCACCTGGTTCCCGTTCATCCGGGATGAATTCGAGAAGGGCAAGGCGAAGCAGGCGGCGATCGATACGCCGGAAGAATATGCCCGCTTGAGCAAGGCTTGCGATGGCGAGATCGAAGCGATCCTGCTGCGCCGCCGGAAAAATAACTGAGAACTATGACCGCATCCAATCACACCCCGCGCTACTTTGCATTGCTACCCGCCGCCGGCGTCGGCGCGCGCATGGCGGCGGACGGACCCAAACAATACCTGACGATCGGCGGCAAGCCTATGCTGCGCCATGCGGTGGACGCGTTCCGCGCCAGCGATCTGGTGTCGCACACCTACGTGGTGGTCAGCGCGGCCGACGGCCAGATCGACGGCGTGCTGCCGGCGGACCTGGACGGCGTGACGGTGCTGCGCTGCGGAGGCGCCACGCGCATGGACACGGTGCTCAACGCGCTGCGCGAGCTGCAGGGCGTGGTCGCCGGCGGCGACATGATCATGGTGCACGACGCCGCACGTCCCGGCCTGACGCCGGCCTTGATCGCCAAATTGATAGACGGCGTGGGCGACGACGCGGCCGGCGGCCTGCTGGCGCTGCCGGTGGTGGACACGGTCAAGCGCGCGACGGGCGCGGTGCCGGTGGCCGCGACGACGGTGTCGCGCAACGGCCTGTGGCTGGCGCAGACCCCGCAGATGTTCAGCTACGAGCTGCTGCTGCGCGCCCTGGGCAGCGCGCCGGACGCCAACGCCATCACCGACGACGCCAGCGCGGTCGAGATGCTAGGCCTGTCGCCACGCCTGATCGAAGGCCATCCACGAAATTTGAAAGTCACACTGCCGGCCGACATCCGCATCGCGGAGATGTACCTGGCCGCCGGCGAATAACCAGGATAGAAAAATGACCAAACTCCCATTCCGCATCGGCCAGGGCTACGATTGCCACGCGCTGGTGGAAGGCCGCAAGCTGATTATCGGCGGCGTCGACATCCCGCATCACGTGGGCCTGCTGGGGCACTCGGACGCCGACGTGCTGCTGCACGCGATCACCGACTCGATCCTGGGCGCCGCGGCGCTGGGCGACATCGGCAAGCACTTTCCGGATACCGATCCGCAGTTCAAGGGCGCCGATTCGCGCACCTTGTTGAAGGAGGCGGCGCGGCGCGTGGTGGCCACCGGCTACAGCATCGGCAACATCGACGCCACCATCATCGCGCAGCGGCCGAAGATGGCGCCGCACATCGCCAGCATGTGCGCCAACATCGCGGAGGATTTGGGCGTGGCCGTCGGCCAGGTCAACATCAAGGCCAAGACCAACGAGAAGCTGGGTTACCTGGGCAGGGAAGAGGGCATCGCGGCGGAGTCGATCGCCTTGCTGATCGCTTCGTAAAACAAGGTCGCGTCGTTTTCCAGTACGCCGGTGGCCATGTCGCGGGATACGGTTGGGTAGTCTGCCAGGAAGTCATCCATTGGTTTGCCCGCCAGCAGATAGTCGAACATGCGCTTGATCGGTACCAGTGTTCCTTTGAACACCGGCATCCCGCCCAGGATTTCCGGCTCCATCTGCACCAGTGGTGTAATGGACTTCCTAAATGCCAGGACTTCCGGATCGATCGGATCAGTCGGAGATTTTCGCGGCGGTACAATGCGCCCGTGAATGCGATGAACGGCGTCACTAAAATATTGGGGATCAAGTTCAGGACAATCCTCGTCAAATACGATCTCGTCGTCATGATTGGGCATGACATTGATCCAGCTATCGGGATCGTCCAAGTAATCCAGCTGTTTTTCGTCTCCGTGTTTTTCTAATTGAGATGGTTCGTACTTCATCATTTCCCTCTTCATCCCGAGTATGCGTTGTCATCTCAGTGTAGTCGGGTGAGGCCACGCTTCAAGCGGCCAGGACATCGTTTCAATTTCTGTTCCTTCTGGGGGGGGGCACCGTCGATGCGGAAAAAGCCGATCTGTTACCATGGCGCTTTTTGACGGCAAAGGATGGACGATGGCGCGCGATATTTACGCTTATCGGCAGGTGGCGGTGCATTCGGTGGAACGCGCGGGCAGGGTGGCGATCCATCCGGTGCCGGGACAGGCTTTCTCGCCCGAGCTGCACGTGCAATGCTCGCGCCGCATGTGCGACGATTACCCGCTCGGCACCTGCTTCCTGCTTGACGCCAAACTGACCGACCGCCTCGGCGGCACGCCCTACCTGTACGCCTGGCACGGCGACGAAATCAAAGTGCTGTCAGCCAGCGAGACCAAGGCCTTCCTGGCTGAGTTCAAACGCGGCCGGATCTGATCAATGCACGGCGTGCAGCTTGCCCAAAGGCTTGCCATCATCCCGCGCCCACGCCGCGATCACGGCAGCCATCGCCAGCCCGAACAAGCCGCCCACCACCATCGCGCTCGACACGCCCAGATGGTCGACCGACACGCCGCCCACCAGCGCACCGCTGGCCAATGAAATCTGCGCCGTGGAGACGAACACCGCACCGCCGCTCTCCATCGCATCCGGCGCGGCCTTGAACATCCAGGTCTGCACCGAGATCGGCATCATGCCGAACGCCAGGCCCCAGATCACGATCAACACCGTCGCGCCAACCGCGCCAGTGCCGAACAGCGGCATCGCCGCCGCCGACAAGCCCATGATCACACCGGTGGCGATCAGCGAATTCTTGACGCTCTTCGCCACCGCCCAGCCGCCGATCAGGTTGCCGACAAAACCAGCCGCGCCATAAATCAGCAGCAGGGCGCTGATGGCCTTCGCGCTCAGGCCGGCAGTCTGGCTCAGGAACGGCGTGACATAGGTGTAGGCAGCGAACTGACCGATGAAGACCAGCAGCGTCGCCAGCATGCCAAGCCGCGCCTTCTGCACGCGCAGCAGCGCCGGCAGCTGGGCGAAGGTCAGCGCTTGCGTGGTAGGCAGGCTTGGCATCAGCCATACCTGCGCCGCCAGCACCAGCACCGACAACGAACCCGCAGCGAAGAAGGCCATGCGCCAGCCCACCAGTTCACCGATCATGGCGCCGGCCGGCACGCCGGCCACCGTGCCCAGCGAGATGCCGGCAAAGATGATCGACGTGGCGCGCGCGGCCGAAGCCGCCGGCACCAGCCGGTTGCCCAGCGCGCCGCCGATGGCCCAGAAGCCGCCCACGCCGATGCCCAGCAGCGCGCGTCCGGCCAGCACCAGCGGGAAGTTCGGCGACATGAAGACGATCAGGTTGGAGAGGATCAGCGTGGCGGTCAGGCCCCAGATGACGTAGCGGCGGTCGGTCTTGCCGACGCCGATGGTTACCAGGATGGCGGCGAAAGCGGCGACCAGCCCGGGAACCGTCACCAGCATGCCGGCGATGCCCTCGGTCACGCCCAGCTCGGCGGCGATGGAGGGCAGCAGGCCGACCGGAAGGAATTCCGTGGTGACCAGCGCGAACGAACCGACGGCGACCGACAGCACGGCCAGCCAAGCGGAACGGGTGGGTTTGGGGATGGGCAAGGGCGCGTCGTCGCGCACGACGGCCTGGGTGTTGTTGTTTTGCATGTGAGATTCTTCCTATGAGCGGTAAAAATACTTGAGTTTTTTACTGATCGGTTCATAATGAACACCGCAAAGAACTTTGTCAATAAATTTTTAACCGAACGGTATGAAAGATACTTCCGCATCCGCACGCAAGAGCGGCCGCCCGCGCACATTTGACGCGGAGACGGCGCTCGACAAGGCCATGAAAGTGTTCTGGGAAAAGGGCTACGAAGGCAGTTCGCTGCCGGAGCTGACCGAGGCGATGGGCATGAACCGCCCCAGCCTGTACGCCGTATTCGGCAACAAGGAAAACCTGTTCCGCATGGCGCTGGAGCGCTACGGCGCCACGCACGATCCGCTGTTCAACGCCGCGCTGGAGCAGCCGACCGCGCGCGCCGTGGTCGAGCATTTTTTACGCGGCAACGCCGACGCCCAGACCGAAGCCGAGAACCCGCACGGCTGCCTGGTGATCAACGGCGCGCTCGCCTGCAGCGACGATGCGTTGCCAATTCGCCACTCGCTGATCGAGCGCCGCGCCGCCAGCGAGGCCAAACTGCGCGCGCGGCTGGAGCGCGCCAAGGTGGACGGCGACCTGCCGGCCGAGAGCTGCTCGGGCCAATTGGCGCGCTACGTGATGACGGTCTCGAATGGGATGGCGGTGCAGGCGGCGGCCGGCGCCACCCGCAAACAGCTGCAGGAAGTGGTGGACCAGGTGCTGCGCGGCTGGCCTTCTTGAACGCGTAGAAATGTTGCCTTAAAAATATATTCAGTAACAAAATGAAATTTTAGTTGTGCTTTTGAAATTAGTCGGTAGAATGGCTTCATTACGTCGCCGTCCCACCTTTTTTGAAAGTCACATGATGAAATTTTCTAAACTGATCCTGGCCGCTGCCATCGCCGCAGTAAGTGTTTCGGGCGCCGCATCGGCCGCCAACCTGATCCAGAACGGTGACTTTGAAAATGTCGCCGGCGTCAATCTGAACAACTACGTCATGGTAGGCGCGGGTTCGGGCGCGATCGCCAACTGGACTGTCGGCGGTGTGTCGGTCGACGTGATCAACAACAGCTACAACTCGATCTCGGGCAGCAGCATCGACATGCTGGGCACGCCAGGTCCGGGCGTGCTGTCGCAGTCGTTCAACGCGGTCGCCGGCGCCACCTACACGCTGTCGTTCGACCTGACCCACAACCCGAACTCGCACGGCGCTGGCCTGGATGTGTTCGTTGGTGGTAACCACTACTCGTTTGACGGCAGCACTCCTGTCACCAACTACAGCTTCAACTTCACCACCACCGGTGGTTCGCAGGCGCTGGTGTTCAGCAGCGTCGGTGGCGACGGTTACTCGGGTGCCGTGCTGGACAACGTATCCATCACCGCCGCCGTGCCTGAGCCGGAAACCTACGCCATGCTGCTGGCAGGCCTGGGCCTGGTAGGCGTCATCGCCCGCCGCCGCAAAGCAGCCAAGTAAGAGACAGCACGAAAAAAACCCGCCGGCACTGAGCGCGATGTTAAGAGCGTTCAGGCCGGCGGGTTTTTTTACGTCTGGCGAATTATTTGTAGTCGTTGAGATTTGACCAGATGGATTGCCTTAAACGGTTGGCTGCTTTCGCCCCCGAAGCTGACATTCAATAAAAAAGAATGGAGTTCTTGAGGGCCGTGATAAACAGATTCAAACGTCGAGGCATTCAGGATTTCGTGAAATATGTGCTACAACAAGGGTTGCTAGTTGAAATAGTTCTCCCCAAAGTGCGTCAGCCGAAAAATTGGCGCCAGAATGAAATAATTTATTCCGATTCTTTGTGATGTTCTTGATCATCGTTAAATCTACATCTTTAGTTTGCCCCAATACAGTGATACTGATGATGCCAAAGCTCTGGATTATAGCTAGAAGTTTTGCTTCTCTTGAATCCTTTGTTCTCAATAGTAATTTTAAAATGGCGTCCTTTTTCGTACTTTTCATTTGACTGGCAAGCTGTTCAATGCGTTCAGTTTCCGCTGTGTCAAAAAGCTTGCTGCTGCCAAATAGTGATCTATATTTCTGCGAGCTCTCTAAATATTCTAACACTAAGAAAAAATGAAAATATTTGGATTTCAAGTGTTCAGCCCTCAGTCCGTCATAGTAAAAATTCAATAAATCGGGATGAGTCAATGGGAAAAAATGTTCTTCGGAAATATCCAATGTGAGAACTGATTTTAGACTTAAGGAATCTGATAACATCAAACCATTAGGTGTAACGCTTATATTTTCAAGCTGATGCCACTTTGGCTTTACGAAAAGTGTTCCGTAGTGTGGGTTGGCCTCTTCTAGACCTAGTCGTAAAGATATGCACGCCGTGATCTTCTCCAGAAAACTGGTTTGTAGTTCTTCTGTACTTAATGTTTCGGAAATTACGAGGAATGAATATTCATCATTGCCTTTTTTGCTTATCGTTAGTGTTGTCCCTACGATACCAAGTGGCGAATCTATTTCAAGTGGTAAATTTAATTTGACGGTATTCCGTCCATGAAAACCCCTGATCAGAATTTCGTGTGACGCAATGATCGAAAACGGGCACGTGAAGCTATAAGCCATATGTGACGCCTCTACAAAAGGTTCTGTTAGCGTATCAAGGAGAAATTAGACACGTGAGGTATATTCTGTTCGCTCTTGGCCGAACCAGGCTAAGGTAGTTGAGGATAGCACTCTTGTCTGCTGGGAAACTCACATCTTTTTTTACCTAATGGCTGGCTTCTTCAATCAGACGGTGGTGGACGTTAGCGGCAAGCGATTGGCAAAACCGATCGAGCACAACATCAATTGGCGAGTTCCGCGCTATCGGCTGCGCTGTCTTACTACTGATGAATATCGCTGCCGGCTGGTATAAATCTGACGGAAATGTCATGGCCCAATCCAGTTGGCCAGTTCTGGTAAACAACTTCGGTGCGCCATTTTACCCCGGTCCAGGCTGATGACTTTCCAGCCCTAATAGCTGCGGCCATACCTGCAGGCTCCGCACCTAGCACCTTACGTGCGGCAATCGTGGCGGCTTTAACGAGAACCTCGCGCGACGCAGCAGTCTCCGAGGGATTATTGACATTCAGTATCAAGCTGACTCGCATCAGCTTTTCCACGGATTCTTGTCTACTCATCGAATAGAAGGCTAGGTTGTTGAGCATCCCGCCTTTTCCCGGTTTTACTCCGACATCGACATAATTACTAGCACAGCTACCAGTACGGTAATTGAACGGCCGGGCAGGAAGCCCAGCCTCAGCTCCGATAAAGCAAAAATCTCGTGGATGAGATAGCGGCGTCATTTCCTCTGCGGCTACCAATGCAGAGACTATCAGTAAAAATACGGAAAAGAATAATTTCATAATGTTCCCACCTGAAAAGTTGCGTACATAGTGTATTTTTTAGCGACCGCTATTGGCTATTACTTGTTGGAATCTGGAACGGCATCATCTTTTGGCAGGTATTCCTCCTGGGAGCGGAAAGCATCATTTGTTTCAATCTTCTTTGTTCGCGCCAGTTTTTGGTAGCGCCCTTGGGTGTTGAGCTGTTGCGCATTCGGGTCGAATCGAAAGATGTGGCGAAGTATGCCTTCAAGCTCACGGATTTCCTCTTCCCGAATGTTTGGCCAAACAGCAAAAACGGAGCAGGTATCCCATAAATCGCCTTTCTGCTTTTTATGTGCTCTCAGCCTTCCCTTCATACCACTAGCAGACATGCCAACATACACAACATTTCGATGCGGTTTCCTTGGATTGCCCGACGCTTGCGTGCAATAAAGAACGTAAATCCCGCGCATCCCTTTCGGGAGCGTATCAATGTCATCTTTGCTTATGAGCTCTAGCTGCTGCTCGATAAGTCTTAAAGGTTCTACACGTTTAGAATGCTTCGTGGTAGGCATGATCATTAGCAAGACCTGTGATTAGTTTTATGAATTTCGACGTTCGCTCCTAGTCGAATCTGGCCAAACATGCACAGCATATCATCTTGCTCAGCGGCAAATTTCACGCATTCTCACTCTATGCCACAGCCGGCCTTCGTGTGCTCTATAAAACGAACTGGGGCGCGGTAGCGTCGGGTTGCTCCTCGCAATCCGACTGAAGATGCCTCAACTCTGTCAACGGCAGGCCCTTTTCCAGAATTATAAAAAGGTTGCTTAAGAGAAAAACTCGGACTATGATGAAGTTATACACAGACCTAAATAATGTCTAACGTTGTCATAAACATAGGTGAGCGCCATGTCACTCAGTGAACCTGCTGTCCACTCGATTCGTCGGGGACCGCCGCGCCCGCAGGACGCGATGAGTCCTATCCCGGCCTCCGCCAATTCCTTTGAAATGACGGGCGAGGACGATATCGGTGATACGTTGACCCTTCTGGCTGAAACCGGCGACGCGATTTCGATGTACGTTCCCGGCAACCGCGAGCCGGTGCTTGGCCGCATTCTGTCGGTCGATCCCGAGCAGCCGCATTTTGTGATGGAGTTGAACGAAGGCTCGGTGCTGGCGCCTGGCAAAGTCACCTTCGTCACCTGGCTGACCTCCGCGAAGCTGCAGTTCCGCCTGTCCAGCGAGGAGTGGACCTCGATTCCTGGCAGCCCGCACCTGATTCCCATGGTCTTCCCCGAAACCTGCGCCGTGCTGAACCGGCGCGCGTCGGAGCGGGTGGAAACGCCGCTGGCGGCCACCTTCAGTGCGTCGTTCGAGTTAAACGGCAAGCTCTATGAGTTGCCCATCTACGATTTTTCCCTGGGCGGGATCGGCCTGCGCTGCACGAAGAACGCTGTGAAGGGTCTGCTCAAAGGCCGCAAGCTGTTGAATGTGCAGCTGGAACTGGAATCGGAATCCGTCATCGTCCCCGAAATGGAAGTGCGCGTCACGCGCTCCTACAAATCCTTCCTGCTGGGCGAGCAACTCCATATCGGCTGCATGTTCCTCAATCCGCCACCAGAGGTGGAGGCCGATATCAAAACCCTGCTGGCCCACATCCACAACATCCCGCAGGACTAGCATCCCACGGGCTGCCGGCGTTCATTCGGCGCCGTCGTCGTCGTCCTCGGTTTCCGGCGTGCCGTCCTTGACCGCGTGGACGCGGGCTGCATCGGCGGCGATTTTCAGTTTGGCCGCATCCCCCATGAATTGATCGACGCTGTGGTCCGGGCTGTGCCGCACTTCCGGCGGCAGCAGCACCGACATGTACAGCTCGTCGGCGGCGCGTCCCGTCCCCTGCAGATTGGTCATCAACATCAGCGCGGCGCCGCCCATCAGCATCACCCAGCTGCTGATGGCGAAACGCCGCGGATGGTGGGGCTTGATGGTGACCAGGTGGAAGAACAGCATGCCGCAGGCGATCGCCAGCGTGACCAGGTTGCCGTAGCGGGTGAAGGCCTCGGCCGACCACGCATACGCCAGCACCGAGCTGACGACCTTCCACACGCCGACCACGGCCAGCGCGCTGCCCAGGATGAACAAGTGCCGCCCCAGCCGCGCATGGACGCCGAACAGGCGGTTGGCCAGCGCCCACAAGCCGCTCCACACCAGGCCGGCGGCCAGGCTGGTGGCCAGCACTTGCAGGTAGCGGATCAGCGCGAACGGTTCGACGTCGGACAGCCAGGTTTCCAGGCAGGTGAAGATGGCGATCAGTGCCAGGCCGATGGTGGCCGGCGCCGCGCCTTCCCAGCCGTGCATGGTGGTGTCGGCCCGTTCGTCGGCGACCGGGAAGTCGGCCGCGCGCACGCGCAAGCGTGTGTGGCCGAGGCGCACCATGGTGTCGCCGTCCAGCACCATGCTGGTCTGGCGCTTGCCGTTGAGGTAGCTGCCGTTCTTGCTGCCGAGGTCGCGCAGCACCAGCCGGCCTTGCTCGTCGGCCTCGACCACCGCGTGGGCGGCGGCGCTGTGGGCGTCGTCGAGGATGACGTCGTTATCGTAGCTGCGGCCCAGGCGGATCGGCAGCGCGTCCACCTTGTGACGGTGCAGCACGTCGCCGTTGCGGGCCAGGATCTCGATGAAGTAGGGGGCTTTCATCGCGCGCCTCCCTTGGCCGCCGCGGCGGGCTTCTCGGATTTCTTGACCACCACCGGCGCCAGGCCGATCGAGTCGATGAACACGCGCGACAGGCGCAGTCCGTTTTCATACGAGACGCCGCGTGCGTCGAGCCGGCTTTGCAAACTCATCAAGCCTTGGTCGGTGGAAGCGGTCAGCAGCGCGAAGTCGTACAGGCCGGCGAACTTGCGGTAGGCGCGCACGCACAGCACGGCGCGCAGCGGCACGTCCTTGTTCTTGACGAAGTCCTCGGTGCATTGCGGGCCGGTCAGGCGGGTGTCCTTGTTGGTGCCGAAGTGCTCGTTCTTGAACGAGGCACTGGCCAGTTGCGCGAAGCGCAGCTTGCCCAGGCCGGTGCTGCGCAGGTACTGGTGGCGGATGCTCAGCTGTCCCGTCTGCAGCGAGCCGCTGACGAAGATGGCCGACTCCATCGCGCAACTGGCGTCGTCCACCGTGAACGGCTTGTCGGCCTTGACGTTGGAACGGCCCCAGCAGCGCATCTGCTCGGACTCGCGCACCGGCACCTGATACGGGCCCATCGGCTTCAGGCTCAGCGGGCTGGCCAGCAGCTGGTCGACCATGGCGCGCTGATGGGTCAGCAACTGGGCGGCGACCACGGCGGTGAAATCGGCCGGGGCCTTCTTCTGCTGCTCCACGCGCTTGAGCAGGTCCTGCGCGTAACGGGCCGGCACCAGGAAGCTGACCAGCTCGCCGTCGAGGCGCTTGGAGACGTTGACGCCGGCCACCGCGCCGTCCACCGTCACGCTGGGGCCGCCGCTCATGCCGGAGTTGATCGGGCCGGTGAACATCAACTGGTCGTAGAAGCTGCGCGCGATCACGCCGTTGTAGGCGCCTTCGGAAATGGCGAAGCCCAGGTCGAGCGGGTTGCCCAGCGAGTACAGGTACTGGCCCTGCGTCAGCTTGGCCAGCTGATCGGGGATCTTGAAGAAGCCGGTGCCGTTGCGGCTCACGCGCAGCACCGCCAGGTCATGCAGCACGTCCACCGCCAGCAGCTCGACGTTGCCGCGCTGGCCGCTGGTGTCGACCCATTCGCCGACGTAGGTGTCGGGATCGAGCGCGAACTGCGAGACCACGTGGTAGTTGGTGACCACCAGGTTGCTGGTGCCGATCAAGAAGCCGGAGCCGACCGACGATTGCGTGCGGCCGCTCTTGAGCAGCGAGCGCACTTGCAGGATGTCGTTTTTGGCGGAAGCGTACAGATGCTGGGCCGAGCTGGAGGGCTGCGGCAGCGGGGTGGCGTCGGCGTTGTCGGCGGCGGGCGCCGAGCCCTTGGCCGGGGATTGCGCGGCGGCCAGTGGCGGCGTGGCCGGGGTGGTGGCGGCCGGAGCGGCCAGCGCGGTGGCGCCGGCCCAGCTCAGGGCGATGGAGACAGCAAGCTTGTTAAATTTCATGCAATCCTTAAATCGGCTTTAGAGGATCTTGAATAACCGCAAATTCGTCATTTCCGCGCAAGCGGGAATCCATGCATTGCCTGAAGTCGCTCCATGTTGCGCATCTGGTCAAGCGGCGCATGGATTCCCGCCTGCGCGGGAATGACGGTGCATTTACAGCGCGCCGTCCTCCACCGGGGCCGGGGTCAGCGGCGTCATCATGTGGCCCAGCTTGGCGGCCTTGGTATTCAGGTAGTGCTGGTTGAAGGCGTTGCGGTTGACCAGCAGCGGAACGCGCTCGGCCACCTCGATGCCCAGTTTGGTCATGGCATCGATCTTACGCGGATTATTGGTCATCAGGCGTAAGCTTTTGACGCCGAACTGCGCCAGCATCGGCTGCACCAGGCCGTAGGTGCGCTGGTCGGGCTTGAAGCCCAGCTGTTCGTTGGCCTGCACCGTGTCGGCGCCGGCCTCCTGCAGGCGGTAGGCGCGGATCTTGTTGACCAGGCCGATGCCACGGCCTTCCTGGCGCAGGTACAGCAGCACGCCGCGGCCCTCGGCGGCGATGCGCTTGAGCGCGCCTTCGAGCTGGGCGCCGCAATCGCAGCGCTGCGAGAACAGCACGTCGCCGGTCAGGCACTCGGAGTGCACGCGCGCCAGCACCGGCTCGCCGCTGCCGATATCGCCCAGCACCATCGCCAGGTGTTCCTTGCCGGTGGCCTTTTCGACAAAGGCGTGCAGCGTGAACTGGGCCCAAGGGGTCGGCAGGGCGCAGGAAGTCATGTAATCCAGTTCGTCGGTTGCCGGGGTTGCTGCGCTCTGCGACATAGCTATGCTCTTCAATTGATTGATATTCAGGTAAAAAAGGCGCGCCGGGCTGTTCGAACAGACCCGGCGCGCCCTTCATGATACCAAAACTGGCGGAAAGTTTTTTTAGGCCGGCCTCTAGCCTGAGTGGGAGCTTAAGCCGGGAGGTCGAACACCAGCACTTCCGCCTCGTAGGCGTCCTGCAGCGTGACCTGCGTTTCGGCCGTGATCTTCAGCGCGTCGCCGTCTTTCAGCGGCGTGCCGTTGACCGTCACATCGCCGCGGATCACGTGGACGTAGGCGATGCGTCCCTCATCCAGCTCGTGCTTCAGGTGGTCGCCGGCCGCCATGATGGTGGCGTAGATCGCCGCATTCTGGTGGATCAGCACCGAGCCATCGCGGCCGTCGTTGGAGGCGATCAGGCGCAGCCGGCCCTGTTTGCTTTCCGGCGTGAAGTGCTTTTCCTCGTAGCTGGGCGGGATGCCGGTCTGGTTGGGCTGGATCCAGATCTGCAGGAAATGCACCTGTTCGCTTGGCGAATGGTTAAACTCGCTGTGCCGCACGCCGTTGCCGGCGCTCATGCGCTGGACGTCGCCGTAGTGCAGCACCGAGCCGGTGCCCATGCTGTCCTTGTGCTCCAGCGCGCCGCTCAGCACGTAGGAGATGATTTCCATGTCGCGGTGGCCGTGGGTGCCGAAGCCCTGGCCGCCCAGCACCTGGTCCTCGTTGATGACCAGCAGGGGACCGAAACCGGTGTGTTTCGGATCGTGATAGCTGCCGAACGAGAAGGTATGGCGGGATTGCAGCCAGCCGTGGTTGGCGACGCCGCGTTCTTCACTTCTACGAATTTGTAACATGGTAGGCTCCGTTTCTTTTTAGTTAATGTGCGATAATTTTGAAAGGTGTTTCGCTATCGCCGCATCCATGAATCACAGTATATTCCTCCGGTTCGCAATAAAAAAACGGAAAATTTACCTCTTTACTATCGAAAAAATCGAATGCTCAGACTCAGCCTGGATGCCCTGCAAATCGTCGATGCCATCGACCGCCGTGGATCGTTCTCCGCCGCCGGCAAGGAACTGCACCGCGTGCCCTCGACCATCTCCTACACCGTCAGCAAGCTGGAGGACGACCTCGGCGTGCAGGTGTTCGAGCGCATCGGCCCGCGCGTGGAGCTGACGGCGGCCGGCGCCGAGCTGCTCAAGGAAGGGCGCTACCTGCTCAAGGCCGCGCAGGACCTGGAGCACCGCGTGCGCCGCGTGGCGTCCGGCTGGGAGACCGAGCTGGCCGTGGGCATGGATTCGATGTTCTCGGCCAGCGTGTTCCGCGACGATGTCCAGGCCTTCTACCAGGTCGCCCAGCAGACCCGGCTGCGGCTGGTGCGGGAAGCGCTGTCCGGCGCCTGGGAGGCGCTGCTGGACCGCCGCGCCGACCTGCTGGTGGGCGTGGCCGGCGACGGTCCGGCCGGGGGTGGCTATGTGTCCCAGCCGATCGGCAAGATCGGCTTCGTGTTCGCGGTGGCGCCGTCGCATCCGCTGGCGTCGGTCGAAGGCCGGCTGGACCGCGTTCAACTGCAGCGGCACCGCGCCGTCAGCGTGGCCGACTCGGCCCGCCAGATGGCGCCGCGCACCGTCGGCCTGGTGCTGGGCCAGGACACGCTGACCGTGCCCGACATGCAGACCAAGTTCCAGTACCAGCTCGACGGCATGGGCTTCGGCTTCCTGCCCGAGCCGTGCGCGCGCGCCGCCATCGCCGCCGGCCTGCTGGTGGAAAAGCAGGTCGAGGAACCCAAGCCGGCCGAGACCTTCCACCTGGCCTGGCGCAGCGGCGAGCGCGGCGCGGCGCTGCAATGGTGGCTGGACCGCATGAAGCAGCCGGGACTGTTCGAGCGGCTGCTGGGCCATTTGCCCCACCGTTTGATATTGCCCGGTTCGCTTCCATAATGTTGGCCGACGCCAATAATTTCGGAGTACCATAGCGGGATCATCGATTGCTCTTGCTGGACACCCCATGACCGCTTCGACCGCCATGCCGCCCGTGTTTTTGCATCCCCTGGCCGATCGCAACGGCGTGCCCTCGGCATTGCTGCTCGACGCCGGCGGCCTGCAGGCCGATGCGGTGCCAGCCGGCGCGCTGCAGGAGCTCGCTTCCGGCAGCATGAGTTGCTACTACCGCGCCGGCCAGGCCGAGGCGGTCAATCATATGCTGGACGAGGCCGGCTGGCAGCCGCTGCCCGCCGACAAGGTCCACCACAGCGACGCCGCGCTGGCCGCCGAGCTGCCCGCCGGCGCCAACTGGATCGAAGGCGACTGGTTCCTGGCGCCGCCGCCCAAGCCGGTGGGCAGCCAGGCCGCCTCGCGCGCGCTGGCGCTCAAGCTGGTGCAACTGGTCTCGGCCGACGCCGACACCCACGAAATCGAAGCGCTGCTGCGCCAGGACCCGACCTTGTCCTACCACCTGCTGCGGCTGGTGAACTCGCTGGGCATGGGCACCGGCCGGCGCGTCACCAGTTTTTCGCAGGCCATCCTGATCCTGGGGCGCTCGCAGCTGCGGCGCTGGCTCAACCTGATGCTGTTCTCGTCGCGCGAGGCCGACCAGCGCTCGGCCATGCTGCTGGCGCGCGTGTCGGTGCGGGCGCGGGCGATGGAGCTGCTGGCCAAGGCCGCCGGCCATGACAAGCCGCGCCAGGAGCAGGCCTTCATGGCTGGCATGTTCTCGCTGCTGGGGGTGCTGTTCGGCATGCCGCTGGCCGAGGTGCTGCAGCCGCTGACCATCAGCGAAGCCGTGCAGCAGGCGCTGCTGGCGCGAGAAGGCGAACTGGGCCAGTTGCTCGACGTGGTCGAGGCAGCCGAGCACGACGACATGGCGGCGCTGACCCAGGGCCTGCAGGCGCTGCAGATCGACGGCGCCAGCTTCAACCAGATCCAGGCCGAGGCGTATTTGTGGATGCAGGGTGTGGCGGCGGGCAAGGCGGGCAATCCCCATGCGTGACGCGATCGAGCTCTGCCTTGCGCTGAGCCGTCAGGCCCGCGGCGAGTCGGGCGAGGCGCTGGCGGCCACGCTGGCGCGGTTGGACGCGGCGCTGGCCGAGGCGCGTGCCGGCCTGCCCGAGCCCGCTGCGGAAACGGCCGACGCCGAGCTGGAGCTGGACCTGGCCGGCTACGTGACCGCCTGGAGCGATGGCGCCCGCCAGATGTTCGGCTACACGGACGAGGAGGCCCTGGGCAGGCACGTGCTGTTCCTGTACGCCGAGGGCGACGACGACGGCAACATCGCCGAGCTGTTCTTCGAGCACGACGGCAATCCAGCCGGCGGCGCCCACACCGAGGTGCGGCGGCGCAGGAAGGACGGCGAGCTGATCTGGGTGAACCTGCACCTGCTGCTGCGCCACGACGAGGCCGGCGACCCGGTCGGCATGCTGGTCAAGCTGTCCAATGCGGACCAGACGCTGTCGGCGGCGGACAAGGTCAACCTGCACGCGCGCATCATCGAGGACAGCGACCAGGGCGTGCTGATCACCGACGCCCATGAGCGCATCGTGTCGATCAATTCCTCGTTCACCCGCATCACCGGCTACACGCCGGAGGAGTCGATCGGCAAGACCCCCGACCTGCTGCGCTCGGGCGTGCACGACGCCGAGTTCCGCGCCAAGGTGCGCTCGGCCATGCAGGGGCAGGGGCCGTGGCGCGGCGAGATCATCGGCAAGCGCAAGAACGGCGAGCTGTTCCCGCAGTCGGTGACCATCAGCGTGGTGCGCGACGCGCACGGCAAGATCAGCCACACCTTCTCGCTGTTCTCCGACATCAGCGTGCACAAGGACGCCGAGGCGCGCATGCAGCGCATGGCCAACTACGATCCGCTGACCGGCCTGCCCAATCTTTGCCTGCTCAACCAGCTGGTCAGCCAGGCGTTGACCGAGACCAAGCGCTCACAGGAGCACGGCGCCTTGCTGGTGATCGAAATCGCCCGCATCGGCGCCATCAGCGACACGCTGGGCCACGACATCGGCAACGACCTGCTGTGCGAGATCGGCCGCCTGTTCCGGCTGGCGCTGCGCGAGGCCGACGTGCTGGCGCGGCTGGACGGCCACAAGTTCGCGGTGGCGCTGCTGCACGTGGAAAAGCGCGAACATGCCGCCATCGTCGCGCAAAAGCTGCTGGCCACACTGGCCGCGCCCATCGTGATCGCCGGCCACAGCCTGCAGGTGGGCGGCCACATCGGCATCACCGTCTACACCGAGGACGGCACCGACGTCCCGACCCTGATCCGCTACGCCGACGTGGCGATGAACAAGGCGGCGCAAAGCATCGAATCGGCCTTCCTGTTCTACAGCGAGGAAATGAACCAGCGCGCCAAGGAACACCTGCGCATCGAGAGCGAGCTGCGCCAGGCGCTCGGCAACAACGAGCTGCTGCTGTACTACCAGCCCAAGGTCAGCCTGCGCAGCGGCCGCATCGTCGGCGCCGAGGCGCTGCTGCGCTGGCGCCATCCGGTGCGCGGGCTGGTGTCGCCGGGCGTGTTCATCCCGGTGGCGGAAGAGACCGGCTTGATCCTTGAGGTCGGCAGCTGGGTGCTGGAGGAAGCCTGCCGCCAGGTGCGCGAGTGGAAGGACGCCAACCTGATCATGCCGCCGATCGCGGTCAACCTGTCGGCGCGGCAGTTCGACAGCCAGCTGCCCAAGCGCATGGCGGCGGTGCTGGAGCGGCACGGCGTGCAGCCCGACCAGATCAACCTGGAGATCACCGAGAGCCTGCTGATGCGCGGCACCGACAACGTGATCGCCATCATGAACGAGCTGGTGGCGATGGGCATGGCGCTGGCGCTGGACGACTTCGGCACCGGCTACTCCAGCCTGGCCTACCTGAAGAAATTCCCGATCAGCACCCTGAAGATCGACCGCTCCTTCGTGGTCGGCCTGCCGTACGAGGAGAACGATTGCGCCATCGCGCGCGCCATCGTCACCATGGCGCAGCAGCTGCGCCAGGAGATCGTGGCCGAAGGCGTGGAGACCGCCGAGCAGATGAGCTTCCTGCGCGAGCTGGGCTGCGACCAGCTGCAGGGCTATCTGTTCAGTCAGCCGATTCCGGCCGCCGAGTTCGCCAGCATGCTGCGCGAGGGCAAACGCCTGGCCTTCGGCGGACGCTGATGCGGCCCGATTGGCCTCCTGAAAAATCCCGCGATTGGCATCCCGCCAGCGCGCCGTCCGCAGGCACAATAAAACCATGATAGATCTCTACTACGCCGCCACCCCCAACGGCTTGAAAATGACCATGTACCTGGAAGAGGCCGGTATCGACTACCGCCTGATCCGCGTGAACATCGGCAAGGGTGAACAGTTTGCGCCGGAATACCTGCGCATCTCTCCAAACAACAAGATCCCGGCGCTGGTCGACCACGCGCCGGCCGACGGCGGGCCGCCGCTGAGCATGTTCGAGTCCGCCGCCATGCTGCAATACCTGGCCGACAAGAGCGGCTTCGGCCTGCCGCGCGACCCGCGCGCGCGGCTGGTGGCCCTGCAATGGCTGACCTGGCAGGTCGCCGGGCTGGGGCCGATGGCGGGGCAGATCGGCCACTTCAACATCTACGCGCCGGAGACGGTGCCGTACGCGATCGACCGCTACACCCGCGAGACGCACCGCCTGTACGGCGTGCTGGACAAGCAGCTGCAAGGCCGCGAGTTCATCGCCGGCGAGTTCTCCATCGCCGACATCGCCTGCTATCCTTGGATCGTGCCGCACGAGGGACATGGGCAGACGCTGTCCGACTTCCCGGACCTGCAACGCTGGTTTGAAACGATCCGCGCGCGGCCGGCCACGGTCAAGGCCTACGTCGGCGTGGAGAACGTCTACGCCCGCAAGGACCGCGTCATCTCGGACGAGGAGCGCGCCATCCTGTTCGGGCAGGGCCGCCGCGTTTGATACGGCTGGGATAAAGCACGAATCGCCGGAAGATGACAGAATAGGGGACGCCATAGCAATTATGGCAACCTGCCGCTCTATTATCTTTTACGGAGACTTCCATGCAAAAACGTACTTTTCTGCTTCGTAGCACCGCAGCGTTGATGTTGGCCGGACTGGCGCTGGGCGGTTGCACCACCACCACCACGGCCGGCAAGGCCGATTCGGCCGCCGTCCGCACCGAGATCGAACAAGGCTCCTACTCGACGCTGGAGCGCCTGTATTCCGAAGTGAAGGGCTCGCGCGAGCTGGTGCGCAAATCGGCCGGCGTGCTGGTGTTCCCGCGTGTGCTGGCGGCCGGCCTGGTGGTGGGCGGCGAGTATGGCAAGGGCGTGCTGCGTACCGGTGGCCAGTCGGTTGATTATTACAGCGTGGCTTCGGTGTCGGTGGGCTTCCAGGCCGGCGCGCAATCGAAGGCCGTGGTGCTGCTGTTCATGACCCGCGAGGCGCTCGACAAATTCCGCAACAGCAAAGGCTGGACCGCCGGCGTCGACGGCTCGGTGGCGCTGCTGAAGGTGGGCGCCAACGGCGAGATCGACACCACCACCGCCAACAATCCGGTGCAGGCGCTGGTGCTGACCAACGCCGGCCTGATGGCCAACCTGAACCTCGAAGGCACCAAGATCACCAAGCTCAACTTGTGATCGGCCGGCGGCCGGCGCGGAAAAGGCTTTGCCGCCGCGCCGGTTGCGGCTACTCTTACGCTCATCTGTCACCTATGAGGAATATCGATGAGCCGTAACATCCTGGACGAAGCCCATATCCACCCGGCCGTGCGCGAGCAGGTCAGCAACTATCACCGCGACCTGGTGGCCGAGGTGCAGGCCGCCGTGGCCGCCAACACGGTGGTGGTGGTCGGCATGGGCCTCAATCCCTTCCCGCGCAAGGCCCGCAAGATCCTCGACGGCCTGGGCACGCCTTATCAGTACCTCAGTTATGGCAGCTACCTCGGCGGCTGGCGTCCGCGCACGGCGCTGAAGATGTGGACCGGCTGGCCGACCTTCCCGATGATTTTTGTGAAAGGCACGCTGATCGGCGGCGCCAACGACCTGCAAAAGCTGGTCGAGCAGGGAGAATTCGCGCGCATGGTGGCCTGATGCAGACGCTGGCGCTGCGCCTCGATCCCGGCGACGACCTGCGCGCGGCGGTGGTGGCGGCCCTGCTGGCCAGCGGCCACGAGGCCGGTTACGTGTTGCAGGGCATCGGCAGCCTGAGCGTGGCGCAGCTGCGCTACGCCGGCCAGCCGCAGCCGGACACGCTGCGCGGCGACCTGGAAATCCTGACGCTGGCGGGATCGATCTCGGCCGACGGCGCGCATTTGCACATGTCGGTGTCGGACGCGCAGGGGCGGGTGCTGGGCGGCCACGTGTGTGCGGGCTGCGTGGTGCGCACCACGGCCGAACTGCTGCTGGCGCTGCTGTCCGGCCAGCGCTTCACGCGCGAGCTGGACCAGCGCACCGGCTATCCCGAGCTGAAGATAAGCTAGTCGGGATCGACCTCATGGAGCTTGTCGGTGAGCTCCTTGAGCGGGCCCGGCGCCGCGTCCAGGTGGTAGT
>Ga0308157_10003300_pt1 | contig 23871 bp, 22 predicted proteins | sample PhyBR1_FD_201035 | JGI IMG/M metagenome (GOLD analysis project Ga0308157, IMG submission 201035) | Phyllosphere microbial communities from UC Gill Tract Community Farm, Albany, California, United States - DLSLB.R1 | ecosystem: Host-associated > Plants > Phyllosphere > Unclassified | place: USA...
TGGCGAAATAAATATCATCCTTCATCTTCTCAAACCTGACAAACGCAGTCATCCGATGTCTTTCCCGACTCACTGATTTACAAATTTTCGAGATTTGAAGAATATCATCATTAGCGAAATTCTGCAAAATATTATTATCAGGATTTTTAATCGATTGTTGGATGGCAGAAAAAATCAAATCTTCAGATTCCGGAAGTTCTGAAAGAAAAACCATCAGCAATTGTTTGATTCCGGATTTTCCAATGCTGGTTTCCAATTTCTTTAGGACACGTTTCGATTTTTCATTTTGAGTCACAACCTCGTGGATTTCGGCAAACATATTTTCCTGTTGGAATCTTTCTCTGTTTCGGATTTCTACGTCATTGTACTTGTATTCAAAAACTTCGAATATCGCAGTTAAAAGTCCGTCGAAAGTTCCGTCATAGAGAAGGGTTATCATTTTTTGTTTTTCTAAGTTTTATTCACTCAAAAGTCTTTCCAAAGCTTTATCAGAAACAAAAGTTTATTAAATTTACATTCTGGAACAGTTTTCCAAATTTACGACAGAAAATATTTTAAAAACAGAAAATCATATAATGAATTCAGTTATCATAAAGCCAAAAAATGAGATTCTGAAAAACTATGTTCAATATTTTCTGTTCTTTGAAAAAACGAGTCACGATTTTTTAACGTACACCACTTTTCCCAACAGCAATCTTTGTCTCGCCATTTACAAGGAAAATAAAATCTCTTATAACAATCAAAACAATGTTTGTGAGGTGAATGTTGGAAATGATTTCACAAGCAGGTTTTACGGATTCCATAAAAAACCTTTCCAGGTAAATATTGATTCTTCTCTTAGTCAGATTTGTATTATTTTTCAGCCTTCAGCTTTGAGAGCTTTTACCAAAGAATCTTATGATGAATTGATGTTTTCTGATTCTGTTTTTGATGACATATTTTCCACCGATAAAAACGTTCTTGAAAGGATTTTTGAGATAAGTGAATTCTCGAAACGGGCAGTGGAACTGGAAATCTTGCTTCTTAAAAAATTAGACAATTCTACTTCTGACAAAATGAAAGAAGCACTTTTACTCATTAATCAAAATAATATGATTGGTATCGATGCACTTTCAAAAAAACTTAAAATCAGTGAACCGACATTGTTTAGACTTTTTAAGAATAATGTGGGACAAAACCCAAAATCGTTCCTTAAAACACTACGGTTCCGAAATGTTTTGAATGATATCTCCCAGTCCAAAAATTCTTTGACGACGGTTGCGTATCAGAATCAATTTTACGACCAGGCGCATTTCATCAAAGATTTCAAAATGTTTTCAGGGTTTTCTCCAAAAAAATTAGCTCAGAAAATATCTGTCAATCAACAAGATTTGAAGTGGATTTTCAATGATTCTAAAAATGAATGATTTTTACAATTTTTGAAAATTCAAATAGTTTTTCTTTGTGATATAATTTATTGACAATGAAAAAAACTATCCTTTTTTTACTTATTTTTTTATTTTCCGTCACGTTTGCTCAAGAAAAAACTAATAGCAATAATGCTTTAGGAAGACTTATAGATTATACTGAGAAAAACTATCCAGGTTTTGATGAAAAGTCAAAAGATAAGATTTTGTACGAGCATTTTAAAAACAGCTTGCTGGAAAAATCTAAAAAAATAAGCGACTCTGCAGAAACGCTTTCTCTTTTAAAAGAATACCTTTCATTTTTCCGAGACCGGCATATTTTCTTTTTAGACGATTCTAATTCGCTTAAGCTGATGAAGACGGACAAAATAGAGAATTTGAAAGTCAGCAAACAACAACTGAACAAAATCTCCAACTCAAAAGATTCTTTGGAAGGCATTTGGAGAAATGAAGAATTCAAAATTGGGATTCTAAAGATAAAAGACAGTCTGTACAAAGGTTTTGTGATTGCTTCTGAAAACAAAGGCTGGAAAGCAAACGACGTCTTGTTCACTTTGAATACTCAAAAAAAAGTACAGCTTTTCAGTAATGATTTGACGTATTTTGACGACACTTATCAATTGGAAAATCCTGAAATTCTAAGATTTACCAAGACACGCAAGAACTTTTTCAAAGACAACAAAAACCAATTAACTACGGAAATACTTAATAAAAAAATCAATAAACTATTCGGATTATCTGTAGAAAAAATAACACCGAAAACAACTTTAGTAAAACTTCAAAACTTTGATTATCCGTTCGTAGAGCGAATAGAAAAAATGATTAATGACAATAAAGATTTAATCGAAAGTTCAGAAAATCTCATTATAGACCTGCGAGACAACGGAGGCGGAACTACAAAATCGATGACGCCCATTTTGCCTTACATTATGGATGGGAAAATAAGAAGTATGAATGTCGAATATTTTGTAAGTGATTTTTATATTTCGAATCAGGAACGCTATGTTAAAAACCTTCCAGACACTGATAAATACAACGAAGAGAAAAAAAATATTTTAGAAAATCTTATTTTTTACAAAAAAAATATGGAAAAATATGTGTTGGCTCCCAATCAAAAACCTGTAGAAACGGAAAACTATGAGGGAAATGCAATAAGCCCAAAACAAGTTGTGGTTTTAGTCAATAAAAAAGTGGCAAGTTCGGGAGAAGTCCTTGTCCTTTTAGCAAAACAAAGCAAGAAAGTCAAAATTTTGGGAACGCCGACTTCTGGAGTTTTAGATTATGCCAATGCAATGATTTCTAACTATGAATATGATGGACATTCCTTAATTTTACCGACTTACAGAAGCTTGAGGCTTCCAGACTTTCCGATTGATAACATAGGAATTCAGCCAGATATTTATTTGGATAAAAGTGTTGAAAACTGGGTCAATTTTGCGGTCGATTATTTGGAAAACTAAAACAAAGTCAACTGCTGAGAAAACTGATTTTGAAATTTGGATTGACTTCCGCTGATAATTAATTTCCTCAAATTTAAATCGGTCAAATGTTTCAAAAATGGATTGCCGTAACTGAAATCGATGAAATACTTTGCGCGATTGACAGAAGCGCCTAACTTTTTTAAATTATCGATATTCAAAACTTGGAAACGTCTAGAGCTTACAATTTTCATCGCCGTTTTCACTCCAATTCCTGGAATTCTTAGAATCATTTTGTAATCAGCGGTTTGAAGGTTGACTGGAAATTGGTCTAAGTGACGCAACGCCCAACTCAATTTTGGGTCGATTTCCAAATCTAGAAATGGCATATTGGAATCCAAAATCTCGTCCGCTTTGAAACCGTAGAAACGCATTAACCAATCGGATTGATACAGACGATTTTCTCTCAAAACAGGAACTTCCGCCGTAATTGCCGGCAAGCGATTGTCAGATGTGATAGGAATATAACCCGAATAATAAACCCGTTTCATTCCGTAATTTTGGTAAAAATGGTCAGCGACTTTGATGATTTGCAAATCGTTTTCATTGGTTGCTCCGACAATCATTTGGGTGGATTGTCCTGCTGGAGCGAACTTCGGAACACTTTTGATGATTTTCTTCTCGTCTTTGTATTGCTGAATTCCTTTTTGGACGATTCGCATCGGTTGCAACATATCTTCCCGATTTTTGTCTGGCGCTAAAAGCTTCAATCCAGATTCTGTCGGAATTTCGAGGTTTACGGAAAGTCGGTCAGCGTAAAGTGCAGCTTCCCGCATCAAAATATCGCTCGCTCCAGGAATCGATTTGAGGTGAATGTAACCGTTGAAATTATGTTCGTTTCTCAATTTTTTTGCGACACGAACCAAACGCTCCATTGTTGTATCAGCATCTTTGAAAATCCCGGAACTTAGGAATAAACCTTCGATGTAATTTCGGCGGTAAAAACTGATGGTCAAATCCACCACTTCTTCCACCGTGAAGGCGGCGCGCTTGATGTCATTTGATTTTCTGGAAACGCAATAGATGCAATCGTAAATGCAATGGTTTGTCAAAAGGATTTTGAGAAGCGAAACACATCGCCCATCCTCTGTATAAGTATGACAAATTCCGCTGGCAGAACTGTCTCCCAATCCGTTATTATTTTTCCTTTTTCCGCCACTTGATGAGCAGGAAACGTCATACTTAGCAGCATCGGCAAGTATTTCCAGTTTTTCTTTTAGGCGGTCGAAGTTCATATTTTGGAGGATTTTATTTAGAGGAATTAAGCTCTAAATTTATGTCAAAAATAAGTCCAATTAATTACAACTTTGATAGTTTTTGTCAATTAAATTACTAACAATTGTTCAGTTATTCATCATCACTTTCCTTTTCATAACCTTCGTAATAGTACGACTGCTTAATCCCTTTGAAAATAATTTCTCGGTTTTCTACATCATCTGTCAAGTTTTCACTTAGCAAAGTTCTTAATTCCAAATCATTGACTGGACTGCGTTCCATTGACTGCAAATAAAGTGTTTTATCTACAAATTGCCAGTTGACGACTTTCTTTAAATTAGACTTCAAAATCATATCCAACCAAATCCGCATCGTTCTGCCATTACCTTCCATAAAAGGATGCGCAATATTCATTTCTACATATTTCGCAATGATTTCTTCAAATGCATTTTCATGCATTTGTTCGATTTTTGCAAGAATTTCATTCAGATATAAAGCTGTTGCAAATCTAAAACCGCCTTTAGAAATATTTTGTGTTCTTATTTTACCCGCAAAATCATATAATCCATCGAATAAATATTGATGAATCTCTTGCATACTTTTGGTTGTTCCGATTTCTAATTTTTCAATTGCACCGCTTTCGAATAAACGGTAAGCATTTTCCAAACTATTTTTGTCTATGTTTTTCATAATTTCTTTAAAATTGACATCTAAACATTCACAAATATACAAACCAAATCAATGACAATCTCTCAAAATCCTTATCTTTACAAACATAAAATTTCCCTATGAACCATCAACCTGTTGAAGGATTTTCAAAACTTTCCAAACAAAGAAAAATCGATTGGCTAATCAGCGAATATCTAAGCAACGACAGAAGTTACGAGCAGATTCTGCAACAATATTGGAACAACGATGCGCCTTTGCAAAAGATGCACGACGAGTTTTCTGAAAACACAATTTCCAATTTTTATATGCCTTACGGAATTGCGCCAAATTTCCTGATTGACGGGAAATTACTAGCACTTCCAATGGCTGTTGAAGAAAGTTCGGTGGTGGCTGCGGCGAGTAAAGCGGCAAAATTCTGGATTGACAAAGGTGGTTTCAAAACAACGATTATCAACACAGAAAAACTGGGTCACACACATTTTATCTTCAAGACCGAGGCTCATAAACTGCTTCATTTTTTCAATTTTAAACTGAAGAAAAAATTGTTAGAGGCCACGGAAGATATTACCAAAAATATGCGCAACCGTGGCGGCGGAATCCTGAATATCAGACTCATCGATAAAACTTCGGAATTGGAAGATTATTTCCAATTGAAAGCGAGTTTTGACACCGTAGATTCTATGGGCGCGAATTTCATTAATTCTTGTCTGGAACAATTTGGAAAAACTTTAAGGGAAGAAGTTGCCAACGAAGAAAGTTTCTCTCAAGAAGAAAGGGATTCTTTGCAGATTGTGATGAATATCCTTTCCAATTACACGCCAGATTGCATCGTAAGAGCTGAAGTTTCCTGCAAAATTGAAGATTTGAAAGACGACAGCGGAATCTCTAATGAAGAATTTGCGTGGAAATTCAAACGTGCGGTGACGATTGCAGAGATTGAACCTTACAGAGCAACCACGCACAACAAAGGCATTATGAATGGAGTTGACGCCGTAGTTATCGCGACAGGAAATGATTTCCGCGCTACGGAAGCTTGTGCGCACGCTTATGCTGCGAGAAACGGGAAATATTCTTCGTTGACGCATTGCACCACGGACAATGGGATTTTCAGATTTTGGATTGACTTGCCGATTTCAGTCGGTGTAGTTGGTGGTTTGACGAATCTGCATCCATTGGTAAAATTCTCTTTGGCACTTCTTGGAAAACCATCAGCTCAGGAATTGATGAGTATTTTGGCGGTTTCAGGTTTAGCTCAAAATTTTGGAGCGCTGCGTTCTTTGGTGACGACGGGAATCCAGAAAGGTCATATGAAAATGCATCTTTTCAATATTTTGAATCAATTTGGAGCAACGGAAGAGGAAAAGCAACATTTTGTGACTTACTTCAAAGACAAAACGGTGAGTCATCACGAGGTGATTTCGGAGTTGGAGAAATTGAGAAATAAATAGACTTATGTTCGGGATCTTACTTGCAGTCTTTATCTTGCTCTTTGGAATCTTTTTACAGTTTACAAAAGATCCGGGATTTGCAGGTGCGAAAAGATTTTCGTGGCTGTTTATTATTTTGGGGACGTTATCTATCGTAGGAAGACTTATCATTTTTTATCAAAAAGGAGAATTATAAAAATGAAAAAAATAACATTATTTGTCCTGGTTTTATTCTGTAATTTTTCATTTGCGCAAAAAGAAAAGATATCAATCAAACAAGAAATAAACAAGATTTATTCTGAATTTAATAAAAAAAATACTGAATTAAGCAAGAAACACTTAGAGAAATATAAGGGTTTGAAAAGTAAAAAACTCAATGATACAGAAAATACAGCTATGGACATGTCCTATAAAATTGATTATAGAAAGTATAGCGAAGAAATAGACCCTTTTATAAAATCAAAAATAGAAAAATTAAAAATTTTACTTGATAAAATCAATGAACAAAATCCTCTTGTTGGAAGGACAATTATCTATGTAAAAGATGACCCAGTAGAAACCCTAAGCATAGAATCAGCTAAAAAAAGTTCTTTTTATACTAATTTTGAATTTATTGGAATTACTAAAAATGAGGAAATTGAGTTTGTGAAAAGAGTTGAGAATATTCAAAAAATTCGAAATGATCTTGTTGGAAATTTTGACACCAGTCATTTTTCTGATTCAGATGAAATGACTTTATCAGTTAAAATTTCATTCATATTGGATGAAGATGGATTTGTAAAGAGAGTAAGACCAACAGATACCAACAATGAAGAATTTGCTTATTTCAGTGCTTTGAGTTTATACGAGATGAATAAAAAATACGAACCAAGCACCTATAAAGGCAAACCAATTTTATCTAGATATGGACTTCCTGTAAAAATGAAATTCAAATAAGAAATAAGATCAATAATTTATGAAAAACCTTACTTTAATCATCGGCGGAATCTACGGTTTACTGTCCGTAGTTCTTGGCGCATTTGGTGCGCACGCCTTCAAAAAAATATTATCAATCGAAAGACTGGAAAGCTTTGAAACAGGTGTTCGTTATCAAATGTATGCGGCGTTCTTTCTTCTGATTGTCGGTTATATATTGAAATTCGAAACGACTTCGGAGAAATGGATTTCTATTTTGATGATCGCGGGAACTTTTATATTTTCTGTGAGCATTTATTGTCTGGCTTTTCAGGATGTTTGGGGCGTTAATTTGAAATTCCTCGGACCAATTACGCCACTTGGCGGTTTGTTTATGATTATCAGTTGGGGAATGTTGATCTGGTATTTTGCTAAAGCTAAATTTTAGATGAAATTATTGATTTGTTTTTTTTTGTTTTTTTGTTTTGGCCTTACAAAAAGTCAGAAAATACATTCTATCTATGCTTTGACTAAAAAAGAAAAATTTGCAAATCATTATAAAAATTACATTGAACGTGACAGCTTAGTCTTGTACAAAGATTCTACCTTTAGAAAGGAAAATCATTATAGTGGGTTTGATGAAATTAACAAAAGCATTCTATTTGGGAAATGGAAATTTTCTAAAAAATCACTTTTACTTAAAGTAGAAAAAGAAGACGACTCGTCCAGAATCATAATGATGAATGAAATTCAAATTATTAACAGAAACCAATTAAGGAAATATAAAAAAATAACTTACTAAAAATGTTCTTCATCTTCGGAATCAAAACCAAACTCGTAGGAAAAGAAGACCGTAAAGTCCTGAAAAATGGCTTTCTGGCAAATGCTATTGTTTCGGTTTATAAAAATTATTTCGAATTGTTTTTCATTCCGATTTTTCCGGTCGGTAAGAAATACAGCATTTATATTCCACATTCGGATGAATATTATGAGACCGGATTTGGTTCTTCGAATATGCCGAAAGAATATCTGGAACTTTGCAAAGAAGTCGGAACAAAATATTAAACATAAGAGTATTACAAACACTATTATCATAACAAATAATGAAACAAAAAATTATTTTTTTTCTTAGCCTTTTTATCTTTATTAGTAGTCAGGCTCAAACCCAGTTCAACCTTTTAAGCCCTAAAAATTTTGATGAAAATGCGGGTGGATTTACGGCTTCTAATGGAAAACTTTTTCTACTTACCGAAAAAAAAATATTAGTCTCAACAGATTCTGGTGAATCCTGGAATTTCTTAAAAGATATCAATAGCGGAACAGAAATCACAAGTTCTGATCAATTATTATTTGTAGTTGGAAAGCTTGGACTTGTGCAGAAAAGCACAGACAATGGGCAGAACTGGCAAACCGTCAATCTTAATACGACAGAAAATCTTAACAATGTCTTTATTTTTAATGACACTGTGGTGATAGTTGGATCCCGTACTGTCTTTAGGTCTAATGATAAGGGAATCAACTGGACAAAAACTGATCTTGATATTTTCCAATATGACAGTGTGGTAAAAAGTTATTTTATATCACCAGAAGAAGCTCATTTTTTAACGTCTTACGGTGATCTTTATAAAACAACAAACGGAGGCATCAATTCAGTCCAGACTTATGATAATCCCTATGTTGCAACATCTGTGAATGGTTTATACTTTTACAACAGCCAGATTGGTTTTGCAAATGCAGTCAATAAGCTTTTAAAGACAACCAACGGCGGACAAACTTGGGTTTTGGCAACTTCTTTTGGTCAAGCTATAGATTCTCAACCTTTATATTCTTTCTTCTTCACCTCGCCAACAACCGGATTTGCTGTTGGTCAATATGGGTACATTTTCAAAACGACAAATGGTGGAAATACCTGGCAGAGAGTTTCCGATGTCGCTTATTTTGCAGAAGACGGCAACAATCTTAATAAAGTCTACTTTGCTAATAACATCGGATATATTATTGGTGATCATGGGAAAATTCTAAAATCTACAAATCAAGGTGAAAATTGGGTCAGTAAAGATTTCAGTTATGATTATGTTTCTGATATTCAAAAAACAAATAACAAAGTTTATGTAACATCCGGCAAAAGTTTTTACTCTTCCACAGATGAAGCTAACTGGACCAAACTTGGAACCCCTACTGTGGAAGCAAGTGCGCCTTATATTATGGACAGTCAGTTTATGAATGATGATTTGGGATATGCATTGGTAGGCAACGCTGGAGGAACTCAATTTAGTAAATCTACAAATGGCGGCGTTACATGGAATTTGCTAGACAACACACATTTAGGATTTAACAAATTACATTTCTTTGATACTCAAAATGGATTGCGATATTCGGAATTTGGTATTTCTCTGACTAAAGACGGTGGTACAACATGGCAAAATCTCCACAATTTTGGATTTTTTAATTTTAAAGCTGTTGATGAAAACACTGCCTTTGGATACAACAGTTCCAGAATAATGAAGACGACAGACAAAGGTGTAACTTGGACATTGGTAAAAGAAGCTGCTTATTTCAGTAATATGTACTTTGCAAATGAGCTTATCGGATACTATACAGAAGCTAACAAACTGTACAAAACATATAATGGCGGAACAAGCTGGGAATTGGTAAAAGATTTCTATTCGGCTTATAATCTGAGGTTAAATTTTCTCAATGCAAATGAAGGAATTGCTTTTGACTACAATGGAACTTCTTATCAGACTTTTGACGGCGGAATCAACTGGAATACTGTAACAGTCCCAAAATTAACGAACTTCTTTGCAGTTGGAAGAAATTACTATGTTGCAGGAGCAAACGGAATCATCTACAAATCAAATTCTTATACGCAGGATTACTCACTGAAAACTTTGGAAGTAACGGAATTATTTGCTGACAAAGTAAAACTGAACGGATATGGAAGCAGTAATGTCTCTGAATTAAATAATATCAAATTTCAATATGGAGAAAATAGCGACTTTGATCTGCAAACCGTTTCCACACCTTCTATCATAGCACAATATAACAATTCTCTTTTGAATCAAAACATTGAAGATCTGAAGCCTGAAACAACTTACTATTTTAGAATTTCTGCAACAAATCAATCCGGAGTCGTTACAAGTACAGTGAAAGAGTTCACAACGCTTCCGCTTCACAACAAAACACTTGAATTCTCAAACATAGATTCTAATAATGCGACGGCCAATATCAATATAAAAAATAATGCTGGTAGTGTAATTTCTGATATCAAAATCATCTATGGTTTATCTTCTGAGAATTTAATATTAACAAAAAATGTTGGGTCAGACATCAACACTTATTCTCAAAATATATTAAATTCAACGCTTGAAAATCTGGAGCCAGATACTATTTACTTTGCAAAATTACAGTTCACACAAAACAATGTAATCTATACTTCAGATTTAAAACAGTTCAAAACAGCAATACTTGCAACAGAGGATCTGAATAAGGAATCATCCGCTATCTATCCAAATCCTGTAAAAGATATACTCCATATTACCAACACTAAAAACTTGAAATCGATTTCGATTATCTCAACTTCAGGAAATATGGTAAAAAATATTTTATCTGCAGAAATTAAAAATGGATCAATCGACCTAAGAAACTTGACAAAAGGCAATTACGTAGTGATTCTAAATTACGATAATAAAACGGTGAATAAAAAAATCATAAAACAATAACGCTTTTTATATAACTAAAATCATATCACAGGTTTGCTTATTTTTCTTAAATTTGTCAATCTTATAAAATTTAAAAATTAATCAATAATATATTATGAATCTTCACGAGTATCAATCTAAAGAGATTTTATCAAAGTATGGAGTAGCAATCCAACGTGGTTTCGTAGCAAACAACGTAGATGAAGCTGTAGCGGCTGCTGAAAAACTGACTGCTGAGACTGGAGCGCAAGCTTGGGTTGTAAAAGCACAAATCCACGCTGGTGGACGTGGAAAAGGTGGCGGTGTTAAGTTTTCTCCTAATATGGATAAACTTAAAGAAAACGCTGGAAACATCATCGGAATGCAGCTAATTACTCCTCAGACTTCTGCTGAAGGTAAATTGGTAAATTCTGTTTTGGTAGCGGAAGATGTATATTATCCTGGTGAGACTGAAACCAGAGAGTTCTATGTTTCTATCCTTTTGGACAGAGCTCTTGGAAAAAATACAATCGTATATTCTACTGAAGGTGGAATGGACATCGAGCACGTTGCAGAAGTAACGCCTCATTTGATTCACAAAGAAGTGATTGACCCAGCTTACGGACTTCAAGGTTTCCAGGCTAGAAAAATTGCTTTCGGACTTGGATTGGAAGGCAACGCTTTCAAAGAATTTACAAAATTCATCACTTCATTATATAACGCCTATGTAGGAATTGATGCTTCTCTTTTTGAGATCAACCCGGTTTTGAAAACTTCTGATAACAAAATTATTGCTGTAGATGCAAAAGTAACTTTGGATGGTAACTCATTGTTCCGTCACAAAGATCTTGAAGCTCTTAGAGATACAAGAGAAGAAGATCCATTGGATGTTGAAGCTGGCGAAGCTGGTCTTAACTTCGTGAAATTGGACGGTAACGTTGCCTGTATGGTAAACGGCGCTGGTCTTGCAATGGCAACTATGGATATTATCAAGTTATCTGGCGGAAATCCTGCGAACTTCCTGGACGTTGGTGGAACTGCTGATGCGGCGAGAGTACAAACGGCTTTCGGGATCATCCTGAGAGATCCAAACGTAAAAGCAATCTTAATCAACATCTTCGGAGGAATCGTAAGATGTGACAGAGTTGCACAAGGTGTTGTAGATGCTTACCACGCGATGGGAAGCCTTCCTGTTCCATTGATCGTAAGATTACAGGGAACCAACGCTGTAGAAGCTAAAAAACTGATTGATGAAGCTGGATTACCAATCCATTCTGCAATCACTTTAGAAGAAGCTGCAAACAAAGTAAAAGAAGTTTTAGCTTAAGCTGAAATTTAAAATAAATAGAAAACCCGATTCAGTAATGAGTCGGGTTTCTTTTTTATGGTTGAGATTTAATTTAAATCGCTTTCTTTATTTTCTTGTGGATGTTGTTCTACATTGGTAATATTGATACTTGTCGGTGTAACAAGATTGATATTTTCTTTCATTAATCTATCATTGATTTTCATAATGGCATCACTTTTCACTTTTCCAAAATCACTTCCAATTTCCAGCCAGAATTTAACCTGCAACATAAAAACACCTTGCTTGACATTGGTAAAAATAACATCCGTGGCATCGGCTTTATCAACATGTTCCAAATTCTGAATCTCGTCCAGAATCGCTTTTTTCGCTTTCGTAATATCTTCGCCAACGGGAATTTCGAAATCTAAAATTATTCTACGTTGTGGAGAAGCTGTGATATTAAAAAACGGAGAATTGAAAATCACCTGATTGGGAACATATACTTTCTTCCCGTCATCTGTAATCATTTTAGTTGTCAATAATCCGATGTCCTGAACCGTTCCAGAATTGCCTCCGATGGTTATGTAATCTCCGATTTTAAAGGCTTTATCAACACTGACTAACATTCCTGAAAACATACTCGACACCAAATCTTTAAGAGCAACACCCGCAATAACACCGGCAACTCCCAAACTTCCTAAAAATTTCATAAAGAACCCACTTAATCCCATTATTTCTAATGCGATGAAAGTTCCCATTAAAATAATCAGAAATCTGAAAACTGTGATCAATGTTACAACAGAATCACTTTTGGTTTTGGGGAATAGTTTGTGGAATAACTTTACAGACCATTTACTGAGATAAGTACTGGTCATCAGGAAAAATAGAAAAATCAGAATTCCCACAATTAATCTAGGTGTGAGCTCTGCGAGACTGATGTACCATCTTTGTAAAACGGCGTAAACGGCGTGAAAATATTCCATATTGAGATGTAATTTAAGACAAAAAACCGACAAGTGCCGGTTTAATATATTTTAAAGGTAATAACTTTATTTTGCTTCGTTAGCAAGTCTTTTTGCTTGTCCTGAAGGTAAATAAATACTGAAACCTACGTTGAAAGTAATTTTAGAAGTTAAACCTTCATTACCAAAACCTGTAACTCCATTGTATTTTACTAAGCCCTCTAGTCCAATATTTGGTGTGATGAAATAAGAATAACCAGGCCCAACTCCGAAATCAAGACCATTAGTCGAAATTCCGTTTTCTACAGAAGTTCCTCCAATTCCTACGTTACCTTCGAAGAACCAACGTCCGTGATTCAATAGATTGTCAACACCTTGCTCATTTGGTGATAAGAAATATCTTCCTAAAGCTCCTACTGCATAATTGAATTGTGTGGCTTCACCTTTACCTGGTTTTGCGAATCCTAAATTCACATAGCCCCCAAGTGCTACATTATCCTTAATAAAATAAGCTGCTTTTGGCTGAATAGAGAAATCATAACCAGCACCAGTATTTAGTCCAAAATTACTTGTCACCAAGCTGCTTCCTACCATCCAGTTCCCTTCCTGTATTTGTGCATTTGCTGTAGATAATAATCCTGCTCCAACCACGAATGCTCCTAATAATATTTTTTTCATATCGTTAATTTTTTTGTTTTATAATTATATTTTCTACTTTTTACAAAGCCTGTGCCATTAATAATAATATCTTATGAAAAATAGATTTTGAGGTTGATATGAGAATCAAAATGATTGTGAAAATGAAAAATTCTTTAAATAAAATTCCTAAAATGAAAAAGCCAATCTGAAAAAGATTGGCTTTGATTTGATTATTTAATTCAATAAATCTATAGAATTATTTTTTAATTATAATCTCTTTGAAAAATCATGAAAAATTAAAAGAAAAAATTACTGATATAAACAATACGTTAATTTAAAAAACCAAAAAATCAATTAAAAAGTTAAATTTTCAGAAATTAAAAGCCGCTCATAATTTTCCTTTAATAATTCCCAAATATATTCTTGCCTATATTTCATAATACTCGTTCTCGCATTAGACTGAAGTCTATTATAGAATGCCTGATCTAGTAATAAAAGAATGGCTTGCTGAATATAACTTTCACTTTTGGGAGGGACGATAATTCCGTTTTCCTGATCTGTAATAATCTCGTTACAGCCATTTATATCTGATACTATGGCTGGCAAACCCATTGCCAAAGCCTGTAACACAACATTCGGGAACCCTTCTCGATAACTCGGAAATACCAGTGCATCACTAATCGCAAAATATGGTCTAACATCTTTTTGAAAACCAACTGTGATAATATTTTTATTATTATTGATTTCAGACAATGTAGACTCCTCTAAAGGATCTAATTCAGATTCATATGGACCAACTAATAGAAGTTTTACATTTTGAGCATTCAACTTTTTAAAAGCCGAGACCAGTTCATTAATACCCTTATCCTTGACCAATCTTCCTACAAAGACAAACACAAAATCGTGATTGGAAATAGATAATTTATTTTTCAAATCAAGCTTTGCTTCTTCTGAAAATAAAGAAGGATCAAAATAGCTCACATCTATACCATTTGTACTGCCATTCCCAATTACTTTTAATTTATCAGTTTTTCCCAGTTTTTCTTCTAAAATAAAGTTGTATAAACCTTTGGAATTAGGATAAACATTTGTAGCACAGTTGTAGGTTAATTTTTCTACTTGATTTAAAACTTTCCTCTTGAATCCGGATGTTTCCATCAATGGCAAACCTGCAACTGTATGCAATCTAATTTTAACCCCAGCTAATTTTGCCGCCATCATCCCAATCAATCCAGCTTTCGGTGTATGGGTATGGACAATTTCCGGTTTTTCTTTTTTAAGGTATTTGTACATCAACCAAAGAGACTGCAAATCTTTTATCGGCGTAATCTGTCTCGTCATTTCCAGAGAATAGGTTTTGACTTGTAGTTTTTCACCAACCCTTTGCAGACTTCCATTATCAGAAGATGAGATTGCTGTTACATCGAAAAACCCATTCATATAAGTCAATTGATTTCCCAAAAGTTTTTCCACAGAAATAGGAACCGTTGTGATACGGAAGAGTTTTGCCATTAATAATAATTTTTACAAAGGTAGTAAGATTACGAGTATGTCTTATAACCCAAAGAGCATTAGATATTAACCCAACATGGTGCTAAATGTTATTGGTTACTATTTTGCACATTTTTTTATACCCGAATTGATTAGCTGTATAGCAACAATAACAACGAATGGCATATACATCACTTTTGTTCTTACAAAAATCCCGAGACAAGAATATCTTTGGATAAAAAACAGAGATGATATAACAAAAAATAAAATAGATACTCTTGCAAATGAATCTAATTTTAGGAATCGGTAACTCTTTATCAAGAGAAATAATATATAAATAAATAATAGGATGGTAAGTAAGTTTTCAATACTTAAGATAAGACCATATACAGAATGAGAGTCGAAAAACAAAGGTCGAAAATTAAGAGCAAAAAGTCTCTCAGCCATATTATAATCTATCATTGGCACATAAGATCCAGCTCTTTGAAAAGCAATGAGAGAAGCATTGTTTCTTTCCAATATATAAGCAATATCGAGTGGGTTACGATTCAACAGTTGTAAAGTCAACACATACAGGCATACACATAACAATCCACATACAACTATTACTAAAGATTTTCTAAGATTCATTTTTTTATCTTTAATAATATAAGTTATCACGATTGCCAAAAGCATGAATAATGCAACGTGAGGACGAATAAGTATCAATAAAACCCAGCCTGAAATATTTTTACAACTAAAATATTTTTCTCTTGATTGTTGTATAATAATCCAGGTAATAGCTAAAAAAACAACAGGCTCTTTACCTATAACCGATGTCCAGAAGTGAAGATTGGGTAATAAAAAAAATCCTATTAATAGATATTTGATTATAATATTTACGGGATTGATATATTTTTGAGCAAATTTATATAGTTCAAAAATTGCATAATATCCAATCATGCTATATAAAATAAAACCACTCCAAAAAGGCAGGCCTAATATTTTTGAAAAGGGATAATTAATTAATTTAATTACATCAGTTCCAACATTGAAATAAGAAGTCCAATTTTCATTCAGATGCCAATAATTATAGGCGTCGCTAGGATTGGTAAGATTATATTGCCATGCAACAATTGCAAACAGGAGATGATAAATCCCAAAAGCAGCAAAGAAAGTAAGTTCTCTGCGTTTCATATTATTTTTTAAATATTTGTGTTCTTGATCTTAAAATATATTGCTGGTATGAAAATACCCACATTAAGTAAATAATCATCCCCGGTAAAAACATATTGCGCATCCGGATCATAATACCAACATTACCTAGTGATTGTGAGAATGCCAGTGTTCCCACAATTAAAAATAAGACCAACCCTTTAATAACGAAAGGTGCAGCTTTAAATGCTCCAATTGGATTAGTTCGCATCGCTTTAATAAAAACAATTACCAGGATCAAATTTTCTAAAGAAGCCACTAATCCGTTGATGTTTCTTACATCAAAAAAGAAAGGACGAAACCAAAACGTTAATACTTTCAGTGGAAATGGATATGAGGAAATATCAATTGCTGATCCTGTATTTGAACGGCTAAGTACCGCGGCTTTTCCACTTGCAAACTTATCAAAACCTTCTGCTGAAGCTTCTTCAATTTTAGCAAACTCCATTACACTTGGCAAGATAGCTAATCCTATTCCTATCATTAATACTGAAAAAACAAATCTCTGAAATGGTGACACCTTGCCCCCAAAAATATAAGCTAAACCGAAGCCAACCATTAAAAACAAAGTAATGTGAGGACGAATCGCCATTGATAATAATCCGGCTATTAGTATCAAAGGTATTCTCTGGAAAGGCTTCATCAATCCGTAAGTAAACATAGCGATACAAAGAAATAATATGGTATCTTTCCCTACACCAGAACTCCAAAAATGAAGATTTGGCAGAAAGAAAATCAGAGGAAACAGAACGTATCCATTTATGATTTTGTTATAAGGAATTGTACGAATAGCGATTATAAAAAAATATGTAATTCCTATAAAACCTAGTAAACTATAAAACATCGTATTGGATAGGAAAGACATCCCCATAACGTTGGCAGGGATATAATTGAGAGCCTCCATAAATGCGGTTCCTTCTCCTGCAGAAATATTTTTAAAAAAGATGGTAGCATCCATCATTCTTGCAACATTCCAATAACGCATAGCATCACCCCCGCTAGTAATGATTGTAAAATAATATGCTATTCCTAAAAAAAAATGAAAAAAAGCTAATTTTCTTAATATTGGAAGATATGTCACTTCCTTTTCCTCAAGCAAAAGCAATGGAAAGCGAAATGCCAAAAATATAAAAAGAGGAATATAGATAAAATCAAGAACCATAGTTTGTAAAAATGTAAAAATATGAATTAATTATTATCTATTAATTCCTGACATAGAAATATAGAATTTCAAGGTTAGGAATTATAATTCTTATATATTTTAAAATAACTATTAATCATTAATTTAATATCATAATCTTGAGCTCTGCTCAGACATTTTTCTGCAATTATACCAAATAATTCTTTGTCATTATGAAGAGATAAAATTTGTTGCGCTAATTGTTTGGAATTGCCCTTTTCAAAAAGTAATCCAGCATTTTTCACCACATCTCCTAATCCTTCTACATCAGAAGCAATAACAGGCTTATTCATAGCCATACCCTCTACTGCCACCAGACCAAAACCCTCATAATTAGAGCTCACCACATTTACATGAGCATAGTTTAGCAAATCAGGAATATCATCTCTTAAACCTAGAAAAAGCACTCTATTTTCTAATTTCAGTAACTTAACCAAAGACTTATGTGCACCTATCAATTCACCATCCCCTACTAAAATTAATTTTATCGTTTCTGGCAAATACTGCAATGCATTGATTAAAGTTTTTTGATCTTTCTGAGCCCTAAAGCTGGATATCTGTATCAGGATAAAATCCTCCTCTTCAAAATAATCATATTTTTTCAAATCTATATTATTAGAGTTAAAGCAGTTTAAATCAATACCGTTGTGGATTGTCTGGATAGGGATTTTAATATTAGGGAGATGGCGTTTCAGATTAGTTGTTGTACCTTCGGAGATACTGCCAATAAAACTTAATTTCGAGTAAATTAAATTATCTAATACCTTGAATAGAAAACTGTTTCTCCTTCTGTTATTTGTATTATGCTCGGTATACACAATTTTAACCGTTGAAAAAGATATTAATTTTGCTAAAACGGCCCAATATAATGCAGGAAATAAGTGCACATGGACAACATTATATTTTCTAAGCAAAGGAATGAGTTTCAAAACCAAAATAGGATTATATACTGATCCATTACCTAGGTTTTTCAAATTCACATTATTCTTTTCGAGCGTTTTTTCATAAAATGAATTGGTTTCTTTAAGAGTGACAACATCGAAAGTAGCTGGATTACTACTTACAATATCGGCAACTAGCTTCTCAGCTCCTCCAATACCCAAAGAGTTAATGATATGTAAAACTTTTTTCATTTCCACAGTTTTTTATAAGAATTATACATATTCACTATGCTATATTTCATTTGGACATCTTTATACGCATTCTCTACAATTCGGGATTTTAATTCTGTATTAGAGATTAATCTTTCTATACTGTTGACTAAATGATTTACATTTTTAATCTCAAACAATAATCCGTTCTCTTCGTTTCTAATAACATTATTAATACCAGGAATATCCGTTGCTACAATCGCTGTTTTACTTGCCATTACCTGAAGAATACTTGTGCTTTGCGTTTCTGCAAGTGAAGAATGAACATAAAAATCTGTTTTTTGTAAAAGTTCAATTATTTCGTTTTCATTAATTATTCCTAAAAATTCTATTTCTTTATTGAGATCTAATTCTGAAACAAGTTGTTCCATTTCCAGTTTTGTTTCACCATCTCCTGCAATCGATAATTTTACTTGATTATTCAGCCGCAATACACTCACTGCTCGTATTAATGTTTCATGATCACGCAGAGAATTAAAACGACTAATCATTACCAGATGAAAATATGGCTTCAATAACTTTTCGTGAGATTTTCTATATGGATCTATAGCAATTCCATTCTGGATTATGGATACTTTTTGCGAAGGAAAAATAAACTTAAATTTTGATTTAATCTGCTTCTTATAATCCTCGCTCAGATAAACGATTTTAGGAGATAGTAATAGAATGAGAAGCGTATAAAACCAATCTTTTTTAGATTTTGCAAAGTTAGATTGATGCTCTACTGAAATCCATTTTACTTTATTAAATAAACAATAGAAAAAAACAGCAAACACAACTGATGTGCTGTGCATGATAATGACATCCGGTCTTTCTGATTTTAACAGTTTGAAAATCTTAATTTTAGAAGCGAAATCGATTCCTGATTTTTTAACAATACTATAATAATGCGTTCCGGTTTCTTGAGCCTTTTTCTTAAATGGCTCACTAGGCTGCTCTATACCATAGCCAACCAACACGTTACGATAATCATTGGTAGTATCACCATCTATTAAAGAGAATGCTACAGATGCATGCCCGCCGAGTCCTGGATATAGTATTTGAAGAAACTTCATTAATGTATCGTTAAAATATCCTCTACATCCTTCTTTTTAGAGTATGCTACTTTAAATTCGTCTTTCCAGTATCCAACACCAATCATCATAATCAATCTCTCGTTTTCTGGAATATTTCCTCTCGTTTTTATTTTTATTTCACGTGTGTATGGGAAACAGGTATTTAAACAACAAGAGCCAATCCCAAGATGATGTAAAGCCAGTACAAGATTCATGGATATAAGACCTCCATCAACAAATACTTGATTTTGTTCCATTTTTGTAAATCCTTTCAGATTGGAAGTTACCAAAAATACTCCCTGAATACTTTCTGTAAATCCCCCATTACCATGCTGCATATTTAGTAATTGGGTCTTTAAATCAGGATCGTCATAATAATGCAGTTTCCAATTTTGACGGTTGCAGACTGAAGGAGCATTTTTAGCAATATCAATGGCTTTTCTTATGTCTTTCCGGTCTACCTGCTCTACTTTAAAATCTCTAACAGAAGATCGACTTAAAACGAAATTATGATAATCAATATTAGTCAAATTGATTAATTGTTCTTTTCGCAACAATTTAGTCCCTCCAATTAAATTCTCTATTTCTAAATTTTCACTAAAATCTATTAATGATTTTTGTAATAAATTATCTACCAAAGTCAAATTAGGATTAAACTTCAGGTATTCTTTAATCACATTTCTTACCGGTATAGAAATGTCATTATCATAACCATATGCTTCCTCAAATTTCAAAGTTTGAGTAAGCAGTATTTTAATTTTTGGAATTCCAAAGTTTTCTCTTGGAGATGGTAAAGCTAAACCCTTTTCTACAATGTGATATTGTTTTATCAAAAATGCTTTTTGATTTTCTTTTTCTTTAAAATTTCCGGTTTTGAATCTGTATTTTAGAAAAAGTCTTAAACTGTAAAAAACATTTAAGAATTCGCCAATTACAGTTCTTCCAAAAACAACTCCATTATATCTATTTGTTATCCAGTTTTTCATGTTGTAATGATTGGTTTAGAAATGATTTTGATTTTAAAATATTTTTTTGAAGTTGCGGCTTAATTTCAGAATAATCTATAATATCATCTATAATATTTTCATTAAAATCCAAAACCATTCTTTTTAGCAAGCCATATTCCTGTAAAAAATCTCTCATTCTTGTATTAATTCCTGTATTTCGATTGAAAATGAGGCATTGTTTTTCAAAAATAAAAGAAAATGCTGTTGCATGAAAAGAATTTGCAAGAACAAAAGATGACTTATGCAGAAGGTTTAAAAATTTATCCGGACCTATGGACCAGTAATATCTGTCAGCATATTTTATCTTGGGGCTTAAGGCTACAATTTCAAAACCTTTTTTTTCTTTAAGATATAATGCATACTCTTTTATCAATGGATTATTGTCAAAATCATATACTAAAATGTAGTGCTTATTCTCTATTTCTTTAGTAATGAATTTTTTTTCCCAATCTTCTTTTGATAATAAAAATACGGGATCTGTAACATGGGTTACGTTTTCAATCCCCAGGTTTTCGAGTATCTTCAGCCCTGAACTTTCTCTTACAGATATGCAGTCAATTGCTTTGACTTTTTCTTCAACAAAATTTTTAATATCATTATTAATATTTTCAGTTGCGAAACTGGCAGCATAAGATATTTTCAGTTTGTTATTTGGAACAAAATCAAGGTAAAACGCAGGATCCTTTCCATTTTCGAAAAGTGTATTCCAGATCTGATCACTTCCACAAATGTAAGCATCTGCTTCAGGCAGATTGTCTTTTAGCTGCTCATTTGTCCTATAAAGTTTTTTCGTTTGTGGAATATATTTTTTTTCAAAAGCATCAAATGCTTCTCTCCTTTTTCTATTATTAAGTCTCTCTGGAAATTTGGCTACAATATATAAAAGTCGAAAAATTACATTATTTTTAAATTTTGGACTAGGCACACCAGTATACCGGTAATGATCGGCCAGATAATTTGGCTGGTAATTAATGGTTTGAACGTTATGTCCGAGAGATTGGAGATGATGTAGCAATGCAAGCTGTTGAAGACTTGCACCATGATTGAAAACCCTATGACAAGTGATTGTATTAATTTTCATGAGTTTGAATTATTTCTTGAAACAAAGATTGCCATTTTAAGGCAACGTTAGCAGGATGAAGACGCTCTATATTTTTTTTAGCATTTTTACCAAAAGTCTGTCGTAATTGCTGGTTCTCTATTAATAAAGTAACTTTTTCAACGAAAGTATTACTGTCTCCCGGATCGATTAAATATCCATCTTGACCATCAGTAATAATTTCAGATGGACCATGTGGGCAATTAAATGAAATACAAGGTAATCCACTACTCATAGCCTCTATAAGAACCATTGGAAAACCTTCGCCCACAGAGGTAAATAAGAAGATCGACGAATCTGTGAATTTTTCAGGAAGAGCAGAACTATTGCCATGCAATAAAACGTTATCCTCTAGACCTAACTCCACAATTAAATTTTGCAATATTGCTTTTCTTCCTCCATTCCCATATATATTGAGAATCCAATTAGGATGTTTATCAACAATTTGTCTCCAAATGTTAATTTGCTCATCGAATCCTTTAATTTTGCCATTCATGCTACCTACACTAATTGCGTTGCACTTAATTAATGGTGAAAATCCTTGCTCAGAACCTTCAATCATATTTGGTATAACCCTGACCTTTGTTTTGTATTTACTATCAGCGGCATCGCTACTTGTCAATAATATCAGGTAATCATATTTATTAAAGAAATTATAAATCACCGAATACATAATCTGATGCTTAATCCTTTTAAAAAAAGGCATTTGTGATGCATGAATCTTTATGGCTTTTTTTGAAGAATGAAATTCTCTAATTTTCGGTATTTCTTTACATATAAAAGGAATAACATAATCCAAATATCCCCTTTCCGGGACTATGATAACATCGGGTTTGATTTTTTCAATTAAATCTCTATAAATATTTTTAAATACTGAAATTTTATTGGGTATATTAAGGATGCTTTTCAACTTGTTAGAATCGGAAATATATTTTACATCATGGAAATGTATTTTCTCATCCCATTGATAGCAATAGGGTTTGTCTAGTTGGTTAACTGTGATAATATGAATTTCGTAACCAAATTCATTTACAAAATAGTTGCATTTATTTGATAATACTTTTTCCGTTCCTCCTGGCTTGTCAAGTGAGCCAACACAATATAATATTTTCATTTCTTTTTAGAAATTCGGTTCTGATTAAAAAAAGGTCTCGTTGTAAGCAGTTTTAATTTAGCTTTTAAGTAATTTGAAATTCTTGGCTCATAAATCTCACTAATTACATAGGATAAAAATAATATAAAAATAATAGTTAAAAACAATATGAGATACTTATTAGATTCAGTTCCTAATTGATTAAAAATAACAAATCCAATGTTTTGATGGAGCAAATACAGGGGATAAGTCAGAAGTCCAAATTTTATTAATTTGGGAGAATTAATAGTTGTCAATTTTCCGCACGAAACCAACAACATTAAAATATAGAATATTAAAATAAAACCGCTAATATAGAAGGGTGAAAAAGTAGTGTTAAATTTTAATTCTAATCTTTCTATTCTTGAGATACTATGAAATAAAGAAATAAAAATAGTTATACCTAATAAGATTATATATTTAATACTTAGCTTTTTAGTATATATTTGATAAAATATCATTCCTGCAATAAAATATGAACTCCATTCTAAAATTAGGAAATAATTTAACACTTTAAAAACGAATAGATTATTTAGGAAGATATAAGTAATTGATAATAACAACCATGAATAAATTAAATAATCAAATTTTATTTCTTTTATTTTATTTAAAATAAGATAGATACCTATTACAAATATATAGAACTTCATCTCTATAAAAAGAGTCCAATAAACACTGTCAACAGGGGAAATATTAAAGTAATTTTGAAACATCGTTAGATTTAATATTACCTGTTTAATATAAACAGTGAACCTTGGTGCACCAAATAGAATTACCACAGTAGAAGTCAACAAAATACTTAACCAATATGATGGATATAATCTTGTGATTCTTGAAACACAGAAGTCTTTCAAATTTCTTGTTTTAATTGAAAGCGCAATCACAAATCCACTGATAATAAAAA
>Ga0308157_10003301_pt1 | contig 23863 bp, 23 predicted proteins | sample PhyBR1_FD_201035 | JGI IMG/M metagenome (GOLD analysis project Ga0308157, IMG submission 201035) | Phyllosphere microbial communities from UC Gill Tract Community Farm, Albany, California, United States - DLSLB.R1 | ecosystem: Host-associated > Plants > Phyllosphere > Unclassified | place: USA...
CACATCTGGGAGAAAAACTCCTGCATCAATTGCCACACGCTTTTGGGCGAGGGGGCCTATTTCGCACCTGAGCTCGGCAATGTCTGGAAGCGTTACGGCGGCGAGGATGACCCCGAAGGTGCACGCGAGACGATGAAGGCCTGGATGCAAGCGCAGCCCACGGGAATTGAGGGGCGTCGTCAGATGCCACAGTTCAACCTGAGCGAACAGGAACTCAACGATCTGGCGGATTTCCTTGAATGGACAAGCCGCATCAAGACGCAGAACTGGCCGCCCAATGAGGCTGGCTGAGGCGCGGGATGAACGGAGTTTTATGATATGAAATATGAAAGCCAAAAGGTCGCGATGCTCTATTTTTATGGAGCGCTCGTCCTGTTCGTAGCCCAGGTTGCGTTCGGTGTTCTTGCCGGGACGATCTATGTCCTGCCCAATACGCTCTCCGAGCTTCTGCCCTTCAATATTGTTCGCATGATCCATACCAATGCGCTGGTCGTCTGGCTGTTGATGGGTTTCATGGGGTCGACCTATTATCTGCTGCCTGAAGAGACGGAGACCGAACTCTACAGTACCAAGCTTGCCGTCATCCAGTTCTGGCTGTTCTTTGTTGCGGCTGGCATTGCGGTGGTGGGCTATCTCTTCAAGATCCATGAAGGCCGCGAGTTTCTCGAGCAGCCATTCATCATCAAGGTCGGCATACTCGTCGTCTGCCTGATATTCCTATTCAACATCACGCTGACAGCATTGAAGGGCCGAAAGACGACAGTCACCAACATTCTGCTGTTTGGTCTGTGGGGGCTGGCGCTGTTCTTCCTCTTTGCCTTCTATAACCCGGTCAACCTCGCCATCGACAAGCTCTACTGGTGGTATGTGATTCATCTCTGGGTTGAAGGCGTGTGGGAACTTATCATGGCGTCGATCCTCGCCTTCCTGATGATCAAGCTCAACGGTATCGACCGCGAAGTCGTCGAAAAGTGGCTTTATGTCATCGTCGGGCTGGCCCTGTTCTCGGGTATTTTGGGAACAGGTCACCATTATTACTGGATCGGCGCGCCGGGCTACTGGCAGTGGATCGGTTCGCTGTTCTCGACGCTGGAAGTCGCTCCGTTCTTCACTATGGTCATCTTCACTTTCATGATGACATGGAAGGCTGGTCGCAAACATCCAAACCGTGCAGCTCTTCTCTGGTCGATTGGTTGCTCGGTGATGGCTTTCTTTGGCGCAGGCGTATGGGGCTTTCTGCACACGCTGTCGTCGGTCAACTATTACACCCACGGCACACAGCTTACCGCCGCCCACGGGCACCTCGCCTTCTTCGGCGCTTATGTCATGCTAAATCTCGCAGTCATGGCCTATGCGATCCCCGAGCTGCGCGGACGTGCGCCTTACAATCAAATGCTCTCCATGGTGAGCTTTTGGGCCATGTGCACGGCGATGTCTGTCATGACCTTTGCGCTCACTTTTGCAGGCGTGGTGCAGACCCATCTGCAGCGTGTTCTGGGCGAGAGCTTCATGGTCGTGCAGGACCAGCTGGCGCTGTTTTACTGGATGCGTCTTGGCTCTGGCATCGTGGTTGTAATTTCGGCCTTTATGTTCATCTGGGCCGTTCTGGTTCCGGGCAAGGGGCGCCGCGAAAACACCTCTGGTTTCGTGCAGCCTGCTGAATAATCGACGCAAAAGCCCTGCCGGAAGGTGGGGCTTTTTTCGTAGAAAATAGGAAAACTGCCATGAATAGCGTTCTCAAGAATATTGAAACAATCAATGCATCCATCCCCGCTTACAGCCCATCCGGCAATGAATGCGCCTTGTTTGAACTGGCATGGAAGCGCAAGCTGCCATTGCTTCTTAAAGGCCCGACGGGGTGCGGAAAGACACGTTTCGTCAGTCACATGGCAGCAAGGCTCGGCCTGCCACTCTCGACTGTTTCTTGTCATGACGATCTTGCGGCTGCAGATCTGACCGGACGCTATCTGCTTAAAGGCGGAGACACTCATTGGGTGGATGGACCATTAACCCGTGCGGTGCGTGAGGGCGGCATTTGCTATCTCGACGAGATTGTGGAGGCACGCAAGGACGTGGCCGTGGTGCTGCATCCACTAACTGACGATCGCCGCATTCTGCCGCTGGAGCGCACCGGCGAATTGCTTGAAGCGCCGGATCGCTTCATGCTCGTTGTGTCATATAATCCCGGCTATCAGAACCTGCTCAAATCATTGAAACCGAGTACGCGTCAGCGTTTCGTGGCGATCGAATTCGATTTCCTGCCCAAAGAACAGGAAATTGCAGTGGTGAGTGCCGAAAGCGGCCTTGATGCGCATAAGGTCGTGCCGCTTGTGGCGCTTGCCCATCGGTTGCGTGGACTAAAAGGACACGATCTGGAAGAAGGCGTTTCAACGCGTTTGCTGGTTTACTGCGCATCGTTGATTGATGCTGGCATGTCGCAACGCGAGGCCGCGCGTGCGGCGATGATTGAGCCGCTGACCGATGAGCCGGATGTGAAGGCAGCGCTGCTTGAAGTCGCTGATGCGATGTTGAAATAGGCGGGTTATCATGCTGGATTTTCTGGAGCTCGAAGAAACAGTTGGCCGCGCGTGGCACCGACTTATCGGCAAGACCGGTTCATGGCCGCAATATCCCAATCAGGCCGTGAAGCTTGCCGATATTCGCCAGAGGCTTGCGATCTGTTTTCGTGGTTTTGGTGGTGACGTCACTGTGCAGATTGCACCCGCCCGTGCCCGAACCTCCGGGCATCGGCTGGGCTTGCGGCAGCGTATGGCTCTGGGCGAAGAAAAAATAGCCCAGCCCCTGCGCGATGAAGCAACGCTGATGTTGCCGCCGGAGATTGCGCTCTTTCCGGATCGCGTGCTGAATTACGATCTCTATGTCTGGCTTGCAGGCTATATGGCGATCATGCCAACCGAACTGGAAGCCATGCCCGATGATCCGTTACGCCGCGATCTTGCGGCTCTCGATATGGCGGCAGAAATAGTGGCCAAAGCCTGTGAATTGTTTCCCGGGCTGGAAGATCGCTATGCCCGGCTTTGCGACGCCGTATTGGAGGCGCGACCAAATCGGCGGCTCAACCAACTCGAGCAGCTTGTTGAAGAACGTGTTCTTTCGCTATTGAGAGACGGCGCTGGTCTTCCGGATTTCAGTCTTCCTGCCATTTTCCCGCATCGTGCTCCGGCGGGCTATCTGCCGATCCTTCCCGTTCCGCTCTGGCCGGGGCTTATCTGGCGCGATGAAACTGCAGTCCGCCCGGCGGAAGACGAGCCCGTGCGCAACTCTCAGGCTGAAGCTGCCGAAACCTGCCGCCAGATAGCGCAGCGCGAGAAGCAGGACCCGCGGGTTACTGACAGGAGCCCGTTCATTCTCAACCGTTTCGAGAAAATCCTCGCCATGGCCGAGATGGTCAGCGTTGACCGACCTTCGGATGACAGTGACGAACAGAATGCAAAATCCGCTGATGAACTCGATGATCTGACATTGGGCGAGCGTAAGGGCAGGCCCGCTGCTCGCTTCCGCTTCGATCTTGATCTGCCGCCGGAAGCGGTTGATCGCAACCTGCTAATGGCCAAGCTTACCTATCCAGAATGGGATTATCGCAAGGCAACCTATCTTCAGGATCATTGCAGCGTTCTGGTGGCCCCTTTGCAGGAGTGTGAAGAAGCGCTGGCGCTGGATGACGAAGTGCGAAGTCTTGTACGGCGAGTGCGACGCCAGTTTGAAATCCTGCGACCCGGCCGCGAAATGATGCGCGCACAGCTTGATGGTAATGATCTTGATCTCGACGCTGTGGTACGGTCACGTTGCGATTTTGCGGCTGGCGGGCAAGGTAGTGAGCGGGTCCATCTGATGAGCCGTCCGCAGGCCAATGATCTGGCGGTAACGATTCTGGTCGATGTTTCGCTTTCAACCGATGCATGGGTGGATAACCGTCGGGTGCTTGATGTGGAGAAAGAGGCGTTGCTGGTTATCGCCAATGGCATTGCTGCCTGTGGCGATCGCTGTTCTATTCTGACCTTCACGTCGCGACGACGCTCCTGGGTGCGGGTTGAAACTGTGAAGGGCTTTGATGAGGCTTTCAGCCCAACGGTTGAGCATCGCATTGCAGCGCTGAAGCCGGGCTTTTATACCCGCATGGGTGCTGCCATGCGCCATGCAACGGCAAAACTCAGTGAACAGCACAACCGAAAAAAGCTTCTGCTGCTTTTAACCGATGGCAAACCGAATGATGTCGATCATTATGAGGGGCGCTTTGCACTGGAAGATACACGCCGGGCTGTGAGTGAAGCGCGCGCCAAGGGCGTTAACGTCTTTGCAGTGACGGTTGACCGCGAGGCCAATGCTTATCTGCCTGCACTTTTCGGACATGGTGGTTTTGCAATGGTTGCAAAACTTGCGAAATTGCCAGTTGCTTTGCCCGCGATCTATCGAATGCTCGCGGGCTAGTTTTCAGCAAAATCACTATGCCGGAAGCTTCCGGCATCAACTTCTGTTTAATGAGGAAAAAAGCAAATGACCACACAGCCGATCCTCGCGGCAGTTTTTGCCGACAAAGACGTATCCGTTGATTTGCTTTTGGCAGAAGTTGTTGCGCAGGGCGAGGCGTGTGGATTGAAGGTCGCGGGTTTCTTACAGCACCGCGGCTTTGATACAGACGATTGCTGCCGTGAAATTGTCATCGAACGGATCGGCACCGGTATCAGGCAACTTATCTCTCAGCCGCTCGGTTCAGGATCGCGCGGCTGCCGCCTTGATCCGGCAGCACTTGCAGACGTCGCTGGTCCCTTGTTGGCCGAGATCGATGCAGGCGTCGATTTACTTATCCTCAATCGCTTCGGCAAAAGTGAAGCCGAAGGTCATGGCTTTCGCGCGATCATTGAATCAGCTTATTCAAAGCAGATTCCTGTGCTGACCGTTGTGCGTGATGCTTATGTGGGCGACTGGCGCGACTTTGCGAGCGATTGCGGTATGTTGCTGTCGCCCGACGAGGCGGCTCTTGCCGCATGGCTTGAAAGCGTTGTCTCGCTCAAAGTGCTATCAGCTGCCAGCTAACTTTCCTTAGCTATGCATGACAGATGCGGTTTTATGTCGGCTCACCCAGGCTGCGCCAATGCCGCCGTGCAAAAAGCCGTTTGAAAGCGGGACGGCTGGATAGATTGCCTGCAATCGGGCAAGGCCTTCTTCGGTATCGATACGTTCCTGCAGCACATCGTCATGCACTTTTGCGACAGCAACCATATCGCAATCCTGCGGCGACAGCCTGAACCGGGCAACGCCTGCGGCTTTCAGGTCGGGTATGTCTTCAATCAATGCCTGACACGTGTGCGACAGTGTCTGCACCCCATTCAGGGCAAGGAATGACTGGCTATCGAGTGTTTTGACTGGCAGACCGTCCGGCTCCTCGGCACAAACAAACTGACAATTGTCTTTGATGTGTCCTTTAGAGCGTGCATGGGCGCAACGCGCTGAAATGGCGAGTGGTACGCGACCGAAAGTGAAGATTTCGAAGGCAACATCTGGCGCTCCCCTGATGATTTCACGGATTGAAGCCAACGGTAATTCCGGTGGCAGGCAGATGGATTGTGCGCCGCGCTGAGCCAAAACCTTGGCGGTAGCGGCGTTGTAAACATTGATTAGCGGGCCGACCATATGCGGTTTGCCAGCCAGCAGGCCCAAGGCCGACAGATCGTTGGCTTCTACGGGAAAGAGCGATTGTTCAACGGTCTGCCGCACATGCTTTGCCTCGCGTTCAAGCATGACGAGGGCAAGCGAACCAAGGCTGATGGCCTTGCCTGCCTGTTCCAGATGCTCGATTACATCTGCCATGTAGGGATCGATAAAATGGAACCGTTTGGAGCAGACGATTTCACCGAGTGTGACGTGACCGACCGGAGCTTCATCGGCAATGCGGAAATAGAAATCGCGCCATTTCGGGCCATCCCAGAGAAAGAGAACAGGCCCTAGGCTAAGGCTGGGATTAAAGCGTGAATCCGACATGGCTATCTCCAGCGTTTTTCATAGGCGCCCGATGTGGTCTGCTGACCTTCACTTAGTGCGCGCAGTCGTGAAAGCAGAGCGGCCCGCTTTTCGGGTGCGGCGGCAAGCGTTTGACGAAGTGTCGAAACCACTTCCGCGACATAGGCTTTGCCGCGCTGTCGCCCTTCGATTTTCAGAGCCGAAACACCGGCTGCACGGAGTTCGTCTATGTGGTTCATCACATCAAGAGACACCGGGTCTTCAAAGGCATAGCCTTCTTCATCACCGATATTGAAACGCCCTTTGCAAAGGGTCGGATAGCCTGCGGGTTCGCCAGCCGGAAAACGATTGATGGTGTAATCCCCGAGTTCCGAAACGAGCTCGGAACCGTCGTTTCGATAACGCACATGGCTTGCGGGCGAGCAGACACCGTTCATATTCGGTGAGCGGCCGGTGGCGTAGGATGAAAGCGAGCAGCGTCCTTCGGCCATGACGCACAAGCCGCCAAAGACGAAGACTTCCATTTCGCAAGCAATCTTGCGTCCGAGCTTTGCGATATCGGGGATGGTCAGCACGCGCGGCAACACCACGCGTTTGGCTTTGAAGGCATCGATCAGAAAGCTGATCGCATCGGCATTGGAGGCAGACGCCTGCACCGAAACATGAAGCCGCTGTTGCGGATGGCGCTCTGCTGTGTAGGCCATCAAGCCGAAATCGGCGAGGATCACTGCATCGGCACCAAGCGCCGAGGCGTCATCAACGGCCTTGTACCAGAGTTGCTCATCGCCCGCGCGCATGAAGGTGTTGATGGCGACGAAGACCTGCGTGCGCCGCGCATGGGCGAAATTGATCGCTTCCCGCAACTCCTCACGACTGAAATTGAGACCCGGAAAATTGCGTGCGTTGGTTTCATCGCGGAAGCCGCAATAGACCGCATCAGCTCCGGCTTGCACGGCTTCGCGAAATGCGGAGGGTGTTCCAGCAGGACAGATCAGTTCCATGAACGGGCGTCCTCCTTTGTGTCGGCGGCGAGCGCTTTGTCGCGCACAAAACCTGCGATGGCTTCCACCACCGGGGCGAAAGGCCCTGCGCCTTTTCCAAGGTCTGCTGGCAGATCAACGTTGCAATCATCCAGTGCATTGCGCAGGGCAAGCATGGCTTCCATATCGCCAGTCACTGTGATGTCGCGTGAAAAGAACAAGGCATCGCCATCGAGCTTTCCTTCGAGAAGGGCAAGCAGCATGACGAGGGGGCCTTCGATAGCGGCATCGGTCACAAATTCTGCGCTGCTGCGCAACACTGAAATGCGTGGGACGCCGGGTTCAACCAGAAAAGCGAAAGGCAAATCGGATGGCCTGAACCCAAACCGCTTGTTGACGTGCTCGCCGAGCCTTTCAAACAGCCCCGGATGTGCGCGGATAACTTGAAAGAACACACGAGAAATGAGCGGGTTGAGCAAAAATGGCGGAATAAACCGAACCGGGGCAACCACGGCGGGCGGAATTTTCATCATGATTTTGCTCCAGGCATTTCTATGCACACCAGCTTTGCGGGGTCTGCACAAGGACTAGGCGATTCAAGCCCGTAAGAGTTTGATCTGGATCAAAGACGGCAGAAGAATTGCGTATTCAAAGTGAGACATGAAAAATGCCTCCTCACTGCCTTCCTCTTTTAACGATCTACAGAGTTTCGTGTCGGAGCTTGAAAGACGCGGTGATCTTGTCCGCATACAGCGTCCGGTTTCGCTTGTGCATGAGATCACCGAAATTCATAAGCGTGTACTGGCGGCCGACGGCCCGGCCTTGCTATTTGAAAAACCGGTTGATGCCGAGGGCAAAGTGCAGTCCATTCCGCTTCTTGCCAATCTTTTTGGCGCTGAGCGTCGGATTGCCTGGGGGCTTGGCCGCACGCCGGAAGAGCTCCCTGCTTTGGCCAATTTTTTGGCCGAGCTGCGAGCACCAACGCCACCGCGTTCAGCAGGTGAAGTATGGAGCAAGCTGCCTTTGGCAAAAGCAGCCCTGGCAATGCGACCACGTCGTGTCAGCCGTGCGCCGGTGCATGAAATCGTGCGTGAGGGTGGGGCGATTGATCTGGGCGCGTTGCCGATACAATGGTGCTGGCCGGGAGAGCCGGCGCCGCTCGTGACTTGGCCTTTGGTGATCACCTGTGCGCCAGATGATCCTTATGACATCAATGTCGGCATTTACCGAATGCAAAAGCTTGGACCAGACAGGCTGATCATGCGTTGGCTGGCGCATCGCGGGGGTGCGCGACATCATCGTATGTGGCAGAAGGCAGGGATGGATATGCCGGTTGCAGTTGCAATCGGAGCAGACCCCGCAACAATTCTGGCAGCCGTCATGCCTTTACCGGAAGGCATGAGTGAACTAGCTTTTTCGGGCCTTTTTTCGGGGCGAAGGCCTGCAATCGTAGAGGCGCACACCGTCCCTCTCATTGTCCCGGCCAACGCGGAAATTGTGCTTGAAGGTTTTGTATCCGTGAGCGAAACCGCGCCGGAAGGGCCTTATGGCGATCACACCGGCTATTATAACAGCGTCGAAGAATTTCCGGTTATCCGTCTTAGCGCAATCACCATGCGCAAGAATCCGCTCTATCTCTCCACGTATACTGGGCGACCGCCTGACGAGCCTTCAAAACTCGGCGAGGTGATGAACCAGCTGTTTGTGCCGGTAGTGCGCAAGCAGTTTGCCGAGATTACAGATCTCTGGCTGCCACCGGCCGCATGTTCTTATCGTGCAATGGTGGTGGCAATCGACAAGCGATATCCGGGACAGGCGCGGAGGGTCATGATGGGGCTTTGGTCGATATTGCCGCAATTTAGCTACACCAAGCTTATCATCGCCGTCGATCCAGACATCGATGTGCGCAATTGGGATGATGTGCTCTGGGCACTTTCCACACGCTTTGATGCGAGCCGTGATCTGGTGACGCTCGATCATACGCCGGTTGATTATCTCGATTTCGCTTCGCTGCGTTCGGGGCTTGGCGGCAAGCTCGGGCTTGATGCGACCAATAAGATCGGCGCGGAAACTGATCGCGAATGGGGCAATGTTCTTTCCATGAATGAAGAGACGATTGCGCGGGTGGATGCGATGTGGGGCGCGTTGGGAATTGATCTGGAGGCGACGAGGCGATGAAGCGGGTAGTCGTGGGTGTGTCCGGCGCGTCTGGGGTGTTGATTTCGCTGAAGCTACTGGAATGTCTCAACAAGATGCAGGGCATTGAAACGCATCTTGTTATATCGCAGGCGGCAGAGCGAACGCTGCATTACGAGCTTGGTCCAAATGGCAATTCAATGCTGCACCGGCTGGCAGAAAAGACCTATTCGATTGAGGATGTTGGAGCCGCGATTGCGAGTGGATCGGTGCCGACAGCCGGTATGATTGTCGCGCCCTGTTCCATGCGTACACTTGCGTCGATCGCTCACGGTTTCGGCGATAGTCTGCTAACGCGGGCTGCTGATGTGCAACTCAAAGAGCGGCGCAAGCTGTTGCTGATCACACGCGAGACACCTCTGCATCTGGTCCACTTGCGCAATATGTGCACTGTCACCGAAATGGGCGCAATCGTCATGCCGCCGGTACCGGCCTTTTATCTGCATCCGCGAACGGTGGAAGATATTGCCCATCAGATCGCAGCGCGAGCCATTGATCTGATGGGGATTGGTGAGCAACAGGCCGAAAGCTGGAGCGGATCAGCTTAATTTTGGATGCCGGTCAACAAGGGCCTGCCTGCGCAATTGCAGCTCTTCGATCTGCTGTTCCAGCGAGAGGATTTCGTCATCAAGCTTATCGACGCGTTCCTCGATGTGGGAATAAGCTTCTTTGAGCAGCAGTTTGGCTTCCGTCTTGTTGGAGGCGCTTGGTGTGTCACCACGCAACGGTTTGTTGGCCGTTTCGGGCAGGAAGAATGCCGTGATGAGACCCACGACGGCTGCACACATGAGATAATAGGCAGGTAAATAGATATTATCCGTTGCCTCGACGAGCCAAGCGGCAACGGTTGGGGTCAGACCCGCCACGATGATCGAAATATTGAAGGCTGCCGCAAGCGCGCTGTAGCGAATGCGCGCCGGGAACAGAGCAGGCAGTGTTGATGCCATGATGCCGGTCAGGCAGTTGAGCAATATCGCCAGTATCAGCAAGCCTGCAAAAATCGTCGCGATGTGACCGCTGGCCACAAGATGGAAAGCTGGCAAGGCAAAAAACAGCAAGCCGAGGCTGCCGATGATCAGAAATGGCCTGCGACCGAACCGGTCACTGAGAAAACCGACAACGGGCTGCACGAACAGCATCCCGATCATCACCACGATGATGATGAGAACCCCATGATCCTCGGAATAGCCGAGGCTCTGGGAGAGATAGGTCGGCATATAGGTGAGCAGCATGTAATAGGTGACGTTGGTCACCAGAACCATGCCAATGCAGACGCTCAATGCACGCCAATATTTGTTGATGATCTCTTTGAAGGACACCATCGGACGATCTTCGATGGCATCGCGGTCTTCTTTTTCCAGTGCTTCAAGCTGCTGTGTGAAGGCAGGCGTTTCCTCCGCGGCATGGCGAAGATAAAGCCCGATCAAGCCGAGCGGGGCGGCAAGATAGAACGGAATACGCCAGCCCCAATCGAGAAAGTCTTGTTCTCCAACCATTGTGCTGAGGAACACGACGAGACCAGCACCAAGCACAAAGCCCGCAATCGAGCCGAAATCCAGCCAGCTACCGAGAAAGCCGCGACGACGGTCGGGAGCATATTCTGCAACGAAAATCGCAGCGCCCGTATATTCGCCGCCTACGGAAAAACCCTGTGCCAGCTTGCAAAGCAGCAGTAGGATGGGTGCCCAGATACCGATAGTGGCATAGGACGGGATAAGGCCGATACAGAAAGTGCTGGCAGCCATGATGATGATTGTGAGCGACAAAACCTTTTGTCGCCCGAAGCGGTCGCCCATGACGCCAAAGAACAGGCCGCCGAGAGGGCGCACCAGAAATGGCACGGAGAATGTCGCAAGAGCTGCAATGGTTTGAATGCCGGGTGCAGCATTGGGAAAGAATACCTGCCCCAAAGCATAGGCTACGAAGCCATAGACGCCGAAATCGAACCATTCCATTGCATTGCCGAGGGCAGCGGCGGTAATAGCTTTTTTGAGTTTGGTGTTGTCGATGACCTTAATGTCGTGAATTTGTAATGGTGTAGCCTGAGATGAGCTGCTTGCAGCATCGCTTTGCGCCATTCGCCACCGCCTTTATGCGTTTTGTTATCGTATCTCACGCAACAGAACAGCGGCCCTGCATTATAGAACATGCATTGGCCGCTTCTTCGTTCAGTCGATTTGAGCGGGTAACGAGTTGGCGTCTGTTTTGGTTCCGATAAGGCTTATAAATAGTCGGCAAAGAAGGCGGCAGATTGTGTTATGCCGGGCCGAGCATGATGAATGTTTCGCTTTTGCTGACGCCCTGAAGCGAGCGGATTGTCGAAATCACCTCATTAAGTTCGGAAATGGTCGAAACCTCCAGCTCTGCAATCACATCCCAGATGCCATTGGTGTTGAAGACACCGGTCAGGCCCGGGACACGCTTGATTGCGCTGATTGTTGCTTTTAGCGACGAGCCTGACATTTCGATAAGCATGAAGGCACGTATCTGATCCTTGCCGATGTCATCGCGAACGTGGATCGTGAAGCCTTTGATGTCGCCATTGGCAATCAGCCGGTCGAGACGTTTTTGCGCTGTGGCTCGTGCAACGCCTAACAGTTCCGCGAGCTGTGGAACAGAAGCGCGACCGTTGATCCGAAGCTCCGTGACCAGTCTCTTGTCCAGCTCATCCATGGCAGTGACTTTCTTTAAAGTAAGTTCGACTGACGATATCGTCACTATTTTATAAAAATAATCACTTTATATTCTTTTTTGTCAATCTGATTGCAGATAATGATTTTGCCAAGGGGAATGCAACAGCAGCTTCTAATACGAACGAAGTGATAGGAGCGTTGCGCAAATCCCTGTTCAGGCCGGATACAAGGTCGCGAAGATAGCGTTAAAATGTAGCTCCAAAACGGGGCTTTCGTAGGGGAACCTTCAACATGAAATTTGCCAAACTTTTTTCTACCGCCCTTGTGGCGCTAGGCATTTGTGTTTCCTTGAACACAGCAAAAGCCGACGATCTGGAAAAGATTCAGAACAAAGGCAAGATGACGATTGCCCTTTCGGGTGTGTTCCCTCCGTTCAGCTTTGTCGATGAGAGCAATAAGGTTGTCGGCTTTGACGTCGATATAGGCTCGGAAATCGCACGTCGCCTGAAGGCAGAACCTGAAATCGTAACCACGGCCTGGGACGGCATCATTGCAGGTCTCGTGACCGGTCGTTACGACACGATCGTTGGTTCGATGGGCATCACTGAAGAACGCAAGAAGGCAATCAACTTCGTCGGACCTTACTATCGTTCGGGCCTGGCGCTGTTCATTCGCAAGGGTGATACGGTCAAGTCGCTTAGCGAACTGGAAGGCAAGACAATCGGTGTGACGCTGGGCGAAACCTCCGAAAAATGGGTTCGTGAGCAGGGCAAATATGAAGTCCGCACCTATAAGGGCCTGCCTGAAATGCTTCTCGACCTTGGCTCGGGTCGTATCGATGCCGTTGTCGCCGATGACGTTCCTGTGCTTGTCGCCATAGGTAAGAGCAATGCGCCGATTGAACAGGTGAAGGACGATCAGCTGCCGCGTTACGATATCGGTATTGCGGTTCGCAAGAACAATCCGGAGCTTCAGGCTGCCATGCAGAAGGCGCTCGACGATATGATGGCTGATGGCACATATAAGGCCATTTCCGAAAAATGGATTGGTGCGGATATCCGCTAATTCGCGCTGTTTCGGGTGAGGGCAGCAAGTGAGCTGCCCCACTTCCGATTAATAGTCCCTAAACTCTGCTTTACAGCTTCTCGCCAGCCCTTTGGCTGAGAGACATATGCGCCATAGGAGATTTCTTCCTGATGGAGCAGAAAGGTTGAAGGATGGATATCGCACTTATCGGGCGGATTTTTCCCTTCATTGTTGAATCGGCCTGGGTCACAATCCAACTGACTATCGTATCGCTGCTGATTGGCCTCGTTGTTGCCAGCCTTCTCGTCATGGCGCGCTTCTCGCGCTATGCGCCTATTCGCTGGATCGCCATCGGCTATATCAGCATCATGCGCGGTACACCGCTTCTGGTGCAGCTGTTCCTTGTTTTCTTTGGCGGCCCGCAGTTTGGTTTTGAATTTACCCCGTTTGTGGCGGGTGTCATCACGATGGGCTTCAACATCGGCGCCTATATGTCTGAAGGGATGCGCGGAGCAATTCTGGCGGTCGATAAAGGCCAGAACGAAGCGGCGCGTTCGCTGGGCTTTGGCAGGGCCGGAACCATGCGGCTTTTCATTCTGCCGCAGGCGGCTCCGCTCATGATCCGTTCGCTTGGCGTCAATACGGTCATCCTGACCAAGAGCACCGCGCTCGTTTCAACAATTGGCGTGGTGGAACTGACCTACACTGCTCAGCGCTTTGTCACTTCGACATACAAGCCATTTGAGGTTTTTGCGATTGCCGGTGCTGCGTACATCGTCATCATCGCTATCATTTCACTGATCATCCGCGGCTTTGAAATCTTTTTCAATGCTGACAGGAGGGCGGAAGCATGAGTCTGGATTTCACCGTTGTTCCGTCTTATCTGGAATTGATGTTGATTGGTCTGCTCTGGACCGTTTTGATCACCGTACTGGCTGGTGTGATCAGCATTGTGCTCGGTATTCTGATCGCAATCATCACGCTTCATGCGCCTAAAATAATCAGCCTGCCTGTGCGCGGTGTTGTTTTCCTTTTCATGGGAACGCCTTTGCTCTTGCAGCTCTATCTGCTCTATTATGGCCTTTCGCAGATCGGGATCATGGTGCCAGCGTTCTGGACCGGCGTGTTTGGCCTTGGCATGCATTATGCAGCCTATAATGCCGATATTTTCCGCGCATCGCTTGAGAGCGTCGACGAAGGACAGATGGAAGCCGCCCGGTCGCTTGGTTTCAGCCACGGATCGTCGCTTCGCTATTTCATCATCCCACAGGCGATCCTCACGGCTCTGCCGCAGATTGGCAATAACAGCATCATTCTGCTCAAGGACACAGCCGTTCTCTCCGTGCTCGGCATCACAGAACTGGTGCTGAATGCGCAACGCGCCATAAGCGAAACCTATCGCCCCTTTGAGTTCTACTTCGTTGCAGCCGTGCTCTATTACCTCGTCAATCTCTTGATGGAATGGGGTTTGAGCAAAGCGGCCAAGAAAGCGGAAGCTATCCGATGAACACACAGACCCCCATGATCGAATTACGTCAGATCAGGAAATCCTATGGCGAACATGAGGTGCTGAAAGGCATCGACCTGACTGTCGCACGAGGCAAGATCGTTTCCATTATTGGCCCCAGCGGATCGGGAAAAAGCACACTGCTGCGCTCGATCAATATGCTGGAAGAAACGTCAAGCGGAGAAATCTGGCTTGATGGCAATCAGGTCAATCGCCCGCTCAAAGGGCGCGCTTTTGAAAAGCACATCAACCATATCCGTCAGGAAATGGGGATGGTTTTCCAACAGTTTAACCTATTTCCGCATTTGACCGTGCTGCAAAACATCATGATTGGCCCAATGCGCCTCAAAGGGCTTTCGCGCAGCGAAGCACTGGAACGCGCCAACAATCTGCTCGCCAAGGTCGGCCTTGTCGATAAGGGTAATGCCTATCCGGCACGTCTTTCGGGTGGTCAGAAACAGCGTGTCGCGATTGCCCGCGCTTTGGCGATGCAGCCCAAGGTCATGCTTTTTGATGAAGCAACCTCTGCGCTCGATCCGGAGCTGGTTGAGGAAGTCAATCAAGTCATGAAGCAGCTCGCAAATGAGCACATGACCATGTTGATCGTGACACACGAAATGCGCTTTGCGGCGGAAGTTTCCGACCATGTGATGTTCATGGACGGTGGTGTGGTGGTTGAACAAGGTCTGCCGCAGCAAGTCCTCTCTACTCCCAAGGAAGAGCGGACGCGGGCATTCCTGCGTAAGCATCTTTCACACTAGTGGATTGAATGTGACGTTTGAATCCCGACTGACATCCACGCCCGTTCAAACGTCAAATTCAGAAAATCGACTAGATTCATATAGTTACCGCCGGTTCGATGAGATCGGCATCTTAAAACTTATATTCTGCAGCGTATTTCTATCGTCTCGGAATATGCTCTAATCGACGGAGACTAGAGTTCATGACTGCGAATGTTTCAAACGGCGCGCAAAACGCCGTAACGACGGCGCACAACCATATTAATGCGCAACACGTCGAAGAGCTGGCCCTGCGCATGGTTGGCTGGGGCAGCGAAACCGGTACGCCCGGCGAAGCCGAGTTTTCCGATCAACTTGTTAGGCTGTTGAAGGAAATTCCATATTTCCAGCAAAACCCGGACAATATTCGTACTGTTGCAAGCCATGGCGATCCGCTAACGCATAATGTGGTTGCGCTGGTCCGCGGTAACGGCAAACGCACGCTCGCACTTGCAGGCCATTTCGATACGGTTGCGACTGATAATTATCACGAGCTCAAGTCGCTTGCTTGCGACAGCCGCAACCTCAAAGACGCGCTCATCAAAGATCTGTCGAAGCGCGCCCGTTCCGCTCAGGAAGAACGCGCGCTTGAAGATTTGCTCAGCGGCGATTTCCTTCCCGGTCGTGGCTTGCTTGATATGAAAAGTGGCCTTGCGGTCGGTATTGCGTGTGCCGAGAAATTCGCAGCCGATCCTGATCGCAGTGGCAATCTGCTGCTGGTTTTTACACCGGACGAAGAGCGTGAAAGCCGCGGCATGCGCTCAATGCGCAATGCGATGCCGACTATTGCCCGGGATTTCGACATTGAGATCTCAGCAGCAATTAATCTCGACGTGACGTCCGACCAGGGCGATGGCAGCGAAGGCCGCGCAGTCTATGCGGGCACCATCGGAAAGCTGTTACCCTTTGCGCTGATCATCGGATTGAGCTCGCATGCAAGCTACCCTTATGAAGGTGTTAGCGCACAGGCGATGGCCGCCAGCATTCTGGCGCGCTTTGAAGGCAATGCAGCGCTCGCTGATCGCGATGAAAATGACATTTCGCCGCCGCCTATCTGCCTTGAGGCAAAAGACCTCCGCGACGGCTATGAAGTAACGACGCCTGAACGCTTCTGGATCGCGCTCAACTGGCTTTATCATGCCATGACTGCTGACGAGCTGTTCAGTCGTTTTAAGAGTGAAGTGCAGGCGGGCGCGACAGAGGCTGTGGAACACTTTGCAGCACAATCAGAAGCTTTCGGCCAGTTGATTGGCAAACGTGCAGGCGCAATTCCAGCAGCACCAAAGCTCATCACATTCGAGCAGCTGCGCGCGATGGCTGCCGATGTCGCCGGTGAGAAATTCGAAGCGCTTTACAGCGCGCAGGAAAAGCGCCTTGCCGATATCGACAATCCGCTATCGGTCAGTCGTCAGTTGACCGAGTGGCTTGTCGGCGTTGCACATCTATCGGGCCCGGCCGTTGTGGTTGGTTTTGCAGGGCTGCATTATCCAGCAAGCCATCTCGACGATGCTCAGGCCAATGATCGCGCTTTCAAACAGGCAATCGACACAACGATGCAGACATTTGCGGCCTTCCCGGATCAGTCGCTTGTGTGGAAGCCGCATTTCCAGGGCATCTCTGACATGAGCTTCTTGGGGCAGGCAACACTTGGTCAGGACATCGTTTCAAACAATACGCCGGTTGCGCGCCTTGTTGATCATCCAGCCGGTGACGCGTTGCGTTTTCCGGTGGTCAATATCGGCCCTTGGGGTCGTGAGTTCCATCAGAAGCTGGAGCGCGTACACGCGCCTTACGCCTTTGAAGTGCTGCCGCAGATCGTTTCGATGATTGCGGAAGAGTTTTTGTCGAAGCGTGTCTGAAGTTCAGCGCGAATTCATCCGATAAAGGATTAGAATCATGACCAATGAAAAGCTGAACATTGTTCCCTTCGTCAGTGTCGATCACATGATGAAGCTTGTGCTTACGGTGGGGGTCGAAACCTTCCTCAAGGAACTTGCTGCGGTGATCGAGGAAGATTTCCGCCGTTGGGAGCAGTTCGACAAGACGCCACGCGTTGCCTCGCATTCTGACGAAGGGGTCATTGAGTTGATGCCAACGAGTGACGGTACGCTTTATGGCTTCAAATACGTGAACGGCCATCCGAAAAACACCAAGGAAGGTCGTCAGACTGTCACTGCTTTTGGTGTGCTGGCTGATGTTGGCAATGGCTATCCGATGCTGCTGACCGAAATGACGATCCTGACGGCATTGCGCACGGCAGCCATGTCGGCAGTTGCCGCAAAACATCTTGCCCGACCAGATTCAAAGACCATGACGATCATCGGCAATGGCGCACAGAGCGAGTTTCAGGCTCTGGCGTTCAAAGCTATTCTCGGGATCGAAAACTTACGTCTTTTCGACATTGATCGCTCTGCCAGCGAGCGTTGCGCACGCAATCTGAGCGATAACGGCCTTTCGATTACGATTCACGCCACCTCGCAGGAAGCCGTTGAAGGTGCCGATATCATCACGACGGTCACAGCTGATAAGCAATATGCGACCATTCTGAGCGACAACATGGTTGGGCCCGGCGTACATATCAACGCAGTTGGCGGCGATTGCCCCGGCAAGACCGAGTTGAACAAGGATATCTTGCTGCGCTCCGACATTTTTGTCGAATACCCGCCGCAGACCCGTATTGAAGGCGAAATCCAGCAGCTTGACGCCGATTATCCGGTCAAAGAACTATGGGAAGTTATCACCGGAGCAATTGCTGGCCGATCGTCAGATCGTGCCATCACGCTGTTTGACAGCGTCGGTTTCGCAATCGAAGACTTTTCTGCGCTGCGTTATGTTCGCAGCAAGTTGCAGGAAACAGGTCTCTATGTCGAGCTCGACATGCTCGCGGATCCCGATGAGCCGCGCGACCTTTACGGAATGCTGCTGCGCTGTGAAAAGGCGCTCAAAAAAGCGGCCTAACGGAAATAGTAAAGCCGGTGGTGAGAGCCACCGGCTTTTTTTATTATACGCTGCTGAGCAGGATGCTGGTTTCGCTGTTCAGCACGCCTTCGATCGTTCGCACTTCGCGCAAGACGCGGTCAAATTCGTGCAGGCTTTCCGCATGGATTTCTGCCACCAGATCCCATGAACCATTGGTCGTATGTAGAGTGCGTATCTGCGGCAATCCCCGCAACAGCTTGATGACTTTTGTCGTTGATCGACCCTGCACTTCGATCAGCATGATCGCGTGTACAACCCCATCATCGTAATCCTGCCGAACCCGGATCGTGAAGCCAAGTGCTGCACCTGTTTCGAGCAGGCGGTCGAGACGCGCCTGAACGGTGCCGCGTGAAACGCCAAGGATTGTCGCCAGTTTCGAAAGCGGCGCGCGTCCGTCCTCTCGCAAAATGGCAATCAGCTTATGATCCAGTTCGTCAAAAATATGCATAGCATTTTTTACAGTTTGACTGTGCAAATTGCTAGAATTTTTACAGTTCACCGAGCGGTTTTACAATTTTAACTGACTTTATGCCCTCCTACTCTGTTTCTCGGAGTGCTGCTGGAGGAGCGTGTGAGAATGTTTGAGAGCTGTCAAAGCGACCTGATCGCGCAACCCATGCTCATTGCGCAGTTCGCGCTGAATTCGGTTCCCTTGGTAATGCGATAAGCGCTTTAAATTTTTGTTTTTACGCATGTCTTTCGCGACGTGCTTCAGCCGTGAGAATAGTCTGAGAATGAGCAGGCCGTCTGTACAGAGCCCAAAATCGGTCGTTATGATCCGACCACACCACTTCACCCCCAATGCGCAGACCGCAAAGGACAATGCGTTTCAATCGGTCGACGAACGCCGTTCCGCTGAGATGGTTGCAAAAGCAGCTTTCGACGAAGTGACGGGCATGGCCGAGGGATTGGCCGATGCAGGCATAACGGTTCATCTCTTTGAAGATGAAACCCATGCCCTGCCCGATTCGGTTTTTCCCAATAACTGGTTTTCCACCCATTCGGGCGGACATGTCGCCATTTATCCGATGTTCTCGGAAAGTCGTCAGAAGGAACGCCGTCCCGACGTCATCGAAATGCTGAAGTGCGACTATCGCGTTCAGGATGTCATCGATTATTCGGGTCTCGAACGCGATCACTTCTATCTCGAAGGCACAGGCGCGATGGTGCTCGACCATATTGGACGTGTTGCTTATGCAGCTCGGTCCAACCGCACCAATGAGGTAGCGCTTGAACGCTTTTGCACGCATTTCAATTTCGAACCGATGGTGTTCGATGCGCTCGATTCGTCAGGCAAGCCGATTTATCACACCAATGTTCTGATGTGTATTGGCACTGATTACGCGCTGGTCGGCACCGATATGATTACGGATCCGGCCCGTCGACAGGAGATCGTTGATCGCCTGCAGGAAACAGGCCGCACAGTCATTCATCTCACTGCGGAACAGATCGGTGAATTTGCCGGGAATGCCATCGAACTCGAAGGCCAAGACGGCCGCGTTCTGGCCCTTTCGGCCCGCGCTTTCGCCGCTTTAAGCAAAGCTCAGATCGAGACAATCGAGCAGACTGCAAAGCTTTTGCCTTTCGCTGTGCCAACGATTGAGCTGGCAGGTGGATCGGTACGCTGCATGCTCGCAGGCATTCATCTCTCACGCCGCACAACAAACGGCACACATTTGCTTTACGCAACAACAAGAGCCGGGTAGATAGGCTCCAGCTAAATTGAGGGTACCCTTCCATGTCTTCTAACAGACCCGTTTATGAGTTTAATTCGATCATCGTCCGTGAGCCTTCGCGCTCGGTGGTAAATGGTCTTCGCGCGCTGGATACCGGCAACCCGACCTATGAAGGCGTGAAAGCTGAGCACGATGCTTATATCGCTGCCATGCGCGCCGCAGGTGTTGAGGTTACGATCCTTCCTGCACTTGAAGATTTCCCAGATTCCATTTTCGTCGAAGACCCAGCACTTGTCTTCACCGAAGGTGCAATTCTGCTCCGTCCAGGTGCGCTTACGCGCGTTGGTGAAACAGCTGTCATCGAACCGACGCTGCGCCAGATGTTTGATACGGTTGTTGAATTGCCGGAACCAGGTTTTGCTGATGGCGGCGACGTTCTGACGACCCAGAAGACCGTCATGATCGGCCTTTCCGCTCGTACCGACAAAGCAGGCGCAGCAGCCCTGATCGCCAGCCTCGATAAGATTGGTCGCAAGGGTGAGGTTGTCTCGACCCCTGAAGGCGTCCTTCATTTCAAAACCGACTGCTCGCTGGTCGATGAAGAAACTGTTCTTTCGACGAACCGTCTCGCAAAGTCGGGCGTATTCTCTGGTCTTCGCCAGCTGATCGTTCCAGAAGGCGAAGAAGCTGCTGCCAATGCGCTGCGCGTCAATGACGTCGTGATGGTCGGCTCGGATTTCCCACGCACCATCGAGTTGCTGGAGAAGAGCGGCTATAACGTGGTTCCGCTCAAGACCACGGAGATCGGCAAGATCGATGCTGGCCTGTCCTGCATGTCGCTTCGCTGGTATCGCAAGTAATTCTGGCGGCTCAGGGGCGTCCGCTCCTGAGCTGTTTTTGTATGCGCATTCCCCGTGCTTGCTATCGTCACAGGCAAGCCAACAAAAATATAAGGAGAACGGGAACATGGTGGGTTATAAAGGGAAAATTGCTGGCGCGATCGCGCTTGCTGCCTTGGCCAGCGGTGCTGCTCAGGCTGACGGAAAACTTCGTCTTGGCATGACGCCAGAGCCTTATATGCCTTTCACCCAGGTTAATGCGGCGGGTGAATGGGAAGGGCTGGAAGCAGACCTTTCACGTGCCCTTTGCGAAAAGCTTGCCGACAAGTGCGAGTTCAAGTCGATGGCGTGGGATGGCCTCATTCCATCGCTCACTGAAAACAAGGTCGATTTCATCATCGGTGCGTTCTCCGTGACTGATGAACGCCGCAAGGTCGTCGATTTCAGCACGCCGTACTACACTGAAGGTACGGTCGTCGCTGGCGCCAAGTCTGATGAAGACAAAATCAGCACAGTCGCAGCAAGCGACGGTTCCGGTGAAGTCGTTGATCAGGCAGCCCTCTCAGGCAAGATCGTCGGTGTCCAGACATCAAGCGTCCAGTCGGCCTATATGACGAAATATCTTCCCGACGTTTCGATCAAAAGCTACGACACTGCTGACAATTCGGTTGCCGATCTGGTTGCAGGTCGTGTCGATTATGTTCTGGCACCAGATCTTTTCGTTCAGAACTTCCTGAAGACGTCGCAGGGCGAAGACTACGAGGTCAAGCTTGTGACGCCTAAGAGCGTCGTACTGGGCGAAGGCGTCGCCTATGCCGTTCGTAAGGGCGACACAGCAACGCTTGGAAAAGTCGATGCAGCACTTGCTGAACTTGACAAGGACGGCACTCTCAAGTCGCTGGTCGACAAGTGGATTTTTGAGAAGAAGTAACTCGATCCAATGCGAACGCCGCCAGCGGCGTTCGCTCATCGAGGTGCTGTGACCTCCACATTTCACAAAATGCTTTGCGCTTTTCATAAAGTGGAACGGTAGCAGACCGCAACTCATAAGAGTTGTACCGAGCAGTCGTTCTATAAAGCGCTGAGCTTTTTTGATCGGATTAATCTGCATGGATTCTTATTGGCAACTGTTGGCCTGGGGAAGTGAGGGCTGGGGAGACGAGTTCGCGCATGGGCTTATGATGACCTTGCAGGTCTCGGCCGTAGCATTCGCAGTCTCGTTTCTTTTCGGGCTCACCGGCGCCTCCGGTAAACTTTCGCGTAATCGCTACATAAAAGCGATTGCAGATTTTTATACGACGGTGGTTCGCGCCCTGCCTGAGTTGCTCGTTATTCTGCTGTTGTACTTCTCCGTTGCGACGGGTGCCGAACGCCTTCTGAAAGCAACAGGCCTTGTCGGAAACGATTTCCAGTTCAGCGCCTTCTGGGCTGCGATCATCGCACTGGCTTTCGTCAATGGTGCGTTCATGACGGAAGTGCTACGGGCTTCCTATCTTGCCATTCCACGCGGTCAGATCGAAGCTGCTCTTTCCATCGGAATGCGCAGACGCCAGATATTTACCCGCGTCACCTTTCCGCAAATGATGCGTCATGCAGTGCCCGGCATCGGCAATCTGTGGCTATCGATCACTAAGGAAAGCGCGATCATATCGGTGTTGGGTTCCTTCCATGAACTGCTTTACACCGGCTATCGTGCAGCTGCTTCCACCAAGCAGTACATCTTCTTTTATGGCCTCACGGCATTCCTGTTTTTGGCCATCACACTTGTCTCTGTCATTGTGATTGCGCAGCTTGAAAAGCGCTTGAGCCGGGGGCACGGATAATGGAATCGATTACAAAAATCGTTGAGTTCTTACCGCCTCTCATCAAGGCAATGCCGCTCACTCTGCTTTTGACGGCTACGGCAGGTGTTATTGGTCTCATTTTCGGTACGCTTAGCGCTCTGGCACGGCTTTCAAGCAGCCGCATTCTGAAATGGCCGGCTTTTGTCTACACGTTCATTTTCCGTGGCACGCCGCTTCTGGTTCAGCTTTATCTGATCTATTACGGGCTTGGGCAGATCCTGCCAGGCACATGGGTCAGACACAGCTTCCTCTGGCCATATATGCGTGATGGATTGTGGTATGCCGTGTTTGCGTTGAGCCTCAATCAGGGCGCTTATAATGCCGAGGTTATTCGCGGCGCTATCAAGTCAATTCCGCGTGGTCAGATTGAAGCGGCGCTTTCCATCGGTATGAGCCGGTTCAAGATTTTGCGTCGCATCACCCTGCCGCTGGCCTTCCGTCATTGTATGCCGGTTCTGACCAGCGATCTGATCATCCTGCTTAAATCCACCTCGCTCGCTTCCACAATCACGATCATGGAAGTGATGGGAACCGCACGCGCGTTGCAGCGCAGTTCCTTATCGATCTTTGAGCCGTTGATTGCGGCAGGCATTCTCTATTTCACAGTTGTGTTCATCCTCACCCGGATCATGAATGTGATCGAACGGCGCATGAGTGGCTCACGCGCCTCGATGGTCTGATCTGTTTCAGGAGCAATTCAAAATGACTTCCATGGCACTGGCCGTCAAAAATATTCACAAGAGCTTCGCAGGCGTCGAAGTTCTCAAAGGCATCTCCTTTGAAGCGAAGAAAGGCGATGTCATATCGCTGATAGGCAGCAGCGGCTCCGGTAAGAGCACATTGCTTCGCTGCATCAACTATCTGGAGACGCCCGACCAGGGAGAGATCGCCGTTGCAGGCGAGGTGATCCGCACGAAAGTCGGACGCGATGGAAAATCGCATGCCGCCGACCCGCGTCAGCTTGAACATATCCGCACACGTCTTGGCATGGTCTTCCAGAGCTTCAATCTCTGGTCCCATCGCACCATCGTTGAGAATATCATCGAAGGACCGATCCACGTTCTAGGCATGTCGAAGGCGGAAGCACTGGCCGAGGCTGAGGTGCTGATGGAGAAGGTGGGTATCACGCCCAAGCGCGATCAGTATCCGAGCCAGCTCTCCGGGGGGCAGCAGCAACGTGCCGCGATCGCGCGCGCGCTCGCAATGAAGCCTGAAGTCATGCTGTTCGATGAGCCGACCTCAGCACTCGACCCGGAACTCGTGACGGAAGTGCTGCAGGTTATCAAAAAGCTCGCTAGAGAAGGCCGGACAATGGTGATGGTGACGCATGAAATGGCGCTGGCACGCGAAATTTCGAGCGAAGTCATCTTTCTGCATCAGGGACTGGTTGAAGAGCGCGGTTCGCCTGATATCGTGATGCGCAAT
>Ga0308157_10003303_pt1 | contig 23847 bp, 23 predicted proteins | sample PhyBR1_FD_201035 | JGI IMG/M metagenome (GOLD analysis project Ga0308157, IMG submission 201035) | Phyllosphere microbial communities from UC Gill Tract Community Farm, Albany, California, United States - DLSLB.R1 | ecosystem: Host-associated > Plants > Phyllosphere > Unclassified | place: USA...
TAAGCCTCGTCTGGCATAGTCGCGACGGGCGGTTTCAGTCCAGGCCATGTGATCCTCCGTAGTCTTGGTAAACCACAGAGAATCATAAACTCCTGAAATCGCTCAACTTAATTTTCGGTTCGGCTCTAAGAACGAACCTGAACTTCAGAATATGTTCAACGAAGCCATCGAAGCAGCCAAGGCTGACGGTACGATCAAGAAGCTTTCCGAAAAGTGGTTTGGCTTCGACGTCACGCCATAATCGCGACAGGTTAGTCCAATTGAAACGCCGCCCAATGGGCGGCGTTTTTTATGGCGAATAGCTTATAACGACGCCAAGCTTTTGAATTGATTTTATGTGTTATCCAACGCACAACCATTCATTGGGTTCTGTATGCCTCTGGGCGTTGAGCAAAGAAAGAAGCTGCCGCATTGACTGACGATATTGCCCATACCGAGCTGATCGCTGTTTTGACCGCTGTCACAGGTGAGCAGCCGCGTGTCATGACTGTGCGTCAAGGGCAGGCTTTGCCGTCCGGTCCATTTGAGATGGAACACCGTTCATTGCAGGCTGGGTTGCGGGCCTGGGTGCAGACGGAAACCGCACATCCTGTCGGTTATCTCGAACAGCTTTATACATTTGCCGATCGCGACCGTCACAGGCAGGGAGAACGCACGATTTCGATCAGCTATCTTGGCCTCGTGCGCGAGGACGATGTGGCTGGTCAGCAGGCCAGCTGGCGCGGCTGGTATGACTATCTGCCATGGGAAGACCATCGACAGGGCGTGCCGGAGGTCGTTGGTCATCTGAGCAATGGTCTGCGGGTCTGGTCGCATCAGGCGCTATCTGCTGATCTGACTGCGCAGCGCTTGCGGCGCATTGCATTTTCGTTTGGACTGAATGGCGAGCGTTGGAATGAAGATCTTGTGCTTCAGCGCTATGAACTGCTCTATGAAGCCGGTCTGGTGAGCGAAGCCGGAAAGGGCGACGAAGAAAACGGTCGTCACATGTTTGCCGATCATCGCCGCATTCTTGCGACAGCCATCGCGCGGTTGCGGGCCAAGATCAAATATCGGCCGGTTGTTTTCGAATTGATGCCCGACAGTTTTACCCTTTTGCAGTTGCAGCGCACCGTTGAGGCATTGGCAGGATTGCGGCTGCATAAACAGAATTTCCGCCGTCTGATCGAACAGCAGGATCTCGTTGAAGAAACCGGCGAAAGCGACAGTGAAACCGGTGGTCGCCCGGCGAAACTGTTCCGTTTCCGCTATTCGATTGTTGAGGAACGCGCGCTTTCTGAGCGGCATCTCGCAGGAACAAAGCTCCCCATCTCTCGTGATTGACAATATACTCGAATCGAGTATAACTTTGCATCTATGAAATACTCATACTGAGTATAATTGATATTCCGCAACAGCGGAATTTTATGCGCTGCTCGGGAGGCCGCCATGAATGAATTCGTTTCCGTATCAAAGCTCTATGATCGTGTGGCGTCGGTGCTGCCCAAAGCCGAATGGATGGGTTTCGAAGACGATGTCGCGGCAATCCTGGAGCTGAAGCGCAAGCGCAACGCGGTTATTCTCGCGCACAATTACCAGACCCCGGAAATCTTTCACTGCGTCGCGGATATTGTTGGAGACAGTCTCGCACTCGCTCGCAAGGCGATTGATGTTGAAGCTGATGTGATTGTGCTAGCCGGCGTCCATTTTATGGCCGAGACGGCCAAGCTGCTAAACCCCAAAAAGACTGTGCTGATCCCCGATATGGCCGCGGGTTGCTCGCTTGCGGATTCGATCACACCGCAAGATGTAGCACTTCTGCGCGAGGCGCATCCGGGCGTGCCAATCATCACCTATGTCAATACCTCGGCTGCGGTTAAGGCAGCGTCTGATATTTGCTGCACATCGGGCAATGCGAAAAAAGTGGTCGAGTCGCTTGGCGTGCCGCGTGTGCTGATGATCCCCGACGAATATCTCGCGCAGAACATTGCGCGTGAAACCCATGTGGAAATTCTCGCTTGGCACGGCCATTGCGAGGTGCATGAGCGCTTCACCCCTGATGATATCCGACAGTTGCGTGAAAACCATCCCGGCGTGATGGTTTTGGCGCATCCTGAATGCCCGCCGGAAGTGGTAGAAGCTGCGGATTTTGCCGGGTCAACGGCTGTCATGTCTGACTTTGTCGGTGAGAAGAAGCCGCAACGTGTGGTTCTGCTTACTGAATGTTCGATGAGCGACAATGTTGCCGTCGATCATCCCGAGGTCGAATTCATCCGGCCTTGCAATCTCTGCCCACACATGAAGCGGATCACGCTTGCCAATATTCGGCAGGCGCTTGAAGAAAATCGCCATGAAGTGACAGTTGATCCTGCTATTGCCGAGCCCGCACGCCGCGCGGTCGAACGGATGCTTGCAGTATGAGCGCCACTCCTGTGATTGTTATCGGCAGTGGTCTCGCAGGATTGATGACGGCGCTGACCCTTGCGCCGCAACCTGTGATGCTGGTGACCGCGGGAACCTTTGCGTTCGATGGCTCAAGCCCTTTGGCGCAAGGCGGTATCGCAGCAAGCCTTGGTGACGATGATAGCGCAGCTCTGCATCTGGCGGATACGCTGGCAGCGGGTGCTGGTCTTTGCGACGCCGCAGTTGCAAAAGACATAATTGACGCTGCTCCCGAAGCGATTGCAGCGCTTGAACATTATGGCGTTCGCTTTGATCGAAAATCGGATGGATCTTATGCGCTTGGCCTTGAGGCAGCGCACAGCCGTCAACGCATCGTCCATGTTGATGGCGATGCGACGGGCGCAGGCATTATGCGCGTGCTTGTCGCTAAAGTGCGCGCCACCCCATCGATAACAATTAAAGAAAACACCCGCGCGCTGCGGCTTATCAAGCAAGATGGGCGCATCGCGGGTGTTGATCTCGAAGGCTTTGGGCCCGTTGCGGGCTGTGCTGTAGTGCTAGCAACAGGCGGTGCCGGTGGGCTTTATGAAGCGACCACCACGCCGCTTGGCAATCTCGGTCAAGGGGCAGCACTAGCCGGGCGTGCTGGTGCCGTGCTTGCCGATATGGAGTTTGTGCAGTTTCATCCGACCGCTTTGGCGGTGTCTGCATCGCGCTTGCCTTTGATCAGTGAGGCTGTGCGTGGTGAAGGGGCGATCCTCGTCAATGATCGCGGCGAGCGCTTCATGCGGGATATTCCGGGACAGGAACTGGCCGCGCGTGATGTGGTTGCGCGGGCAATTGGGCAGCAACTAGCGCAAGGTTGCAAAGTGTTTCTCGATGCACGCGCATCATTGGACAAAGGCTTTGCAAAGCGGTTTCCCGGCATTGATGCGCTGTGCAAACAATACGGCATCGATCCGTCTTGCGACGTGATGCCGGTTCGGCCTGCCACCCATTACCATATGGGTGGCGTGGCAACTGATAGCGATGGCCGCACCAGCCTTGCGGGGCTTTGGGCTGTGGGTGAAGCCGCCTGCACCGGACTGCATGGGGCAAATCGTCTGGCGAGCAACTCGCTTTTAGAAGCTGCCGTCATGGGTCTTCGAGCAGGCCGCGCTATTGCAACTATGCTGCATGCTGCCACGCTGCCGCTTGTTTCGAAAGCCAAGTGCCCATCTTCCAGTCTGCCTTATGTGCGATCAATTGCCTCCCGGCATTTGGGTCTGTTGCGTGATGACGACGGCTTGCGTTCGGCGATTACAGCACTTCTGCCACTCGCGCAGACGGATGACGCTGCTGCGGTAGCACTCATTGTGAGTGTCGCAGCATTTGAGCGGCGTGAGTCGCGCGGCAGTCATGCCCGAACAGATTATCCTGAGAAAAGCGCGCAACCCGAGCGCAGCTATTACACATTCGAGCAGACTTTTTTGCTTGCACGCGAAATCGCTCTGGCTGAGCCTTTATCGAGGATTGCATGATGGATCTACCACGCCTTTCGCCTTTGCTCATCGAACCGCTGGTGCGGGCCACACTTCTTGAAGACCTCGGACTTGCGGGCGACATCACCAGCAATGCGGTTGTGCCGTCAGGTCATCACTCGACCATGGTGTTCAGCCTGCGTCAGCCCGGTGCCATTGCCGGCCTGGACGTTGCCGAAATGGCGTTTCGGCTTGTTGACCCTTCGGTTGCCTTTGAGCGAATGGTCAATGACGGCGATTTTCTGGGAGAGGGCACGACGCTCGCTCGCGTGTCTGGCTCGTCGCGCAGCATTCTTGCAGCCGAACGAACCGCGCTGAATTTCCTCGGCCATATGTCGGGTGTTGCCACTGCAACGGCCAATCTGGTCAAAGCCGCTCAGGGCACGAAGGCTGCAATCGTGTGTACGCGCAAGACCATGCCGGGCCTGCGAGCTTTACAAAAATATGCCGTGCGGGCAGGCGGTGGCATGAACCATCGGTTTGCGCTTTATGATGCGGTGCTTATCAAAGACAATCATATCGCAGTTGCAGGCGGCGTTGGTGAAGCCATCCAGCGCGCCAAAGCGAATGCTGGGCATATGGTCAAAATTGAAGTTGAGGTCGATACACTCGAACAACTGCATGAAGCAGTGGCAATTGGCGTCGATGCGGTCCTGCTCGATAATATGTCACCCGCGCAATTGCGCGAAGCGGTGAAAATCATCGGTGGTCGTGCGATTGCTGAAGCCTCGGGTGGTATCACCCGGGATACGGTTGCAACTGTCGCCGCAAGTGGCGTCGATCTTATCTCGGTTGGCTGGACGACACATAGTGCGCCCAACCTCGATATCGGCCTCGACTTCAGCTTTGCCCGATAGCTATTCGCTCAGGTGGTGAGCGAACGTGTTGCCGGTATAGTCAGATCGCAAAAGCCCCGCTTCGCTCAACCTCGGCATCAACTCGTCAAGTGCCATGTGCATTGACGATGTCGAGCCGCCGGGTGCGGTGATGAAGCCGTCAATCGCTCCAGCTTCAGACCATTGGCGGATTTGCGCAACCGCATCATCTACCGTTCCGATGATCTGCCAATGAGCCGCGCTGATAACTTCCGATCGGCGGAGCAAATCATCAAGGCGGAGCGTCTCTTTTTGCAGAAGGCGCTGCAGCAATCCGGCATGGGTTTTGCTGCGCACTTTTTCTGGTGGCGGTGGTAAATCGGACGGGCGGATCAATCTATCTTCCGGCCAGTCTGTGAGATCAAGACCAGTCATATCCCGAATATAGGCAATCTTGCGGGCGCGGTTGCCACGCGCGTGGGTATAAGAAAACAGCTCTTCAGCTTCCTTGCGTGTAGGAGCGAGATAGAGGCTGAGGCCGGGTAGCAGGCGCACATCGTCCTCATTGCGACCATGAGATTGCGCAAGGGAACGCAAGTCTTTGCGTAGATTGATGGCCACATCGATGACCGGCGTTGCGGAAAAGATTGCATCGGCCACCGAGGCCGCGAAGCTGCGACCGGCAGGTGAGGCGCCAGCCTGAACAAGCGGGATTGGCACATTCTCAATCGAAGGAATGTTGAGCGGTCCTTTGACTTTGAAGAAATCGCCCTCGTGATTGATCGGCTGAATACGCGCCGTGTCTGCATAGTTTCCGCTAGCCCGGTCGCGCTTGAGGGCCGAACCGGGAAAGCTTTCCCACAAGGCGCGTACGACTTCGGTAAATTCTGCCGCTTTCGCATAGCGCTCGTCGGATGTCGGCATCTCATCAAGGCCGAAATTTACATTGCCATCAAGTGCGGTGACGATGTTCCAGCCTGCGCGCCCATTGCTTAGATGATGCAACGACGAAACCTGCCGTGCCACCGCATATGGCGCCATGAAGGTGGTCGAAATGGTCGTAAGCAACCCGATCTTTGACGTTTCGCGGGCAAGTGTTCCCATCAGCAAAGTCGCGTCCAGACTGGCAAAGCCGGGCGTTGTCTCCATGATCGGACTGTTGAGAAACAGACTGTCAGGTCGAAACACGAAGTCGAGTTTGGCATCTTCCGCACGTTTGGCAATATCGATATAAAAGTCTGATCCGAAGACACCTTCAATATCGCTGTTTGTATGTCGCCAGCCGTCACCACTTAGCCAGGTGGGAGCGAGTGACATGCCGATATGGAGCGTTTTGCGAGAAGCCATGATCAATTTCCGTCAGTTTTTAAGCCAAAAACCGCGAGCAAAAAGCCCACGGTTTGATTGATTGAAGTATTTGCGCCAAACGTGCGAAGCGGTTCCAACGATTCAATCTTCACTGGAGCCGCTCTAAAGTAAGAGATCAGAAGCTGCCCTTGATGCCTATGCCGAAAGTGCGTGGCATGGTCATGCTGGCTTGCGTCGTTGCTCCGCTGATGCCGCGCGTTGCTTGCAGAGACGTTGGCGCACGTTCGTTGAAGATGTTCTTCACAAAGCCATAGAGCTGGAACTTCTCAGTGAAATCATAGCTCATGCGGGCATCGGCAATCGTATAGGCCCCGACCCAGTAAGCCTTCGTGTTCGCAACGTCTGAATAATAGCCGTCTGTATGGCGGACATTGCCAGAAACATTGAATTTTTCGGTCACATCCCAGCTCGCGCCGAAGCTCAGCATATAGCCGGGAGACTTTGCGAATTCATTGTCTTCATACGAAGCATTGCTGGAAATCTCATCGATCTTGGTGCGCAAAATGCCCGCACTCGATTTGAGCGTCAGATTGTCGAGCACTCGATAGTCTGCACCAATTTCAAGACCATAGGCGTGCGCTTTTTCGGCATTGATGGTGTAGGACTGGACGATGTTATTCGGCAGGACAACTGGAATGTTATACTGCGCATTTTTCATGTCCATGTAGAACACGTTGGCGTTCAGAACGAGCTTGTTATCCAGCACTTCAGCACGCGTGAATAGCTCATAGTTCCACAAAGTTTCTTCGTCGAATTTGTTCCACTTGCTCGATGCAGGGTTGGTCGTGTTCATATAGAGCGACACGCCACCGGGATTATATCCGCGGCTCACCAGTCCGCCGACTGTCAGATCGGGCGTGATAGCGTAGGCCAGCGAGACTTTTGGCAGGAACGCCGAGAAGGTTTCGTCGAAGTTGACTGGCACATACGAATAGACGGAAACACCATCACGCTGAATGTTATCCTGCTGGTAGCGCATACCCCCGGTCAGGGTCCATTGATCATTCATGCGCCAGCTTAACTCACCGAACAGGCCGAGATTTGTCTTCTTGTCGTCGAATGACGAGAGATAATTATTGGCGGTTTTATTGCTCGCATTCAGCAGATAAAGCGCTTCGTCCGTTTTGGTGTGCGCGTAATAAATACCTGCTACGCCGCTGATGACATCTTCCTGGTCGCCATAGGTAATGCGAGCTTCATTGGAAATATTGGTCTGATCGATATTGGCATCGCCACCGTTTACAATACCTGTCGAGCGTTCGACGCTGGAGTCGGAAAATTGCGTCTGGTTAAAGAACTTAAATCCATTATCGAAATCATAGCTGACGTCCAGAATGCCGGTATTGGTACGCTGATCCCATGTCGGCATACTCTGGCCGTTATAATCCAGCTCATAATAAAGAGGTGTGGCTGCCTCGTAGGTCGGGCGATTGCTCTTGTTGAAAGAGTAGGTGAGCTTTGCTTCAAGGCCGGGGATTTCGGCAGGTTGCCATAGAAGCTTTGAACGGATGTTCAGCGACTGGAAATCGTGATCGGTGCCCGACGAGTAGAAGCCTGGATTGATATAATCGATGAAAGTATCGCGACCGGAATAATCAATCGCGAGACGGCCAGCAATCTCGTCTTTATAAAGCGGGGTATTGAGCATGATAGATGTGCGCTTGGCATTGTAATTGCCAATCTCGACCTGATAAGCGCCTTCCTGCTCGAATGTCGGGTCCTTGGTGTTGACGACAATCGCACCGGCGATTGCATTCGCACCCTGCGATGTGGTTTGCGGGCCACGGAAGACTTCGATGCTGTCGACGTCCCAGATGGGGGCAGAGCCAAAAATGAACTCATTATAGTTCAGATAATGGCCGTCGAGATTGATCGTCGCGCGGGGGACGGTGCCCGAAAAGAAGGCCGTTGCACCATTGTTTGGGCCTTGGCTGTCCTGACCTCGAATAACGGGTGCGCCGACTGTATCGGAGTAAACGACGTTGGGGGTTCCGCGTACCACTTCCGCTACCGAAGAATCGCCGGTTTTTTCCCGAGCAATTTCCTTGGCGGTAATCACTGTGACAGATGATGCGGTGTTTTTGATATCACGCGCGACTTTTTCGCCGGTAATGACCAACGTATCGAGCACCAATGTTTTGGATTCGCCTGACGGCTGAGCATCCTGCGCAAGGGCAGGCGATCCAGTAAGTGCCGCAAGCGTCAACGCGCTGACACTATAGAAAAAGCCACGGGTAGAACGGATATTCATAGGTCACCCCAAACATGAGTGTGTAAGTCATGTTCTGTTATCGCTATGATTTAGATTCCGCAATAAGGAATGCATACCGCAATACAGTATGAGTGCAAGCTGATTATCGATGTTGCACATTAGCAACGCACGGCCCGCATGGCGCGCGCGAAGCACAGAGTTTTGACGCCCGTTCATGGAAATAGGTTTCATGCCAGACATGACTTTGTGTGAGCTTGACGCTAAACATCGCTCAAAGTGGAACAGAATGATCGAATGGTTTTTATAATCTGGAACCATTCTGACGGGAGGCGGAGCATTTGAAAGAACAGGATGGGTTTCCGGCTGATGAGGCTGAGACTGCGGGAGATAAACGCTCCGGCACGATTCAGTCGGTATCAATTGCAGCACGGTTTCTGAAAATTCTGGCCAATGCCGAAAACGAGCTTCCATTGGGTGAAGTTGCGAAGCGGGCAGGAACAGGGGGATCGACAGCGCATCGCTATATGCAAAGTCTCGTGAAGGAAGGGCTTGCAAAGCAGGACCCTGTCAGCGGATTTTACGATCTTGGGCCGACAGCGCTCAGCATCGGCATAGGTGCGCTGAAGCGTGTCGATGCGGTGGAAATCGCAGCGCAGCATATGAAAGCTCTGGCCCAGCGTCATGCCATGAGCGGCGGCGTGGCGATCTGGACGGATAGAGGTCCAACTTTGGTGCGATGGTATCGCAGCGCCTATTTTTCGGTAAATCCACTGGCGCTTGGCGATACGCTGCCGGTCGATAATACGGCCTGTGGTCTGGTTTTTCAGTCTTTCCTGCCGAAAAGCAGCATTGATGCAGTTCGCAAGGTTCAGCCTGCCAATTTTCGTGGCACGCCGCCGACCAAAGCGCTTCTCGATAAGGTGCGTGGCGACCGCTGGTCGGAGATGACGAGCCATCTTTTGTCGAATGTTACCGGGCAGGCATCGCCTGTACTGGATGCTCAGGGCGAAATCGTCTGCGTCATGACGACGGTCGCTGATCTTGGCCAGCTTCGCACTGATGAAGAACGCAGAGCGCTTTTTCACGAAGCCTGCATGGTCAATCAATCCACAGGCGGCCTGATTGTCGATACGCAGCTTAAAATGCCGGAAAGCTAGTGGTCTGGTTCCGACATTTGCATTCCTCGGATACAGGCATCGGACAAATGTCGGAATCAAGAAGACCACTAGCAAGTTTATGAATCTAGTGGATTTTTCGAATTTGACGTTTGAAGCAGCGTATGTCTCAATTGGGATTCAAACGTCAAATTCAATCCACTAGGCCGCGCTGCTCTTCGGAACGATGAGTGGCGTACCGGAAACCGGGTCTGGGATGATGATGGAGGTAAGGCCAAATACGTCTTCGACCAGTTTTTCCGTGACGATATCGGCAGGTCTGCCCTGGGCAATCAAGGCGCCATCGCGCATTGCGATCAGATGCGAGGCATAGCGGCAGGCATGATTGAGTTCATGCAAAACAGCGACGACTGTTCGTCCCTGCTTGTTAAGCTGTGCTAGAAGATCAAGCAATTCGATTTGATGCGCGATATCGAGATAGGTCGTTGGTTCATCGAGAAGCAGGATCGGCGTGTCTTGCGCCAGCACCAAAGCGATCCAGACGCGCTGGCGCTGTCCGCCTGAAAGTTCATCTACAGGCCGGTCTGCAAGTTCGGTGATCTTGGTCGCTTCCATGGCCTGCGCCACGGCCACTTCATCCGCTTCGGACCATTGCCGCAAGAAGGATTGATGTGGGTAACGGCCACGCGCAACGAGATCGGCAACCGTAATCCCTTCCGGTGCAATCGAGCTTTGTGGCAGCAGACCGAGCCGGCGCGCTGTTTCCTTCGCGGGTAGGCTTGAAATGTCACCACCATCCAGAATGATCTTCCCGGACGTTGGTTTTAACAGCCGCGATAAAGCCCGGAGTAGTGTTGATTTTCCACACGCATTCGGCCCGACAATAACCGTGAAGGATGCATCAGGAATAGCCACGGACAAGTCGGTCGCGACTGTTCTCTCATCATATTTCAACGTCACGGTATCAGCGTGAAGGCGATGCATCATTTGCTTTGGGTCCAGTGGCAAGTCAGTGGAAATCGTCGGTGTGCGGCAAGTGATCTGTATTGCATTGCAGAATGCGTTCTGCAATATGGAGTGGAATAATCATATTTTAGCAGAGTGCTTTCACTTTGCCAGAACCGCAGAAAAACGATCTCAGGTAAGGGTCGACCGTGAAATCCTGGAAAATCCTCTTTTCATTCCTGATTACGCTTGCAGCCTTCGTGTTGTCTTTTAAGGTCGCGCTGGCACAAGATGATCAATGGCCCCGCACGATCAAGCACTATTCTGGCGAGCTGATGCTAAAGTCAAAGCCTGTGCGGATTGTCTCGACCGCTCCAAGCCTCACCGGAATTCTGCTTGCGATCAATGCGCCGGTTATCGCGAGCACAGCGACCACACCCAGCATGTTGACCGACGACAAGGGCTTTTTCTCGCAATGGGCAAAGGTCGCGGATGAACGCGGTGTTGAGGTGCTCTATTCCAACCTCGATTTCGATATTGAAGCAATTATTGCACTGGAGCCAGATCTTGTTGTGGCATCAGCGACGGGTGCCGACAGTGTTCTTCAGCATTATCCTGAGCTGAAAGCGCAGGGCATTCCAACAATGGTCGTGAATTATTCCAATCAAAGCTGGCAGGATATTGCAGCCGAGTTTGGCAAGGCTACCGGCCTGGAAGACGAGGTTGTGGCAGCGGTTGCGCGCTTTAATGATTATGCTGCCAAAGCGGCTGCCACCATAACGCGCTCCGATGCACCCGTCAGCATTGTCGGTTATAATATCGGAAACAGCTATTCGATTGGTAAGGCAACCAGTGCGCAGGGGCAATTGCTTGAAGCGCTTGGTTTCAAGGTCGATGGGTTGCCTGAAGCGCTGGCCAAGCAGGTGACGCGCAGTTCCGATTTTGATTTCATTTCTCATGAGAACCTGTCCGCAGCTATAACCGGCAAAACCGTGTTTTTGCTGCGCGGCGTCGATGCTGATGTAACAGCCTTTTTGAATGATCCGGTTCTGGCCAATCTGCCTGCTGTCAAGGAGAAACAGGTTTACCCATTGGGTGCCACGTCTTTTCGGATTGACTATTATTCAGGGATTCAGCTGATTGATATTGTCGCCGCGCATTTTCGTAAATGACGTCTGATCTGACTTCACTTTCTGATCGAAGCCGGGCTTTGCGCGTCTCGTTGCGCCAACGGCGAATGTGGGGTCTTTGTGCCGGTCTGCTTGTGCTTGGCATAGCTGTTCTCGCCAGCCTTGCGCTTGGCTCCAGGTCAATACCTCTTGGCGATACATTGCAGGCTTTGTGGTCGCCGGATATCCAAAACGACCAGCACCTGATTATTCGCGAGTTGCGCATCCCGCGCACAATTGTTGCTATCCTAGCGGGCCTTGCCTTGGGTGTCGCGGGCGCGGTGATGCAGGCGGTCACGCGTAATCCTTTGGCAGAACCGGGACTGCTTGGCATTAATGCGGGTGCGGCGGTCGCCGTCATCCTTGGTATTGTTGCCTTCAATCTGACATCGATGGTGCAATATGTCTGGTTTGCGTTTCTTGGCGCAGGTCTTGCAGGCGTTGCCGTGTTTATTCTGGGGCGAAGCAATGGAACCGGCACCAATCCGGTGAGGCTGGTTCTTGCGGGTGCTGGCGTATCCGTAGTGCTCGCATCCATTACCGGGATCATCATTATCAATGCGCCATTGGCCGTTTTTGATCAGTTTCGCCACTGGTCTGCCGGTTCGGTCGAGGGCAGAGGCTATGATGTTATTGCAGTCCTGGCCATTTCCGTTGTGCTTGGACTGATCATTGCCTTTTCCATCGCAGGCAAACTGAATGCCATCGCTTTGGGCAAGGAGCTGGGGGCGGCACTTGGAGTCAATGTCTATTCAACGTTGCTGCTATCCTGCCTGACTGTGATGCTTCTGGCAGGTGCTGCCACTGCTGGAGCCGGGCCGATAGGTTTTGTCGGTCTTGTCGCGCCGCATCTCGCACGTGCAATCATTGGACCGAACTATCGTTGGATTTTGCCTTACGCGGCGTTGTTTGCAGCCATTCTTCTGCTTGGTGCGGATATCATCGGACGAGTAATTGCTGCCCCTTCAGAAGTGGCGGCGGGCATCGTTTCAATGCTGATCGGGGGACCGTTCTTTATTTTCGTCGTTCGTAGATTCCGGTTGTCCAAGCTATGAGGGACCTGAAGAAATCTGTTTTGCGCATTGGCAGCTTCTCTATTCAGTGGCGGAAGAGGGCACTTATTGTCTGTGGCCTGCTGCTGCTTACCGCTCTAGTACTTGGCATCCTGCATATTGGCACAGGCACAATATCTTTCACGCCTGCCGAGATCGTCAAAAGTCTTGTGGGTGAAGGTGCCAGTCCGACAGTCGACCGTATCATCATGCGTGTGCGTCTTCCGCGTCTTGTGACCGCACTTTTTGTAGGTGCATCGTTGGGAATGGCTGGATCGATTTTTCAGTCGATATCGCGCAATGCACTCGGATCACCGGATATCATTGGCTTCACGACTGGGGCTGCGACAGGCGCAATCGTTCAGATCATCCTGTTCAATGCAGGCCCTTTTGAGACGGCCTTGGCCGCAGTTTTGTCGGGCATAGGCACAGCGCTTATTGTGTTTCTGCTGTCAATGAAGGGGCGCGCCACGGGCGGCTACAGGCTTATTCTGGTTGGTATCGGGATCGGAGCGGTCCTCTCAGGCATCAATACGGTTTTGTTGGTGGTGGGTGATTTGGATCAGGCGGCTTCCGCACAGCTCTGGCTGGCCGGATCGCTCAATACGAGAACGTGGTCGCATGCGATCCCGGCTATTCTGGGCTTTGTCGTCGTTGTACCGATTGCGATCTATCATGCGCAGCGCATTAACCTGCTTGAAATGGGTGACGACGCTGCGAGCCAGCTCGGCGTTCGGGTCGAAACCACCCGTCTGATTATGGTTCTGGCGGCGGTTGGACTGACATCGGTTGCGACGGCCGCCGCCGGACCCATTGCCTTTATCGCACTTGCTGCTCCGCAACTTGTGCGACGCTTGACCCGCGCATCGGGTGTGCCACTGCTCGCCAGTGCTTTGATGGGCGCGGTTCTGCTTGTGGGAGCCGATCTCGTCAGCCAGCACTTTCCGTTCAATGTAAAAATGCCGATCGGACTAACAACAGGTTTGTTGGGCGGTGTGTATCTTCTCTGGGTGCTTGCGCGCAATCGCCGGATTTCCTGAGAACATATCACATAGCAGGACCAGCTGATCGAGCGAAATCGATAGATATGACGGCATATCGCGCGCAGATTTATCTGCTCGCTCATGCTTGCTTACGTGGTTTTTGGAGAAATCTGATCGGAAAACTGGAGCGGGCGAAGGGCACCATCAAAGATTTCATAATTCATAAGTCATTGAAAATACGGAATCTATTTTCCCATTGATCCCGCATTTTGTACCACGTGTTGTACTGCTTGTGGCCTGTTCATTCGCTGTCACCCGACTTGGCCGGGGCCCCAAGTTGTGTGGCATTTTGGTCTCCTGGTCAATGTACCCTTGCGAGTCGACAATGTCGGCACCTTATGCTATTAAATATTGGTTGGTCCAATTGTTGGACCAAACTGGGAGGAAATATGAACCGGACCAGCGCTGTGCAGGGAGTAGTCGAGGCTCTTCGTGCCGAAATACCAACGGAGTACAAACCGGGTGATCTGCTACAGAATGAGCGGTTGATCGCCGAACGGCTGAGCGTCAGTCGCAACACGGTTCGCGAAGCGCTGATACATCTTGAGGCGTATGGGATTATTGAGAAGACACAGAGAGGGCCGCGCGTGTGTGCCCCCGACGTGAGTGCCGTCTTCCACATTATGGACCAGTATTTTGATCGCAGTCTGAAGACCTGCAAGGATTTGCTGGACTTCAGACGCATGATCGATATCGGCGCGTTACCGCACGTCATCGAGCGGATAAGCGACACTGACATCGCTCTTCTTGGAAAACATGTCGACAAGGTCGAAAGAGCGCTGACGGCCAACCAGGCGGCTCAGGCTGACTATGCCTTTCACAACGAAATCATCCGCATTTCGGGCAACAGCGTTTTGGCGAAGCTCTATACCGTGCTCTCCCATACGCTCGTTTTCTACATGGAGATCGGTAAGTCCAGTCCGGCCAACAGTGCCAAGACCATCGATGATCATCGCACCATAATCGCGGCTTTGGAGGAACGATCTCTTTCAAAAGCCACCGCGGCATTTGCCGAGCACTACGACTACAGCGAGCGCAGTGTCGCCGCCGCGTTTGAAAAAGCCGGCCAGCCGGAGCGGGGGCTCGAGCAGAAATGATGAAAGCCCTCCAAATAGAGAAGGAAGGCGTTACCCGCTTCCACGATGTCGAGCGAGCCAGCCTCAATGCGGGGGAGGTGCGCGTCGCTGTGCGCCATATCGGACTTTGCGGCAGCGACTACAACACATTCAAGGGGTTCAACCCGCTCGTCCAGCTTCCGCGCATACCAGGGCATGAGATCGGTGGCGAGGTCATCGCCGCCGCCTCGGATGTCTCGGCCGAGTATCGGGCTGGCCGGCGGGGCATCGTGATGCCCTACACAAATTGCGAGGAGTGCAGTTCTTGCCGCAAAGGTAGGCTGAATGCCTGTCGCTATAACAAGACGCTGGGCGTCCAGCAGGATGGCGGCCTGGCTGAAGAAATCGTGCTTCCAGCCGAGAAGTTCATCCTGAACGACACGCTGGAGCCTCGCCATCTGGCACTTGTCGAGCCGCTATCGGTGGGTTTCCACGCGGTAGAGCGTGGGCGTCTCGCAGCCGGGGATACGGTCGCGGTCCTTGGTTGCGGCATGATCGGCATGGGCGTTCTGATCGGCGCTGTTGCCAGTGGCGCCCGCGTGATCGCTATCGACCCGAGCGAGGAAAAACGTCGTCTTGCATTGCAGTTTGGCGCTGTCGAGGCGTTACCTGCCGGCGGCGAAGAGTTGGTGGCAAAGGTGCTTGCGCTTACCGATGGTCACGGCGTCGATGTGGCTTTCGAGGCGGTGGGACTGCCTGCGACGTTTGTCCAGGCGATCGACCTCGCCGGGTATTCCGGGCGAGTTGTCTATGTCGGCTATTCCAAGGCACCGGTCTCCTACCAGACCCAGTTCTTCAATCTGAAGGAACTCGACATTCTCGGGTCTCGCAACGCGGCAAGACAGGATTTCCTGAACGTCGTTGCCCATCTGGAGACGATCGGCGCCGTCGCCGACCTGCTCATCTCCAAAGTCTTTCCATTCGAGGAAGCCGAAGCAGCATTTCCCCACTGGGACGATCATCGCGATGCCCTCAAGATCGTAGTGGAACGGAACTAGATATGCCCCACCACCTGGATTCAATAACGTCTCTGTCGCCTCTCGAACGCGTGTTTGGACTTCATGGTAAACACGCGCTCGTTACCGGCGGAGGTAGCGGCCTCGGCCTCGCGATTGCCAAGTCTCTGGCCGCAGCAGGTGCCAGCGTCACCATTGCGGGAAGGCGCACGGACTTGCTTGACGAAGCCTCGGTCGAAATCGGCAACGGCGCGCGCGGCATGAAGCTGGACCTGCGCGACAAGGACTCGCTCAGGGCCTTCGCCACAAAGGTCGAAGCCGCGCATGGACCGGTGGACATCCTCGTCAACAATGCGGGCAACACGGTCAAGAAGCCATTCGAGGAACAGACCGTGGAAGACCTTGATCAGGTCTTCGACGTGCATGTGCGCGGCGCGCTGGAACTGACGCGTCACGTGATCCCCGGCCAGGCGGCGCGGGGGGGCGGCTCAGTGCTGTTCATCGCATCCATGACTTCCTTCATCGGCCAGCCCTACGTCATCGGCTACACCACCGCCAAGTCGGCGCTGACCGGCGTGGTGCGCGGCCTGTCTGCGGAATATTCGGGCCGAAACGTGCGGGTGAATGGCATCGCGCCGGGCTGGATAGACACAGAACTTTTCCGGGCAGCCACGTCGAAAGATAAAGCCCGATACGAAAAAATTCTCGGCCGCATCCAGATGGGTCACGTGGGTAAGCCCGAGGACATTGGGTGGGCTTCGGTGTATCTGGCCTCACCAGCCGCCGCCTACGTCACGGGTCAGACACTCGTCGTTGATGGCGGCGCGTTAATCGGATTCTGAAGTTCTTGGGAGGAACCACATGAAAGCTTTATTGATATACACCGTAGTTGCGGCTGCGCTGCTTGCGAACAGTGGTGTTACGTTAGCTGAACCCGTCACCGTCAAAGTGGCGTACGAGAACAATCCTGGCGAGCCGGTCGACCAGGTCATGCACCACTGGAAGGACGACCTTGCAAAGCGCTCGAACGGCGAGATCACACTAGAGCTTTACCCTTCCTCGCAACTCGGCTCCAAGAAGGACGTGACTGAGCAGGCCATGATGGGTCTCAACGTCATCACCATCACCGATGTCGGCTTCCTCGCAGATTACGATCCTGACCTTGGCGTGCTGTTCGGTCCCTATCTGGCGGACGAGCCCTCCAAGCTGTTTAAGATCTATGACGGCGACTGGTTCAAACAGAAGTCCGAGGCACTGAAGGCCAAGGGTATCCATGTGGTGATGCGCAACTATCTCTATGGTGTGCGCCAGCTCATCACGCGCAAGCCCGTGCGGACACCCGACGACCTGAAGGGCCTGAAAATCCGCGTGCCGAATAACAACATGCAGATCAAGATATTCGAAGCCATGGGCGCCACCCCGACGCCGATACCACTGGGTGAGACCTTCCCGGCCCTGGCACAGGGCGTGATCGACGGCGTCGAGAACCCGATCTCCGTCCTCTACGGCCAGAAATTCCACGAGGAAGCCAAGCATCTGAGCATGATCGGTTATCTCACCAACACCGCCATGTTCGTCGGCGGCGAGGCTTTCTTCAGCACCCTGCCCGAAGAACAGGTCAAGCTCATCGAGGATACCGCCTACGACGCCGGCCTGTACAGCCAGAGGCTGACCACCGACCTCGACAACCAGATGATCGCCAAAATGAAGGAAGCGGGCGTCGAGGTCATCGACGTGGACAAGGCTCCGTTCACGGAATTGACCAGGAAGGTGTATGGCGAGTTCCCGGACTGGACGGCGGGCCTCTACGACCAGATCCAGGCCGAGCTGAATAAATAGAATCCTTCCGGACGGCGAAAGGGGAGCGGCACGGCCGCTTCACCTTCACCGCGAATACAACCCAAGGCCGCCCCGCCTAGGAACGCTTCCAATGAAACTCATATCGCACCTTACGAATTGGTTGGCGGCCCTGCCGCTGTTCGTCCTGCTTATCATTTTTAATGTGGCCGTCGTGATGCGCTACTTCGTAGACCGGCCGCTACAATGGACCGAGGAGGTTGCTGGCTTGCTGATGATCTGGATCGTCATGCTGGGCGGCATCGCCGCCGAGCGTGACAACCAGCATCTCGCCATCCCGGTCGTGGTGGACCTGCTGCCGCCGAAGGCAACGGCTGCGATCAACCTCGTTGTCTCACTGCTATCGGCGGCGTTCCTGCTCTACGTGTCCTATGTCGGCCTGATGTTGGCGCTGACCGTGAAGTTCAAGGTCACCGACATATTGCGCGTTTCGTATTTCTGGATCGACATCGCCATCCCGGTCGGTTTCGTCGCGATCGCCGCCTACATGGTGGGCCAAGGCGTTGCCCAGGCCCGCAAGGCGTTTGCGGAGGCCACCCAATGAACCTGACCATCATCTTCCTCGTCATGCTTGCCCTGTTCGCGCTCAACATGCGTCTTTACGTGGGCATTCTCATCGCAGTGTTCGCTTATTTCGTCTTCTTCAATCCCATCCCGATTGCCATCGCGGTACAGCGCTTCATCGGCCCGGCGCAGAACACCTCGCTGCTCGCCATCCCGTTCTTCATCATGCTGGGCACGGTCATGTCGCACACCGGCATTGCCGAGCGCATGATCAAGGTGTCGGACCTGCTGGTCGGCCGCCTGCGAGGCGGCATGGCGCTCACCAACATCATGGTCTCCACCCTGATGGGCGGCGTCAGTGCGTCCAATCTCGCTGACAGCGCCATGCTAACGCGCATGATGGTTCCAGAGATGGAAAAGCGGGGCTACGACCGGGCATTTTCCTGTGCAGTGACAGCCGCCGGATCGTTGGTCACGCCCATCATACCACCGGGCATAGCGCTTATCATTTACGGGCTTATTGCCGACGTCTCGATCGGTAAAATGTTTATGGCCGGCGTTCTTCCGGGTATCCTCGGCGCGGCCATCTTAATGCTCGCGGCTTATATGACTTGCGTCCGCCGCGGGTATAAGCCGAGCCGTGAGCGCCCGCTTACAGGCGCCGAAATCCGTCAGACACTCGGTTCCGCCTGGACCGCTGTTCTTTTGATCGTCGCCATCCTGGGCGGTATCCGTGCCAACATTTTCACCCCCACCGAAGCGGGCGCGGTGGCGGTCACATTCGTGCTCATCATCGGATTCTTCATCTATCGCGAGATGAAGGTGAAGCATGTGATGGAGTCGCTGATCGAGACCGCCAAGGCTACGTCGTCGGTCCTGCTTGTCATCATGGCTTCCTCGGCGTTGGCTTGGGTGTTCTCTATGGAGCAGGCAGGTCAGTCGCTCGCGACGGTCATCTCGACCATCACGGACAATCCCTACCTGTTCTTGTTGATAATTAACGTCGTTTTGCTTTTCCTCGGTATGCTTATCGAAGGAACGGCGCTGATGATCGTGCTGGTACCGCTGCTCATGCCAACCGTAAAGGCGATGGGCATCGACCCGATCCATTTCGGTATCATCATTATCGTCAACCTTTCGATTGGCACGCTTACTCCACCCGTTGGCACCGTAATGCTGATGGTTTGCAACATTGCCAAGGTTAAGGTCAGCGATTTCACGCGTCAGGCTGCCAGCATGTATGCAGGGCTGTTCGCCTTCCTGCTGCTGGTCACCTACGTGCCCATTATCTCAACACTTCTAGCCAGATAAAAGGACTGCCCTTCATGCCCGATCAAAAATTGTCTTCCGATACGGCGATTTTCGAAGCACTGAAAACGGAATTGTTCACCGCTGTGGTTGGTGACGTATTGGATGTTCTTGGCCATCGTCACCAGTTCTTGCCTGCCGGAATTTCCCCGCTGCAACCCGTAATGAAGGTGGTGGGACGTGCCATGCCGGTGCTGGAGGCCGACGTGTTCTCCGATGGCTCGCCCACGGCCAACGGCCCACTTGCCAACAAGCCTTTCGGTTTGATGATGGAGGCGTTGGACGACCTCAAGGAGGACGAAGTCTACATCGCCACCGGTGCTTCACTGCGCTATGCACTCTGGGGTGGGCTGATGTCTACCCGCGCCCTGCACCTAAAAGCTGCCGGAGCAATCCTTGATGGTTATGTGCGCGACACCGACGAGATAGAGAAACTCGGATTCAACGTTTTCTCGCGTGGCATCTACGCGCAGGATCAAGGCCCTCGCGGCAAGGTCATCGACTACCGCTGCGCGATCGAAATCGACGGTGTCCGCATTGAACCGGGCGATCTGATCTTTGGCGATCGCGAAGGTGTACTTATTATTCCACGCTCTGTTGAGAACGAGGCTGTCGAACGTGCGTTGGAAAAAGTGCGCACCGAAAACGAGGTTGCTGTCGCAATCCGAGCAGGCATGAGCGCATGTGATGCTTTCAAGACGTTCGGAGTGATGTGATGCCGGCACCAGAAGTCCCGCATGAGGCCACCGACACCGATAGCCGGCTGCTGCTGCTATCCGACGCAGACAACGTGCTCGTCGCGCGTCAGTTCATTGCGGGCGGCGAGACTATCCGCGTCTCGGGCGCTCCGGTACGGACGCAAAAAGAGATCCTGCTCGGGCACAAGGTGGCCCGGCAGGCAATTGCCGAAAACGAAAAGGTGCGCAAATACGGGGCGCCCATCGGCTCCGCCACCCGCGCCATTGCGGTTGGCGAGCATGTGCATGTGCACAATATGAAAAGCGACTACACCAGGACGCATGTCATCGACGCGTCGGACGAGGAGAAGTCGAAATGAACGACGCCGCTGAACTGAGAGGCTATCTGCGTGCCGACGGTCGCAAGGGCATCCGCAACGTTGTGATTGTGGCATATCTGGTCGAGTGCGCCCACCATGTCGGGCGTGAGATCATTGGAAATTTTCGCGGCAAGGACGTGCACCTGATCGGGTTTCCTGGCTGTTTCCCCAATGAATATGCGCAGCACATGATGGAACGGCTTTGCGCGCATCCCAATGTCGGCGCGGTGCTTTTGTTATCACTGGGCTGCGAAAGCTTCAACAAATTCTCACTTTCCAAGGTCGTGGACGAAAGCGGACGCCCGGTGGCGACACTGACTATCCAAAACAATGGCGGCACGCTCTCCACCATCAAGGACGGTACCGTGTGGGTCAGCGAGCAGCTGGAGGCGCTGGCGTCTGCCGAGACCGTGCCGATGCGGCTGGACGAGCTTGTGGTAGGCACCGTCTGCGGCGGTTCCGACGGAACGAGCGGCCTGACTGGGAACCCGGCCGTGGGGCGCGCCTTCGACCGGCTCGTTGAGGCAGGCGCGACCTGCATCTTCGAAGAGACGGGCGAGTTGATCGGTTGCGAGGAGATCATGGCCGACCGCGCCCTGACCCCCGAGCTTGGTGACGAATTGCGCGCCTCGGTCGACAAGGCCGCGCGCTACTATGCGACGTTGGGCTATGGCAGTTTCGCGCCGGGTAATGCCGACGGCGGGCTGTCCACCATCGAGGAAAAATCGATGGGCGCCTACGCCAAGTCCGGTTCGTCGCAAATCTCAGGCATCATCAAGCCCGGCGACATTCCTCCGAGCGGTGGCTTGTTCCTGATGGATGTCGTACCAGACGGCGAAGTACGCTTCGGCTTCCCGAATATTTCCGACAATGCCGAAATCGTCGAGATGATCGCCTCAGGGTGCCATCTCACCCTGTTCGTTACCGGTCGCGGTTCAGTCTCCGGTTCAGCCATTTCACCAGTCATCAAGGTCTGCGCCAATCCGGACACCTATCGCAAACTCGCAGGCGACATGGATGTCGATGCGGGTAAGATACTTGAAGGCCATGCCACGCTGGATGAGGTTGGTGGGGAAATCCTCGACCTCATCAAGGATGTAGCGCGTGGCGCGACGACCAAATCGGAACATCTAGGCCACCGCGAATTCATTCTGACCTACAAGAGCTTTGAGCCGGTTGGTCCGGCCTGCCTGCCGACCACGCGATGACCAATCGCAGATATGTCCCGAACAACGAGTGCCGCGCCACAGAGATTATGACGGGTTGGCTTATCGTAGAATGGGAAGGTCTTCTGGTGGGATCAGGAGTTGGATGCTGCGTGCTGCGCCCGGCACGCGGGATATAAATCCTGCCTTCTCGAGGGTCAGCACCATGTGGTGAACAGACGGAGCGGTAACGGCGAAGTGGCGACGCATGTCGGCTTCGGCCGGAGGCTGTTTGAAGATGCGGCTATAGGCGTAGATAAAGGCCAGATACTGGCCTTGGACTTGCGTAAGGCCATGTCTTGCCGTTGCGGCTTGCGGGTCAAGTGAGGGGCTCATTTTCGGTTTCATCTGCGTCTCCGCGCTGAAGGAGGTGTCGATGAATATAAAGTTTCACGTAGAGCTTAGCCAATCGGAACGTGATCAACTGGCTGCTTTGTTGAGCGGGGGCCGCCATGCGTCGCGCAAGATCAAGCGCGTCCAGATCCTGGTCGCGGCGGACGAAGGCTTCAGCGACGAGTTGATCGCGGCAACCTTGAACGTCAGCGGATCGACGATTTACCGGACCAAGCGCCGGTTTGTGGAAGCCAATCTGGAGGGCGCGCTCAGTGAAGAACCGCGCCCGGGCGTTGGGCGCAAGCTATCAGCCAAGGAGGAGGCGCTGTTGGTGGCGACCGCCTGCTCAAAGCCGCCGCCCGAGCGAGCCCGCTGGACGCTAATTCGTTTCCCAAGGTCTCACCGAAGTCCGTCGGTAAACGGTTATCGCGAACACTATTGAACTTCGGCGACTTGATGACTTTGCGTTGTGCCAATCTTATAAACTAGTAACCCGCTGGTGACCGCAGCCTGTGTAGGTGTTCCGACGCGCCGCGATTTCATAGACCTGAAAAGCAAAAATCCCGGACAAAGCCGGGATTTTGATATGCATCTGATCGGAAAACTGGAGCGGGCGAAGGGATTCGAACCCTCGACCCCAACCTTGGCAAGGTTGTGCTCTACCCCTGAGCTACACCCGCTCGCGCCAGTCATTTCCGTCAGGCAGGCGCTATATGGACTAACGACTTTGAGATTGCAACAGGGAAATTAGCGGAAAATGCTGTTTGTTGCGAAGAAACTGCCAGTATGGATCTAATTAATTGAAATTATTATGTTTATTTTCCTTTGAGGAGTTGTTGATCAAGTGCCGACAGGTAGACGGAGTGCAGCTTATGCGCTTTTTGCTGGGCATCATCCACACTGGAGCGCAAGAGATTGTAGTGCTGAGTGATTCACTCATGCGAAGCGAAACCCGCCCTTTCAGTCTTTGAGAATGTCTACGATATTGCGTGTTCAGCTGGGTGCATTATGAGTGTATAAAATCACGAAACAGCGTGAACAGTCTGACTACTTGGGGAGTAGGGTTAAGCATGCCTCTGACATCGCATGAACTTCATGACTATCTGAAAAGCCTCGATATCGAGGTTACAACGGTAGAACATCCGCCATTGTTCACGGTTGCTGATTCACAGCATCTGCGTGGGGAAATCGCCGGTGGGCACACCAAGAACCTGTTTCTGAAAGACAAGAAAGACAATTTCTTTTTGGTGACGGTAGACGAGGAAGCGGTTGTCGATCTCAAGTCGATCCACCAAATCATTGGTGCCAGCAGCCGTGTTTCGTTCGGCAAGCCTGAAAAGCTGATGGAATATCTCGGTGTCGTGCCTGGCGGCGTGACTGTGTTCGGAGCGGTGAACGATACCGATCATAATGTTCAGATCATTCTGGATGCTGGGCTGATGGAAAACGACATCATCAATGGACATCCTTTGACCAATGAAGCTACGACATCGATCAAACGCGATGATCTGATCCGTTTTCTTGCCGCCACGGGGCACGAGCCGCGTATATTGGCTGTTTCAGAGGATGCGAAAGCGGCATCATCGTTATAGACTGCGCTTTGACGTCTCGATTGTGAAAGCGACTTGAAATTTGTCGCTGTAAATACGAACTGAAATATCGAAACCAGCTTGGTGCTGTCCTATATGCATGCTGGAAGACATAAGGAATATCAGATGACGAGCCAGAACAATCCTTATTCGAGTGCAAGCGGACAAATGACCGGCAATGTGTCGTTTGGCACCACAACGGCAGCCGTTGGTGGTGGCGATCTTATCAAGGACACCACGACTGCGGGCTTTCAGGCGGATGTTCTGGCGGAATCGCGCAATCAGCCTGTGCTTGTTGATTT
>Ga0308157_10003308_pt1 | contig 23826 bp, 18 predicted proteins | sample PhyBR1_FD_201035 | JGI IMG/M metagenome (GOLD analysis project Ga0308157, IMG submission 201035) | Phyllosphere microbial communities from UC Gill Tract Community Farm, Albany, California, United States - DLSLB.R1 | ecosystem: Host-associated > Plants > Phyllosphere > Unclassified | place: USA...
CAGTCGACAATCAGCTCAGCAATCGCCTATCTCGAGATCTCACTCGATGTCGCACTCTTCGACCGCAGCACCCGTGTACCGACGCTCACGGAAGCTGGGCAAGCCCTGCTCTTGGAAGCTCGCGCACTCTATGACCGCGCTGTGACGTTCGAGCGGCACGGGGACGCTCTTGCCGATGATCAGGCCGCGAGCATCACACTCGCAGTGGGCGTTCCACCACAGCAGATCATGCCGGTGCTCGACGAATTCGCAGAGGCGTTTCCCCATACCGATCTCATCATCAGGAATCCTGACCGCGGCGACGCGAGTCGGCTGGTGTTAGCCGATGAGGCGGAACTCGGTATCGCCTTCCTCCTTCCGGAATACCCCGATGCACTCGGCTTTCATCAGATGGGCAAACTGCTCATGACCCACGTGGCACACCGGGACCACCCGCTTGCACGGATTCATACTCCCAGCTTCGATGAGTTGCGCGGCTACCGTCACCTCGCCTACATCTCGCACTCGAGCGCGTTGCCGACGAGCGAATACCTGCAGTCGACACAGACATGGCACACTGATTCTTACGAGGCCCTCACAGCACTTGCCCGGTCTGGTCTAGGCTGGGCGACGCTGCCCAGGCAGCTCGTCCTGGCAGAGATCGATTCCGGGGAGCTGGTCGAGCTTCGACTCGATGCCTACCCGTTCACCGATTGGCTCGTCTCCGTCGATCTCATCTGGCATCGTGGCCGGCGCTTCGGTTCGGTAGAGACTTGGTTGCTTGATCGACTGCGCCGTCATCGGGTGCATGAGATTGCCGAGGACGGGCAGGATACTATCAGGATGCGGTGACCTTCCGTCGCAGGTCGATGAAGTCATTTCGACCGCGGTCCGTCGCCCATCTGAGATCGTACTGAACTCACATGGCGACTGAAAGAGCTCGCCCGCGCTGATACACCACTTTTCCTGCCGAGATCGTTGTCTCGACTCTGATGTCACCTAGCTGACGTCGATCAACGTCAAAGGGATCGGAGTCAAGAATGACAAAGTCCGCCGATTTTCCGACTTCAATGCTCCCGGAGACGTCCTCATAGCTGTTGGCACGAGCGGCTTCGAAGGTATAAGCACGAAGCGCTTCTTCGACTGTGATCTCCTCGCCCGGCAGCAGCGGTTCGTTCTGAGCGACCTCGTCCTGCCCATGCGGGTCGGCCGGCGGAGCCGTTCTGTTCACCGCGACGTGGATTCCCCAGATCGGGTCGGGACTCGAAACCGGCCAGTCACTCCCGAACGCAAGCCGGACGCCGGCGTCTCTCATCGTTGCGAATATGAAGTGATGGGCTTGCTGGTCATTGTGAAGAAGTGGGAGTTTGGTCTCTACGAGGACAGAATCTCGACGGGCCCAAAGCGGCTGGACGTTGGCGATCAGTTCGCTCGACGCCATTCTGGCGAGATCCTCGGGATCCGCAATGTCCAGATGCGCGATCTGATGGCGGCGGCCGGTGGCAGGACCTACTTCCTGAGTCAGCGCGTCAACCGCGAGCTTGAGAGCTTGATCGCCCACAGCATGGATGTGGATGTCGAAGCCATGCCGCTCGACTCCCCGAGTAATCTCGTTGAGTTCGTCGGCCGTGAACATGAGCAGCCCGTGTTCATGATCATGGCCACGATAGGAGCGCTTGAGGGCTCCAGTGAGGTTCTCACACACTCCGTCGAGCATGATCTTCACAACGGTGACCTGAACACCGCCAACGCCACGGTCGCTCTCGACTCGTCGGATCAGGTCTCGACGCTCCTTGAGCGTCTCGATCTGCTCGGCGTAGGGCACGTCCCGATCCCACCAGAGCGCGGCGGTGACTTTGCTGTTGAACGCGCTCGCTTCCGCCATAGACAAATAGGGAGGGTAAGTGTCGATAGGCGATCCCGTGAGCACTCCGACGCCTGCGTCCTGCCATCCGACGATCCCCAGAGAGTGGAAGTACTCCTGGGCACTGGCCAGCGCCTGCTCCACGTCGCTCGATGTGGTCGCCGGCAGCAGGTTCTTGACGAGCTCTGCAGCGGTCTCAAAGAGCAGACCAGTGGGTTCGCCGGATTCATCCCTGACGATCCGACCGCCGTCGGGGTCCGGAGTTTCACGGTCAATACCGGCAGCTTCGAGTGCTCGCGTGTTCACCCAGCAGCCGTGAGCATCGTGGCTGTCGAAGACCGCGGGTCGGTCTGAGATCACGTAATCGAGGTCGTGCCGGTGGGGAAATCCTCCTTCGAAGACGTCGCCGTACCAACCGGCGCCGATGACCCATTCGTCCTCTGGATGGTTGTGCACGTACTCGGCGATGCGTTCAAGGTAAGCCCGATATCCGTGGATATCGTCGAGGTTGCAGTGGACGAGGTTGATGCCGCCGAGTACCGGGTGAGCATGCGCGTCGTGGAAGGCAGGTATCAATGTCCGACCCGACAGGTCGACCACCTCAGTGTCGGAGCCAGCCACGCTGTCGCAGTCCGCGGTGCCGAGGGCGATGATCTGCCCATCGGCAATCGCTACGGCGTCGGTGGTCGGATTTGCGGAATCAACCGTGTAGATGGTTCCGCCTCTGTAGATGCGATCGGCACTCGGCACAGACGCTCCTTCGTTTTCGCTGTCGATTGGTGCGGTCAGGTATGTTTGTGCGCTGGGTGATGCTGGTGACATACAGCGATTCACTTCAGCCCGAGCGCGTGCAACGGGCGTCGCAGACTGTAGAGGACGAGGCCAGTAGCGAGGCTTATTCCAGCCATGAGTGAGAAGAACGCGACTTCACTCATACCTCCGTAGAGTTGGCCCATGAATCCTGAGAGACTGGCGCCTGCGGCAGTCGTCAGTCCCCACAACGCCATCATCTGGGCATTGAACGCCTGAGGAGAGAGCTGGGATGCTGCCGACAATCCGATCGGGGCGTACATCACCTCGGTGACGCCCATGACGATCATGCCGATGATGACGGGGACGAGCGGAATTCTGCCGTCGAAAATCATCGGATAGACGGCGAAGAGGGCGAAGGTCAGCGTCATCATGAGGAAGCCGAGGCCGAGTTTCGAGCAGGTGCTCGGCACAGCGCGGTTCGAACGACCTGCGACCTTCTGCCCGTAGGCAGCAATTAGCGGACCGGCGATGATCCCAGCGATGACCTCGAAGGTGCTGATATAGGCGGCTGGCATGGAGTAGCTGCCGATCGTCAGCGTGACTCGGGTATCGGCGTAGACAGCGAAAGTGGTGAAGAGCTGAAGGATCATCGTCCAGAATATGGTTCCTGTGATGAAGAGTGGGATGAAGGCTTTGACTCGCTTATGTTCCTCGGGGGTCACTTTCTTCGAGCGCAGCATAACGAGGAAATACATGATGCTGACGATGCAGATCGTCGCCAGAACGTAGTTGTTGAGGTTGCCGGTGGTCAGCACCCCCGTACCCACCAGGACAGCGATGAGGATCAGGAGTGAGATACCGACTCCAGCAGCCTTCCACTTCCCAGACGAAGCGATCGGATTGGGAACCACGCGTGCTTCTTGCGGCACGGTATTGCGGCCGAGGAAGTAAGTGGTGAGGCCGACGAGCATGCCGACGGCAGCGGCGCCGAATCCGTAGTGGAAGCCGAACTCGGCCTGCAGGAAACCTGTAGCCAGAGGCCCGACGAGCGCCCCGACGAGAATGCCGGTGTAGAAGATTGCGTAGCCTGAGTCTCGCCGTGGCGAGTGCTCCTTGTAGAGGCGGCCGACCATCGTATACACGTTGGGAGTCAGGGCCCCAGTCCCGATTGTGATCAGGGCGAGTCCGATGATGAGCCCTGCCAGGCCCGGTACGGTCGCCAACGTGATATGACCGGCCATGATGATGACTCCGCCGGCCATGACCATGGTCCGTGCAGGGACGAGACGGTCGGCGAACCATGCGCCGATGGGCTGTCCCAGGTAGACAGCACCGCCGTAGGCCCCGGTGATGGCGAGGGCTTCACCTTCCGAAAGCCCCAATCCTCCGTCGCCCGCTGTGTAGTAGATGTAGTAAGCGAGGATGACCTGAAGGCCGTAGAAGCTGAAGCGCTCCCACATCTCGATGGAGGATAGCGTGTATAGGCCGATCGGCTGCTTGCGCTCGGGTCTGGATGCGGGGCTCATCGCGGCAGAATCTGTCGGTTCTGCTGAGTCGGCGATCTGCGAATTGGACATGACTTCCTCGGCATGTTGAGTGCTCTGTCGAGCATGGGATTCTGTGCAGATCGGCAAGGCGAATCATCGGCTTACCATCTGCGCTGAAGAGGCAGTTCGAGCCTAATGAGCGCGCTTCGACAGTTCCAATAGTCGTTGTGGATGCTCTCTGTCTGATTTTCAGATGACCGGTTCCCCAGGCTTGGCGGGACTCAATTGCGAGTAATGTGGAGACCCCGAGCCGATGAGGATCCATGCCGCAGATTGACGACTACGTCCACCCCTTCGCCGAGGTGGCACTGAGCAACATCACCCGCGAATATCCGTTCGCCGCCCACCATCTGGCGCGGAGTCTCGCCGACATCGTGCCCGCTGTGGAGAAGCACCCCGCGTTCGCGAACTCCTATGACTGGCATTCGAGCGTGCACATGCACTACCTGCTGGCATCGCTGCTGGAGACTGAGGTGGCCCAGGGTGCCGGTTGGCGCGAACGCGCGATTGAGGTTCTTTCTTCACACCTGAGTGAGGAGAATATGTTCGCCGAGGCGGCCTTCCTCCGTGAGAATCCTTCGTGGGAGCGGCCGTATGGCTGGGCCTGGGCGGTCGAGCTCAACCGAGTGCTCAATGCCAGCGAGGTTTCGGAGTTGCGCGCGTTCGGCGCGAACACTCAAGTGCTCGCGGATACGGTCTTCGACCTTGCATCGACGTGGCTGCCGAAGGTGGCCGCGCCGGTACGGCATGGAGTGCACTCGAATACCGCGTTTGGGCTGCACCGAATCCTCCTCGGCGCCCTGGCTGCGGACAGACATGATGTTGTCGACGTCATCGCAGGAGCGGCTCGTCGCTTCTTCGCCGAGGATGTCGCGTGGAACTTCACTCAGGAGCGCAGCGGTCACGACTTCCTCTCCCCCGGCTTGTGCGAGGCCGACCTCATGGCTGAGATCCTCACCGAGGATGAGCTTGCGTCATGGCTGACAAGTTTCCTTTCGGAGCTGTCTCCCGAGTCACCAGCGCTCACACCTGTGAAGGTCCTCGACCCGACCGACGGCCAACAGAGCCACCTCTACGGTTTGGGACTCTCAGTTGCAGCGTCGGTGATACGATTGGCTCCGAAGTTGGAGGCGATTGCGGAAAAGACTGGCCGCGACGAGCCTATGGCCCAAGCCAAGGGCATGCTCACGCGGGTCGATTCGCTAATGGCGCCTGGTCTCGAGGCTGCAGTCTCCGATGAGTACGTGTCCTCTCATTGGCTCGCGACGTTCGCTTGGGAGACTATGAACTTGCGCTGTCCCTGACAATGTTCGCTCTCACCACCGACGACGTCCACTGCCACGATCTACACGGTAGTCCGGCCAAGGCAGGTCGATCGGGGCTTCAAAATCAGCCGGCAGCAGGGCGGGCATCGGCTCTTCCGCGATCCGCGACTCAAATTCCTCTTTCGCCTGGGTCAAGACGTCCGGCGAAGTGAGTAAGTCGAGGAACGTCCCTGTGATCGTCTTTCCAGCTGTGAGTATCGTTGGTGCGATGAGCTCGGGCATCCCGCCGAGTGCGTTCATCACCCATCCTGGGTACGGTCCAGCTCCAGGCGCCAAGGCGAGCGCAGGCCGCGATACATAGAACCTGACCAGCGGCGCGTAGTGGCTCATCTCAACGTAGTCGTCGCTTGTCCAGTTTCGTTGCCATGCGGGCATCTGCTCTCGCAACTGTCGTTCGGCCTCCTGCGGTTCGATGAGCCGTTCCGTTTCAGGAAGGAACGGCTTCGAGCTGACCTCGGCACCCAGATTCCGCTGCACTTCTTGGGCGAGCGCCACCGCCTCGGATCCGTACATTGGTGGCCCCACCTCGGCGAGGTTGTCATACAGGGTCTGCGCGAGCACATGATTCGTGCGCCCCGGTCGGCTCCGGGCCACCCACCGTTCCTCGACCGAACAATGGGCCATCATTGCGGCAGCAGTCGCATTCCTGTCAAGAACAGCTAGGACATGCTCGGCCATTTCGATGTCCGGTGTCCGCCAGGAGAATTGCACCCGTGCCACGCGTTGAGGAAGATTATCGGCAGTCGCCTGACCATCGGTGAGGATGGCATCGGTAAAGCTCCACCCTCCAGTGGCCGGCAGCATCGAATCGAGCATCGATCGCGAGGAAGTGAGCATCTGAGTCAGCGCGAGATTCGCACCAGGGGCACGCGCCGCCGAATGCGAAGCCGGGATGGGCGAATGCGGGTCCGCGCTGGACAGCTGCCAGGTCTCGGGTTCGTCGCAGAGGAACGAATAGACCTTGCTGTAGTACGCCCCGCACTGAGTGTCCCATCGCGCGGTGTTGCACAGCGGGAGCATATAGAAGGGGTGGAAGGACACGATCGCGTCCGCCACGTCGTAGTAGCCACGCAACCCGTGGACGACCTTCGAGCCGTGCATCTTCTCGGCGGGTTCGCCGGTATAGAGAAGTGTGCCGGTGATGCCGTGGGTAGTCATGGCGTGCTTCGTTGCGAGTAGCCCGGCCAAGGTGGAGATGCCCAGTGCCGAGTGTGGATCCGTGTGTCCAGGTGCGAATCGGGAGAGCTCGCCTCGAGGCTCCTCGTGAGTTGTTGCCGCCTGTGAGTTTCCGGGCACAGCGTCGTACTCGGCATAGGTAAGTAGTGTCGGCCCGCGGCCATTCGACCACCGGGCGCTGAATGCCGTCGGCATTCCACCTGAACCATCCTCGACCTCGAAGCCTTCTTCGCGCAGCCGTCGCACGTACCACGCCTGCGAGTCGAATTCTCGCCAGGCTGGTTCTGCCAGTTCCCAGATATGGGTATGCCAGTCGAGGAGATCACCGATGTGCTCGTCAATCCACGCCCGTGCTGTGTCTTTGATGCTCACTTGTTCACTCCCCACTCAAAGTCGATTCGGATCTTGGCAGTCCGCTTCGAGCCACTGCGATTTCGTCGTCCGCCCTATACCGGCAGACTCCATCGACCCACGTTTCAAGGACCGATATAGTCGCAATCTCGTCTCCCGGGACCTCGAGCAGGTCTGCCTCGAGCACTGTGAAATCTGCTCGTTTACCGACGGCTAAGGACCCAAGTTCGTTGTCCCTGCCCAATGTGATTGCGCCCTCGAGTGTGTGGGCACGTAGTGCTTCCTCTACCGAAATGCGCAACGAATCCGGGCCGAGCTTGCGCCCTCGGCGGGTGATGCGAGTGACCGCCGCCTGGATCGCTTCGAGAGGTCTGGGTTCGGCCACCGGGGCATCCGAGGACAAGGTGATCGGCACGCCCGCATCCCGGAACTCCCCCAGCGGGTTGAACCTTTCTCCTGGTGTTCCGATGGCCTGTTCGACGCCTTCGCCCCAGTTGTAATAGTGCTGGGTCTGGTTGACCGGCCTGATCCCGAGCTGCGCCATCCGTATCACTTCGGCCGGGTCAGGGAGTCCGCAGTGTTCGATCCGGTGACGAGCGTCCGTATCGGGACGTTCAGCCATGGCGGTTTCGATGGCGTCGACGACCATCTTGATAGCGATCGGCGATTGCGCGTGAGTGGCTGTCTGCAAGCCAGCGTCGTGGGCCCGGCGTAGCAGTTCGGAATATTCTTCGGGAGAGTGATAGAGCTGACCGGTCCGACAGGGATCGCCGAGGTACCCGTCAGGGAAGTAGGCAGTCCATCCTCCCAGTGTCCCGTCGGCGTAGAGCTTGATACCTGCGGCGGAGAGGAAGGCGTTGCCGAACGGTCCGGTGAGACCGAGGCCGAGCACTGCGTCAAGAAGGTGAGAGAGGAAATACATCGACACTCGTATCTGGAGCCCACCTCTGTCGGCCATGCCGAGGTAGGCGGCGAACTCACGTTTCGAAACCTGAGCGTCCCCGATAGCAGTGACGCCGCCTTTGAGGAATTCGCTCTGAACGATGTCGAGTTGCCGCTGATGCTCGGCTGCTTCATCGCCGAGGTGGAAGTTCGGCCCGTGGTGACCGATCTTCACTCCGTCCAGTCCGGTGAGAATATTGCAGGCGGCGTCTGAGAGTTCGCCGGTCAGCTCACCCTCCGAGTCGCGGAAGAACTCGCCTCCCTCAGGATTCGGAGTATTCCGGGTGACACCGAACTTCTCGAACGTGAATGTATTGACCACTCCACCGTGGCCCGAGGCGTTCATGATGTATACCTCGCGGTCACGGGAGACCTCGTCGAGTTCTCGCCGAGTCGGATGTCGGCGTTCGACGAGGTTACGTTGCTCATACCCGTACCCACGTATGGGCATACCGGAAGGAAGTTTCGCTGATTCCTGACGCAAAATCTCAATGATCTCGGGGATCGAGGTTGCTGCGTCTGGGGAGACATCGATCCAGGTGTGCAGCTGTCCGTACATGAGCGGGTGCGCATGCGGATCAATGAAACCAGGGACGATCGTGGCCTGTGGGAAGTCGACGTGGACGGGATTGAGTCCACGGTCGGCGGCGACCGCCTCGGCGTCGGTGATAGTTCCCACCGCGAGGACCTGCCCCCCGCCGATCAACATCGCCGAGGCAGTCGGTTGACTGCCATCGACCGTGCGGATCATTCCGGCGGTGATGAGGGTAGGGGTGGAATCGCGGGCATCATACGTGGCCAGGTGTCTCACGGGGATCTCCTCGAAAAGCGCGTGACAGGTCAGGGTTGGGCGGGTTCGATTTCATCGCTGTGCTGCGGAGCCAATGCCGTCGCGATCCACGCCACAGCAGAGAGGAATCCGAAGAGGCCGATCACCGACCAGATTGAGCCGGTAGCGGCCATGAGCGAGGTCGCGACAATGGGCGAGAGTCCACCCCATACGGCGGCGCCCACGCCATAGGCCAAGGACATCGAGGTGTAGCGCGCCTGCGGGCGATACATCTGAGTGAGGAGTGCTGACAGAGGCGCCCAGGTCGCGCTCATCGTCACGCGTATTGCGCAGACGAAGATGTAGATCAAAGTCACCGTGTGGTTCTCGATGGCGAGGATGAGCGGGATGGAACAGATGAAGGACAACCCCACACCGAGGTACATGAGGCGCTTTCCGCCCCACTTGTCACCGAGCCACGCCAACGGAAGAGTGACGATGGCTTCGAGGAAGGATGCGAGGGTCATCGCTCCGAGGATGATCGAGGCGGCGAGTCCGATCTCCTCGCTGGTGGCATAGCTCTGGACATAAGAGGTTGCGAGATAGTAGCCGCCAGAGGCGATCGCAACCATCCCGAATCCCAGGAGCACGGGATACCAGTTGAAGCGCAGTGTATGGATGATCGGCGTCGACTCACTGGAGCCGCTCTGCTGGAAGACTGGAGTCTCTTCGACACGCAGTCGAACCCAGATGCCGACGGCGATGAGGACGATGCTGATGAGGAAGGGCACGCGCCATCCCCAGCTGAAGAGAACATCGTCACCCATGAGCGAGAGTACCCAGAAGGCGCCCGATGAGAGAAGAGCGCCCAACGGATTACCCAGTTGCGTGAACCCTCCGTAGAACGTTTTGAACTTCGGTGGAGCGCTCTCGACGGCCATGAGACTCGCGCCTCCCCATTCACCTCCGACAGCCAGCCCTTGGACGATGCGGAGCACGATGAGAAGCACCGCTGCGGTCATGCCCCACGTGTCATAGCCGGGGAGACAACCGACGAGGACCGTCGCAATGCCCATCATCATTAAGGTGATGGTCAGTGCCGGTTTGCGACCGAGTCGGTCACCGATGTGCCCGAAGATTATTCCTCCGAGCGGGCGGACGAAGAATGCTACGGCGTAGGTCCCGAATGAGGCTAGCGTGCCGAGCGTGCGATCGACTTCAGGGAAGAATACCTGCGGAAAGACGATCGCTGCAGCCGTAGCGTAGACATAGAAGTCGTACCATTCGATCGTCGTTCCGACGGCAGCGGCAAATCCCGATTTGAGCGCTCGCCGGTGCGAACGTTCGGGTGCTGTGGGTGCTGGGGTGGTCATCGTGAGCTCCTTTGCTCGGATGGGCCGCGACTGCTTGTCAATTTTCTGACGGCGGTGGGCTTGAAGCGATGTTAGAACGGTTATCACCCGGAGTCACGACGAATGATTCGCAACTATCGGGATAGAACTGCTGATCTGTCGACTCGACCGATCTCTTCCGCGAGAATGTACGGCAATAGTTCGCACCTACCGTCTAAATGGAGGAGCATTGGTACAGACGGAGGATTCTCACCTCGACACTGCTATCATCCGCATGCTTCAACACGACGGCCGTGTCAGTGTGCTCGACCTCGCACGATCATTCGGTGTATCTCGACACCACATCGCCGAACGATTGCGGATCCTCACTGAACGCGAAGGGCTGCGAGTGGTCGCGGCCCTCGATCCTGGAGTTGCCGGCCATCACGTGCTCACACATTCGATGGTTCGTATCGACGGGCCGGTGCGTCCCGTTGCCGAGGCAGTTGCTCAGCTTCCCGACGCTGTGTTCGTGTCGATTACTAGCGGCGAGCGGCCTCTGGTTTTCGAGTCACGCCACGGCTCGAGCGCCGAGTTGCTCGAGACTCTCGAATTGGTCCGAACGATTCCCGGGGTTCGTGAAATAAGAGTGACGACCTATGTCGACGTACTGCGCGGATTCTTCGTCGCTCAGAACCGTCAGAAAATCCTTTTGGACGACGTGGACCACGAGCTCATCAGTGCTATGCAGGACGACGGCCGGGCCAGTTTTCGGGCGCTTGCGAAGATAGTCCATCGGTCACCATCTGCTGTACGTACACGGGTGCAACGACTCATTTCTGCTGGAGTCATACGTATTGCAGCCATCAAATCTGGCGGATTGTCCACCAATCGTTTCGCGACTGGTCTGGGCATTGCGCTCGCGGGTCCCTCCGAGCCCGTCCGGCAGTACATCCTCGAATCCGACTCGATTGAATTCGCCGCGCGCTCTCACGGCGCTCACGATTTCATCGCCACTGCAGTCGGTTCCACCTCCGCCGAAGTGCTTTGCACAATGGAAGATCTACGGGCACTCGACGAAGTTGCCGCTGTGGAATCTTGGACCCACTTCGACCTCATCAAGGAAGACTATGCGCGAGCGATTGGAAAGTTAGCATAGTCTGTAGACATGAGCGAAACTCTTCGCGTAGTCGCAGCGGTCTTCCACGCCGGCAATCAGGTGCTTGCGTGCAGACGTAAGCCGGAAAAGACCGCAGGCGGCAAATGGGAATTTCCTGGCGGAAAAGTTGAGGCGGGAGAATCTGCCGAGGAGGCGCTCCAGCGAGAATTGACCGAAGAACTCAGCCTGGAAAACAGCTCGATCGGAAGCTTGATATCGCGAGACACCACAACGACCACCCGAACGTCGATTGATCTCGCTTGCTATTGGGCTGAAACCGAAACACGTCCTCAGCGGAGCACTGATCATGACGAGCTTCGCTGGTGTTCCGTGGAAGAGCTTGACCACCTTGATTGGGCTGAACCAGACCTTCCAGTAGTACGCCTCATCCAACGAAATGGGATCAATGCCGAAGTTGACGAGAAAGAAGGCTAGCTGTGGCTGAACCTGCAGGGCTTCGAGAGGCAGCAATCTCTTGGTTGCAGATGCGAACGGACGGAGGTCGTGACCCGCTCACTCGAGAAGAAATTCAAGACTTTCAGTTCGACGGCAAGCAATTCAAACTGCAATCAACTCAGCAAGGAATCCGAAAACCTAAAGGATTCTCGTCAGCGCTTTCAATCCAAACTGTCTTCCGCGGACCGGGCCAAAAAAGGCCATACGAGGACGCCATCGGCGATGATGGCCTGATCAGATACATGTGGCGCGGAGACGATCCCTTCTTTTCCGAAAACATTGGCCTCCGAAACGCAATGGAAACGCAGGTTCCAATTATCTGGTTCTGGGGTGTAGGCATGCAACCTGCACGTTTCCAGGTAATCGCACCGACGTATGTCGTCGGTGAAGAACCTCGAGAGAAGCGGTTCCTATTGACGACACCCGAAGATGCCAGTGACATCAGCGGGATCGACTTTTCTACACAAGAGTTTGTAGCTAAGCGCTACCTCAGGCGGATGGCGAAGGTACGTGTCCACCAACCCGTATTTAGATCCACCGTGCTCGCAGCGTATGAGAACCGCTGTTCAGTCTGTAATTTGGCGCATCCGCCGCTTCTCGACGCTGCACATATCGTGAACGATTCCGACGAGAAAGGGGTGCCTTCAGTAGTTAACGGTTTAGCGATGTGCAAGATCCATCACGCTGCGTTCGACAAATTCTTCCTTGGAGTCCGTCCAGACTATACGGTCGAAATCCGCCATGACCTTCTCAAAGAGATTGACGGCCCTATGCTCAGACATGGTCTGCAGGAACTTCACGGAATGAATCTCATGACAGTCCCAAAGCATAGGCGAGATCGCCCCCAGCATGAACTACTCAAATACAAATATGAACAATTCAAGAACGCTACAGCTGCTGATATTGCCTGAACTATTCACCATATGGCAGCCGACCAAACTGGCGTGTCAATGGACTCTGCAAACTTGTGTCTACGACCGTTCACTTGCCAGCTAGCACAGCCTCAGTATCCCCACCCAATGCTGGCGCGGGCACAGCATCTGGCACCGACGTTCCGCCGAACTGCAACGGCACACGCGGGGCGAGTACACGGCCGACGCCTGGCTGGTCTATCTCGGTGAGCATCGGGTTTTCGGTTGAACACCGCGGATCAGATTTCACCAGTTCCTCAAATGTCTGGAACCCACCGACGAGCACTCCCGCCTCGGCAAGTAGCCTCGTCGCATCCTCGGAACTGTGCTTGGCAAACCACGGGCGCACCACTGCATCGATCGCCTCTCGTGCTTCGAACCGGCCGCCCTCGGTGGTTAGGTCGACGTCGAGCAGTGGCCCGATCATTTCGAGCTTCTCGGCACGCCCCGTCGCCTTGCCCAGGCCGCGCCAGTGCTTGTTCGAGATGACGACAACCATCACCTGCCGGCCATCCGAGCACTCGAACGACTGACCGTACGCGCCGTACAACCCATTACCTAAAGCACCACGCGTCTTCCCCGTCGCCTGCACCTCCGCGATGTAGCCGAGATTGCCGACAGTCGCGAGCATGACATCGGAGAGCGCAAGGGTGATTTCCTGGCCTTCGCCCGAGGTACGACGGTCGAGTTCCGCGGCCATGACCCCGTTGGAAATATAGAGCCCCGCAGCGACATCCCACGCCGGCACCGCGTTGTTCACCGGGCGCTCGTCATCACCGGTAATGATCGGGAAACCACTGGCCGCATTCACCGTGTAATCGACCGCAGGCGAACCATCGTGCCACCCACCCAAGCGCAACATGACGAGATCCTCACGATGCTGTTTGAGATTCTCATAACTCAACCATCCGCGGGCCGGAAGATTCGTGATGAGCGTGCCCGCCTCGGCGATGAGGTCGGTGGCGATCTTCTGGCCTTCCTCCGACTTCAGGTCCAGCGTGACCGAGCGCTTCCCTTTGTTCAGGGACGCCCAGTAGATGCTCGTGCCGTCATCGCTGATCGGCCACCGGTTCGCATCGATGTTCCCACCGATCGGATCGATGCGGATGACCTCTGCGCCAAGCTGAGCCAGCGTCATCGCACCCAAAGGGGCGGCGACGAATGCAGAGATCTCGACGACCTTGAGACCGGTCAGGGGTGCGGGGCGGGTGTCGGTCATGCTGGTGCTCCTCAGTTCTTCGTTGTCACGGTGGCGACGATCGCGGTCTTCCCACCTGGCGCGATGGCCTGGAGCTCATGCACTCCGGGTTCGGACTCCCGGCCGACGAGGTGGATCTGTTCGTTCGCGAACAAGGGGGACTTCGCGGTGAACCGGTACCCGGTCACAGCCGCCTCGGGGTGGGTGGACATGAACGCGTCCAACAACAGCGTCGCGGTCAACGGTCCGTGCGTGACCAGGCCGGGGTAGCCTTCGACCTCGGTGACGTACGGGTGGTCGTAGTGGATGCGGTGGGAGTTGAACGTAAACGCCGAGTAGCGGAAGAGTGTCACCTCGTTCGGTCGAACGCTTGTGGTCCACTCCCAGCCTTCGGGGGCGGGCGAATCTGTCCGAGGGGGCTTCGCCGCCGATCCTTCCGGTACCGAGGTGGCTTCCCGGTAGACAATCGTGTGCCGATCCGTCGTCGCGAGGGCCCCGTCCGCGGTGATCTCGTGGCGGAGCACGACGAAGCACAACGGACCGGTGCTGCCGGTCTTCTCCGTGATCGACTCGATCATCGTGGTCCGCTCGATCGTCTGCCCGGGCAGGATCGGGGCGTGGAAGGTCAGGTCGCTGCCGGCCCACATCCGCCGCGGGAGCGGGACCGGGGGCATGAACCCACCCAGAGCCGCATGCCCGTCGGCACCGAGTTCACTCATCGACACATCGCCTTCGGAGAAGTGCAGCCAATGCCCCAATGGGAACAGCGGTGCAGCCGGGTCACCGTCGTGACCGAGTAAGGTCGCCAGGCGTGCAGCCCGTTCCCCGTCTGCGGTCTCGAAGGCGGTCGAGGTCCGCCCGACCCAGTCCTGAAGGTTCGTCTCACTCATCGCAGTCATCTTCCTATCGGTAGTTCATCAATGCACCCACAACTTGCCAATTACTACCCGACGGCGGCGCAGATACCTGGCGCCAGGTTGCTGGGCCGCCGTCGGGTAGTAATTCAGCGGCCGAGGAGTTCGTCGGAGATGATGCGCATCTGGATCTCAGACGAGCCCTCGAAGATCTTCGTCAACCGCGCATCCCTCCAGTGGCGTTCGACAGCGAAGTCCTTCGTGTACCCGGCACCACCGTGGATCTGCAGCGCCTCCGAGGTGACCTTCTCGCTCATCTCCCCGGCCAGGTACTTCACCATCGCGGCTTCCTTGTCGCAGCGGCGACCGGAATCGATCTCCGTGCACACGTGGTACATCAGTTGCCGGCACGCCTCGATCTGGGCGGCCATGTCCGCGACCTTGAACCGCAGATGCTGGAAATCAGCCAACGGATGCCCGAACTGCTCGCGTTCTTTCAGATATTTGATCGAGTCCTCAAGTGCCGCTTGTGCCAGACCGATCGACCGGGCCGCCGTGTGCGCACGTCCGACTTCGAGTCCGGACACCGCTTGGTAGAACCCTCGGCCTTCCTCACCGAGGAGAGAATCGGCTGGCAGGACGAAGTTGTCGAACGACAGCTCCCAGGTCTTCCACCCGTGGTAGCCGATCTTCTTCGCCGGCGCCCCAGTGATGCCTTCGGGGAAGGTGCCGCGTTCCTTCTCGACGAGGAACACCGAGATCCCACGATGCCGCTTCTCCTCCACTGAGGTGCGGGCGAAGAGGATGATGTAGTCGGCCTGGTCGGCATACGTGCACCACATCTTCGTGCCGTTGATGACCCAATCACCATCGGCATTGCGCTCGGCCTTGCATCGCAGGTTCGCCACATCGGAACCAGCCTCGGCCTCAGACAGGGCGAAAGCACCGAGGTACTCACCACTGGCAACCTTCGGCAACAGGCGGGCCTCCTGCTCGGGCGAGAATCCACCACCCATGCCATTGCCGCGAGCGAGCAGCCCGGCCACCGACATCCAAGCACGGGAGAGTTCCTCGGCCACGAGGCAGTACTCGAACACACCGAGCCCCAGTCCTCCGTACTCTTCGGGGATGAGGATGCCGAAGAAACCCATCTCCGCCATCTGCTTGACCATTGAATCCGGGAACTGCCCTTCAACCGGGTCGAGCTCATTGGCGATCGGCAGGACGACATCACGAGCGAACTCGCGGGCGAGTGCCTGAATTTCGAGGCGCTCCTCGGTCATCATGTGCGGAGTGTCCGGACGCGGACGCGGCTTATGAGTCATCTTCTGCCCTTTCTGGGGTCTTCATGTCTTCTTCGATTCTTATCACTGTCCAACCACCGCCGGCTGAGCCGCCCATTCGCGGAGGACGGCGGTTTTGATCTTCGAGCCGTTCGTTCCCGCGGTCACGGGCATTGTCTCGACCAGGCGGACCTCGGTCGGGACCTTGAAGCTGGCGAGCTGCTGCCGGCAGTACTGCCGGATCTCCTCCGGTTCAGGAGTGGTGCCGGGCACCGGCTGGACGAAAGCGACGACTTCGGGCTCGCCGACTTCGCTGCTGCGCCCGACGACCTTGACCAACTCGATGTCCGGATGGGTGATGAGGTGCAGCTCGATCTCGGCCGGATCGACGAGGAACCCCCGCAGACGGATGACGTCACCCATACGGCAGACGTATTCGAAAGCTTCGGGCCCCTGAGCGCGTCCAAGGTCCCCCGTCTGGAACCATCCGTCGGAGGTGAAGTTCTTCTTGCCCTCTCCCCGATCGCCGAGGTAGTGGTCGACGACGTTCGGACCGCGGAGTTGGACTTCACCTTCCGACCCCTCGGCCACGGGCCGGTCCGTGACCGGATCGGCGATGCGGTATTCGTAGCGAGGATCGACGAGGCGACCACCGCCCGAATACCGCAGCTCTTCCGGGGTGTCGTTCGGCCAGAACGAAGTGAGGGCGAAGACTTCGGAGGACCCGTAGACGCCGACGGTGCGGGTGCCGAACCGTTCGGCCGCCCATTCGGCGATGTCGGCAGACATTCCTTGGAAATCGGCCACCCCTGCCCACCGCCACGACTCGAGGCCGATCCCCGTGTCGTCGCAGACCTTGCGCACACGGGACAGCATGTCGTCGGCTCCGACGAAGTGCGAGCCGGAGAAGGTGCTCCAGGCTTCGACGAGTTCCTGTTCGTCGAAGACCGGGTGGAGGAGGACGGCCGCTCCGCCGAAAAGCGCTCCCATTCCCGCCGAGTATCCGAAGACTCCCGAGTACGGGAGGGGTTCGACGAGGACGTCACCGGTGGTGAAGCCGATTCGAGAGGCGACCTGCTGAGAATGGGAGATGACCGCGGACTCCCGATGAGCCGCGAGCTTCGGCATCCCGGTGGAACCTGAGGTCGTGAAGGCGACGGAGAGTCGAGATTCTTCGGATGCGGCCTCGATGAATGAAGCAGCTGTCTGATCCGCGGCTGGCGACTCCGTGGGGACGAGCACCGCCCCGGCGCCGAGGTCGTAGTCCGCGATCGTGGGTTCGCTCGCGGCTCCCGGCACCGCCCAGACGAATGCCTTCGGCGGCGTGAACGGCTCCCCCGGTGAACGGTCCTGCTGTGCGGCAGTTTTCTGGTCCACCTCGGCGATGGCCTTCCGTGCGGTAGCGAGGAAGTCGAGGTTGCGGAATCCGTGGGCCATGACGAGCACCTGCGGGCGGGCCTTGGTGAGGACGTGCCCCACCTCGGCGACGTTGTAGCGGGTGTTCACTCCGATCACGTGGGCACCGAGCGCGGAAGCCGCGAACTGCCACGCATAGGTGTCGGACCAGCTTGGCAGCCAGACCGCGATGCAGTCGTTCGGGCCGACACCGTGCTCGGCGAGCAGATCGGCGAACTCGTTGGTGCGGGCCAGTAGATCCGAGACACTGATGCGCACGTGCCCGGACTCGGTGCTTTCACTGGCGGCACCGGTCGGCTGCGGATCGATGAGGGCCGTCCGTTGTGGGTCGGTTTCGGCCCAGGATTTCAGATGACCGAAGAGAGTGGTGGGCGAATTCATGAGCGGGCGGCCTCCAGTTCTTCAGTTCGACGGTCGGCGCTGCCGGTATCGACGGCTCCGGCACCGGCACGTCGCGAATCAGCACTGCGGGAGTCGGCACCGCGAGTGCCGGCACTGCGCACCCAGGAGTCGACCGCCTCGGCGAAGTCCGGCATCTCCTCCATCGGATAGTGCCCGATTCCCGGCAGGAGAACGAAGGTGCCTCGAGGGATGGACTCGGCGTCACGGCGGATCGCTGCGGTGTCGATCCACAGGTCGTCCTCGCCGGCGACGAGAACCGTCGGGCAGGTGACACCGGGCAGGCCCGCGCTGACGTCGTGGCGCCCCCAGCCGATGAGATCCGAGTTCGACACGATCGGGTCCTCCCTGCAATGCATCCGGGCGATGAGCTCTCGCCGCTCCTCGTCGATTGCCGAGCCGACGACGGCTCGCGTCCCCCAGTAGGTTCGATCGCCGCGAGACGGCGTCGAGATGTCGACGAGCTCACGTGTCAGGCCTCGCAGCGAGACATGGCCGGGGCGGGATCCGGCGGCCATGGCGATTGCCGCGATGATGCGGTCACCGACGCGCACGGCCAGGTCGATCGTGATCTTGCCGCCGATCGAGCACCCGACGGCGACGAACCGATCGATCCCGAGCTGGTCGAGCACTGTCAGACCGAATCGTGCGTATTCGCCGAGGTCGGTCACCGGGCCGTTCTTCGCCGGCTCCGTGCGGCCGTGCCCGGGCAGGTCGGGAACGATGACCCGGTAGCCGAGGGCGGCGAGGTCGGCCGCCACGTGGCGGTACTGGACTCCGGACTGTCCTGCGGTGTGAACAGCGAGCAGCGGCGTCGCGTCGATGTCGCCCCAGTCCTCGACGAAGGCGATGCGGTCGTCGATGATCAGCTGGTGAGCGCGGAGGGTCGTCGCTGCCGGAGCGTTCGTGTGGTTCAGTGTCGTCATCTCAAGCCACCTGCAGATTCGTTTCGAGGACGCGTTCGGAGCCGACATAGCCGGCTGTGACGGCCATGGCTCGAGCGTGGTCGATGATGCGGATCAGTGCGCTGGTCATGCGCAGGTACTCGTACCCGGATCCGGAGGAGCGCATCCTCCCGCTCATCGCGGTCTCCATGAAGCGGTTGCGCTCGGCGGTCACGAGATCAATGAAGACGTCGCCGGGGATGGAGAGCACGAAGTCAGCGCCGAGGATGGAGCGGGCGACGACCTCGAGCACGTGACCGCGGTAGCAGCGAAAGTGCACTGGGCGACCGCCGATGGCGATGCCGATCGTTCCGTCGTAGGCCTCGATGAGTGTGGAGAACTCGGAGTCCTCACGCAGGCGATCGCGCAATGCGCTGTTCCAACCAGCACTGCCTGGGCAGAACAGATCGGACACGTCGTCGCTGTTGTCGATGGCTTCGGCGAAGGCGAAACGCACCGAGGCGGAATAGGCGGCTTCCCCTTCGAGGTGAGCTGTCACCTCGGTCCGCAGCTCCTGTCCCTTTTGAGGCAGGACGGCCGTCACCACTGCAGACGGGGAGACGAGTTCGCCGTCGTCGGTCTGGGCCTCGCCGTTCGTCTCCAGCTCGGCGGAGACCAGTCGGACCGAGCGCCCCAGCTCATGACCGATCGCCTCGGCAGCGGAGTCGGCCAGCGCCAGCGGGCTGGCCGCTGCCAGTGGGGCAGCGTCGGCGAGCAGTCTGTGGCCGGGTTTGAGCGGGGTGGTCATGACAGTTCCTTCCGGGTGTGCTTATGAGTGCAGGTGAACTTATGAGTAGATTGGTGCCCATGGAGGACACCCCAGCCAATGCGAACCGGCGGCGAGCAGCGCCGAGATTCATCGACCGTGACACGGTTGTCCACGCTTCTCTCGAGGTGTTCTCCGCCCAGGGGTTCCACGGTGCGTCGACGCGGCAGATCGCGAAGGCGGCGGGCACTTCCTTGTCGAATCTGTACAACTACTTCGGGTCGAAGAGTGAGATCCTCGAGTTCGTGCTCGAAGAGACGGCGCGAACCCTGGCCGATTCGCTCGAGGAAGCGGTCGGCGCAGCGGGAACGGACCCGTTGTCGAGGCTCGAGGCCGCGGTGCGTGCCTACGTCGATTTCATCGTGGCCCAGCCCCGCGCCTCGGTGGTGGGCATCACCGAATTCCGCTACCTCGAGGGTGAGAACCGCGCCGAGGTGGTCACCGAAAGAGACAGGACGGAAGCGGTGTTCCGGGCTGCGATCGGTGACGCTGCTGCCGCCGGAGAGTGCGCGGTGCGCAATCTCGGCTCGGCGGTGCGCGGCGTCGTCACCCTCTGCAACTCGATGTCGACGTGGTACCGGCCCGACGGTGAACTCTCGCCCGCCGAACTCGCCGATCTGCAGGTCGACCTCGTCTTCGGTCTGGTCCGTGCCGCCAAGCGGCCTGCCTCTTCCGACTGACATCATCCGAGCCGTTCGACCGTTCGGGCATCGGCCGCGTCGACGGCGGGTGGGAACGAGAATCTTGCCGCGTCCCATCCGGATTCGAGCGACGACCAGAAGAAGAACGAGACTCGACGCTCTTGGAATCGCCACCCGTGTGCCGTCCTGACCATCGTGTCTTCGTACCGACCGGCCGCGATCTGGGATTCGCCGTCGACGACGCAGGGCTGGAGCAGCCAAGTCGTTCCGGTCGCGGAGTCGCCGTCGAGCTCCACGGTTTCGTTGGAGCAGAAGTGCCACCACGATGTCACGGTCGAGGAGTTGAGCTGTGGGAAGAACTCGAGCATCTCCGCACGGCCGCGTGCAGTGGACAGACCGACGAACGCGCCGTCCTCGGTGAACGTGTCGGCGAGGTCTTCCCAGCGACCGTCATCGAGTGCCTGACAGTACCGGGCGCGGAGCTGCCCGATCTCGTGGATGTCTTCGAGGCGAGTGATCCTCTCTTCGAGGGTCAGAGTCGTCTCAAGCATGTTCGGCCTCCTCCGCAGTTGTCGGTTTCGCAGCCACATCGAGCTTGCCTGCTTCCCGAAGTTCGCGTTCTTCGATGTCTGCGGCCGTCTCATGCAGGTTCGTCTGGAAACGTTCCCTGATGGAGTACACGGCGACGAAGGTGATGACGGCCATCGCGATGATGTAGAGGGAGACACTCGCCGAGGTGCCGGTCGCTTCGATGAGCGAGACCATGATCATCGGTGCGAGGCCACCGGCGAAGACACTCGCCAGCTGGAACCCGAGGGAGGCGCCGAAGTACCGGACGTCTGCGGGGAACATCTCAGCGAACAGTGCTGCCTGGGGCCCGAACATCATGGCATGCAGGGTGAGGCCGACGATGATGGCTGCCGCGACGAGGAACGGATTGCCGGTGTCGACGAGCCAGAAGAACGGGAAGGCCCACACAGCCATGAGAACGGTGCCGAGCAGGAAGATCTTGCGGCGGCCGTGTCGGTCGGACCAGGCCCCGAAGTAGGGGATCGTGAAGATCTGAGTGGCGACGGCGAGGCAGACGATCATGATCATCGTCGTCTGAGAGAGCCCGACATTCGCGGTGCCGTAGGACAGCATTCCGGAGATCATGATGTAGAAGGTGCCGTTGACGACGAAGAATGCGCCGGCAGCCTGCAGAATCTGCTTCCAGTACAGCCGCAGGGCGCGCAGGAAGGACACACGCGGCATCTTCGTACCGGCGGTTGCGGCCTCCGCCTTGGCCTGCATGGACTTGAAGACGGGGGTCTCTTCGATCTTCATCTGCACGAAGATTCCGACGGCGACGAGGAGGATGCCCGACAGGAACGGCACGCGCCAGCCCCACTCGATGAAGGCGCCTTCATCGACGAAGAGCAGGATGCAGAGGAAGAAGGCATTGCCGATGATGATGCCGGCGACGGTGCCCAGCTGGACGAGGGAGCCGTAGAAACCGCGACGCTTCAGCGGCGAATGCTCGGTCAACAGCAGCGTGGCGCCGCCCCATTGTGCGCCGACGCCGAGTCCTTGGACCAAGCGTGCGGTCACCAGGAGGATCGGCGCCCAGATTCCGATGGTCTCGTGGCTGGGCAGCAGTCCGATCGACGTTGTCGCGAGCCCCATGACGATCATCGAGGCGACGAGCGGTCCCTTGCGGCCGAACTTGTCGCCGAGAGCACCGGCGATGATGCCGCCGACGGGACGGGCGATGAAGCCCACCGCGAGGGTGCCGAACGAGGCGATGGTTCCCAAGGCTCCTTCGAGCGAGGGGAAGAAGACATGGCCGAAGACGAGCGCCGAGGCGGTCGAATAGATGAGGAAGTCGAACCACTCGAGCGCTGTGGCGATGACAGATGCGGCAGCGAGGCGGGTCATCTTGCCTTCGTCGGGTGTTTCGAGTTCGGTCGTGGTCATGCCGGACGTGGTCGCGTCAGGGCCGGTGGGCGAGTTGGGTGCTGATTGCATTATCACTCCTCATTGAGCAGGGAAGAACGTTCGTTCTTGTATGCTGAGTATGACAGAGGCGCTCCACCCAGGCAACAGGCGCCCGATTTCGGCCCCTGACCCAGGAGAACTCCATGCTCGAGAAGCGCACCACTGACAACAGCCTCTACTTCGAGGACCTCGAGGTCGGCCAGGTCTATCGGTCCCCCGCGCGGACGCTGACGGAAGCCGACCTCACAATGTTCTCGATGCTCTCGGGCGACTGGAACCAAGTCCATGCCGATGCCGAATACATGGAGGACCGAGGCGGACGTCTGTTGCACGGCGCCTTGGGAATCGCCGTCCTCACCGGACTGATGGACCGAGCCGGCTGGTTCGCGCAATCGGCGATCGCCATGACCAGCCTCGACGACTGGAAGTTCCTCACACCGCTGCGCATCGGAGACACGGTGACCCTCGAGATGGAGATCCTGTCCTGCCGTAAGGTCTCCGCGGGCGACAAGGGCTTCGTCGACCGGCGCTTCACTCTGTTCAATCAGCACGGCGAGAAGGCGCAGGAGGGGAGATCCGGATTCCTCATCGAGCTGACACCGTCCACGCCGTGACCAAATAGGGCCGATGACCCTCAGGCCTTGTTCCGACCGATGAGCTGCTTGGCGATGACGTTCATCTGGATCTCGTTCGTGCCTTCGCCGACGATCATCAGCGGAGCATCGCGGTAGTAGCGTTCGACGTCGTATTCGGTGGAGTATCCGTAACCGCCATGGACGCGGATGGCATCGAGGGCCACCTCGGCGGCCATCTCCGAGGCATAAAGCTTCGCCATTCCCGCCTCCATGTCCACACGCGCACCCGAATCATAGGTGCGAGCGGCGTGGAGGACGAGCTGCCGAGCGGCCTCGAGCTTCGTCGCCATCGTCGCGAGCTTGTTGCCCACCGACTGATGCTTCCAGATCGGCTTGCCCATCGACTCGCGCTCCTGCGAATACTTCACCGCATCATCGAGCGCAGCCTGCGCGACGCCGAGCGACCGGGACGCGACCTGGATGCGGCCGATCTCGAGGCCCTTCATCATCTGCTTGAACCCGACACCCTCGGCCTCACCCAGCAGCTGCGACTGCGGCTGCCTCAGACCGTCGAAGGACAGCTCGCAGGTCTCAACGCCCTTGTACCCGAGCTTCGACAGATCCTGGGAGACCGTGAAGCCCTCCCCCTTCTCCACGAGGATGATCGAGATGCCCTTGTGACGGGGTTCCGCCTCGGGGTCGGTCTTGCACAGCAGTGCGATGAGGCCGGATTTCCGGGCGTTCGTGATCCACGTCTTCGACCCGTTAATGACGTAGTCGTCACCGTCCTTCACTGCTGTGGTGCGCATGGCCTGAAGGTCGGAGCCGCCGCCGGGTTCGGTCAGCGCCATCGTCGCCCGCAGCTCACCGGTAGCCATCCGAGGCAGGTACTTATCCTTCTGCTCGTCGGTGCCGTATTCCTGGAGGAGCTTTGCAACGACTGTGTGCCCGCCCATGGCACCGGCCAGGGACATCCACCCGCGAGCCAGCTCCTGAGTGATGAGCGCATACGCCTCGGTCGAGACCTTGCCCATCCCCCACGGCTCGTCGATGGCTAGCCCGTAGATGCCCATATCCTTCATCGTCTGGATCCACGCTTCCGGGTATTCGTTGGCGTGTTCGACCTTGTTGACGCTGGGTTTGACCTGCTCGTCGATGAATTCGGCGACCAGGTCGATCATCATCTGCTCTTCATTGCTCACTGCCATGG
>Ga0308157_10003309_pt1 | contig 23822 bp, 23 predicted proteins | sample PhyBR1_FD_201035 | JGI IMG/M metagenome (GOLD analysis project Ga0308157, IMG submission 201035) | Phyllosphere microbial communities from UC Gill Tract Community Farm, Albany, California, United States - DLSLB.R1 | ecosystem: Host-associated > Plants > Phyllosphere > Unclassified | place: USA...
GGCGCCGACAACTGACCAGAGAATCCGCACGTCGGCAGGCGACCCGCCGGCGGCAGAAGGCGACCCGCAACGCCCGCGCACGCGAACGCTACCCGGAGATCCGCGAGCAGGCCATCGCACGCGGACGCCGGTTCCGGCAAGAGCATCCCGACAAAGTGCGGGAGTATCAGCGTCGGTACAAGGAGCGCCACCCCGAGAGATACCGGGCGAACTCCGCGGCGGCGTCGCAACGGTACCGGGACACGCAGGCGGAGAGGATCCGGGAGAAGCAGCGCCAGGCCGCAGCCGACCGTCGACGCGCCAACCCCGACTACGACAAGGAGCAGTACGCCCGGCACCTCGAACAGCAGCGTGCGCGCGGCCGGGCCGCATCACGTCTGCGCAGCAGGCTGAAAGCTCTCGATCTCCCGCCCCGGCAAATGCACCGCACCTACGCGGCAGACAAACGCGCCCACGCCGCTGCCGCTGACGACTTCTTCCAACGTCGCCGCTCGGTCGATGCGCGGGCGAGGGCGTCGATCGAGGCCACCGACCCGGACGCGTTTGACCTCCCGGCGCGCGTGGAAGTGCGCAGGAGGCAGCTCGCTCGCAAGAAGAACCCGAGCACCGTGAAGCAGCGGATTGAGCGGGCGACACGCAGCGGGGACCACCACCGTCGCGCCCAGGAGACGGCTACCGAGCGCCAGGCCGAACGGCTGCGCACACGGCGAGCATCCGACCTGCAACGCGTGAAGATCGCACATGACGCCGCCCGGCAAGCGATCGTCGACGCGCACCCGAAGATCTACGAAGCGCATCGCCTGCGACGACGCGCAACGATCCGGGAAGAAGTACGCATGGACTCCATCGCCCGCGTCCAGCGCGGACAGCCACCCTACGTCCTCGACGACGAAGTCGCCGTCCGGCTCGAAGCAGAATCCACCGAGATCCTCCGGGAACGGCTCGAGGAACTGCGCACCCGTACGCTGAGGAGGGTGGACCGGGTCCTGCACAAGTACGACACTGCCGCACCGCACCCGACACCAGGGTCCGGGGCCTCCAGTGGACGGCAGCTGCCATGAACAGCTTGCGTCCTGAGCGCGACGATGCCGAGCATCGGATCCTCGACATCAGTGGGGACATCCTCGGAAGTGATGTCGACGCACAGCAACCGCGGTGCCCGACGTGCGGCACGGTATTTCGCGACGATCCTAGAGGGTTCGTGTGCGGGGGGCGGCGCGCGTGCACATGACTGGGTAGCGGAGCTCGACGCCGTCCAGATACCGCCGGAGTTCGACGGCCCCGAGATCCAGGGCGGCCGATGTCGGCGGGGTCACATGGCCTCGGGTTCTCGGAGGACGAGAGGACGAGCCATTTCGAGCGACGTGCATCACTATTCGAAGAAACAAGGATCGAACGACCTCTGGCTTGGCCGGGCTCCACGAGCGAGTTGCTGTCGGCGAAGAGGACTATTCACAGCCCACGATTGTCGGAAACGGCACCGCGGTCCCGGACTTTCATTGGCGAAAGATCCCGGCACCGTGGCTTTGATGTATCACTGCGGAGGCTTCCCGAAACGAACATGGCGTGCGGTCCACGACGCCGGGCTGTTCGACTCCGCCTGAACATCGCCGAAGGCAAGGGCCTGACTGACGAGTGCGTCATCACCCTCGTCGACGCGGGCGTCACCTTCATGGTTCTGTCGGTGAGTTCGAACAGCGAGTGTCGACGAGTTTCGACAGCACTCGTCCTCGGCAGCGATTGAGTGTTCATGTATTTGACACCACCTGCATGAGTCACGCCTGTGGGACCTGCCCACTGGCCGCCGCCATTCGATCCGACGCTTCTTTCTAGGTCTGTTCGTTCACTCCCTAGGGCCGATATGTTGGGGGCAGAGCGCCCTCTGTGAGCGACCGTCGCCCACAGCCAAGGGTGCCGACACGGAGGGAATGACGGTGTCTAGATCTACAAGGTTCTCCGCAAGAAAGGCAGCTGCCATCAGTGCGATCGCTGCCATGGCCGTGCTTCTTTCGGTCCCGGTGCCAGCGAACGCGGAAAGCAGCCAAAGTGCGCCGGACTATCTTGTCGAATGGCAAGGTGAGGTGCCCGCGGAACTGATGAGTCCGGAACCCCTTCCGGAGGAGTTCCGAACCGTCGGCAACGCGGACGAGAAGGTACTTGCTGCGCTTACACAGTTGCAGTACGAGCACAAGGAGCTCGGGATCGCGGGCACCGAGTGGGTTGGTGATAGAGGGGTCACTCTTCTGTATGCCACCGCCGATGCTTCGGAGGTAACGGCCATCATCCGAGACTATGGTCTCGCGGGCGCTGTCGAGTATCGAGAAGCCGCATTCAGCGCGGAAGAGATGACCGAGCAGATCCGGAAGATCACCGGCGACGACGGCGTCCTACCTTCAGGTCAAGCTGTGGTGATGGCCGTTCCTGCACTCGACGGCCGCAGTATCGATCTAACGCTCGACAAAGCAGGGGAGTCGAGCAGGGCACAGGTCGAAATCCCTGATGTGGGGCTGGAGGTTCGGGTCGACTACGGCGAACCCGTTACTCCGGCGCTCCGCAACCACGCGCCTTCGGGTACGAATCAGCGCTACTCCGGCGCCCTTATGCACGCTAGCAATGGGTGCACGACCGGATTCCGTGGCGTGAGAGTTTCTGACTCGAGGCCGTCGATGATTTCTGCGGACCATTGCCAGGTCGGGGGAGGTGGAACCGGAGTGTCTTGGTACTACGGCGGCGGCAGTAGTTACGGCTTGGGTGTGGCTCAGGGTACGCTCGTTCCCCCTACAGGGCGACCCGACGCCGCTGTCTGGAGCGGCACTGGCGTCTACGAGATGGTCCCAGGTCTGCTTGTCGGCGGAAATACCCTCGGAAGTTCGACGCTCTATCCCATTAAGGGGGCGGTCACCACATCTGTCGGCTCGACCGTCTGCTACTCCGGCGCGTACTCAGGGACCGTGTGTGCCAACCAGGTCACAGCGACTGGGGTGACGATCTGCTACGTAGCACCATACGGTTGCTATACCAACCTGACCCTCACCACGAACACCAACAGCACGCCAGCAGCCGGAAATGGAGATAGCGGAGGGCCGGTCTACATCAGCTCCGGATCGAACGCCTACGCTGCGGGCTTCATCAGTGGCATTCAGAACGCTACGACGACGTGCACCGGCGACCCCGGATCAACCAACGGGCGGCAATGTAGCGACAAGGTGATCTATGCGCCGATCATCGACATGTTCGACGCTGGCTACGCGATCAGCATCATCCCGTAGCGGTCAGCCGGTCGTGACCTGGACAGTGAATCCGTCTAGGTCACGACCGGCATCCAGCTCGAAGGTGCGCGGAGTGCTGTCTGCGGTGCATGCTCCCGAGGAGTTCAGGATCTCCGTGGTGAGCGTAATTGTCTGCTCGTCTTCGTCGACGTCAGCGATGACAGGAACGACCGGACACGATCCAGATCCAACGGTCGTGACAATCAACGTCTCACCCGCCCACCACGCCTGAACCTCAGCTCCCTCATCGACGTTCACTGGCAGAGGTTGCCCTGCTGTTGTCGGCTCACCGAGATAGCCAGGAACCTCGGTCGGTGCGCAACCGACTAGGCTGACCACTGCCGTGCATAGGAGCAGGAACCCGACGTTTTCCCTGCGCCTAGTCATCGTGTGGAACATGCAGATCCTCCGCCGTATCTTGACTATCGTCCAGACTAATGTGGACCGCGCAACTGTATCTGTGAACGTCATCAAATCGCGATGGGCACGGTCCGGGTGACTCGCTCCTTTTAGCGATAACTCAAATCGATCGAAATACTGACAGCACGCGACGAGTGTGTCAAGCGACCTGTTCGTCGTCAATCGTGACGGGTTGTCCCGCACCAGCACCGCGACGACTTTTGGGCATGGAAGTCGCCCACCGGCATCAGCCGGAGTTGGACGACGATCCAACAAATGAAGCCGGTTCTTCGGCAACCACTCTTGATGTCAACGGATCCTTCGCTGAGTGGAGAGGATGATTGGGACGATCACTGCGGCTGCGAGCAAGACGCCCGCGGACGCGAGAGCCGAGAGGAAGATCCACGAGTTGGTTCCCCATATTTGATCGGGCTGCGCTGAGAGTACTGTTGCGACCGCCATGATCACGGCCAGTGTCGTGACGATGAGAGCAACCGCCGGCGTCCTTCTCCCAGATCCTCGAGGAGCGCGGACCAGTCGCACGATCATCCAGAGAGATGCTAGCGTCGCGAGCACGTGGCTGCTCACGCTCACAACGGTCAAGATCCAGCCCGCGATCGTCTCCGCTTCGGACGGCACTCCGCACACGATCAGCATCGGCGCGAAACGATAGAAGACATCGGTCGTGCACTGGCCACCGCGAAGTTGCCATGTCGCCCAGAGGCCGAAAATGAGGGGGACCGCCGTGCCCAGGCTGAGTGCTACCCACCCCGTAGGAATGAGCGGCCCCCCGATGTCATTCGCTCTTACCAATAGCAACTCCAGTACGTTGCCGGAATCGTACCGAACTGCTCTGAGTTCCAGCAAAGGTCGGGGGCTTTCTTGCCGTTTCCGTTGTTTAGCACCATTCGCGAGCTTGCCGGTCCTGGGCCAGGGTATGCGCCTGGTGTCACGCCCATGCAGTCCATCAAGGGCATTGAAGGGTTCTGCTCGCACCAGGTTCGGCTTACGGGCTGGACGATCGCACCGAGGACGCTTTGTACGTCATCGCCCCTTTCGGGATACATGCGGATAGTCAAGAACTGGTCACCGTATGAGCTCGGCATCACTTGAGGTTGTGCCATTCCGACAGCGATCGTACTCACGGTGCAAGGGTCACTCAGGTCATTGAAGTCGCCGTACATGCCCAGGGTGGCCGGTGCCACGATCTCATCGGGTCCATTGATCACGTAGGCGTACCAGCTATACGGTCGGGTTGACGCCGCCGCCCAATCCTTGTAAGAGATCGCGGTTGCACCGCATTGAGGGCGATAGCCGTAACCAATTGGGTAGATACTCCCGAGGTGCGGCCGCAAAGTGGTGTAGAAGTCGAACTGGAACTCCATGCCCCAGTGGTCCGCCATGACCAGTGGCGAGTTGAAAGGGCTCAGCCCCCACCATGAGTACTTGCCCGTGATCTCGAGGGTGGTCGAGCTTGTGGCGACTACCTGTCCTTCTACGCTGTTCGGTTGCCACGTGTCGGAGGCGCCCAGGGAGCGGATCTCGCCGCCATCGGTCTGTTCCGGCCGATTGGCGTTCATTCGCGACGCATCGGCGTTGGGGGCATCGAATTGAGCCAGATCTGCACCGAGAAGATTCGGGGTGCTTCGCTGCGATGTTCGCGCAGCCTCGAGCTCATCTGCCAGCACGTACGCGGACACGATCTCCGGAGCGGTTCCCGTCTCCTTTTCTACTCGTGTCAGGAACTCCTCAGCAGTCATCCCTGAACCGGGCCAGTAGTCACCGATGATCGAGTCGGTGGTGAAGTGGTAACCGTGAATATCGACCCCTGACGCGCGGGTCACGCTCATCGCGTCCTGGAGGCTTACTGGGTGAGCGAAATCGAGTTCCCCGTATGTGGGTTTGGGGTCATGCTCCGACTTAGTGGTGGAATGCGCGTTGCCATTCATCGATGGCGCGCTCGGTCCAGTTCCGGTCGCCGCCGATGCAGGTGCCGCCGCCGAGGCCCCCGCGATCAGCAGCAACACGCATGCGAGCGCAACTCCGGTCTTCTTCTTCACTTATCCTCCGAATTGAATAATCCCCCGCTCGCATGATGGCGGAAGTCGTTTTCGAGGTCAAGCGATAGCTGGCGGGGCGCTCGCGCAACTGGTGCGGACGTTGTCGTGAATGTCTCTCGTCAGTCGATGCGAGGTGTTGCGCGCCTACAGGGTTTAAGTGGTACGTCTGGTATCACTGAGCAAAACGATGAGCCGCCCGGGGGGACGAGCGATGTCAAAAGATGAGAACCAGTACTCGAAGAAGCAAGCACTGAAGATCCATGACGAATCGATCCGATTCCAACGCCAGGTGCGCAACGGCGTCCTGACCAGCGGCGGCGTCGTCGCGATGATCGCGGTGTTCTACGGCCTGTTCATGCTCACACAGCAACTACAGCGGGGTAACCCTGCGACTGTATCCAACCCGGACATCGTGATGCTTCCTGCAACAGGGACCACGTTGTCGACTGCCTTTGGTGCGCTCCTGGCGGTGATCCTGGGTGTGTGGTTCAGCCCGAACACGTTCCGTCTCGGAAGATCCGAATCACCGACGACGATTGCCCGGGAGCTGGCGACACAATCCACCATCGTTGCTATCGCTCGCATCTGCACGCTGCTCTCACTCGCGGTCGGGGCCTGGGCATTCATTTCTGCCACCCTTGCCACGGCGCCGCAGCAGGTCGACGTGATCCGAACGATAGTGCCGGCTCTGATCGGCTTCGGGCTCGCATGGTGGGCGGCCGCCGCTGAGGTCCGAGTGGCGGGAAGCCCGATCAGGCGCTTGCAATGGGCACAACGATTCCGGGAAGCGCTACGGGTGCGGGGAATCATCGATAGCGAAGTCGCACCACGTCTCTCGCGGCGCGCGCTTTTGTCACAACGTTTCCTCGCCTTTGCTATCGTCCCAGTGATCGCTTGGGGACTTGGAGTACTGATCGTCCCTGCGCCCAATCTTGGTGCCACGGTCGCCCGTCTTGTGACAACAGTCGCCATCGTGTTCATTGCGTACTACGCGCTCAGAAACTTCGTGTATTGCGTCATCGGAGGCCAGCTTTGGGCGGCGTGCTCAGTCATGGGCGCGGTGGCCATGGCCGGAATTGTGTTGGCGAGCGCGGCCGCCGCCGCCGCGTTGCCGACCAGCTCTGATGACGATGTTTTCGAGCTGGCACCGCTCGGTCGTTCCGTTCTTCTCTTCAGCGTGGTCACCTTGTCTATACCGTTCCTACTTCTTGCGGTTCTGGCTTTCCGTCGGCTGTTCGGGAGATCACCGGGACTGATCTACGACGCGGTGATGCGGCGATACGATCGAGAGTTCCGGGCCGCGAACGATAAGGCAGAGGAACTCGTTCGGAATGATACGGATGACCCCGCGCAGGTGCCGATCAAAACACGATTTGCGTGGGCAAGTATCGCGGCGATCGCTCCTGTTCCGCCGTTCAATTTTATGTTCGCAGCGCTCGCGTTACGGCAGACGCGTGGAGGGAATGTTCGTGGAAAAGGTGTCGCTATCGTGGCGATCGTTCTCGGGATTCTCCTTGCTCTGGTCGTGACTGGCGTGATCATTTACGCGGCGTGGAGTAACCCGGCTCTGGTGTTCTGCGAACCTCGGTCGAAAGCGGTGTGCTTTAGAGCGGGATGACCGCGCGGAGAGCGGTTGACGGGAAACACACTCACAAGCGAGTCTTGCGTTCCTCGGCGGAAACAAGACACGGTCAGGCTTTACGAGTCGTCCTCGCCGCCCGGGCTTTCACGGTATTCGTCCCGAATCGCGGGTTGTGCCGCCTTCTCGCGATGGTGGTGGCCTTCCACAGGTTGCTGAGCCTGTTCTCGTTGGCGGCGGCAATCTCGTGGATCAGGTCGTGGCAGGCAGGGCACACTGGGACGAGATCCATCAGTCGCTCGTTTCCGAGGTTCTTGTATGTCCGGTGATGGAGGTGCATTCCCTTGGAACGTGGGGCATCGCAGACCCAACATTCCTTTGGGAAGTTTGCTGTTCCAATATCGTTCACGAGTCGCCCGCCATGCTGCCGAGTTGATGTACGCACGGTAGTACTCGCGAGTGACGGTGGCTTTGCCTGGCGACGACATGGAGCCAGAGTAGCCATGACTTCAGACGTCCGCTGGCATGACCGCGATGGGCTGAGCAAGTCTTGTTCGGTCAGCGGTCGGGTTCCGCGGGGGTCGGGGCTCTAGGCAGGTAGAGCGGACGGGAGTAGCATCACTCCCGTCCGCTCTGGTGGTTCAGCGCGCGACGTCTGCGCCGGCGTACGAGGCCGGTGCTGCTACCGGCCCCGAAGCGTCTGCTGCGGGGCCGTTAGCTTTTGGGGCGCGGCTGATGGTGGCGTCGGCGAACTTGAGGGAGGCGCCGACGGTGTCGGCGAGGATGTCGCGGGTCTCTCGGACCTGCCCGGTCTCTTTGTCGGTGTAGGAGCCGAATCGGAGGTCGCCGACGACGATCGCGGTGTCGCCCTTGTGGAGCGAGTTGGTGACGTGTCGGGCTTGCTGGTTGAAGACGACGACACGGTGGAAGACGGTTCCGGCGTCTTCCCATCGGCCGGTGTCTTCGTTGAGACGCCGGTCGTTGACGGCGAGGGAGAACCGGGTGTATTCGGTGCCGGATTCTCCGGCGCCGTGTTCGGGGTCGGCGGTGAGGTTGCCTTCCAACGTCACCGGGATCTTGGTGGTCATTCTTTCTTCCTTTCGTCGGGGGACGGGGTCGTCCCCGGGTGGGCGTGGGCCTGGCTGGTCCACGCGGTCCATTCGTTCTCGTCTGTCGTGTCGTCCCAGGTGCGGGGTTTGGTGGGTCGGTGTCCGGTGGAGCATCCGCCGCCGTAGGCGTGGCTGAGTCGTGGCCAGGCGATGGCGAGGCGTTCGTGCCAGCCGATGGGTCCGTAGCCGGCGTCACTGGGGTCGAACGCGGCGAGGTGGGCGGTGTGGAGGGCGGAGAGTTCTTCGACGAGACGGTCGTGTTTCCACCAGCAGGCGGGGATGACGCTGACGGGGACGTTGTAGCGGACGGTCATCCATTCCACCCACTCCCGCAGAGCCTCCCAGCGTTCGGACGCATCCTCGTCGGCGAGCTCACGCCAGTTCGTGACGATCCCGCCGATCGGGGCGGAGGATCCGTACCGGTTGAGGGGGTCGAGGCCTGCGAGTTCCTGCGCGAGCAGCGCCTCGACGTCCTCACGGTCGCGGCTGTTCATGATGCCTCCTCCTGCAGTTGCGGGAGCCGGGACTGGAGGGCGGCGAGGGCGTGGTCGGATGCCTGCCTGCGGGTGCGGTGGCGGGCGAGGATGATGTCGCGGTCGATGAGCCGGTGCAGCAGCTCGTGACAGTACGGGTGCATGGCTATGAGGTCGGCGTCGTCTTCCCAGGCCTGCCAGACGCCGTGCACGATCCCGACACCTGCGTAGTCGCGGTGATGGAGTTCGAGGTGGTCGGCGGTGTCGGGGATGCCGCATGCAGCACAGGCGACGAGACCTGCGCGGGTGTGGTGGCGGAACCACCGGTCGCGGCGGGCATGCCAGGCGCGGGAGCGGAGAAACTCCTGCCGGTAGAGGTTCTTCAGGCCGGTGCGGCGCTGGTTGCTCATTCGTCCCTCACCTCCTCTGGCTCGTGCTCCACCGACGCAGGCTGCTCGGGGACGTCTGCGGGGGTGGGGTGGTGGATGTCGTGGAAGACGCTGCGCTGTTCGGCTTCGGTCTGCTGCTTCCCGCGGGTGATGTCGGGGGCGTCGCGGCGTTCGTCCCAGCCTGCGAGGTCGAGGAGCACGCCGCGGCGGTTGCGGTAGGCGAGCAGGCCGAGGGTTTCCGGCATCCGGCGGATCTCGTCGACGGACATCAACGGCAGCCGGTCCTGCCGTTCGGCGGTGTGATGCCCGGCCTGGTTCGTGTCCCAGGACCGCTCGGTGCGGCGGGCGTCTCTCGTGCCGAGGAGGGCTTCGATGTCGCGGAGGTGGGCGACATGGGAGGCGCCGCCGAGGAGGACTTTCGCGGTCGCGGCGGCCCAGATCGTGTCGGCTTCGGCGCGCGACCACGCTGTCTCGGCCTGGGAGAGGGCTTGCAGGACGACGAAGGTGCAGATGCCGCGCCCGCCGCCGTCTGCCATGACACGGGGGAGTCCTCCCCAGCGGAACATGTTCACGATCTCGTCGAGGATCAACCCGAGGGGACGGGTGAGCCGGGAGCCGGGGGAAGCGAGCGCGCGGGCACGGGCGACTTCGACGATGTCGTCGAGCAGCGCCCCGAGGAACCCGCCCATCGCCGCGGCACCGGAGGAGGACCCGAGGAGGTAGAGGGTGTTCGCGTCGTCGAGGAAGTCGCGGGCGTCGAAGGTGTCGTCGCCGGGGCGGGGCATGAGCGCGTCGCGGATCTGAGGGACGGCAAGGGGCGCAACGGCACCTTGCACACCGAACCAGATGGAGGAGACGAGCTTCTCGTCCCCGCTGATCGTCGCCTCGAGGTTGTCTCCCCATCCGGGGGCGCCGTCGGAACGGAGGATGTCGACGGCGGTGCGGGCAAGCGCCGGGCTGGAGCCCCAGTCATAGATGTCCTCGATGGTCCGCTCGCCGACAGCGGCGGCGTGCAGGAGCCTGCCGAGGACGACGCCCGAGGCGTGCGCCCATTCCCCGTTCGTCGTCGAGGCGCCGAGGGCGGTGCCGGTGATGATCGCGGTGCCGCGTTGCATGGCGACGAGGGGGTCTTCGCAGCCGGGGAGCGGGCTGACCTTAAGCGGATGGCGGATGCCAGAGAGGCCTTGCGGGTCGAAGACGTGGACCGTGCCGCGGCGGGCGCGGGGTCGCATGGTCGCGGTGAGGTTGTCGTTCGTCGTGGAGGTGGTGATGAGGGGGCCGTACCAGTCGAGGATCGCGGAGATCAGAACCCGGTACCCCTTGCCGGAGCGGGGTGGGCCTTCGAGAGCAACGGAATCTTCGATCGACACGTACACGTCGCGGCCGCGGGCGCGCCCGACCCGCCACCCCACATCCGTCGGTTGCGGGTGCTCGAGGTCGGGGCGCAGCTGTCCGGCACGTCGCAGCACGGCTGCCGCGGAGAGGTGCTGGCGGATCTCGGAGGCAGGCGCGAAGCCGGGGCGGGCGCGCAGGTCGGCGATGAACGCCCCGTCCGATTCCCGGTACCGTCGGTACCCGATCACCCCACCCGCGATGATGGCCAGCACGAGGAGCACCGCGACGAGATCTACAACGCGGATGGTGGTGACCGGCATCGCGCAGCCGGTCGGTGCCGCATACCCACCGGGGTCGCCGGTGACGGCGAGGACGATGCCGGCGAAGATGTTCGTCGGCGTAGGGCGGGCGCCGCAGAGGGTGTGCGTCACGGCCTCGGCGATGATCGCGAACAGGAGGCTGAGCAGGAAGGTCGCGGCGAGGACCCCCGCGACGCCCTTTCCTGCCCACCGGCTGTTCATGATCCCGTTCCGTCCTGCTCAGTCGAGTCCGATGGCGGCGTTGGCGGCGACGAGGATCCACGCGTCGCGGGTGCGCGGGCGGAGGGCGTCGAAGCGCAGGGCGCCGCTTTTGAGGGCGGGGTCGAAGGGGATGACGCCGACTGCCCGCACTTGGTCGGCGAACGCGTGGGCGATCCGTTCTGCGTTTCGCCGGGAGCCGGGTTCGGGTTGGGTGACGACGACGACCGCGTTCGCGGCGAGGTCGGCAGAGTGCTCGTCGCGGTTCTGCAGGGCTTCGAGGAGGAGCGCTGCGGATTCGGCAGAGTCGGCGGACGGGAGGGTGGGGATGATGAGCTGGTGGGAGTGGTCAATCATCCGCAGCCACCGGTCGGCGGATTCGTCGTTGCCGGAATCGAAGATCACGAGACGGTAGTAGTGCGTCGCGACGCGGGTCAGCAGGTCGAACTCGGCGGTCGCTATGCGCTGGTCTGCGGCGAGGAGTTCGGGGTTGGAGCGGAGCACGTCGTACCGGTCGGCGGACTGGTGGTGCACGAACTGGGCGATATCCGACACAGACGCGCCGGGATCGAGGAGTTCGGAGGCGGCGGGGAGGAGGTCGCGGATGGTGGTGTCGTAGAGGCCGTGTTCGGTGCGCCAGCCGAGAGTGCCGCGGGTGTCGTTGTTGTCCCAGGCGAGCACGTTCCCGCCGCCGTAGCGTGCGAACACGGCGGAGACCATCGCGGTCGACATGGTCTTCCCGATCCCGCCTTTCCCGTTCACGACCGCGAGCAGCCGGGAGCCCGCCCAGTGCCGGGACACGCACGCCACCGCATCCCGCTTCAGCGTCTGTGACGCCGACTCGGGCACGTGGAGACCCGCGCGGGCGGCGACCGCCCGCCATCCGGTCGACGGTGCGTCCGGGCGGGTGCTGTCGATGAAGGAACGGCGCGCGGCGGCTGGTTCCGCCAGAGTGTCGGTCGCGGAGACGGTGGACTCGGTCACAGCGCGGCCTTCGAGCGAGTCGGTGGGCGGGGCGGGGGAGATGTCGCCGGTGGCGGTGACGAGGAGCCGGTGATCGCCGCGGTCTCCGGAGGTGACGAGTTCGAGCGGCGTTCCGGTGCGGATCGCTTCGGCCGCGGCGCGCTGAACGATGAGGTGACGGATGTCGTCGCCAGGCGACGCGGTGATCGGCTCGCGGCGCCCATCCGGACTGGTGAACGTCGCTGTGGTGCCGACGACGGCCGCGTAGGCCCGGGGCGTGGTGTCGATGCTCATGCCAGCTCCCTGTCTGTGCTCAGCCACCCGTCGACGGCGGTGTCGGTCGGCCAGGCGATGTCGAGGCCGCGGATGTCGACATCCTCGAAGGGCCGGGCGTACGGGTCGTCGAGTTCGAGGGCGTCGTCGGTCTGGAACAGGTCGTATTCCCAGTCGGTGGAGGTGCTGAACGCGTCGACGAGGTACGGGTATTGGCCGACGTAGGCGAGGAAGGTCCCTTTGCGGAGTTGCCGGGCCATACTCACGTGCGCGGGCGGGATGCTGAGGCGCCGCTGGAGGGCGTCGCCTTCTTGCTGGTTGACGCGGAAGATGAACTTGTTCTCGATGTCCCCGATGATCGAGTAGGCGAGGTTGCGTTCCTGGGAGTCGGCATCGCCGACGGCATCCACGTCGCCCATCTTGTGCAGGATGACGATGTTGCTGATGCCGTAGTGGCGGGACAGCTTCAACCACTGCTGGTACATCAGCAGGGAGGCGAGCGAGGTCATGTCCCGCCAGCCTTCTTCGCGGATCACGTACCGGGTGCGGCGGGCGGTGCGGTCGGAGATCACGGCCTGGATCCAGGCGGTGGTGCAGATCTGCGACATCTGCGCGACGAGGTCGCCGCGGGCGAACAGTTCGGAGGTGTCGACGACGACGATCGGCGCATCCTGATCGAACACGACCGTGGACGCGTCCTCGAACAGGCCGGACAGGTCGCCGTCGACGAACCGGCGCAGCACGTAACTCGGCTGCACGGCTCCATCGGCGAGGTGCCGGTCGGCGGTGGTCTCGCCGGCGAGAGTCGTGAGGTCGGCGTACACGCCGCGGAGGGTGGGGGTGTCGTCGGTGCGGCGGATGCAGCGCGTGAGGGCTTCGTGGAGCGCGGCGTGTTCGACCGCGGTCAGGCGCGTGCCGGGGAGGGCGGCTTCGACGAGGGAGGTGAGGACGGTGACGCGGCGCTGTTTCACCATGAGCTCGTGCTGGCTGTCGCTGACGCCGGTGCGCCGCGGCCCCCGATCCAGCGGGTTCAGACGTGTGTCGAACGCCCCGCCGAGACGGATCACGTTCCCGCCCGGGATCGCCTCGGCCACCGTGACCCATTCACCTTTGGGGTCGGAGGGGACCACGGCCTGGTGCCCGAAGGGGAGGGAGCGGGTGACGAGCGTCTTGATGACGGCGCTCTTGCCGGCGCGGTATGCGCCGAGGACGAGGATGTTGGTGGAGAACGTGCCCCGGTCGGTGCTGTCCGCATAGGTTTCCCAGGGGGAGAAATGCCACAGGACGTCGGCGTTGAGGTCGACGCCGAGGACGGGCCCTCGGTGGCCGAGGCCGGCGTCAGCGACGAACGGGTAGATCCCGGCGAGGTGCTGCGAGGTCGCCTGGTGCGGAGGGATCGTCGCCGCCGCGAGATTCCAGTACCCGGACTGGGTGAGACCGGGGCCGAACGGTCCCGGCACCGCAGCCACCGGCAGCGCAAGCTCCCGCCGCGACCGTGCGGGCGGCCGGTCGGGTGGTGCGGCCGTGGTGCGGCGCAGCGTGCGCCGCTCGCGGCTAGTGAGGCCGGAGGGTTCGAAGAGGATGCGGTGCTGGGCCATCAGCGCATCCCCAATCCGAGGGGCAGGGCGTTCACCAGGAGCGCTTCGGCCTGCTGACAGTAGAGGACCTGTGCTTCCATCTCCGCCTGCACGAGGGCGTTGCGCATCCCGGCGACGGCTTGTTCGAGCTGTTCCTCATCGCGGGCGCTGACAGTCAGGTAAGCGCCGTACCGGAACTCGCCGTTCCCGGCGACGAGCTCTTCTTCCTCTTTCTCGAGCGCGTCCCAGTCGGCCTTGTCGGCGGCGGATCCGTCGGCGCCGCGGCGGGCGCGCATGCGCTCGTTGCCGCGCCAGACCTTCTTGTCATCGCGGACCCGCTTCAACGCCCGCTTCAACGGCACCGGAGTGAGGACGACCGAGAAGATGTGCGTGACCGCTTCCCTGGTGTGCGGGTGGCGGGCGAACACGATCGGCGACACGAACCCGACATACGCGTCCGAGCGCGGCCATTCATGAATCCACAGGGTCGTGTGCACTCCGGAGTCGGTGCGCACGAGATGGTTGGATCCGCGTGGTTCCTCCAGATACATCGGGCCGATCGCGGCGGGGTCGACGCCGGCGTGCTCGTCGTCGCGGTTCTGGATGTGCGCGGCGGATTCCGGGTCGAATGCGACCCGCGCGAGGGCGGCGATCTGCCTCGGGGACAGCCACGCGCGGACTTTGATGCTCGCCGCCGTGAGCGCGTCGGCGAGGGTGCGGGTCTCCATGAACGCGAGGGTCTGCGCCCCGGTCTTCCCTCCGCCGAGCGCCTTGACCTGCGCGCTGAGAGCGAGGAGGTCGAGGGTGAAAGTGAGGTAGTTGCGGTGGGCGACGGCGAACCGCTCCGAGTCATCCATCACCTGCTCGTAGTTGACGGCCACTGGTGAACTCCGATCCAGCCCGCGGTGCTCGACGACGGCGTCGTAGTGGGTGCGGGCGGCGCGGATCGTGGTCGGCAGTGTGCGCTCCTGCAGCGTGACGCGCTTCATCCCCGGCCGTTGGGTGAAGGAGGCGAGCACCCGCGACCACTGTTTCGCGAGATCCAGCCGTTCCGGGATGTCGTGCATGAGGAACCCCTGCACCTCGAGCTCGGCAGTGACCGACACGGTGCGGCCGCGCGGGTCATACACGCACGCGACCCCGTCGACGTCCCACAATTGCACGGACGCCCGCGTGCCGGGGAGGTTCAGGGTGCCGGCGAGCTGGATCCGCTCCGGACGGAAATTCTGCGTCGTCGCACCCGCCGCGTGCCGGACCTGTTTCATCAGCCACAGCCCGACCATCTTGGGTGCGGACAGGCCGTGCACCGTCACCACCGCCGTCACCCCCAACGGCACGTACCCGGGTGCGGCGTACAACAGCCCGAAGGGCCCGAACCGGTTGATGAACACGAGGATCACGAGCGCAGCGGCGGTGACGAAGCCGAGCTGCCAGGGATCCATGCCCAGCACGATGCCCTGACGGGACCGGCCCGGGAGCCGTACCGGCCGGTCGGTGGAGGTCTCAGCGGTCATGACATACTCCTTTCCGGTCGCGGCGGAGATGCCGGCGATGTTGAGGATGGTGGGGGAGGCGGTGCCGTGGTGGCGTGGCTGCGTGGCGGTGTCGAGCCGGACGAGGATCGGGGCGGGGGTGTGGCGGCGGGCTTGCGGGGGCCTGCAGGTCCGCCCGTCCCGGTGCGCGGTGTGGTCGGTGTCGAGCGGCCGGGGCCGCGGGAGTGGCTGCGGGGGACGCCGGCGGGGTGCGCGCCGAGCCGGGTCGGCATGCGGGCTGCGGAGCGTGCGGCGTTCGATCCGGCGCGGGCGGCGTGGCCGCCGATCCTCGATCCGATGCTGTCCGCGGCGACACCGCCGAGGAACGTGAACAGTCCGAACACGGCGAACGGCGCGAACGCGGCCAGTACGAGCCCGATGACGAGCGGCCAGGCCTGCGGGTCCCAGATCGTCTCCACCTCGGCGAGCCCGTTGACGATGAGGGTGAGGAACCCGATCGTCAGCGGTCCGGCGAGCAGTAGCGACACGACGGCGGACACATACCGGACCACCCATTGCGGGCCGATCGTGCGCAGCGGAAACAGCATCCAGGCGACGGGTCCCGCGGTGACCAATGCGGCCAGGGCGATGTTGCGAAACGTGAACACGAGCACGAGCAACAGCATCGACAACAACAGGAGCCCGTGAATGAGGAACGCGAAGAAGTAGTTCGCCTCCCCGCCCGCCCAGGTCACCTTCTGCAGGGTCGTGAACAACGTGGCCGGCCCGTCGCGGTTCAGGATGTACCAGGTGAGGTCATCGACAGCGTTCAGAAGGTGCCCGGTCGTCCACAACGTCAACGGCACCGCGGGGATCCCGAGGAACGCGCGCACCACCGCACCGACGAGCTCGTCGCGTTCGCCAGAGATGACGGCGGCGGCGACGGACCAGGCCATCGCGGCGAACATGATCACGAGGACCGCCCACTGCCAGAACGACCACTCGGTCGCCGCCGCGGTCCATAGCACCGTGCTGGTGTCGAATCGCAGGCTCGACGCGACGAGCAGCATCGCCGCTGTGGAGGCGATCGCCATCCCGCGACCGGCGTTCTCGAACGTCGTGCACACGACATCGCCGACGCTGCAGCCGTACTTCACGATCAGATTCCTGCCGCCGGCGCTTTGAAGCTCAGCTACATGGCCTTCGTACGTCGTGCACACCGTGGTGGACACGCCATCCATCAGTACTCCGATGAAGCATTGTTGGGGCTTCACCTCGCTCGCGGTCGTGGGTGTGCAGGCGACTTGTCCGGACGAGTACCGGCAGAACACCGGGTACGCCGGCGACGACCAGCTCTCGCCCTCCACGACGATCAGAGGTTCGCCCGGCCCCGCCTCCACAGACGACGACGGCGCGGTCAGCGGGGTCGCGGCGGATGCGGGTGTCAGCGCGCACAGCACTGCGAGGAGTCCGAGGACGACTCCGAACAGGATGCGGCGCGCGGTGGACATCAGAACCCGAAGTCGAAGTTCACGAACCAGCCGAACAGGCCGTTGATAGCGCCGAGACCAGCGGCGGCGATGAAGATGCGAGTGATATTGTCACCAGCCCAGGACTGCACCTTGTGGGTTGCCAGGTTCGGGAACGCGAGGGCTGCGGCAGCGAGGACCAGCATGATGAACACGGCCAGCATCGCTCCGGCGAGCACATAGGAGGCGAGGACCTGGAGTCCGCCGAAGAACGGAGCGGAAAAGTCCGGATTGATCGGGGGGACGTCGACGTCGAACGGCAGTATCACGATGAACTCCTTGTACTCATCTGAGCGGCAGGCCGAGCGCGGCCATGAACGGTTCCGGGTCGATCGCGACACCGGCCTTGCGGACTTCGAAATGAAGATGACATCCGAACGACTGCCCGGTGTTGCCCTCCGCGCCCAACGGGGTTCCAGCGGTCACGTCGTCTCCGATCGAGACGCGGAGCGAATCCCATAGCATGTGGCCATACAGCGTCTGGATGCCGTCGCCGTGGTCGATCATCACGGCATTGCCCCACCCGGAATAGGAGCCCGCGATGACGATCTTTCCGGGACCAGCCGCGTAGACGGTGCTCTCGCACGCCTGCGACATGTCGTAGCCCTTGTGATTCGTGGAGCAGTAGCTGCACCCCGACACCGGGTTGTACCCGAACCCGCGGCCGGTGCTGTAGGCGCCTTTCAGCGGGTACCCCCAGTCACCGTTGACCGTCGGGCTGTCCGTCGTCCCCGTCGACGTGCCGGTCGCGACGAGGGACCCGGATGCGGCGAACGGGATGACCGCGAGCGGCGCGAGCGCGAGAAGGAGGAGGATCACGCAGGCTACGAGGGCGGCGGTCAGGATCCGGCGTGCGGTCCTCGACTTCGCGAGGGCCGCAGCAGCCACAACCGGGACGCCCATGTCACGGCTCCATCGGCTCCGTGAAGAACCGGACGACCTTGCAATCCCCCGGCCGCTGCGCACTCCCCGGCACCGGGACCGACCCGTCACCGCAGAGCACCTGCACGCTGACCCGCACCTGGTCCTCGTAGCCGTATTCGGCCCCATCGCCATCGACTCGGGTGTACCTGAGGGTGACATCGGCCGTACCGATTCGCATGTCGCCCGATGTGTCTTCGGATACGGGGACATCTTCGATCTCCCCGGTGAGTGCTGCAACCACGCGTCCCTTCTCGGAGGAGAGGGACTCCCAGTCCGTTTCCGGGAGCACCACGGACTGCCGAAGTTCGAGGAGGAAGCCCTCGAGCGCTGCTGCCCGGTCTGATTCGGACGCGTACCGGGTGTCCGGAGTGAACCAGGTCTCTAGATACGCCAGCCACTCCTCCCGCGAGCTCAGCTGCGTGTCGAACGTCGACGCGGCCTCGAGCGCCCGCTGGATGTAGAGGCCGGCATCCGTAGTGATCGGCTCGGGAACCCAGCCTCTCTCGGTGACATCCGGATCCACCACAGCGCCGGGGTCCGCTGTCGGCGCCGCCGAAGGAGAGCCGGAAGGTTCCGCGGATGTGGAAGGTGTCGGGGTCGAAGCCGGCTGGTTCAGCAGTGCGCCGATGATGAGGGCGATGACGCCCGCGGCCAGGATAACGGCACCGATCCATGCCCACGCGATCCCGCGCTTGCTGTTGCGCTCCCTGGCCACGATGGTCAGCCCTCCCGAAGCTTCAGGACGGCGACGATGCGCGGGCTGCACTGGTCCGGCATACGCCGCAGTGACCCAGAGGACAATACTCCGGTCAGATCGCCGTGTCTGTAGGGCATTTGGGGGACACGCGCCACGGAGTCCCGGCGATTCGCGGGGCAGAGCGGCTGCGGTGTCTGAATCATGAAGTGAACGGTACACCCACTCACTACCGAAGTAAATGGGTAAATAGTTCGGTCCATGCCTGGAGAGAGCGCTCCATTGCGAGCACAATGGGGTCATGCCCAAGTACGCCCGCCCTGCCGACGGAGAAGCCGCCGAGAGCCTCCTCGCGATCCTCGGCAACCGGGCCAAGACGAGCATCATCCGTCAACTACGTAAGACCCCCGGCATCGGACGCAAAGACCTCGTCGAGGCCCTACAGCTTCCCGCGCCCACGATCGTCCCATACCTCGGTGAACTCGAAAGCGCCGGACTCCTGCTCGCAGACCCGCCCCGCGCCGAACGCAAACGCGGCGAGTGGGTCGTCTACCGCGTCAACGACGAAGCCGTCACCGAGATGTACCTCCGACTCGGACAGGAGATTGGGGAGATCTAGCCAGAGTGGACCGCGGCGCGCTGGCGAAACTGGCGCGTGCGTGAATCTCCGCCGTTCGATCGATGAGGCGGTCAGTGGCTCTTTGGGGATCACGCTGGCCGCCCCATCCGGCAGCCTGCGGACGACACCTGGGGAATGCGCTTGTCCGGCCACCGACGAATCATCGCTGGGGTCGATTGTTCGCCGCATGCAGTATATGACGATTGCGTGGTGTGACGATTGCGCGCGGGACTTCTCACATCGTTGAGAGCGTAGGCCCGCTGATCATCTGGATCATCGCAGGCACGCTAGCCAGATGATCAGCGAGGGATCCATGAAGCGCGACGTGCGATAGAGACCAGGAATTCGTGCTTTGAACGGGCGTTTCCAGCATTGCGTTCGCCTACCGACTGTCTCGAGACATCACGGCTACTTGCGGCCAATCTCCTGTGAGAGCGAGGGTGAAGAGGACTCGTGGGCGTCTTCACACTTGCAAGAAGCGGCATTGCATCATGACGGGTCTTGAACCGCGTTTGTCCGTCTGCCGGTTCCCCGGAGTGCGGAACCGGCCCCGGTGCCGCCGGCCGTACTTGGTCGAGTACGGTGCGACGCTGCTCATCCGCCTGGGGGCCGACGTTGTGCCGCACCGACGGAGCACACGCCCGACAATTGAGGCCTACATCCCGAGGCTGATTGTGAGGAGCACCGGCCCGCGCGGCGGGATCCGCACCCAGTCGCCTGATGCGCAGAGATCCTGGTCGGTAAGCGAGTGGGCGACACTGGACCGATCTTGCAATCCGGGACTCCGAGCTCTCGGAACGACGCCACCACCGCTGCACCATAATGTGGGAATCGTCCATGTCCGCCGCGACATGTGCGAGCGCACGTCCCGAATGCATGCGCTGAACCTCTATCAAGCGGGCCGGGGTCAGTCAGGCATGTGCGTGGGACGAGAAGCGTCCGTGTGAAGGAGCACGGAAGCTACGCGGATCCGACTCGAGTACAGAAGCTTCTTTCAGGTCAACGACGAGTCGGGTCAGTACACATAGTTCGCGGCATCGCTCGCAGTGAGCAAGCGGGGCGTCCGGCGCGTGGCGTGCGTCATGACGCGAGCTCGTCACTGATCGCTTCGGCCGCGCAACGCAGCAGGGGAACGGCGCGTGCGCCGAAGGCTTCGTCGACGCGGGAGATCGGGCCGGAGACCGACACGGCGGTCGGGGTCGGCGCATCCGGCACCGCCATCGAGAAGCAGCGCACGCCGATCTCCTGCTCCTGATCGTCAATCACGTAGCCGCGTTCGCGGATGACGTCGAGCTCGGCGAGCAGGGCGTCGACCGTGCCGATGCTGTACTCGGTCGGCGTGGGCATGCCGGCGCGCGAGACGATGCCGCGCACGGTCTCGTCGGGCAGCTGGGCGAGGATCGCCTTGCCCACGCCGGTGTCGTGCAGGTGGGCGCGGCGTCCCACCTCGGTGAACATGCGCATGGAATGCAGTGAGGGCACCTGGGCGACGTAGACGACCATGTCTCCGTCGAGGACGGCCATGTTGGCGCTCTCGCCGAGCGCGTCGACGAGGCCCTTGAGCTGAGGGCGGGCCAGTGCGCCGAACTGTCGCTGCGCTCCCTCGCCGATGCGGATCAGGCGCGGCCCGAGGGCGTAGCGCCGGTTCGGCAGCTGCCGGGCGTAGCCGAGCGACACGAGCGTGCGCAGCAGCCGGTGGATCGTGGGGAGGGGCAGGTCGGTGGATGACGCGAGCTCGCTCAGCGTGACATCGCCGCCCGCATCCGTCACGAGCTCGAGGAGCTCGAACACGCGCTCGACCGACTGCACGCCGGATCCGCTGCTCTTCGGGGTCTTGCTCTCAGCCATTCAGAACCTCCATCGTGTCGCGATCGCCGCTCCACCGCGCACGAGTCAGGTACCGAAACTCGGACAAGTCCTTTCCGAGTGGCGAGCCGATCTTCACGCAGCACTCGCATCACGCGCGGCTCGCTGGGTGCGGAAGTGCCTGAGTACCATTTGCGTTGCAACGGCGACCATCAACACGGAGAAGGCGATGTTTGATGCAAGGGGAGAGATAGCCGTCGCAGTCAACAGTCCCAATGGGGACGCCACGCACGCCGCCGTTCCCACGGCCGCGGCGACGCGCAGATCAAAATTCTTCCGTCGAGCGTTTCCGATTGTGCCCGACAAGGATCCCGGGATCATCATCAGCAGCGAAGTACCCTTGGCGATCAGATCGCCCGCGCCGAACATGAGCATCAATGCGGGTACGACGATGATGCCGCCACCAACGCCGAGAATTCCGGAGAGAACGCCGGTGACTATGCCGAGAAGGACGAGACCGAAGATGGCCCGCCAATCGATACTGATGGTGTCGCCGCGTTCGGGGATGATGACCCACAGGCTGACGATGACGCCGGCCATGAACACGATGAATATCCAGAACAAGACGGATCGCGGGAGCCTCGATAGGAGGTAGCTACCGAATTGCGCGCCGATGATGATCCCGGCTGCAAGAATTGCGCCAGCGATCCAGTCGACGTGTCCGGCGACGCCGTAACTGATGGCGCCGACGACGGCTGTCGGCAGAATGGCGGCGACCGAGCTCCCCGCCGCCCGACTCTGATCCATGCCCAGAAGCACTAGAGCGGGCACGACTATGATGCCGCCTCCGACCCCGAAGAGTCCAGACAGGGATCCGGCTATCAGACCCAAAACGATAAGGCCCCAGAGCGGCAGCCGACCGTGGGGCAATGTTGCTGTCGGCGGGTTGCCAGGTGTCATCATTCATTCTCTTCGCGGTGGGAGGGGACGGTGCGGCGCTCGAGAATGGCGGGGTGTCGCTGGAACCGCCACCCGAAAGCTCTGAGTCCACGAGGGTACGTCAGCACTGAACAATCTCGACGTCGGAGGTTTGCGCACGCATCGTCAGGTGCTGTTGCAGCCCCTCGTAAGGGCCTCCTCGCAACAGAAATATCGCGTCGTGCATCACGGAATGGTGAGAGCCGCCGATAGTTAAGTGCATCTTCTCCAAGATTGGTGTATCACTGTCTATTTGGTGACATGCGCGACGAGTCCCAGTGCGGTCTCCGCGCGGTGGCTACCCGCATCCGCCACAGACGGCGCCTGCGCGCCGGCACTCTTGCAGGCGCCGTCTGCTGTCGATCAGCTCAGGAGGATGCCCGCGTTCGCCGGTGCTCGCGACGCCTCGTTCTCACGTCGGTTGACCTCGATCACATAGTTGCCACTGTCGGTCGTCCAGGATTTGTGGCGCTGCACGATGTCGATGTCGTGGCCGGGAATGATTCGGCTCGTCTCGTCTTTGAGCTCTTCCTTGAGCGTCTTGTAGAGCCTGATGAGGTTGAAGTCGTTGCCCTGACCATAGCCGGGGGTCCACATCTTCTCGACGTTCGAGTACCAGTACACGGTGTCACCGGCGACGACGAACGGGCCGCTCTGCGTCTCGATCTTGAACCACTGCGACCCGAACGTGTGGGAGTCGCGGGCCAGACGAGCCGTCACTCCCGGAAGCAGCTCCTCGTCGCCGTTGACGAAGCGGATACGGCCGTCCGCGATGCCCTTGGCCGCACGGGCCAGGTCGGTGGGGTCGAACGATGAGAAGATCCATGCGCGGTCGGCATCGCTCGGCATCTGGTTCGCGAGATCCACCGCTTCGGACCACCCGACGTACTCGTCGAACTGCACATACAGTTGGGCGTTGGGGAATGCCTCGAAGTTGCCCATGTGGTCGAAATGCATGTGGGAGACGAGGATGACGTCGATGTCCTCCGGGGTGAGGTCGACCTTCGCGAGAACCTCTGCCGGGCTCTCCCAACTCTGGAACGGGTATCGATCGAGCCAGTAGTCGTTGCGGAAGCCGCAGTCCACGAGTGCGACATGCTGCTTGCCTCCCACTTCTCCACCGATCAGGAGGGTGTAAAGCATCGGTATGCGCACCGTTCCTGCATTGCTGTAGAGGCCTGAACCTCCGAAGAAGTCATGGGGCATGGTGCCCTGACAGAACTCAAGTGAATAGATCGAGTAGTCGGTCTTGCGTTCGCTCATGATGGCGCTTTCTCGGGTTCGGGTTGCGGGCCTGGTCTTGTATGAGAGCTGACGTTGCTGCACGGGTGTGCAGTACACCTACATGTACATCTCTTCACAAACGATTGCAATACTTTTAATCAGACGGTAACGTCAGAGCGCGGACAACAAGGCTGCGGCGGATGGCTGTGCACCTGCGCCGCCTGACAGCTTGAGGAAAGTAGACGGAGATGCCCGGTGATCGACTCGTACGCTTTCCCGCTCCGGTGGTCCCGGGAATCGCGGACAGTGTCCTGGACACTGCCACGGGGCTCCTGTACGTATCAGGCGTCTACGCTCCCTACCCCGAAGACGACGAGCACTCGATCAGGCTGACCTTCGGAGCATTGGAAGAGGCGTTGCACAGAGGCGGCGCGACCTTTGCAGACCTGATTCGGGTCAACGTTTACATCAAGCATCTCGACGAGGAGAAGCTTCAGGCGTACCGCCGCGTCCGCGACTCGATCCTCGATCCGGATCAGCTGCCGGCGAGCACGGCCGTTGGCGTGCACTCGCTCTACAACGATGCGGTGATCGAGATCGACGCGATCGCCGCGATCTGACACCCATCGCTC
>Ga0308157_10003310_pt1 | contig 23810 bp, 23 predicted proteins | sample PhyBR1_FD_201035 | JGI IMG/M metagenome (GOLD analysis project Ga0308157, IMG submission 201035) | Phyllosphere microbial communities from UC Gill Tract Community Farm, Albany, California, United States - DLSLB.R1 | ecosystem: Host-associated > Plants > Phyllosphere > Unclassified | place: USA...
GAGAAGAACACGCGGCTCTGGCCCATCAGCATTACGAGGATAACCGAGGTGAAGCCCAGCAAGATACCAACCGTCACGGCCGTGGCCAGCCAGCCGTAGCCGGGCATGTGCGCCCGGATGGCGTAGGCCACGCTAGCCTCGCCGCCCAGGGCGGGGTCGGCGAATTCACGCCAGTTGGCTACGCCCGTCAGCACGTGGCCGAACAGAATATAGAGCACCGTGCAAATGGCCAGCGAGCCCAGAATACCGATGGGCATGTCGCGCTTGGGGTTCTTAGCTTCCTGCGCGGCCGTGCTCACGGCGTCGAAGCCGATGAAGGCGAAGAACACGATGCCCGCGCCGCCGATAATGCCGCCCAGGCCGTGCTTGAAGAAGCCTTCGTAGGTACGCACTGCTTCGCCGGCCGCGTTTTTCACCACGGCATCAGCCGGAATGAGGTAGGGCGTGTGGTTGGCCGGGTTGATGAACTGCCAACCCACGGCGATGAACACGACCACGATGAGGGTTTTGAGCACCACGATAACGGCATTGAACAAGGCCGACTCCTGGGTGCCTTTTACCAGCAACAAGCTCAGCATCACGATAATGAGTAGCGCGGGCAGGTTAATGAGGCCGTGCTGGGTCACGCCGTTGATAACGGCGCTCTCGAAGGGCGAGTGGCTCAGATTATACGGTATACTTGTCCCGAAGACCTCCAGCAGCTTGTTCAAATACTCGCTCCAGGCGATGGATACGGTGGCCGCGCCCAGGGCGTACTCCATGATGAGCGCCCAGCCGATAATCCAGGCCACAAACTCGCCCATGGTGGTGTAGGCGTAGGTGTAGGCCGAGCCGGCAATCGGAATCATGGCCGCAAACTCGGCGTAGCACAAGCCGGCAAACACGCAGCCGAAGGCCGCCAGGATAAAGGCCAGCGTAACGCCCGGTCCCGAAGCCTGGGCGGCGGCGGCCGCCGTGCGCACAAATAGGCCCGCCCCAATAATGGCGCCCACGCCCAGCGCTACGAGGTTGCCGGCGCCTAGCGTGCGCTTGAGCGCGCCGTGGCCGGTAGAGTTAGCTTCGCCCAGAAGTTGAGCAAGCGGTTTTTTGGCAAAAATAGTAGCCATGCAAAAGGGAGGAAAAGAACGGGTGGGGGGAGGTACTGGTAACGGTTTTTTCGCGTTGAAGTAATAGCTGAAGAATAGTCAGCCGGGCCGAAAATACGCTAAACTTTGCGACTAGCCCCCACCGGCGGTTTGGCCGCTCCTTTGCAGTGCGGGCCGGGGCGGCCGGGCCGGTGAAGCAGCCGTGGCCCGCCACTTCTTATTATCTACTTAAATTCACGCAGTATTCATCCGTTTTCTATGCAATTCAGGTTCTTCTCTACCTTATCGCTACTAGCTGCCCTCGCCGGCCCGGCCCGGGCCCAAACTGCGCCGCTCGCGCCGGCCGCGCAGGCGGCCGTGACGAGCCAGGCCCAGCGCATGGCCCAGGAGCTGGGCCTCTCGGCCGACCAGCACGCCCGCCTGCGCAACGTGCTGGTGCTAACTCGCCAGCACATGGATACCGACCTCAAAACGCACCACGAAGACCCCGCCGCCCTGCGCACGGCGATGGCTTTCGACCGCGCCAAGTCCGACGAGCTTATTCGGGGCGTGCTTACGCCGGCGCAGTACGTGCGCTACCAGCAGCTAAAGGCCGCCCGCATCGGGCAGCTGCACAGCACCAGCCAGGTCGGCCGCTAGGCCTAGCATTGCCCCTAGCGGCGCGTTAGTCTGCCTCTGGCAAATACTGGCAGTTCAGCAACTGGCGCCGGTGCGCCCGAAAGCGCACCAGGCCCACCAGCAGCACCAGGCCCGCCACGGCCAGGGCCGAGTAGCCCAGGCGCCCGCCCCGCCCGGGGTGAAACTGAAGCAACGCCAGCCCAAAGCCCACCAGCGCCAGGCTGGTGCGCACGTAGGTGAGCAGCGTGCGCTCGTTGGCCAGGCGCGTGCGTTGCAGGGCTAGCCGGTCGGAAAGAGAAAGCGGGCTACTAGGGGTCAAAGGCATAAGGCGCAGGTAAACGCGGGTGGGTAGCCTGCTTTAACGTAAGCGATGGCCCACTCGCTACACCGCTTGCCGAATAACGTAGAGCGAGGCACTCGCTATTACCAGCCACAGCACGACGCCCAGCGCGTAAGGCTTCGGGCCCACGGCCCGCAGCACGGTGCTCGACAGCCCCGCCCCGATAAGAAAGAGCGTGACCGTGAGCCCCGTTTTGGCCAGGCTCACCAGCAACGGACCCAGCGGCTTGGCAGCCGGCACGTAGGTATTGACCAGCATGGCCAGTACAAAGCCCAGGATAAAATAAGGAATGGTGATTTTTACGCCCTTCTGCTTGAAAATCATGGCCGTGCCCAGTGCCACCGGAATAATCCAGAGGGCGCGGGCCAGCTTCACGGTGGTGGCTATTTCGAGGGCTTCGTTGCCGTAGGCCGCCGCCGCCCCCACCACCGAGCTAGTATCGTGGATGGCGATGGCGCACCACAGCCCAAACTGTTGCTGGCTCAGGTGCAGCAGGTGGCCGATGGGCGGGAAAGCAAAGAGCGCCAGCGCGTTGAGCACGAACACCGTGCCCAGCGCCACCGACATTTCCTCATCTTTAGCCCCTAGCACCGGCCCCACAGCCGCAATGGCGGAGCCGCCGCAAATAGCAGTGCCACACGAGATAAGGTGCACCACTCGCCGGCCCAGCCCCAGCCACTGCCCCACCAAAAAACCCAGCAGCAGCGTTCCAAAAATCGACGCTACGGTAAATACAATGCCCTGCCGGCCCGCCTGCACCGCCGCGTGGGCGTTCATGCCAAAGCCCAGGCCGATAACCGAGAATTGCAGCAGCTTAGATGTCAGACTTTTAGTGCGGGCCACGAAGGGGTTGCCCACCGTTTGGGCCAGGGCTAGCCCGAGCGCCAGCGCCAGCGGCGGCGATGCCCAGGGCGTGAGGCAAAATACCAGCACCAGCCCAAATACCACTTGGCGCAGCGTCACCGGGCGCCCCAGCACTAGGTGCGGCGTATGAAAATGGCGAAATAAACCGGTAGCCGGAGCGGCGGGCGGCGACTGGTTTTTGAGAAAAGCGGGCATAAGGCAGGCTGATTAGCTAGCCCAAAATTACGTAACCTACTTTCGACATGGTAATTACAAATACTTATTGCGCATAACCAAAAGTTATGCGAGTGCTTTAGCGGCCTGTTGCCCAAAGCTCAGGAAACGCTGCGCAGTGCGCAGCAGCGGCTGGCCTTGCAGCCACACTGCCTCAAACTGCCGGGGCAGCGCCAGGCCCTGCACGGGCACCACTTCGAGCAGGCCGGCCGCTAGCTCACGCTTCAGGGCCTGGCGCGACACGAAGCCTAGCGCGGCGGGCGCGGCATCGAGGTAGCTTTTGATAGCTTCCGTGCTATCGAGGTAAAACGCCACGTGCAGCTCGCTGAGCCTGATTTTGCGCTCGCGCAGGGCCATTTCCAGCACTTCGAGCGTGCCCGAGCCGCGCTCGCGCAGCACCAGGGGGCTGGCCAGGGCCTCGGCCAGCGGCAGCGGCTGGGTGGGCGGGCCGGCGGGCGTGGCCCGGCGCACGGCCACCAGCTCGTCGGGCATCAGCAGCTCGTAGTGCAAGTCGCGGTTTTTGGTGCGGCCTTCCACGAAGCCCAAATCGAGTTCGCCACGCAGCAGCGCTTCGGCAATGCGCTCGGAATTAGCACTTAGCAAGCTCAACTGCACCTGCGGGTAGCGCGCCTGAAATGCGGGTAGCCAGGCCGGCAGCACGTACTGGCTGAGCGTGGTGCTGGCGCCCAGGCGCAGCCGGCCGGCGGCCTCCTCGGGGTCGCGCAGGCCCAGCAGCTGCTCTTCGAGCTGCTGGGCCGAGGCGGCCACGGCCTCGGCATGGGCGTGCAGCAGGCGGCCGGCCTCGGTAAGGCTCACGCGGTTGCCGCGCCGCGCCAGCAGCCGCTGGCCATACTGGGCCTCCAGCTCGCGGATGTGCTTGGTGACGGCCGGCTGGCTCACAAACAGCTCTTGCCCGGCCTTGGTGAAGCTCAGGTGCCGGGCCACGGCGGCGAATACGCGCAGGCGAAAATCAGACATGCGGGCAAAGGTCGGCGGGCTGCGCGGCCCGGCGGGCGCCCGGCTAGCCCCCTACCAAAGGGTGGGGCTAGCCGCTGGTTAGGGTGGCTGGCCCGTTTCGTCGGCAAAAAAGCCGTTTTTATCGGCACAGCCGGCGCTTTACGAGGTGCGGCGCGGCCTTGGCAAGCTCCTTGTAATTACCCCAGCATCTGGAGCCAGCGCGGCCGCGCTTCCTGCTTTTCTTTTTTTCTGCTTATCAGCTTCTTATCCTTCTTATGAAAAAGTCCCTGCTTCTGCTGGCCGCCATGGCCTTTGCCACCGCCAGCTTTGCCCAAACTACCCCCGCCGCCACTGCTACCACCCAGCTGCCCACCCACCGCGTGCACCGCATGGGTATGCACAAAGGCGCCCACAAAACGCCTGAGCAGCGGGCCGAGCACCGCACGGCCATGCTCACCAAAAAGCTGAGCCTCAGTGCCGACCAGCAGGCCAAAGTGCAGCAGATTATGCTGGCCCAGGCTCAGGAAGGCCAGGCGCTCAAGGCGAAGTACCCGGCCAAAGAGCAGCGCCAGGCGCTGCACCAAGAAATGAAAGCCGGCCACGCCAAATACCAAAGCCAGCTGCAAGGCGTGCTCACGGCCGACCAATACGGCAAGCTGGCCGCCCTGAAAAAAGAGCACCACCAGCGCGGTGGGCACGGTGATAAGCAAAAAGCCAAAAGCTAGGCCCCTATCCTTCTTTTTAGCCCCCAGCCCCGGCCCTGCGGCCGGGGCTTTTTGCGGCCCGGCGCGAGCCAGCGAACCAGGGCAGTAGCCCCGATGTTGAGGCGGCTCGTTATATTTGACCTTGTCACCTATCCCGGCAGCCCGATTATCAGGCGTTTAGCTTATCCGCTGCCCCCACCCCCAATGCCCTTACCCAGTAGTAGCACCCCCGCGGTGCAAATTCAACAGTTTTACGATAAAGGCCTGGCCCACGCCTCCTACGCCATCCGGGCGGGCCGGCAGGTAGCCGTTATCGACCCTGGCCGCGACCCGCAGCCCTACTACGACTTTGCCGACGAGCACGACGCCCAGATTGTGGCCGTGATTGAGACGCACCCCCACGCCGACTTCGTGAGCAGCCACCTGGAAATAGCCCAGGAAACGGATGCTACCATTTATTGCAGCAAGCTCACCGGCGCCCGCTACCCCCACAAGAACTTCGACGACGGCGACCGCCTCAAGCTCGGCAATGTCGAGCTGCACGCCCTCAATACCCCTGGCCACTCGCCCGATAGCATCAGCGTGCTGCTGATGGACGAGCTGGCCCAAACCCGCGCCGTGTTCACCGGCGACACGCTGTTTGTGGGCGACGTGGGCCGCCCCGACCTGCGCGAGGCCGAAGCCGCCGGCGGCCACGCCCGCGAGGCCCTCGCCGCCCAGCTCTATACCAGCCTGCGCCAGAAGCTGATGGCTCTGCCCGCCACCACCAAGGTGTACCCCGCCCACGGCCCCGGCTCGCTCTGCGGCAAAACCACCAGCCCCGACCTCGACAGCACCATTGGTAAGGAGCTAGCCAGCAACTACGCGCTGCAACCCATGTCGGAGCCCGAGTTTGTGCGAGTGCTGCTGGAAGACCAACCGTTTATGCCCAAGTATTTTGGGCACGATGTGCAGCTTAACAAGCAGGGCGCGCCCAACTTTGAGGACAGTATTCGGGCCGTGCCGCGCCTGCACGCAGGCAGCCCGCTAGACCCCGGTGTGCTCCTTATCGACACGCGGCCGGCGGCTAAATTCCGCGCCGGCCACCTGCCGGGAGCCATTAATTTGCAGGATGGTGGCAAATTTGAAACCTGGCTAGGGTCAGTAGTAGGCCCGCAGGAGAAATTCTACCTGCTGGCCGACACCCAGATTCAGCTCGACGCGGTGATTCGCAAAGCCGCCAAAATCGGCTACGAAAGCAACGTCAAAGGTGCGCTGCTAGCCCCCGCTGCCCAGCCCGCTACCAGCCCCAGCGTAGATGTGGAGGCTGTGCGCCAGCACCCCGAGCAATTCACCATCTTGGACATCCGCAACCGCACTGAGGCGCACGACCAGCTGTTTGCCAACGCCTTACTCATTCCGCTGCCCGAACTGCGCGAGCGCGTGGGCGAAATTCCGACCGATAAGCCGGTGCTCGTGCACTGCGCGGGCGGCTACCGCTCGGCGGCCGGGGCTAGCATCATCGAGGCCGCCCGACCGGGCGCACAGGTATTGGATTTGAGCGAGGCCGTGTCGGAGTTTGCGCCAGTGTCAGCGTGAGCAAAGTCCTGACTTTTGCTTGGCTTCGCCGTAGCTAGCCGGGCGGTTTCTGCGCAAGCCGCCCGGCCGTGGTCGCACAACCCAATCACGCATAAAACCTAGTTCGCCAGCCAGTTAGAATTGCACTGGCACTAGGTAAGCTCCTTTTTCCGTTTGGCATCCACAAAAAAAGCCCCACCTGCCAAGTGCAGGTGGGGCTTTTTTGTGCTAGGTACTCTGAGGGCTAGCGCCGTACTGGCTTGCGGGCCGGAGCTTTCTTGGCAGGAGCCTTTTTCGTAGCTGCTTTCTTGGCAGGTGCGGGCGAGGTTTTGCCTTGGGCTTTCAGCTCGGCGATGGTCGGAGCCGGGCCGTACTTGGCTTCAGCAGCGTTGGCTTCGCCCGTCAGGTAGGGGTCGAAGTCTACGCGGCGGTTCTGAGCTTGGCCGGTTGCGGTAGCGTTGCTAGCGATGGGTTTGGCTTCGCCGTAGCCACGGGCTTCGATGCGCTCGGCCGGGATGCCGTGGGCGAGCATGTACTTGCGAGCCGAAGCGGCACGCTCGTAGCTCAGGTTCAAGTTGTAAGCATCATCGCCTTTGCTGTCGGTGTGGCCGGCAATGCTGAGGCTATAGTCCGGATACTCATTGAGAATCTGCACCATCTGGTCGAGGCGGGCGTTCGACGAAGGCTTCAGCGTAGCCTTGTTGAAGTCGAACTGGATGTAGCGCGTGGCTTCGTTCAGAATCTTCTTCTGCTCAGCCTTAATCTCGGGGCAGCCTTTGTTGCTGGCGGGGCCGGCGCGGTCGGGGCAGCGGTCCTGGAAGTCAGGCACACCGTCGCCGTCACGGTCAAGCGGGCAGCCATTGGCATCCACTTTCGCACCGCTGGGGGTGTTGGGGCACTTGTCGAGGTAGTCAGCTACGCCATCACCGTCGCTATCCACGGGGCAGCCCGAGGCATCGACGCGCACGCCGGCCGGGGTGTTGGGGCAGCGGTCGTCGGCATCAGCCACGCCATCGCCGTCAGCATCGGGGCAGCCTTGCAGCGCAGCCAAGCCCTTTTCGGTGGGGCACTTATCCTGGTAGTCAGCCACGCCGTCGCCGTCGGTGTCAACGGGGCAGCCGTTCATGTCAACTTTTACGCCGGTAGGCGTATCGGGGCACTTGTCTTTTTTATCCGACACACCGTCGCCATCAGCGTCTTTGGCTTTACCCACGTTGGCGCGGATACCAGCCGAAAAATTCATGTAGCGGTCCTTCTTATCCCAGAATGTGGTAGCGTTATTGCCTAGCCCATCCAGACGGTCGTCGGTAGTTTGCAGGTACGCCTGCGTTGCCTGCACAAACAGCACGGCGCTTTCGCCGAGGTGGAAGTCAAGGCCCGCGCCTACTTGCCCGGTGAAGGTGCCGAAGCGGGTGAAATTATTGGCAGCCTGCGGCGTAGCATAGCGGTCCGACAGCACCCAGGCAAAGCCTGGCTCTACCAACAGGTAAGGATGCAGGAAGAAGTTATCGTTGATAGGCGCCTTAATCTTGAAGCCCAGCCCGGCCGTGTAGGCCTGAGCGCGGAAACGACGACCCGCTGCGTTAAACTTGCCTTCCTCGGCCGGCGAGCGCAGACGCAGATAATCGAGGTCTAGCTTGATATCAAGTACTTTACCGATGTAGCGGGTAATGTCAATGCCACCGCTGTAGGGCATATCCTGGAATTCCCAGAAGTTGTTGCCGAGGTCACCGCGGTATTGGGTAGCGTTAGCGTGCAGGCCGATGGCGGTTTTGCGGTCGGCCGTCTGAGCTTGGGCTTGCGTGGCGGTTGCCAGCAGGCCCAGGCCAAATAAAGTAGCTTTAAAAGCTGCGTGATTCATAAAAAACGGTTAATACTGGCGGCAAGGCAGCAGTTAGCCCCGCTTGTACTGCTTGCGCTTGCCAAAAAATGAGGGTGGTAGGTTCCTGGCTACCTTTAATAGGCTGGCCTTGGGGAAGAAGCGACGCCGGCCTGCAGGCCCAGGTACTCCCAGCGTTGTATTGCGGAAGTAGGTCCTGAAACGAAATGCGCGGCATAGAGTTATTAGCAGGTCAATAAAATGCACTCAACTTATTGACCATCAACAAACGCTTTAGCCAGCAATTCGGCCCCTTCAACCCAGCTATAAGTTAGGTTCGGGGTGGAATTTGGTTCATTCGGGCCGATTTAAGCGTAATCTACCCCCACAGGCTGGCAACCCAGGCCGGCGCCGACCACGCACGCTCCCCTGCTTATCTTTTATTTTTCCTTGCTTTCAGCCTATTTTTTTGCAATCAATTCATTCAATAACCGGCCTCGCTGCCACCCGTCATGCCCTCTCTGACTGCTGCCGCTAGCCCCCCGCCGGCGCCGCTGCGCTTCTCGCTACCCCAGACGGTAGTGCCGGTGATGTTTTCGGAGCGGGCCTACCTGCTCATCGCGCTGGCTATCTCGGTAGTGTTCGGGCTGATTGCGCTGCCGACCGGCGTGCTGCCCCGCAGCTACGCCACCGCGGGCGAGGCTTCGCTGCTGTGTCTGAATGCAGTGCTGGTTTTTCAGGTGCAGTTTTGGCTGCACTATCTGCTGCGCTACCGCCCCAGCGCCTTGCAGCGCTGGTTTGCCAGCCGGCCCTTTAGTACCTACTGGGTGCTGCGGGCAGGACTTACGGCGCTGCTGGTAACGGCCTACAGCACCGGCCGCTACTGGCTGGATGGGCACCTGCATATTCGTCTGGAGCACAACTCGCTAGGGCTCATCGTGCTCCTAGCGCAGGTCGTAACCGTGGTGGGGCTCTCGTGCCAGCTAGGCATCGAGCTGGTAGAGCGCAGCCGCTACCTGACCCTAGAAATTGAGGCCCTGAAGCGCGAGCAGCTACAGGCCCGCTACGAAAGCCTGAAACAGCAGCTGAGCCCGCACTTTTTGTTCAACTCGCTTTCGACGCTGGGCGGCCTCATCCAGGAAGAGCCCGCGGCGGCCGGGCAGTTTGTGGAAGAAATGGCCCAGGTATACCGCTACCTGCTCAAGCACGGCGAGCGCACGGCCGTGCCCCTGCGCGACGAGCTCAGCTTTGTGCGCTCCTACACTTACCTGCTGCAAATGCGCTTTGGCGAGGGCATTGCCCTGCACATCGACTTGCCCGAGGCCGTGCTGGGCCGGCAGCTGCCCCCGCTAGCCTTGCAGCTGCTGGTCGAGAACGCCGTGAAGCACAACACTGTTAGCTACCATCAGCCGCTGGTGCTGCACATCGATTTTGTGGCCCCGGCCCTGCTGCGCGTGCGCAACCAGCGCCGCCCGCGCCTGGCCCCGGCCGCCAGCAGCGGCGTGGGACTGAGCAACCTCACCAACCGCATTCGGCTGCTGAACCAGCAAAAGCTAGTGATTGAGCAAACGGCCACCGAATTTTGCGTGCTGGTACCTTTGCCGCCCACTGCGTAGAGCAAGCGGCTGCTTGCTGCGCTTATGAAAAGTTAGAAGGAAAGTAGTAAAGGTGAAGTCTGCTTGCTTAAAATCTTACCTTTTACCTCTTCTTTCTTAATTCCCTGCCATGAGCCCGACCCTAACCGTATTGCTGGTAGAAGACGAGCCACGCACGGCCCGCACTATTGCGCGCCTGCTGCTCGACCTGCGCCCCGATGCCCAGGTGGTAGGCCAGCCCGACTCGGTGGCCGCCACGGTGGCCTGGCTGGCGGCGCATCCCACGCCGGCCCTCATCCTGATGGATATTCACCTTTCCGATGGCAGCAGCTTTGAGGTATTTCGGCAAGTGGCGGTGAGCAGCCCGGTCATTTTCATCACCGCCTACGATGAGCACGCGCTGGAGGCCTTTCAAACCAATGGCATCGACTACCTGCTTAAACCTATCACCCGCGAGAGCCTGCTGCACGGGCTGCGCAAATTTGAGGCCCTGCGCCAGCACTACGCGGAGGTAGCGCCCGCCGAGACCGTGCCCCACCTGGCCGAGTTACTGCGCACGGTGCAGCAGCTCGGGGCCGCGCCGGTGTATAAAAGCAGCTGGCTGATACCCTGCAAAACCAAGCTTATTCCGGTGGCCGCCACTGATGTGGCGCACTTCATTATCCGCAGCGGGGTGGTGAGCCTGACCACGCTCGACGGCCAGCACTATACCCTCGACCTGCCGCTGGATGAGCTGGAAACTCAGGTTGACCCGCGGCAGTTTTTTCGGGCCAACCGGCAGGTGCTGTTGGCTAGGCCCAGCATCACGGCCCTCGAGCCCTACCACAACGGCCGGATGCTGGTGCACCTGCTGCCGGCGGCCGCCGAGCCGGTTATTGTGCCCAAGCTGCGCGTGAGCGAGCTGCGCCACTGGGTAAGCGGCGGCTAGAACCAAAAACCGCCCACCGCTAAGCGCGTTTTGTCTCCAACAAACGACTGTTTGTATACTACCGCCCGCTAGCCCGCCCCATACTTTGTATGAGACTAGCGCAACTGGGTAGCACGGCCTTTTACCGCGACAGTAATGCGTCGTTGCGTGTGGGCTAAAAGCCCGCGCTATCCCAGCCACTTTACCGCTAGCCCCTCTCCCTGTCCTTTACCGATTTTCGCACGCTGGCCGCTCGGGCTTGGGAGTGAGCCGCTCGCGCTGGGCACCATGACCTTTGGCACTGCCCACTGGGGCTCGGCCGATAAGGTATCGCCAGCCATTTTCAACGCCTATGTTGCCGCCGGCGGCAACTTTGTGGACACGGCCGACGTGTACGCCGGCGGGCGCAGCGAAGAGCTGCTGGGCAATTACCTCGCCGGCCGCCAGCTGCGCGATAAACTAGTGCTAGCCACCAAGTTTGGCTTCAGCGCCGAGGCCGGCAACCCCAATGCCAGCGGCAACGGCCGCAAGCAGATTTACCGCGCCCTCGAAGGCTCGCTGCGCCGCCTGATATGCCCGCCTGGTACACCACCAAGGCGGCGACGCTGGCCGCCGCGCACGGCGTGCCCGGTCCTATTGCCATGCAGCTGGCCTACTCGCTGGTCGAGCGCAATGTCGAGCCCACTAGCGGCTGGCTTCCTGGCCGGCAAGTACGAGCGCACCGAAGGCGGCGGCAGCGGCGAGGGGCACCTCAGCGGGCCCAACCCCTTCGGCAACACGCTGTTTACTGACCGCAACTGGCGCATTCTGGACGCGCTGCGGCCGGTGGCCGCGCAACTCGACCGCTCACTGGCGCAGGTGGCGCTGGCCTGGGTACTGGCCTAGCCCGGCGTGAGCGCACCCATTGTGGGGGCTAGCCGGGTCAAGCAGCTGCACGATAGCCTTGCGGCGCCCAACATCCGCTTTTCGCCCGAGCAGCTGCGGGCGCTGAACGAGACCAGCGCGCCCGAAGCGGTGTTTCCTTACGGCATTTTTTCGCCGGCCGGCAACAAGGGCGTGTTCGGCGGCGCCACGGTGCGGGGGTGGCGCTAGGCCCGCGGGCGCCGGGCAGCCGCGTTTTGTATTGCAGAAGCGCGGGTTTGTATAGGCCGGGCCCTAGCCAGCGGCGGGACCTTTGTGAGGTTGCATTTCCTTCCAAAACCTCTTTAAGCACCCGATTATGAGCACTATCAAAAAAGTACCGCTGGGCAGCCAAGGGCTACATGTTTCGGTCGAAGGCCTGGGCTGCATGGGCATGACCGGCGGCATCAACGGCATGAGCGTGTACGGCGAAGCCGACGAAACCGAGAGCCTCGCTACCCTGCACCGCGCCCTGGAGCTGGGCGTGGATATGCTGGACACCGCCGACCTCTACGGCCCGATGAAAAACGAGCGCCTGGTAGCCAAAGTGTTGGCTGGCCAGCGCGATAAGTTTACCGTAGCCACCAAATTCGGCTTCGAGGTAGATGATAATGAGCAGTGGACCGGCGGCTACAACGGCCGGCCCGAGTACGTGCGCAAAAGCATCGAGCGCTCGCTGCGCAACCTGGGCACCGACTACGTGGACCTCTACTACCTGCACCGCGTGGACCCCGCCACGCCCGTGGAGGAAACCATGGGCGCCATGAGCCGGCTGGTGGAAGAAGGCAAAGTGCGCTACCTGGGCCTGAGCGAGGTGCCCGCCGATACCCTGCGGCTAGCCCACGCGGTGCACCCCATCTCGGCCCTCGAAAGCGAGTATTCGCTCTTCGACCGGCGCGTGGAAGACGAGGGTATTATTGCGGCGGCCCGCGAGCTGAGCATTGGCTTCGTGGCCTATTCGCCGCTGGGCCGGGGCTTTTTATCGGGCGATATCAAGACGCCCAACGACTTTGAGGACAATGACTCACGGCGCTTTTTCCCGCGCTATCAGGGCGAAAACTTCTACAAGAACCTGGCGTTGGTAGAGAAACTGAAAGCGCAGGCCACCGCCAAAGGCGTAACGCCCGCCCAGCTAGCCCTCGCCTGGGTGCTGGCCCAGGATGTAGTAGTAATACCCGGCACCAAACGCCGCAAGTACCTCGAAGCCAACGTGGCCGCCGCCAGCATTGTGTTGAGCCCCGGCGAGCTAGCCGAGCTCGCTGCCATTATGCCGGTGGGCAGCGCCGCCGGCGCAGCGTATCCGGCGAGCTTCTGATTTCTTGTTAGTTCGTGCAGTGGGTTGCGGTGCGAAGCCCCCCCCGAACCACTGCGCTAAACCTTTCCAGCTTACCAATGAAGCAGCTTCCTAAAGAATTCCGCACCCTAGCTACGGTGTCGGATTTCACGCAGCACTTTGGCTTTCCGGCGCCAGTGCATCCGCTGTTTACGGTTATTGACTTGGCGCACACGCCCAACCAGCTGCCACCTAGCGGGCCGGCCCTACGCCAGCTCTACATTATCGCGCTGAAAAAGAACCTCAAAGGCCGCATCCCGTACGGCCACCGGGCCTATGATTTCAGCGAAGGCGTGCTGGCATTTTACGCGCCGGGGCAACTCTGCGAAGGCAACAACTCGATTGACACTTCGGAGCTGAGCGGCTGGATGCTCGTCTTTCACCCCGACTTGCTGCACAAGTACCCCCTAGCCCAAAAAATAGCGGGCTACACTTTCTTCTCCTACCAGGTGCACGAGGCGCTGCACCTCTCAGGCCGCGAGGAAAGCCTGCTCGACGGCGTGCTAGCCGGCCTGCGCCGGGAGTGCGAGCAGCCCATCGATGGCTTCAGCCAAGATGTGCTGGTGTCGCAGCTCGATGTATTATTGAACTACGCTAACCGCTTCTACCACCGGCAGTTTCTCACGCGCCGGCCGGCCGAGCACGACCTGCTGAGCCGCTTCGAGGCGCTGCTAACCGGCTACTTCGCCAGGGCCGACGAGCAGCCGCTGCCCACGGTGCAATACTTCGCCGACGCGCTGCACGTGTCGCCGGCCTACCTGGGCGATATGCTGCGCTCGCTCACGGGCCAGAATACGCAGCAGCACATCCACCACGCGCTCATTGAGCGGGCCAAGCACCTGCTGCTCAGCACCTCGCTCACTATCAACGAAACGGCTTTCCGGCTGGGGTTTGAGTATCCGCAGTATTTCAGCCGGCTATTTAAGAATAAAACGGGGCAGACGCCGGCGGCCTACCGCTTTTCGGCGCAGTGAGATAGTTTTGGGTGATGAGGTAATGGGGTAAAAAAGGCTATCTGCTTAGATGCATGCCTAGCGAGACCTTATTTTCACCTTAGCACCTCATTACCCCATCACTTCATTACCTAATTACGCACCAGCCTATCGGTGCGCCAGAGGGGCAGAATCTCGGGGTGGGTATCGACCTGCATGCAAAACGTGAAGTCGTCGTGCGCCTCCAGGGCGTTGAGGCGGCGCACGGCGGCCGATTGCAGCAAGTATTCGGGCCAGGTAGGCTTGGCGTGCTGCCACAGGTGCAGGGCGGCCAGCGCGGCATCGGAAGAGGCAATGTCGAAGCCGCGCGGGGCTAGCCGCTCGGCCAGTGCGCCGCCGAAAATGCTGTCTTCCAGGCAGAAACTACCCTTCCAGCCGGCGCACACCACCAGCACGTCGCGCCCGTGCGCCACGCAGAAATCGGCCACCGCGCTCAGGTTCAGGAACGCACCGCACACAATGGCCTCGGCGGCCAGCGAGCGGTGCAGCGCCATGGTGCCGTTGGTGGTGCTAATGGCCAGCGCCCGGCCCTGCACCGCTAGCTTGCCATCGAGAAAGCCGAAGGGCGAGTTGCCCAAGTCAAAGCCCGCGGCGGCCACGCCGTCGCGCTCGGCCGCCGTGATGCAGCCCTGCTCGCGGCCCAGCGCGGCGCACTCATCGAGCGTAGCCGTGGGGAAAACTTCCGTAACTCCCGCCGCCAGGGCCGTCACGATGGTGCTGGTAGCGCGCAGCACATCCACGATAACGGCCACCCGGCCGCGCAGGTCGTAGAGCGGCAGCAGCTCAGGCGAAAAGCAAACGTCTAGTTTCAAAATGGTGTATTTAATAATGTTTTACATAAGAACGTCATGCTGAGCTTGTTGAAGCAGCTCGCTCGCATCGTAAGGATAGTACCCTAGCGGCGCGAGCGAGCTGCTTCAGCAAGCTCAGCATGACGTTCTTTTTTTACTGACTTTCTGGCACTTACACCTCCTCGGTGCCGGGCACCAGCGGCAGCTTGGTTACCGTGGCGGGCAGGTTTTTGCCGCGCACTTGCACAAAAATCTGGGTGCCGGGGCTAGCCAGCTCGGTTTTCACGTAGCCCAGGCCGATGCCTTTGCTGAGGCTGGGCGACTGCCCGCCGCTCGTGACCTCCCCAATGGCATTGCCCTCGGCATCGACCAGCGGGTAGTGGCTACGGGGCAGGCCGCCGGGGCCGTCCATGACAAAGCCCACTAGCTTGCGCTGCACGCCGGCGGCCTTTTGGGCCTTGAGGGCTTCGCTGTTGGTGAAGTCTTTGGTGAACTTGGTAATCCAGCCAAGGCCAGCTTCGAGGGGTGAAGTTTTATCGTCGATGTCGTTGCCGTAGAGGCAGTAACCCATTTCGAGGCGTAGCGTGTCGCGTGCCCCTAGCCCAATGGGCTTGAGGCCGAAGGGCTTGCCCGCTTCCATTACCTTATTCCACACGTCGGCGGCGTGCTCATTGGGAATATACAATTCGAAGCCGCCCGCTCCGGTGTAGCCGGTAGCCGAAATAATGACATCGGGCGCACCCGCAAACGTACCCTGCACGAAGCCGTAATACGGGACGCTAGCCAGGTCCACGTCGGTGAGCGCGGCTAGCGCGGCGGCCGCCTTGGGGCCCTGCACGGCAAAGAGGCTGAGCTGGTCGGACACGTTCTCCATCTCCGCGCCTTCGGTGTTGTGCTGCTGCAACCAGTTCCAGTCCTTCTCAATGTTGGAGGCGTTGACTACCAAGAAGTAGTCTTCCTCAGCCAGCTTGTACACAAGCAGGTCATCTACGATACCGCCCTCGGCGTTGGGCAGGCACGAGTACTGGGCTTTGCCGGGCTGGAGCTTGCTGGCATCGTTGCTGGTAGTGCGCTGAATGAGGTCAAGGGCCTTAGGCCCACGCACCCGAAACTCGCCCATGTGCGACACGTCAAAGATGCCCACTGCGCGCCGCACGGTGTGGTGCTCTTCCAGGTCGGAGGAATAGCGCACAGGCATGGCGTAGCCGGCAAAAGGTACAATTTTGGCGCCGAGCTGCTGATGGGTATCGTGCAGGGCAACGGTTTTGAGCGGAGTAGCTTCCATAAGGAACGAGGGAATGGGCGGGCAACGCCAGCCGACCGGGCTGGGCGGTCGCAAAGCTACTTCGCCCGTGCGCAACGCGCCCGCAATGGCCCAGGCTTTAGCTTACCTTTACCGCATGAGCCCCCAAGCTATCAAGCAGGATTTCGAGTCCGTCGTCGTCAAGCATTTTTCCTTTAAGGCCCGGCTGCGCTCTTTCCTGCACGGCAACGGCAACGAGCAGGGCCCCCTGCGCGATGCCGACGCGTGCACCATGGGCCAGTGGATAACCGAGCGCCGGCAGGGGGCCTACCGCCACCTGCCCGAGATGCGCGAGCTTGACCTCAAGCACCGCCTCATTCACCAGCAGGCCAACCGCCTCATGGATTTGCACATCTCGGGCCGGCGTGAGGAAGCGCTGGCGGGCTTCGGCGAAGTGCAGGTGCTGGCCGAACACATCCTGGAGCTGCTGCAAACCATGGAGGCCAAACTGCGTAATGCGCAGGCGGGCTAGCACCCGGTTGCCATGAAAATAAACCTCACTACCAAGCTCTTTGCTGGGTTCCTGCTGCTGCTGGGCTTATTTGCCGCCGTGGTGATAGTCAACTACCGCCTGGCGGGCCAGGTACTGCGCAACTCGCAGCGGGTAGAAGCCTCGCAGCGCACCTCGGCCGACGGCGCGACGCTGTTGCGCAGCATCATCGACATGGAAACCGGCTTTCGGGGCTACCTGCTGCTGGGCAACGAGCAGCTGCTGGAGCCCTATTACTCCGGCGAGCGCGACCTGCTGAACCGCTTCAACATCCTGCGTGAGGAGCTCGCCGCCGAGCCTACCCAACGCCAGCGCCTCGACACCACCCAGCATCGCTACCGCCAGTGGTCAACCTACACCCACCTGATGATAAGCGAGAAGCGGGACGCTCATCAGCGCATTGCGCAGCAGCAGGGACTGCTTGGTATGCCCCACGCCAACCTAGCCGAGAACCTGGCCGGTAAGCAGATAATGGACGCCATTCGCTTCCAGATGGCCGAGTTTGACAAGGTAGAAAACGCCAACCGCCAAGTGCAGCGCCAGCGGCTCACCGATAGTATTTCGCGGGCGCAGAATCTTTCCGGTATTATTACGGGGCTAGCCCTGATATTTGGTTTGCTCTGGGCCGTGTATATGGTACGGCTGCTGGCGCGCCGGCTGCGCAGCATGATTGATATGGCCCGCCGCCTGGCCGACGGCGACTACAAAACCCAGCTGGTAGACACCGAGCACGATGAGGTAACCGAGCTAACTACGGCCCTCAACTCGATGGCGCGCACTATCGACCAGAATATCAGCCAGCTGGAAGGCCGCAACCAGGAGCTTGACCAGTTTGCTTATGTCGTGTCGCACGATTTGAAAGCGCCGCTGCGGGGCATTGAAAGCGCTTCGCGCTGGATTGAGGAAGACATGGGCAAGGATGCGCTGCCGCCCCACATTCGCGAGTTTCTGGCCCTGATGCGGCAGCGCGTGCACCGCATGGAAAACCTGATTACCGGCATTTTGGCGCTGGCTAGGGTAGGCAAAGTGGCCGAGGCCAACGAGGCCGTGTTCGTGCGCCAGCTGCTGCGCGAAATCGTAGATACCGTGGGCTTGCCCGAAGGCATGCACCTAGAGCTTCCCTTTTTCCTACCCACGCTGCCCACCAACCGCACCCAGCTGCAACAGGTATTCACTAACCTGATTTCCAACGCCATAAAGTACCACGACCATCCTGGCACCGGTACCGTTCGCATTGGGTGTGAGGATTTAAGCGAGGCCTTTTACCGCTTCTCAGTGCAGGACGACGGCCCTGGCATCGCTCCCGAATACCACGAGCGCATCTTCATCATCTTTCAAACACTGGCCGAGCGCGACGCGCTCGAAAGCACCGGCGTGGGGCTAGCCATCGTCAAAAAAATAATTGAACGCCAGGGCGGCCGCATCTGGGTCGAGTCGGCCGAGGGCGAGGGCGCCACGTTCTTCTTCACCTGGCCCAAAAAGCCAGCCGCCAAGCCAGCAGCGGCGGGCGGGCAAGCTGTGCCGGCCGCACAGTTAGCGGTGGTCACCAAGTAATGCCGGCTGTATCCTTTCCTTATTTGTCTCGTTAGTTAAGCTGGCCTATACTGGCTCAGCCCTGTTTTTTATTGCCATGTCGCCCCTTTCTTCCTCCGCCTCGCCCAGCATCCTTCTTGTTGAAGATGACCAGATGGACGTTATGAATGTGCAGCGGGAGCTTCGCAAACAAAATATTAGTGTGCCACTCGTTCACGCCAAAAACGGCCGGGAGGCGCTGAACCTGCTGCGCGGCGAAAACGGCGAAGTCAAAATCAACCGCCCCAGCCTGGTTATGCTCGACCTGAACATGCCACGCCTCAATGGCCTGGAGCTGCTGAAAGTGTTGCGCGCTGACCCCGAGTTCAGCGACCTCAACGTGTTTATTATGACCACGTCGGACTTGGATATGGACCGCTCGGGCGCCACCGACCTGGGAGTTAGCGGCTACATCATCAAGCCGTTGACTTTTGATTCGTTTGGGGGGGAAGGTGGTGGCACCGTCGATAGCTTCAGCCTGTTTCTGGATTTGCTGCAACTGAAAAACAACTCGTAGGCACTGATTTCGGTCAGCTGCTGAATTAACGAACGTTAATACTCAAGGCGGAAGGTGGGCCGGTGATGCGGCGAAGGACCGTGCTCGCGCAGAGCAGCCCGGTGCGCGGCCGTGGGATAGCCCGCGTTCTGGGCCCAACCGTAATGCGGGTATTCCTGGGCCAGGGCCAGTAGGTGCTCATCCCGAAACGTTTTGGCCAGGATGGAAGCCGCCGCAATGTGGCGGTAGCGGCCATCGCCGCCCACTATGCAAGTATGCGGCACCTGCGGATACGGCTTAAACCGATTGCCATCGACCAGCAAGTGCGTGGCCGGCACGGCTAGGGCAGCTACTGCCCGGTGCATCGCCAGGTAGCTGGCCTGGGCGATGTTAATGGCTGCAATTTCGGCCGTTGAGGCCTCCCCCACGGCCCAGGCCACAGCTTCCGCGCAGATGAGCGCGCGCAGGGTATCGCGCCGACGGGCCGTCAACTGCTTGGAGTCGTTGAGGAAAGGTGGGTTAAAATCGGGCGGCAGAATAACGGCGGCCGCAAAAACCGGCCCCGCCAGGCAGCCGCGCCCGGCTTCGTCGAGGCCCGCCTCGTACGGGTGGCCGGTATGGCTGGCTAGCAGGCTCGGCGGTGCTTTTGGTTTGGGCGGGCGGGCAATCGGCATGATGAATAGCTTGGCTCACGGCCGCAATCTGCGCCCGGGCTAGCCCCAAAGTTCGGACCCGCCGGGCGCACACCCCCAGGCTAAAAGTGCAGCTTTTGCAGAAAAAATACCTGCCGCTCGGCGCCCCGGTCTACTTTGATGCGCTGAAAACCGCTGGCGATAAACGTATTATCGCCCCAGGGCAGTAGGTCAGGCTGCACCACATCCAGCACTTTTTCTGCCTGGCTAGCGGGGCTGGTGAGTAGGTCTACCTTGGTATCGTTAGGGCTAGCCTCACTCTGGTTGATGCGCTTGTAGTGCAGCTCGTTATCGAGCAAGTAAGCTAGCACTAGGTGGCCATTGGCCAGGGTAAGCGGCTGCACAGCCTGCTCCAGGCTGGAGCGCACCAGGCCGGGACCAACCACGAAATTATTATCCCACAGCAAGTTACCTTTCTTATCGAAGCCGCACACCAGCACGTGAGTGGTGCGGAAACCCACGAAGGACCGGTTGGAGCCATAATTGGCGGGCACGTAGCCGCCCAGCGCGTTGTACGAGTTATGGCCCGTTACGGAATACGGGCTCAGGGCCACGCCGCCGTAGGGCGAGTAGCTATACTGCGGCGTGTAGACCTCGGCCACTAGCGTGTAGCCGCCGTCGGGCTGGCGCAGCATCTCGTGCAGCAGTAGGTGGTAGTGCCAGTGCAGAGGGCTAGCCTCGCGGGCCTCGCGCCGGGCCGAACGGCCACGCAGCTTGGCCTCGCGGGTGGGGTTGAGGTAGTCGAAGAAGTGCCGGAAACGCTTGAAATCGTAGAAGCGCAGCGCTGGGCGGCCGTTGGCCGTGGCGGCGGCCCGCGGCGTGAGGTCAGTGGCAAACAAGCCCTGCGCGTAGCGCAAGTCGCGCAGGCCGTAGGTGCCGGCCAGCAGGCGCGCCGTAGTGTCTTCGGGCGGGCTAAGCTGGGCCGTGAGCAGGCTACGCTCGCTTTCCGCCTGCACAAACTCGGAGCTTAGCAGCTCGCCCTGTTCGGCCGAGAGGCGCTTGAGCTGCAAGCGCTGCTTGCGGCCGTTGCTTTGGCTGAGCACAAACTCGGCCCGGCCGGCGGGCCGGTCGGCTACGCTGGTGAGCTCGGTAGTCAGGGGCTCGTAGAGCGAGGGCAGGAACTGAAACTGCCCGTTGGCCACGTTGAGCAATAGCACCGTTTGGTGCTGCTGGTCGGCTAGGGTCACGTTTACCAGCAGCCGGCCGGCCATCGCCTTTAGGCCCACCACCTGGCGGCTCAGCTTGGTTTCGAAGGGCTGCACGCGCACCTGGCCGCCGCGCACGTCGTAGGCCACTGCTAGCAGCTTGCCACTGGTTTCGGGCGCCCGAAACAACGCGTACACAATGCCCGGCTCGGCACACAGGCGCTGCATCTCAAACTCGGGGGGTATCTCCACGGGTACCTCGCGGCGCAGGTGCAGGTTGGCGCCGTACTGCTGAAACACGTAGCGCGCCTTGCTGCGCAGGTTCTGGTCTTCGTGCCGGATAAGCAGCACCACGGCCGTGTCGGCGGGCAGGGTTTGCACCTGCACATCGTCGATAAGGGGGTCGAGCATCAGCTCGGTGCGGGCCGCCTGCACCGGAGCATCGGCCGGGGGGGGCGGGGGCGTGCGCTGCGCCCACAGCCCTAGCGGCAGCAGGCAGCACCAAAAAGCGAAGAGGTGTTTCATAGCTAGCCTCGCAACGCAGCCCAGGCGTGAATAGTTAGGGGGCTTGTGTACGAAGATACCTTTTTTCCGCAGCTTTAGCAACCCCTGTTTTTACCGTTGGCAACCGGGGCGCGCTAGTCTTCGGCCAGCGCCAGTATCAGGTCAAATTCTTCGGGGCGCACCGGCGTTACGGACAGGCGCGACTGCCGCAACAACCCTAGCTGGGCTAGCCGCGCATCGGCCTTGAGGGCGGCTAGCGGCACAGGGCGGGCCAGCGCGGCGTGGGGCCGCAGGTGCACGGCCACCCAGGGGCTCCCGGCTTCGGCAGTGGCGTCGGGGGCAGCGGCAGCGTGCACGAGGGCCACGCCCACCACGGCTTTTTCGCTCACGCTGTGGTAGAAAAGGGCCAGGTCGCCGGGCTGCATGGCTTGCAGGTTATTGCGGGCCTGGTAGTTGCGCACGCCGGTCCAGTCGGTGCCGCCTTCTTTCACAAAGTCAGCCCAGGAATAGGCCTCGGGTTCAGATTTAACAAGCCAATGGTTCATGCCCGCAAAGGTCGGGCGCGGCGAGCGGCGGTGCCACGCGGCTAAGGGTTGCGAAGGACCTCGACGGCGGGCCGCTCCCGCAGACGGCGCAGCCGCAGCACGCCGCCCTGGTGGCTCACTATTTCCAGCTCGTAGTCCGGCTCGGCGGGCTCCAGCTCGGGCAAATGAATGAGCAGGCGGCCGGTAGTGGTTTCGGCCCAGGTGCCTTCCTGAGCCACTAGGCCCCCGCCGGGGGCCACATCGTAGCGCACAAAGCGCTGGGCCGGCCCCAGCCGAAAGCCCGGCCGGCCGCTCGCCAAGTACTTGAAGCGGTAGGTATTGGGCCGGTAGCTGAAAGTATCGGCGCGGCTCGCTTCGGGCACGAGCAGCCAGGTGCCACGCAGCGAACCCAGGCGGCCGGCTGGCACCTCGGCGGGGCGGTCGGGGTGGCAGGCCGCGGCCAGCAACGCGAGGCTAGCCAGCCCGCCCAATCGTTTGACAGAAACCATAATGCGCAAGTGTACGGCAATTTGGGCATCTTGCCCATCGCCGGGGCCGTACTTTTGGGCAGCGGCGGGCGCGAGCCGGCGAGGCAAGGGGCTCCGCCATCGGTGCCCGCGCCGGGCCTAGCTCCGCCGCCCGCCCCCTGCCCCACTTCCCACATGGATAACCGCGCCCTCATTAAAGCCTTCCGGCTCACGGCCCAGCTCCTGGAGCTGCACGACGAAAATGCCTTTAAAATCAGGGCCTACGAAGGCACTGCCACCGCACTGGAGCAGCTGGAGTTTACGGTGGCCGAAGTGGAGCGCCCGGGCCTGCCCGACCGCACCGGCCTGAGCAAAACCCAGGCCGCCAAGGTAGCCGAGCTGCTCGACACCGGCACCTTCAAGGAACTGCAAGACTTGCTCGACACTACGCCTCCCGGCGTGGTAGAGCTGCTGAACATCAAAGGCATTGGCCCCAAGAAAGTGCGGGCGCTGTGGCGCGATGCCGGCATCGAAAGCCCCGAGCAGCTGCGCGAAGCCGCCGAGGCTGGGCAGGTAGCCAAGCTCAAGGGCTTCGGGGCCAAAACCCAGGAAAGCATTCTGGCCGCGCTGGCTTTCACTGACCAAAGCGCGGGCAAATTATTATTCTCCCAAGCCGAGCAGCTGGCCAACGACCTGGCCGAGCGCCTGCGCCAGTTGCCCGGCGCAACGGCAGTAGCCGCCACCGGCGAGGTGCGCCGCGCCCTCGAAATCGTAGAAACCATCGAGCTGCTCGTGGCTAGCCCCGACCCGGCGCCCGTGCACGCCCTGCTGAACGCCGCGCCCGGCCTGCGGCCCGACGTGCGGCGCTCGGGTCCGTTTGCCTGGCGCGGCACCGTAGCCGACTCGGGCGTGGCCGTAGCCGTACGCGTGGTGGCTCCCGATGATTTTGTTAATCAGCTGTTTGTGAGCACTGGCAACGAAGTGCACCTTGCCACGCCGCTGCCCGCCGCTGGCGCCGGCCAGCCCACTAGCCTGCGCCAGTGGGCCAAGCGCGAGCGCTTCGCCAGTGAGGAGGCGCTGTATGAGAAAGCCGGCCTGCAATACGTAGTGCCCGAGCTGCGCGAGGGCCTGGGCGAAATCGAGCTGGCCGCCGAACACAAAATACCGAAGCTACTGCAAGACAGTGACTTGCGCGGCTCGCTGCACAACCACAGCACCTACTCGGATGGCAGCCACTCGCTGCGCCAGATGGCGACGTTTCTGCGCGATGCAGGTTACGAATACCTCGGCATCTGCGACCACTCGCAGGCCGCGCACTACGCCCAGGGCCTGGGCCCCGAGCGCGTGCGCCAGCAGCAGCGCGAAATCGACGAGCTGAACCAGGAGCTAGCCCCCTTCCGCATTTTCAAGGGCATCGAGGCGGATATTCTGGGGGATGGCTCGCTGGATTACGACGCCGAGCTGCGCGAGTCGTTCGACTTCATCGTGGCAAGCATTCACTCTAATTTGAAGATGGATGAGGCCCGCGCCACCGAGCGGCTACTAGCCGCCATTGCCAACCCCCACACCACCATGCTGGGCCACCCCACCGGCCGGCTACTGCTGCGCCGCGCCGGCTACCCCATTGATTTTAAGGCCGTTATTGATGCCTGCGCCGAGCACCAGGTTATTATCGAAATAAACGCCAACCCCTGGCGCCTCGACCTCGACTGGCGCTGGGTGCGCTACGCCCTCAGCCAGGGCGTGCAGCTCAGCATCAACCCCGATGCCCACCATACCGATGGCTACGCCGATATGCGCTACGGCGTGCTGGCCGGCCGCAAAGGCATGCTAACCAAAGAGATGACGTTTAATACGAAGTCGGTGGCGGAAGCAGCCGCGTACTTCGCCGCGCGGAAGGAGCGCATTAAAAATTAAAAATTTCAAATTAAAAATGGGTAGA
>Ga0308157_10003311_pt1 | contig 23802 bp, 21 predicted proteins | sample PhyBR1_FD_201035 | JGI IMG/M metagenome (GOLD analysis project Ga0308157, IMG submission 201035) | Phyllosphere microbial communities from UC Gill Tract Community Farm, Albany, California, United States - DLSLB.R1 | ecosystem: Host-associated > Plants > Phyllosphere > Unclassified | place: USA...
CGAAGCTAAGCTCCGGATGATCTTTATAATAGTTGTCCTGAGATATGAACGTAACTTTTCCGGCGCCGAGCCGGTCGATGACGGATCGTGCGACCGTCGTTTTGCCGGAGCCGGTGCCGCCGGCGATACCAATAATGAGCATGGCGATCGATAAACCTCCCTAGGTTGATGGCCGATTGCAATTGTTTGCAATTTCAGTATTGTAGCACAGTACGCTCTTTTTTTCACCCGATTTTGCGCGTGAACTTAGGTAAATTGATACGAAATGAAAAACGCTTGCTATATTTATAAAGTACGAAAAAAGAAATCATATTCTAAACTATAAAAATAGTAAAATATAAGGAAGAGCATATGAGAAAAGTACTAGCGTTAATTTGGATGTTATTGATTTTTATAGGAACATGCAGCACAGGCATCAAAGATGTATTTTTGCGGGGTCAAATTAGTTTTCGATTGAATGCTCATCCGTCTTGGACAGAGATCTGGATGCTGTATCATAATGTCGACTCCATCTTTATTTTGCAGAAAATCGGACATTTTATGGTTTATTTCATACTGGTCTTGTTGATAGCGAAAACGCCGCATCGAGTGAGAGGGCTATTAATAACAATACTTTATGCCGTGCTTACTGAGTTGTTGCAGCCTTTTTTCTATCGTGATCCTCGAATATTGGACATGTTGATCAATTCGATGGGTGCGATTTTGGCATACATTATAGGTCCGAAGGTTTTCTTTAGGAAGCGAAAAGTCCTGATTTAGGGATTTTTGCATAAATACATAGGAAATTTGAATGATTTTTGAATGATTCAAAATTTTTTTGAGAAAATGCGAATAAAACAAACAAAAACTTCCGATTATCTAGTATCATGGATAAGCTAGGAATAAGGAATTCAGGAGAGAGGCTCATGATTGACATACACAACCATATCCTTCCCTTTATGGATGATGGCGCGAATGACTGGGAACAAGCTCTTCAAATGGCGCAACGGGCAGTCGATGACGGGATTCGCAGCGTGATCGCCACGCCGCATCATGCAAACGGAAAATACATGAACGAGGCGGCAGAGGTCAGGGCACGAATCGCCGTATTAAAAGATCGGCTAGACACCAACGGGATAGACTTGGAGGTGCTGGAGGGTCAGGAAATTCGAGTATACGATCGGCTTTTGGAAGACATGGATCGCGGAAGCCTGCTGACTTTGGGAGGGTCGCGCTATCTATTGATCGAGCTTCCGTCCTCTTCGATTCCTCGCAACGCGGAAGAATTGATTTACGAATTAGGCATCATGGGGACGATTCCGATTATCGCTCATCCCGAGCGCTGCAGCCCTATCGCGGAATCGCCGGATCGGTTGAGGCGTTTGGTCGAAGCGGGAGCATTTGCCCAATTGACCGCGCAATGCGTAAGCGGGGAGCGGGGAAGCAAGCTCCAGAAAATCTCTTTGGAAATGATCAGGACGGGGCTGGCGCATTTTGTGGCAACGGATGCGCACGATACGTCCCGCAGACCTTTTGTTTTGAGTCAGAGTTACGCATGTGTGGAGAAAGAAATCGGAGAATCGGCGGTTTCGTATCTGCAAAAAAATGCAGAAAACCTGGTTAATAACAAAGAAATAGATACCCAAATTTTTAATGGTTTAAGCAAAAAAAATTTTTTCGCCAAATTTTTTCTAGGTAAATAGGTAATTTAAAGGTATTATTACTTAGTTATCTATACCATTTCTACATACAAAGGAGAATAAAACGTGAAATTCAGCAAAAAAGCAATCTTATCGACGTTGGCAATCGGAGTTACTGCAGCTTCCCTATCCAATGTTCCATTGGGCACTGTTGGTTACGTTACAGGTTTTGGCGTGCAAAAAGTGGCGGCCGCAGGCAATTTTGATCTGGTAACAGGCAAGTTGAACGCGGTTTACCAAGAGCTGAGCAAATCGGCTAACGGCCTCGCCGCTCTGCGTGCACTGCGCGACGATCTTCAAGGGATCAGCCAAAGCGAGTTCGAAACGGCACTTGAGCCCGTATTGGCGAAATTGCCGAACAGCGTGTCTTCGACAACGCTGTACAACCTTTTCAAAGACGCGGCCAACCTGACTTACGACCCTTCTTACGAAGCGTTGAAGTCCATTCGTTCGAACAGCGACTATGTAGAAGCGGCGAAAGCAATCGGCGCTGCCGGCGGCATCTCTGACTTGACGGTAGACGATCTGGTCACTTTCAGTATTGCGGCCGAAAATCAAATGGTGAATTCCCTGGGTCAAAAAACGCTGACGCAACTGCTGGCGCTGCTGGAAAACGCGGATGCCCGAAACGGTCTGCTGCGCGATTCTTATCGTCAAGCTTTGAATCTGCCTACAGGTTCGGGTTCGTTGGGACAAGCTTTAAGTAATTTGCAAATCAGCGAAAACGACGTTGCGGCTTCTGTTCAAAACGTTCAAGGTCTGCTGGACGCAGCCATCGTCAAAAATGCTTTTAAACAACTCGGATTGGCGTACATTGCCGCAGAAGGCATCGCGCTTCCTGGCGAAAACCCTAACCCGGGCAACCCTGATCCAGGCACGCCTAATCCGGGGATTCCTGGTGGCGGTGCTGCTGGCGGTGGCGGCGGTGCTGCTGGCGGCGGTGCGGTGCCTCCGGTCGTTGCGGTGCCTCCGGTCATTGTCGCACCGGACGTACTGGACGTATCGGGTTCCGTAACGATCACTAACGGTATCGCTGTCGTGGCGTTGAACGAAGAAGCCGTTCTGAACGTCATCAAAGCGTTGCCGTCAGGTACGACAACGCTGACACTCGATCTCAAAAATGTTGCTGCGGATTCGATCTCCGTTCCAATTTCACAAGCTATTTTAAACGCGGCTAAAGCGGCTGGCGTAGCGAACATCGCGGTTGTCGTAAACGGATTGACGTTGTCGCTGCCGATCAATCAATTTGACGGTTCGCTGGCTTTGTCGATCGAGAAAAAAGCTGATAGTGAAGTGACTTCGTTAACAACGGCTCCGCTTGCTTCTGACGTGTACGAATTCGGTCTTAAGGTAGCAGATCGAACAGTTAGTGCTTTCCGTGATCCGCTGCTGCTTCAAATCCCGATTCGCAACAAGGCGGGTCTTGATCTTGAACTGCTGACTTTGGTTAAATTTTCTCCTGGCGGCAAACTTGACTTCCAAGGCGGCAAAGTGTCAAACGGCGTATTGACCGAAATGCGCAATAGTTTCTCGACTTACGCTGTTGTAGAGAACAAAGTTTCTTTCAACGACGTAGCTAAAGTTCAAGCATGGGCCGGACGGCAAATTGCTGTAGTAGCTGCGAAAGGTGCTGTTGAAGGTAAAGCAGCAGGCATATTCGCTCCTCAAGACAACGTAACCCGTGCCGAATTCGCGAAAATGCTCGTTCGTGCGTTCGACTTCGAGAATCAATTCGCATCGGCTGCGTTCAACGACGTGAAACCTAACCAATGGTTTGCTGAATACGTAGCATCCGCTGCGGACAAAGGCGTGATCACGGGACGTTCGGAGGCTCAATTTGCTCCGCAAGACTCCATCACTCGCGCCGAAATGGCAACGATGGTTTCCCGTGCGGTGAAGTTGGCGCATAACCTGGATAATACGGTTAACGTCGACGCCGCGTTGAGCCAATTCAGCGATGCTTCCCAAATCCCGGCTTCGCTTAAAGAAGGAACTGCGTTTGCTACCGCAAATAATCTCGTAATCGGCAACAACGGCAAGTTTGCTCCTAAAGGAACGGCTACCCGTGCTGAAGCGGCAGTTATTCTCTACCGTGCGATGAACTTCAAATCCAATCAATAAAAATTTTTCGTTCAACCTCTCCTTGCCTTAGGCAAGGAGAGGAATTGTTTTTTTTATTAAATCAGACAGCTGGAGGGAAATATACGTGTCACGTGAATTGGATCTGCGCGATTACTTCCGGATCGTCCGTAAGAGACTCTGGCTAATCGTCCTGATCGTTGTTTTGGGATGTACGCTTGTGGGCGTCTATAGCATATTCGTTAAAAAACCGGTATTCGAAGCATCAACCAAAATCGTTGTTAACCAGACCGGCACGCAGTCAGTCAATGATCAACTTGATTTGAACCAGATCAATACGAATATTCAATTAATCAATACTTACAAAGAAGTGATCAAAACCCCCGCTATATTGGATCGGGTCGCAGAAGAATACCCGAAGTTTGAATTGAACGCCGAACAACTGGCCAAGATGGTAAACGTCAACTCGGTAAATAATACTCAGGTTATGACCATTGTGGTTCGCGACACTTCTTATGTGAAGGCGGCTGAAATTGCCAACGCCATCTCCGCGATATTCCAAGAGGAGATTCCATCCATATTCAACGTGCAGAATGTATCCATTTTGAACGAGGCCAAAACGGAACCCGATAACCGGCCGCAGCCGGTCGAGCCCAATATCGTGCTTAATTTGGCTATTGCTCTTGTCGTGTCTATGATGCTCGGACTCGGATTATCGTTCCTGCTCGAATTTATGGATGATACGATCAAGACTGAAGAAGATGTCAAAGAGTTTTTGGATGCTCCGACGCTTGCCATGATTGCCCATATCAGCGAGAAAGAGATCGCTCAATCCAAAAACAATCCTAAAAAAGCGTCCGCGAAGGGAAAGCAGGGGGATGAAAATCATGCAGTCACCAGATAAGCGCAGGTATTTGATCGTTTTGGAAAACCCTCGTTCTCCGGTGTCTGAATCTTATCGTTCGTTGCGAACGAATATTGATTTTTCTTCGGTGGATGAGAAAACTCAAGTAATCATGGTTACTTCATCCGGTCCCGGCGAAGGGAAGTCCACCGTAATCGGAAATCTGGCACTTACCTACGCGCAGAGTGATCGAAAGGTACTGTTGATCGATGCCGATATGCGCAAGCCCACCGTTCACCGTACGTTCGGTTTATCCAACCGGATCGGCCTGTCGGCGTATCTGTCCCGGCAATGCGATCTTGAACCGGCTATTCAAGCCAGCGACGTTCCCAATCTTTCCATCATGACCTCCGGAAACATACCGCCCAACCCGTCCGAGATGTTGAACTCCAAAAGCATGACGCGGCTTATCGAGTTGCTTCGCGAACAATTCGATATTATTCTGATCGACACGCCGCCGATTCTTGCGGTGACGGACGCTCAATTGTTGGCTTCCAGAAGCGACGGAGTGCTGTTGGTAATCAACGCCGGAAAAGTCAAAAAAGATATAGCGGCAAAAGCAAAAGATAATCTGATGAGGGTCAATGCGCGCCTGCTTGGAGTCGTACTAAATAATGTGAAGCGCAAAGACAGCGAAGAGTACTATTACTATTATTACGGAGAATAATTATGATTCGGAGGCGCTTGATTTATGAAACTAAGAAGGGATACGGTGCTGCTATTCCTCATAGACATCGCAATTGTCTGGTTTAGTATAGCGACTTCGTATTGGTTCCGTTTTTATGGTAATTACTCGGAGTACTTCTTTTCACAGATGATTTTGTTTGGGACCATCTCGACTGTTTGTCTGGGATTTAGCTTTTATTATTTCCGCTTGTATCGCAGAGCTTGGCGATACGCAAGCATAGAAGAGATCAAGTCGATCTTCATGGCAGTCGTATGCGGAAGCTTTATTGCTTACGGGTTCTCGCTGGTGTTGTTTTCGGAGCGCGTGCCGCTTTCGATCGCTGTGCGGACGTTAGAGACTATTTTACTCCTGTCGGGCGGAACTCGTTTTCTGGTGAGATTGATGATACGTCCTCGCGCGGATAAAGACGTACAGGACGAAGCGGTCAAACCTGTTAACGTACTCATAGTGGGCGCGGGCGATTGCGGCAATCTGGTTGTGCGCGATATGCGTCAATCGGCGCTAGGCATGCAGCCGATCGGATTTATCGACGACGACCCGCGCAAGTTTCGGCTTAGCGTGCTCGGATTGCCCGTACTCGGAGGGAGAGAAAGAATCCCGGAGATGGTAACCGCTTATGGCGTTCAAGAGATTTTGATTGCCATCCCGTCAGGAAGTCGAAGCCAGATTGCGGAAATTGCGCGGATTTGCAAAGACACCGGCGTCAAATTGCGGATGATGCCGCGTATCAACGATTTGATCTCGGGCAAAGTGTCGATCAACCGGGTTCGCGAAGTCAGCGTCGAAGATTTGCTCGGTCGTGACCCGATTTCGATCGACCTGAACGGAATCATGACTTATGTTAGGCACAATACAGTGCTGGTTACAGGAGCAGGCGGATCGATCGGCTCCGAACTATGCCGTCAAATTTCCAAATTCGAACCCGGGAAAATTTTGTTGTTGGGACACGGGGAGAACAGCATATTCAATATCGAAATGGAACTTCGCAAAAGTTTCCCGAACGTACGGTTAGAAACGATTATTGCGGATATTCAGGATTTGGAACGAATGAAAAGCGTGTTTCACGAGCACCGTCCGCGCGTGGTTTTCCATGCGGCAGCGCATAAACATGTTCCTTTGATGGAGCGGAATCCGGTAGAAGCAGTCAAAAACAACGTATTCGGCAGCCAAAACGTGGCGAATTGCGCGGATCTGTACGGGGTAGAGAAGTTTGTATTGATTTCATCGGATAAAGCGGTCAATCCGACCAGCATCATGGGAGCGACCAAGCGGATTGCCGAAATGTATATTCAAAGCCTCAATGCCAACAGCAAAACGCAGTTCGTCGCCGTTCGCTTCGGCAACGTGCTCGGAAGCCGCGGCAGCGTTATTCCTTTTTTCAAAAAACAGATTGCCGAAGGCGGCCCCGTAACCGTTACCCATCCCGAAATGGTAAGGTTCTTCATGACGATTCCGGAAGCCGTGCAGCTGGTGCTGCAAGCAGGTTCGTTCGCCGAAGGAGGAGAGATTTTTGTTCTCGATATGGGTGAACCGGTCAAAATCGTGACTTTGGCGGAAGATCTTATTCGCTTGTCGGGATACGAACCGTACGAAGAGATGGAGATCAACTTCACGGGTATTCGAGAAGGCGAAAAGTTGTATGAAGAGTTACTGACTTCTGCTGAAAACACGACGGCTACGCAGCATAACCGGATATTTATCGGTAAGCCGGTCGACATGCAGTTGAGCCGAATCGAATTGGATATCAAAAGACTGCGCAAAGTTGTGGCGGACGGCAGCGGGTCGGTTCGTGATACCATCGAACAAATCGTACCGATCTACGAAGTTGTTTCTTGAATCAAAATATTTTCGTACCCCATTCATGAAAGGCAGTGAAAAGGATGAAACATAGTTTTAAGAAAACCTCCCTAATCATGGCTTCCGCCCTGCTATTGGCTGCAACGCCGGTAGTTGCTTACGCAGTAGAAGCTCCTGCGGCTGCCCGAGCAAGCGCGAGTCCGTTGACGGTTAAACCGATTGCGGTAAGCTACAATTTCGACGGTCAAGAACTTACATTGCCTTCCGGTTTGTTGACCTTTGCTTACCAAGGAACAACCTACGTACCCGTACGCTTCGTCTCGTATGCTTTACAGAAGAACGTACAATGGGACAACAAAGCGAAGAAGCTTAAGATCACGGAGCCGAGCACGTCGGAGAAAGTCGCGATTCGCGAGAAATTAATCAATGCTGTAGCGTCAGCACCGTCTACCGCATCGGCCAAGTCGGTCCGTGTACTGCCGATTAGCGCCAGTTATGAAGTCGAAGGCAAAAAGCAACAGGTTCCGGCCGGTCAATTCAGCTTCTCCCACGACGGAACACTGTATGTACCGCTGAGATTCATTGCCGAAGTTGCGGGCGTGGATATTGCTTGGAACGGCAAAGAGCAGAAGATCACAGGGCGTTCGGCTGCTTACGTTAGCTCGCAACCATCTGATAACGCTGGCGGTACGCCATCCGCAGGCGGACAACCGACTACAGGCGAAACGAAGCCGAGCACACCTACGACAGGTGAGCCTGCTGCAACAGGCACGCCGGCAGGCGGAACAGCAGGAGGCGGTTCTGCAGCTGCACCGGGCGCTGCATCTTACGCAAGCATTACAAGTGCGGCAGAGGCCGAGCTTAATGCGCTTAACAGCCGCAGCCGTTCGGAATTGCTGTCGCTCGTACAGCAATATCTCCGCACTTCCAATACGGCGGAGAAACAACGTCTGCTCGCACAAGGCGAGAGCAAGTTAAGCGGCTTTACAAGCGAGTTTGAAGGCATCGTAAGCCGTACGGAAAGTCAACTGAAAGCAGGCGGTCATGACACGAGCATCATCAGTCAATATCGAGATCGCTTTAATAGCGAGATCGCAGCGGGCAGAGCGCTTGCGGCGAGCATGGCGAACTGATCGTGACACGCATACGTAAAGGAATTGTACTTGAGGCCGATTCGAGAATCGGTCTTTTTCAAGCCAATACAGTTTTGCCAAGTCAACTATCGCTGGGTAAGAACAAGGCTCTTATTCGACATATCGTTGAAGAAGCAATAGATTCAGGAATCGAGGACATAACGGTTATAACAAGCAGTAAAGACATAAATCGATCGGGTAGGACTTTCAATTCTTTTAATGGAGCAGTCATTAGATGCGTTGAATATGGCGATTATCGCAATTTGAATGATGCGGTTTGTTTTGCACGCCAATTCATACTTGATGAACCTTTTGCATTACTTACGGGTGATTGCATTTTTCATTCTGAAGTTAAACCATGCCTTCAGCAGTTGATTGAACAATATGAGCGTCTCGATGCTTCTGTAGCAGCCGTACAGTATGTTCCGTATCAGGAGGTTTCTTATTATAGCATTGTCGATAGTTTTGAGTTGGAAGAACGATTATTCAGTATATGCGATCTAATAGCCTACCCAAATTTAGAGAACTTGCCATCTAATTTGGCTCTTACGGGAAGATATATAGTAAAGCCGGAAATCTTCGATATCTTAAAGGATCAGTCATCAGGCGGCGACTGGAATGTTTTTTTCATTGATGCGCTGTCAGAGCTAAATCGTAGACAATCTTTATATGCGTATAATTTTGAAACTGCGCGTTACAGCCATACAACTAACCGAATCAGCAAGAGGGACGATAGCCTCGAAGAAAAAGGAGGAACACCGTTAATATGTCAGGGGATACTATAGAAAAAACTTCAAAAAGAATACTGCTTGCTTCTCCTCATATGAGTAGTGAGGGATATGAAAAGCAGTACGTACAAGAAGCCTTTGATACCAATTGGATCGCTCCTTTGGGCACTAACGTGAATGAATTCGAACGCGAACTCGCTGATTATGTCGGAATAGCTTCTGCCGCTGCCCTGTCTTCGGGTACAGCCGCTATTCATCTGGCACTAAAGGCTGCTGGAGTTGAAGCAGGAGATTTCGTTTTTTGTGCTTCCCTCACCTTTTCCGCTACGGCTAATCCGATTATTTATCAGAATGCAATTCCGGTCTTTATCGATAGCAATCTGGAGACTTGGAATATGGACCCGGTAGCATTGGAACAAGCTTTCGAGAAATACGTTCAAATGGGGCATAAGCCGAAAGCCGTGATCGCGGTACATCTGTACGGGCTGTCTGCCGATTTGGATCGAATCGTGGAAATTTGTAAAAAGTATGACGCTGTGCTGATTGAAGATGCTGCTGAATCATTAGGGACACTGTACAAGGGACGGCATACAGGCACATTTGGAGATTACGGAATTTTCTCCTTTAACGGAAATAAGATTATTACGACTTCAGGCGGCGGAATGCTTGTATCCGCGGATCAAGCAAAGATTGAAAAGTCAAGATTTTGGGCGACGCAAAGCAGAGATCAAGCGAGGCATTATCAACATAGCGAGCTTGGTTTTAACTATAGAATGAGCAATATTGTAGCTGGAATCGGTCGAGGTCAGTTGAAAGTATTGGATCGGCGTGTGCAGCGCAAACGTGAGATTTTTGCTTTTTACAAGCGTGAGTTAAGCGATCTTGACGGGTTGAGCATGATGCCGGTCAATGAATGGGATAAGCCGAATTTCTGGTTGAGTTCCATTTTATTGAGTGGAAGAGTGCGCCCCGTCGATGTAATGGATGCGTTGGAGCAAGAAAATATCGAGTCGCGCCCGGTGTGGAAACCGATGCACATGCAGCCGTTTTTTCAAGAGTTTGATTTTGTGGGCGAAGGCGTATCGGAGTTGCTGTTCGAGAACGGAGTCTGCTTGCCTAGCGATACGAAAATGACAGACGAGGATTTGGAACGCATTGTCGGCATTATAAAGAACTTATGGCGGTGATATGATGGAAAGCAGAGTAAAAGAAGAGGTACTGAGCTCCAGGGAACTGACGATGCTGCCGGCATCCGGCGGGATCTACAATCTTTACGTCAAACGCGGTCTGGACTTTTTGCTTGCGGTTCTGGCGATCTTGCTTCTAAGCCCGGTGTTATTGATTGTAGCGGTGCTGGTTCGTACAAAGTTAGGCAGCCCGATTATTTTCAAACAGGAACGTCCCGGCTTAAATGAAAAAGTATTCATGTTGTATAAATTCAGAACGATGACGGATAAGCGAGATGTGAAAGGGCAACTGCTTCCCGACGAAGTGCGCTTGACCGCGTTTGGCAAATTCCTGCGCTCGACAAGCTTGGATGAACTGCCGGAATTGTGGAATATCATTCGCGGAGACATGTCGTTCGTAGGTCCAAGGCCGTTGTTGGTTCAATATTTGCCGCTTTATAATCAACGTCAAAAACGCCGTCATACTGTCAGACCGGGCTTGTCAGGGTTAGCACAAATTAGCGGCAGAAATGCTTTAAGCTGGGAAAGCAAGTTCGAGCTGGATGTTACATATACAGAACGGATCAACTTTATGCAGGACATTCAGATTATTTTTCTCACGATAAAGAAAGTGCTTGTCCGCGAAGGTATCAATTCGGAAACTTCGGCAACCGTTGAAGCGTTTAGAGGGAGCGAGACCGGACAGAATGAGCGTACAGGCGCGTAACAAACTTTTGATTCTGGGTGCCGGCGGTCACGGCAAAGTATGTGCGGATATCGCTTTGCATATGCAGCGATGGGATGAAATTGCTTTTCTGGACGATAATCCGCCGCTGCAAAACCCGTTGGGCTTAAAAGTACTGGGTATAATTAGTGAAGTCGATTCGTTCCTATCAGATTATGAGATTTTTGTAGCGATCGGAAATAATAAGGTCAGAGGTTCGATATTGACTTCGTTACAATCACAAGGCGCGGCTATTGCAACACTGATACACCCTTGTTCTGTAATTGGAGCAGAAGTCGAGGTCGGCAAAGGAACGGCGATCATGGCAGGTGCGGTTATCAATTGCTGCACTCGTATTGGGACAGGATGCATCATTAATACGGGTGCTACGATCGATCATGATAATGTGCTCGAAGATGATGTGCATGTGTCTCCAGGAGTACATTTGGCCGGAACAGTATTTGTAGGTCAATATACGTGGATCGGTATCGGTGCCGTTGTTATCAATAATGTCTCTATAGCTCAAGATATTGTTGTTGGAGCAGGCGCTGCGGTCATTCATGATTTGGTGCAAAGCGGAACTTACATAGGGATACCAGCTAGAAAATAGCTTGTTAAAAGAGTCTAAAAGGCAGGTCTTTATCCAAATGAAAATTTTAATTATCGCTGGTTACACGCCTTCTTTAATCAATTTTCGAGGTGATTTAATTAGAGATATGGTTTTAGCTGGGCATGAAGTAATTGCGGCAGGGCCGGAAGCTGGGTATGAAAACCAAATCAAAGAGTTAGGGGCCGATTTTGCTCGGATTCCATTAGAGAGAGCGAAAATCAGCATTCTTAATGACCTTAACTTTTTGCTTAAAATACGAGAGCTAGTCAAAAAAGAAAAACCGGATTTGGTATTTTCGTATACCATCAAGCCTGTTGTATATGGCTCGTTAGCAGCACGATTAGCAGGGGTCAAAAATATTTATGCAATGGTGACAGGGTTAGGGTATGCCTTTACGGCTCAAACGTTTAAAGCCAAAATCATTAAAACGGTGAGTAGTTGTCTATATTACCTTGCTCTAAAAGGTTGTAAGCAAGTGTTTTTTCAAAATCCTGATGATCGGCAAGAGTTCGTGAAACGGGGCATTACAAAAGCAAAAAAGTGTGTATTGGTAAATGGGTCAGGTGTAAATTTGGATAAATTCGAAGCAACTGAATTGGCTGAAGAACATACCTTTTTAATGATTGGTAGAGTCTTGAGAGATAAAGGAGTCATTGAATATCTGGAAGCTGCGCAAACCGTCAAAAAACGGTATCCGGAAAGTCGATTCCTTCTGGTAGGTCCTTTTGATAGTAATCCTAACTCGCTATCGCAAGCGGATCTAGAACCTTATATTAAAAACGGATCTATTGAATATGCGGGTTCCACGGACGATGTAAGAAGTTATCTCGCTCAATGTTCTGTATTTGTTCTGCCTTCCTACCGTGAGGGAACGCCCAGAACGATTCTCGAAGCAATGGCGATGAAGCGACCGATCATTACGACGGACGCTCCGGGATGTCGGGAAACAGTCATTGACGGCGAAAATGGATTCTTGGTTCCTGTCCAAGATTCCTCAGCGATTGCGGAAAAGATGGTCTGGATGATTGAGAACCGATCAGAAACGGCAAAGATGGCAGAACGAAGTCTGGAAATTTGTCGTGAAAAGTACGATGTCAAAAAGGTTAATGCCTTTTTGCTTAATCAAATGAACTTGGAAAATTGAAAGGCGGTTACGTAGAGATGGAAGTATTGAAGGACAGCTCGTATGAAGGTAATATGATCGACACCGTTGCGATCGTGGGGCTTGGTTATGTAGGGCTTCCGTTAGCAGTCGCTTTTTCCAAAAAAATTTCGGTCATTGGTTTTGACACCAATACTCAAAAGATAGAGCTTTATAAAGAAGGCATTGATGTCACGAAGGAAGTGGGAAGCGAGGTGCTGAAAAGCAGCAATATTCTGTTTACGAGCGATCCTGCGGAGCTACGCAAAGCTAAATTCATCATAGTGGCTGTTCCTACACCGGTAGACTCTCAAAATAATCCCGATTTCCAAATTATTCAGTCCGCAAGCCAACTGGTCGGGCAAAATTTAACTCCTTATTCGACTGTAGTATTTGAATCTACCGTATATCCGGGAGCTACCGAAGAAATATGTCTTCCGATCTTGGAAGCCGAATCGGGCCTGAAGTGCGGAAACGATTTTAAAATCGGATATTCTCCAGAACGAATCAATCCCGGAGATAAGGTACACCGACTTGAAACGATCACCAAGATCGTGGCTGGCATCGACGAGGACAGCCTTGAATTGATTGCTCAAGTGTATGGCTTGGTTGTGGATGTCGGTGTGTATAGAGCGTCTTCGATCAAAATTGCAGAAGCGGCAAAAGTGATTGAGAATGCTCAACGCGATATTAACATAGCTTTTGTGAACGAACTCTCCATGATTTTTCACAAGATGGATATTGATACGTTGGAAGTTCTTGAAGCAGCCAAAACGAAGTGGAACTTTCTCGGCTTCAATCCCGGTCTTGTCGGAGGGCATTGCATAGGCGTCGATCCTTATTATTTGACATACAAAGCCGAACAGATGGGTTACCGACCGGAAGTGATTTTATCGGGGCGGCGGATTAATGATAACATGGGCAAATACATAGCCGAAAATGTGATCAAAAGTCTGATTAAAGCTAATGTCCAAGTAGGGCAGGCCAAAGTCGCAATTCTAGGATTTACGTTTAAAGAGAATTGCCCGGATACCCGAAACACTCGTGTTATCGACATTGTGCATGAATTGAATGAATATGGGATCAGCCCGCTGATTGCAGACCCTGTTGCGGATGCGCAAGAAGCCCATCACGAATATGGAGTGACGTTTGAGACGATTGAAGCCATTCATGATGTAGATGCCGTTATTTTGGCGGTTGGGCATGAAGAATTCAAAACGTTATCGAAACAAGATTTGGATCGGTTGTATGGAATGCAAGAGTCACATCAGAAAGTTTTGTTTGATGTTAAAGGCATTTTGAACAAAGAAGAGTATCAAACGGAAGAATACAGTTACTGGAGGCTTTAATTTTGGAAACTCAATCCGGGGTGGAACATAACGAACTTAAATTTGATGAAGACAGTGTGTTTCTAGTAACAGGCGGAGCAGGCTTTGTCGGTTCGAATTTGTGTGAAGGTATTCTTAATTTGGGGTATACGGTGAGGTGTCTCGATAATCTTTCCACAGGAAAACAAGAAAATGTGGATCAGTTTATGGATCATCCCCAATACACTTTTATCAATGGAGACATTCGAGATTTGGATACTTGTAAAGCCGCTTGTGAAGGCGTTGATTACGTTCTGCATCAAGCAGCTTGGGGAAGCGTTCCGCGTAGTATCGAGATGCCTTTGTTCTACGAAGAAGTTAACATCAAGGGTACGCTGAATATGTTTGAAGCGGCTCGGTTAAGCGGAGTCAAAAAGATGGTGTATGCGTCCAGTTCTTCGGTGTATGGTGATGAACCTAATTTGCCTAAGATCGAAGGTCGTGAAGGCAAAGTATTGTCCCCATACTCGCTTACAAAAAAGACGAATGAAGAATATGGCGCTTTATACAAAAAGCTGTATGGATTAGATACGTACGGTATGCGATACTTTAACGTTTTTGGAAGAAGGCAGAATCCAAATGGTGCGTATGCAGCCGTCCTTCCTAAATTCATCAGCCAGATTTTGAAGGGCGAGCCTTCGATCATCAATGGAGACGGTAAACAGAGCCGAGACTTCACTTATATCGAAAATGTAATTCAGGCAAATTTGAGAGCATGTCTTGCTCCATCTGAAGCTGCAGGGCAAGCGTTCAACATTGCTTTTGGCGGTCGAGAATATTTGATAGATATTTACTATAAGCTGTGTGATGTACTCGGTCAAAAAATTGAGCCTCAATTTGGTCCAGATCGAGCGGGAGACATCAAGCATAGTAATGCGGATATTACGAAAGCCCGTACGCTACTGGGCTACCAACCTAAATACAGTTTTGCTCAAGGCATTGAATTAACGATCGAATGGTATAAAAATAATTTGAACTGATTCCTTTAAGTGTCTGTTGTCTTATGCGACAGGCACTTAAAAGAATCAGAAAGAATGAACGGTTATCGAATTGTAAAGATAAACGTCGTTTTTCAAAATATACAAAGAGTTAAGATCAGGAGTGTATGTAGCATGATAAGGGTATTGCATGTTTTGGGATCGCTGAATCGTGGCGGAGCCGAGACGATGATTATGAACTTATATCGGAATATAGATCGCTCCAAAATACAATTTGACTTTGTTATTCATACTCCTGAAGAATGCGATTACGTTGCGGAGATTTTAAGTTTAGGCGGGAAAGTGTATACGTTGCCTAGGTATACAGGAAAAAACCATTTTCATTACCGCAAAGCTTGGAAATCATTTTTGCAACAACATCCGCAATATAAAATTATACATGGGCATATGAGAAGTACAGCCTCCATTTATCTGAATATAGCCAAACAGAGGGGTTTGTTTACAATCGCTCATAGCCATAGCATTTCATCGGGTAACGGTGTAGCGGCGAAGGTGAAAAACTTGATCCAATTACCGATTCGTTATATTGCAGATTACTTCATTTCATGTTCCTCAGACGCGGGGGAATGGTTGTTCGGTCGTAAAGTCGTTCAACAAAACAATCACACCGTGTTAAAAAACGCCATAGAAATAGATTCGTTTGTGTACGATGAGGAAACTAGAATGAGATTAAGGAGCGAGCTGAATGTTACGGACAAGCTCGTGATCGGTCATGTAGGCAGATTTCATCCTTCCAAAAATCATGAACTTTTAATTCGTGTTTTCAAAGAGATTCAGGATGCGAATCAAGAAGTAGTTTTAATACTTTTTGGGAGAGGTGAGTTGGAGGAAGCGGTCAGAGATCAGGTCAAAAAACTTGGAATTGAAGATCGTGTGATGTTTATGGGTGTAAAATCTGATGTTCAAGACTGGTTGCAAATCATGGACGTGTTCGTATTCCCATCTATTTTTGAAGGCTTGGGTATCTCGGTGATTGAAGCTCAAGCATCGGGGTTACCGTGTGTGATTTCGGATCGAATTCCTAAAGAAGCCATCATTACGCATACGACCAAAGCAATTTCTTTGGACAAACCAGCAGCAGAGTGGGCGTCGGAAGTATTGAATAGTTTACAAGCGAATGTAGATCGTAAACAAGGTAATGATGCGGTGAAAGAAGCGGGTTATGATGTAAAAGTCACTGCGAAATGGACAGAATCTTTTTATTTGAGTTGCTAGAACTAGAATTTAAAAAGGAGAAGTGGTTGTATAATGTACACCACATAGAGTTATAAATGAAAAAAGTACAAGTTTTGCTTTCTTCATATAATGGGGAAGCCTATATTGAACAGCAGCTAGACAGTATTTTCAGTCAAAAAGGAGTAGAAGTGGAGTGTCTAGTTAGAGATGACGGCTCTACTGACTTAACTAAAGAAATCTTAACCAAATATAAAAAGAAAAATTCAAAGCTTTCTGTTATTTTTGGAGAAAATGTAGGTTATTCATACAGTTTTATGGAATTAATAAGAAAATCTGGATGTTTTGATTACTTTTCGTTTGCTGACCAAGATGATGTTTGGTGTGAAGAAAAATTACTTCGGGCAATTGAAAAGATAGAACTTGAAAACAATGAAGTTGGAACAATGTATTGTTCTAACTGTAAAGTTGTAGATGCTCAATTGAAATATATTAAAAAACTTCATACTAAAGATAATATGCTACCGGACTCCATTGAGCGAGCCCTACTTCAAGGATTTGCACACGGATGCACAATGGTGTTGAATCTCAAGGCAAGAAATATCGTCAAAAGTTATAAGCCAGAGTACAATTATGCACACGATTTTTGGATTCCTATTGTATTATTTTATACTGGAAAAGTTGTATACGATTCTAATGCATATATTTTATATAGACAACATTCAAGCAACGTATTGGGAAGCAAACAGTCAATCGCTAAAATCGCCAAAGTGAATTTCAAAAGAATTAAAAACGGCATATCTTACTCTAATTTAGCTGCAGAATTGCTAAAGGGATTTGACAAGCTTCTTCCATTGGAAAGTAAAGAGTTTTTGGTAGATGTTAAGGAGTATAAACAATCTATTTTTAAATTCCTGAAAGTTTTACTCAACAAAAATATAAGAAAAAATACCATGAAAGGTACTTTGTTTTTGAAGGTCTCGATTATTTTTCTTTATTTTTGAAGAAAAGAGGATTAAAAGTGAGCAATAAAGTGAAAACAATAATTAAAAACTTTTCTTATACCATAATTGCCAACTTCGTTTCTTTTTTAATATCAGTACTTTTAATTCTTGTAGTACCCAAAATAATTGGAATACAAGAATATGGATATTGGCAATTATATCTTTTTTATTCTTTGTATGTAGGCTTCTTGCATTTTGGTTGGGCTGATGGAATTTACTTGAGATATGGTGGTAGTGAATATAAGGAATTAAACAAGAAGACATTTTTTTCTCAGTTTTATTCTCTTGCTTTTTTTCAAATTTTAATTGGAATTCTCTTTGTTAGTTTCACATTACAATTTACTTCAAATGTTGATCGCATGTTTATTTTGTATATGCTTGCCGGATACCTTGTGCTAATTAATCTTAGATACATGCTCTTATATATTCTTCAGGCAACAAATCGAATGAAAGAGTCTGCTAAAATTACTATCATTGATCGCATCTTGTATTTCATTATTATTGTTGTTTTTTTGATTTTAGGAGAGCACAATTATAAATTATTAATCGTAGTGGATCTTTTTTGCAAGCTAGTGTCTCTTATTTATGCTATGTATTGTTGTAAGGAAATTGTTTTTCAGAAATATACTTCGTTTTCCTTTGACTTTAACGAGACAATTGAGAATATTAAAGCAGGCATTAAATTAATGTTCGCTACTATAGCAAGCATGTTGATTCTGGGCACTGTTCGCTTTGGTATCGAACAGAAATGGTCTGTTGAAACGTTTGGTAAAGTATCTTTAGCTTTAAGCATATCTAATCTTTTTATGACTTTTATTAATGCTATTAGCGTCACCTTGTTCCCATTACTTAAAAGAACAAACGAAAATAATTTAAATAACATATATGAAGCTTTGAGAACGCTCTTAATGGTAGTATTATTTGGAGTGTTGATTGTATATTACCCGTTAAGTACACTCTTATTCTCTTGGCTTCCTCAATATCATGACACGTTTGTTTATATGATCTTTATTTTTCCATTATGTATTTATGAGGGGAAAGTTTCTCTTTTAATTAATAATTATCTAAAAGTAATTAGAAGAGAAAAAGTATTAATGTATATGAATATCATGATTATGTTACTAAGTGTATGTACCACATTTATTACAGTTGCTGTTTTAGAGAATCTTAATTTTGCAGTTTTATCTATAATAATTTTATTATCTTTAAGATGTATGGTATTGGAATTGCAATTATCCAGAATTCTAAAAATAAAAGTTGGAAAAGATATTTTTTTGGAATTTATTATGACTTTTATTTTCATTTCTTCAGCGTGGTTCTTTACTTCGTTCTCTTCTTTTATCATCTATGTAATTTCGTTCTTCCTATATATCGTATTGAGAAAGAAGGATATCTCAAAATCAATACAGAGTATTAGACAACTTGTATAGAATAATGCGATTTGGAAAAATCCATTTTATTCTTTGTGTCACAAAATAATTAGTTAAATTGTTGTTAACAACTTAAATGGAGTGTGATGAACATTTCGAGCATTTTACTGAAGGAAAATGCAACTGTGGAAAGTCGGGCGAGGATTAATGAAATAATTCTGAATTTATTACTGGTGTTAGGATTACTTTTTCCGACTTCACATGCATTTGAAATTAGCGCGACAAGTAGCTTGTTAATGGGGATAATTCTTATTATAATTTTGCTCATTTTAATAGGTTTAAATGGCATAGTAAGCCGTAATGTTAAGTTCACTTTCTCTATACTGATAATAATTACTATCAGTACTTTTTTAGGAATGGCAAAATATGATTTATCAGATTTAAATCTTGGAGTACTTTTGCAAATAATAACCTTTTCTTTATTGTTAATAGTTAACTTCTCTAAAATCAAAATATCTAGTTTAACTATTTTCACGTTCTATACCGTAAATAGTATAAATGTGATTTTAGGATTTTTGGTAATGACAAATAATCTTTGGGCGAAAACATTTTTGCTCAAACATTATGCTGCATATTATGCACAACTTTTACCCAACATGCTTCGTGACCACAAACCCGTTCTTTATTTTGGAAGTCATTCAATAGCTGGATTTTTCCTTTATATTTTCTTTTATCTGAACTTTTTACTTTATAAAAAGACAAGTTCAAAGTTAGCACTTATATTCTTCATACTAAACTTAATTTTGTTGTTAAATATAAAATCTTTCACTGCATTATTTTTGCTTGCAGTGGCTCTTGTGCAAGTAGCCTATCACTTCTTGAAAGCTACAAAAGTTACGTGGTTTGTAATTCCTATTGCAGGCGTCTTAATTTATTTTCAATACCAAGAATATATTGTTACGTTAACCTCTCAAATTTTTTTATCAAGTGCTAATGGCTTTGCTGGGAGATATTCAGAAGTGGGAGTTATTCAGCAAAATTTTGATTATTTAAAAAACAATATTCTTCCAATAGGGGTTCTGAATCTAGATCAAGTGTATTACACTGATAATGGTTTCATACTGAATATGATCTATGGTTCTATTTTTTTGATATTTGCTGTTTACGGAGGACTTTTAAGATTCTTATTTACTCACTTGAAAAGTAAATTTACAATTTTGTGGATATTTGGTTTGTTTTTTTGTTTTGAATGGGGTTTTCCAATCCTGCTTTACAATAGAAGCTTATATCTCTTACCTTTTATGATTGTTTTCATGAAATATATAGAAAACTGGAAAAAGAATTGAATCGACTTTATCTTGCGAAAATATTTACTATTACTATAGCTTTATGGAATAGACGTGCAAACATCTTTGTACGTAAGATTTCTGGAGAAACTGTGCTAAACAATATATTTAAAGATCAAGTTTGTCTATCTGCAACTATCAATCTTGATTTTTGTGACTTTTTGCTCATTCGTTTTGTCTATAAATCCGGTCTTGCATTGCAAAATGAAAGATGGTTCTTTGATAAAACGCGAACAGAAATTGAACCCCCTACTTGCCGTAATTAACATCTATAAAGAAACGTCGTCACCCCCATGAAGCTAAACTATTCCCACTTCCAATTAAATGTTATAATAACCATATATTCTAAAGTCTGCGAGGTATCGAAATGGAACAGGTTCGAAGAAGACGGAAAAGAAAGAAGAAGAAATCGTACAAGAAAGCGTTATGGATTACGCTTGCGTCATTGTTGATTGTCGGGGGAGGCGGATGGGGCGGGTTCTACTATATAACTCACCGAGATGTTGAAGCTGCCGATATCGGTGTCGAAGAGGACTTTTTTGACTTTTCCAGCTTCATGGACGATTCCTTGATCGGTGGAGGAACACCGGGAACCGAATTGGCGGCAGGCTCGGATGCCGCAGCAGGAACTGCGGAGCCGTCAGAAGGCGCTGCTGCGACTACGACAGGCAATGGAACTCCATCCGCTAACGAGGCGGGTACGGCAGGCACAGCCCATACAGGCGGCGCTGCGACGGCTGATCCGTCGAAACCGGCCGGTTCTGCAGACGCAGGCAATAACAGCGGCAAGAAGGATCAAAGCGGAACGACCGATGAAACAGCAGCCGTTGAACCGTCTAAGGAAAACCCGGCATCTTCGACCGATAAGCCGGCTTCGAATACCGGCACGGCAGCTCCAAGTGCTCCTGCAGCTGCAGATCCGAAGACGGCTATCGAAAACAAGTATTCGGGTTTGCTGCAGCAGCTGCAAGGCGCAGCCTTGTCCAAGCTGGATACGCTCGCTGCTAACGCGGTAAGCGATTATTCTCGCGGACGCTCCGTGGCGGACATTTCATCCACGTACATGAGCGCGGCGAACAAGTTGCAAGGAGCGGTAGACGGCGCATTCGACGCTCAAGTGAACCGGATGCGTGCGGAATTGAAAGATGCAGGTTTCAGCACGGAAGCGGCAGATAAGGCGGAAGCGGCCTATTCGGCTGCGGTATCCGCGAAAAAAGCAGAGATGATGAGCAAAGCCGAACAGCTGGCGGGTCTGTAAGGCGTATTCCACGCATTTGAGGATTGAGGAACGGAACTTCTACTGAAGAAGTCCGTTCCTCTTTTTTTGATCGAATTTGGTTGCCGAATAATAGGAACGCCGCTACAATTGATGAGAAAACGTAAACTCCGCTCCATGGACGGACACGGTTATCGCATACACAGCATAAGAACGGGAGGCATTTCCCTTGAAGCATAAAACCGGCAGCCCGAGCTTGAGCCGGCTGATCCGTCGCTCCATGAATTCGTCCACGTTGTTCACCATTCTCGTCTTCGCCGTTATCGTCACGATCCTGCTTTCGGTCGTGATCCGGCCGCTTGCCCAGCTCGGCGCCCAACTGGTCGCGCACTCCACGATGCGTGAGATGACGTCGCCCGCTTTCCCCGAAAATCACGGCATTGCCCGGCTTGAGGATCTCTCGCCGGAATCGCCCGGCTTCGAACGCTGGTGGAAAACGGTCGAGCGCCAGGAAGTGGTCAATTACCGCATTCCGTGGATCGACGGCGACGATCCGCTGGAGTACGACGAAGGCCGCGAGATGCCGCGCGCGCTGCACACCGTCGATATGGTCGTTCGGTTGGGCGATCAAGAACTGTACCGCAGCGCCTATCTGTCGCCCTCCGGAACGGCCGAAGAAGCGCTGCGCGAGCGGAATTGGCTGTACGATTATTTCAATAAGCCGTATTTTGCGCCGATCGTAAGCGACGACGGCGAAGAGGTCGGTTTGATCATAGCCAGAATTTATCCGCCTTTGCTGGTAGAGATCGTCGGCGTGACCGCGGTGTTGATGCTGCTGCTCGGCCTGCTCTGTTTCTACGTCAATTATCTGCTCGGCAAATGGCTGATCGGCCCGCTGCTTCGATCCCTCGGTCAACTGCGCAACGTTTTTCGCCGCCTTGCGGACGGCGACGTGGACGAGCTGTTCGAAAAAGGCATCCAGATGGACCGCTCCTACTCGGAGATCGAAGACATTGCCGTCGAAACGGGACGCATCATCGATAATACCAAGATGCATATGGAACAGCTGAAGCAAAAGAACGAAGAGCTGGAAGCGCAGAAAAAAGTGCTTACGCATCAAGCCACGATCGACGGATTGACGGAACTGAACAACCGCCGCCATTTCCTCGAACTGATCGGGGGAAGGCTCGGCGAGCCCGGACTGATGCTCATGCTGCTCGATATCGACGATTTCAAGCGGATCAACGATACTTACGGCCATGCGGGGGGCGACGTGATCCTCGAAGGTTTCGCTTCCGTGTTGAAAGAAAGCTTCGGCGGAAAAGCGGTCGTCGGGCGTTTCGGAGGCGAAGAGTTCGCGGTCTTTTCGACGCTTTTGTCCGAAGAAGAAATGCGCTCGGGGGCGGAACGGATGCGGGCGGCTATCCAATCCGCCGTATTCGATCTGCCGGGGAGCCGCTCGATCGGCGTGACGGCAAGCATCGGGGTCGCCTATGCGCCGCAAAACGTCCTGACGTTCGAAGAGTTATACCAACAGGCCGATGCCGCGTTGTACGCGTCCAAGCGTACGGGAAAAAACCGCGTGACGGTATTCGGCGAGAGTCCGTTCCGTCTGCCGGGCTAAAAAAGATCGGCTCGGATACGTTGACCGCCGCGCTCTTTTGATCCGTTCAAACCGGTTGCCCGTTTCGACGGATAGTTTGTGGGGAAAAAGGAAGGAATGCGTGAGGCCTCCGCCGAATCATTCAATACTTGGAGAAAAATTCAAGCTATTCCTTTTCCATCAATCTTGCCACTTCGCGAACAGGAGGTTCCTTCGAATTATGGACCAATCACAACATGAACAGGTGAGCGATAGTTTCGTCGTGCGGGCGCTGGAAGAGAATCTGGCGATCATTCGTTTCGACAGGAGCCGCCGGGTCGTGTACGCCAACGACAATTTTGCGGCCGTCCTCGGTTATCGCAAAGAAAACATGATCGGCATGGACCATCGTCGTTTTTGCCTGCCCGAATTCGCCAACAGCCCCGAGTACGACCGTTTTTGGAAAGACCTGCTCAGCGGCAGCACGTTCGAGGACAAGGTGGAACGGGTCGCGGCGGACGGAAGAAGACTGTGGCTTCAAGTCACGTACATGCCCGTGTTCGGCAGCAACCGGCAGGTGCTCGGCGTATGCAAAGTCGCGTCGAACATAACCGAACGGATCGACACCATTACCGCGGTAACGGGCGAGTTGGAACGGATGTCCGACGCACTGCACGTCAAAGCCAACGCGGGCATACAGCGAAGCCGTTCGCTGCTCGAAAGCATCGAACAGATCGCGGAAGTGTCGGGCGAGAACATAACGACGCTGGAAAGCCTGCAGGAGCAGGCGGAATCGATCCGGGGCATCGTGCATACGATCCAGCAAATCGCTTCGCAGACAGGCCTGCTCGCCTTGAACGCGGCGATCGAGGCGGCCCATGCCGGCGAGCACGGCAAAGGCTTCAATATCGTCGCGAAAGAAGTGGGCAAGCTGTCCGGAAGGGTCGGCGAATCGATCGTGGAGGTGCGGCATACGATCGAGGGCATCGCGCGCGAAGTCGGCAACATCAGCCGCGGCACGAATCGTGCGCAAGGGACCGTGAACAAAAGCCAAAAAGAAATCCGGCTCGCGATCGAAGAACTTACGGAAATTTCGG
>Ga0308157_10003312_pt1 | contig 23791 bp, 20 predicted proteins | sample PhyBR1_FD_201035 | JGI IMG/M metagenome (GOLD analysis project Ga0308157, IMG submission 201035) | Phyllosphere microbial communities from UC Gill Tract Community Farm, Albany, California, United States - DLSLB.R1 | ecosystem: Host-associated > Plants > Phyllosphere > Unclassified | place: USA...
AGCAGCCATGTCACGCAACATTTGTGGCGCTTCATAAGCTTTACCTAAGTGTGCATACTTGTCGCAAAGCGCAACGTATTCAGCAACACCTGTTTGGTCGATGTAACGGCATGGACCGCCACGGAATGGAGGGAAACCTACACCCATGATCATCGCCATGTCTGCTTCTGAGGCAGTCGCGACAATGTTGTCTTCCAGGCAACGAACTGTTTCGTTACAGAAAGCCAGCATCATACGGTCAATGATTTCTTGCGCGTCAAATTCACGTTTTTCGCCAGTCACTACAGATGCAATCAGATCATATGCTGTAGGATCAACTTTTTTCGCTTTCTTGCCTTTACGGTCTAACTCGTATTTGTAGAAACCAACGTCATTCTTTTGACCTAGACGTTTATTTTCATACATGGTTTGAATCGAACCTTTGAAGTCCGGTTTCATACGGTCAGGGAAGCCTTCAGCCATGACTTCTGCACCATGAACGCCCGTGTCAATACCGACAACGTCCATCAAGTAAGCAGGACCCATTGGCCAGCCGAAGCGTTCCATCACTTTATCGATTTGCTGGAAGTCAGCGCCGTCTTTAAGCAACAGGTCGAATGCACCGAAGTAAGGGAACAATACACGGTTAACCAAGAAGCCTGGGCAGTCGTTCACTACGATTGGTGTTTTACCCATTTTCTGAGCAAGAACTACAGTCGTTGCAATCGCTTCATCAGATGTCTTCGCACCGCGAATCACCTCAACCAAAGGCATCATGTGAACCGGGTTAAAGAAGTGCATACCGACAAAGTTTTCAGGACGTTGCAGGTTTTCAGCCAAACGAGTGATTGAAATGGTTGAAGTATTTGAAGCAATAATCGTGTTTTCACGAACATTCTTCTCAGTTTCAGCCAATACAATGCCTTTTACTTTTGGATTTTCAGTCACCGCTTCAATCACGATGTCCACTTCTTTAAACTCGTCATAGCTTAAAGTAGGGCGGATGCGCGCAAGAGTTTCACCCATTTTTGCAGGGGTCATTTTCTTACGTTCAACTTGTTTGGTCAGTAAGCCATTTGCTTCTTTCATACCCAAAGCAAGTTGCGGATTACCAATATCTTTCATAATGATTGGTGTGCCTTTGCTTGCCGCTTGGTAAGCAATACCACCACCCATGATACCCGCGCCGAGAACAGCCGCTTGGTTGACTGGGTGCGCGCCTTTTTCATAGCGCTTCGAGGTTTTTTTCACAATTTGATCGTTGATGAATAAACCAATCAACGCACCTGCTTGAGGCGTAATTGCAGCTTTAGCGAAACCTTCCGCTTCAATTTTTAATGCTTCGTTACGTGGAAGGCTTGCACCCGCTTGTAAAGAATCAAGAAGAAGTTTTGGCGCAGGATATTGCGCAGGATTTGCTTTGGCTAAAACCATCCCTTTAGATGAGTTAAACGCCATCATCTGTTCGATTGGGCTGAGTTTAACTGGATCTAGTTTTTCCTGACGTTTGATTTTCCAGTCAAGGCGACCAGCAATGGCTTGTTTCACCAGGTCAATTGCAGCTGCTTGAAGTTTGTCCGCAGCAACCACCGCATCAACCGCACCGTCTTTCAGTGCTGCATCAGGGCGTTTAGGATTCGCCATCGCCATCCATTCAACGGCGTTATCGATACCAATCACACGGCTTAAACGAACTGTACCACCGAAGCCGGGGAAAATACCGAGTTTGATTTCAGGCAGGCCCACTTGAGCTGCTTCTGACATGATACGGTAGTCACAGACCAAGCACATCTCAAAACCACCGCCCAATGCCATACCATTGATTGCAGCAACTTTAGGAATATCTAAATCTTCAAAGCTGTTGAAAATTTCGTGAACAGGCATCGCCCAATCCACAATTGCTTTTTCGCCTTGAGCAAAGTTATCACCAAATTCAGTGATGTCTGCACCTACGATAAATGTTGATTTACCAGAGGTAACGATTAAACCTTTAACGTCGCTATTGGCTTTAACAGCCTCAATCGCCGCTTTAAAGTCTTCAATCGTTGCACGGTTAAATTTGTTGACCGACTCACCTTGTAAGTCAAAGCGGAATTCTGCAATTCCGTCCGAAAGCATTTGGACGGTAATGGCATTGCCAGCGTGGATCATGCCTGATCTCCTTTATTTTGGAGGACTTATTAAGTTGATGTTTTGAAGCATGTACGCATTTCCCGCGTACATCGAGCTTCGCTAATCTTACGATAACTATATCCAAAAAGAACATAACAAGTTGTATCAAGCAGTGACGCAAGGGTCATCAATTTTTTTTGAATAAACCCTTGTAGTGGTCAGCTTTACTTTTACTCTGCTTTGTAAAAATGTAATGAACTTTTTGTTTAAATTAAGATTTTTTAATCATTTTGTGGCTATTTATATCGGGGGTAAGTTGTGGATTTCAAGTTTTTTATGGACTTGTTTTGGTCAAAAAAGTCAATTGAGCCAATTTTTTAACTCGATGACGTCATCATTGCTGCACAGTTTTAAGCTGAAGATGGTCAATCGGCAGAACTGAGGCGTATTTCATTTGAATAAAAAAGGACGCATTTGCAGTCAAATATGCTGCCGAATGTTTGACTGCAACGATGATTATTGAGGTGGTTGTCTGGAGGATGATTAAGCTAAATGTTTAGCTGATTATTTAAAGAGTTATTCCGGCTGAATTGTCAATTGCCCACCATCAAAATCCACGGTGAGCTGAGTTTTTTCCGGATAATTTAAAAAGTAAATCGCCAGAATCGGTTCCAGTTCAGTCCGCATTTTACGAGCCAAATGGCGTGCGCCAAAACGGATATCATGATTTTTGTAGAAGTGAGCTTTGGCTGCATCACTTAAAACCACAGCACGCTTTTGATGCTGTAATCGCTGATTGAGTTTTTCCAGTTCAATCTCGACCAACTTGGGCAAGGCATCATCCTGAACCGCCTGATAATGCAAAGTACGATCAATGCGGTTTAAAAATTCAGGGTCGAATTTTTTAAACATCACTTTTTCAATAATGGTTTTGGTCGGTATTTTTTTAAGGCAAATGTCCTGCATTTTTTTGGGCAAAAAATTCAGTTTATCCAGGTATTGCTGCGCAGCTTGAGCGCCGACATTACTGGTCATAAAGATCATGCAGTTACGGAAATCAATGGTTTTTGTGCCTGAGGTTAATGTCAGTTTTCCGGTATCCAGTATATTCATTAAACCGCGAATTACTTCAGTGGAAGCCTTCTCCAATTCATCAAACAATACAATCCCGGGGCGGGTATGTGAACCGGCAATCGCTGTTTCATCAAACAGGCTATGACTTTCTTTCGAGCCAACGTAGCCTGGAGGTGCACCGGTAATGGCTGCGGCATAATGTTCTTGCGCCAACGTATTCATGTCAATCCGGCAAAAAGCATCCGGGCGGCCATAAATCGCCTCGCTAATTAAACGTACAGTTTCAGTTTTGCCGACCCCGGTTGGACCAAGCATGAGCATTACCGAGATAGGGCGTTCCGGACTGGAAAAATCTGCCTTGACCACATGCAGCATTTTTTCGATTTCTTTTAATGCGGCCTCCTGTCCGATAATTCGGGTATGCAGGAGTTGCATGACCTGTTGAGGTTCAAAATGAAAACGGGGTTTGCCAATCAATTTATCTTTTTCAGATGTGCTATGCGTTGCAGTTACCGGCTTAACGATATGCATGGCATGATTGTGGTTCGTCATTCAGTTTGATCCAAATTTTTCAGATGACTTGAGCATAGCAAAATAAGCATGAGTCACTTATAGCTTTTAGCAATTAAATGATTGTTAGAACTTTGTTTGATGAGAGGAGAAAATAGCGAATTGGCTTGAAAATGGCGTGAAAACCATCACATCATGTAGCAAAGCAAAGATTATTCTGAATAAGGCTGAATGTGAACGAAAACGCACGTGACAATATTGAAAAGATTTTAGCCCATATGACGACTTTGCCCGGCGTTTACCGGATGCTGGGTAAAGACGGTGAACTGCTGTATGTTGGCAAAGCCAAGAATCTAAAAAACCGTGTGTCGAGCTACTTCGTTAAAACCATCGAGCATCCGAAAACACAGGCGCTGGTGGCCCGGATTTATAATATCGAAACGCTGGTGGTACGTTCGGAAACCGAAGCCTTATTGCTGGAACAGAACCTCATTAAACTGCATCGTCCGCCGTACAACATCATGTTGCGCGATGATAAATCCTACGTCTATATTTTTGTTTCCAGTGACAAGCCTTATCCGCGCATTGCAGCAGGACGCGGCAAAGGCAAGCATCAGGTCGGTAAGTTTTTTGGACCTTATCCAAGTGTCTATAATGCCCGGGATACTTTGGTGGTGCTGCAAAAACTGTTTAATGTGCGCCAGTGTGAAAACAGCTATTTTGCCCAGCGTAAACGTCCGTGTTTGCAATATCAGATCAAGCGCTGTACCGCCCCTTGTGTTGGTCTCATTTCGCCTGAAGATTATCAGGAAGATGTTAAAAATTCGATTCGCTTTTTACAGGGCGATACCAAAGAGCTGAATCAGGAACTGATTGCCAAAATGGAAGCGGCGGCAGAAGCTTTGGAATTTGAAAAAGCGGTATTTTACCGTGACCGTATGGCGCTGTTGCGTGACGTGCAATCACAGCAGGCGATTTATAAACTCAAAGGTGAAGCCGATATTCTGGCGATTGCCTATCATGCCGGGGTGACCTGTGTGCAGATTATGCATGTACGCAATGGCAAGATGCTTGGTGGGAAAAGCTATTTCCCGGATATGCTGGGCGATGATCTGGGGCAAATGCTGTCGGACTTCATGGCGAACTTTTATTTTCAGGTCGCAGATGAAGTACCTGTCGAGCTGATTATAAATACCGAATTACCCGATCGCAAAGAACTGGAACAGGCGCTGCAACAGGAATTTAGCAAGAAAGTTCAGATTAAGTCCAATGTTCGGGAAACTCGTGCCGAGTGGTTAGAGCTGGCCAATATGAATGTGCAACATGCCATTAAAGGGCAGTTGGCCAATCATTTTGAACTGAATGAACGTTTCCATCAGCTGGAACAAGTGGTCGGTCGTCCGATTGACCGGATTGAATGTTTTGATATCTCGCATACCATGGGTGAAGCCACGATTGCTTCCTGTGTGGTGTTTGATTCGGGCGGTGCACGCAAACGTGATTATCGCCAGTTTGCCATTGATGATATTACCGGTGGGGATGACTATGCGGCCATGCGCCAAGCGTTGACGCGGCGTTATAAAAAAGCCATGTTGCCGGATTTATTGCTGATTGATGGTGGTAAAGGCCAATTACATATGGCGATGCAAGTGATGCAAGATCTGGGACTGGAAGCCTTTATGGTCGGAGTATCCAAAGGCGAGGGGCGTAAACCCGGTCTGGAAACCTTACATTTTACTGATGGTACTAAAATTCAGTTGCCTGAAGACCATAAAGCGCTGCATTTGATTCAGCAGGTACGAGATGAAGCACATCGTTTTGCTATTACCAAGCACCGTGCTAAACGTGATAAACGTCGTGGTGGTTCGGTACTGGAAGTGATTCCGGGTCTTGGTCCGAAACGCCGCCGTGATTTGCTGACCCATTTTGGTGGCATTCAGGGTGTACTCAAAGCCTCGGAAAATGACTTGAAGCTGGTTCCGGGTTTGGGTGATGTCATGGCTCGAACAATTTATAAGGTACTGCATGAATAAATATAGACCGATTGGCCGAAGTGCTCACTGACGCTGCAGTCATTGATCATTCACAACACTTCAAAATAAGTAAAAGATAGAGCAAATCAACAACTTCAAAGGACAAAGGATGTCACTGCATCAATTATTTACCGACATTGAACAAAATGAATGGGTTGATATGCCACAGGGATGGTTACAAGGCCGCACCATTTATGGGGGCTTGGTTGCAGGGATGATGATGCAAAAAGCAGTGGTGGCAATTGCTGATCCCTTAAAACGTTTATTAAGCACCAGTGTGACTTTTGTTGGTCCCGTACAGCAGGCACCCGTTCAATTAAGTGCTGAAATCTTGCGTCAAGGCAAGTCTGTGACAACGGTTGAAGTACGGCTCTGGCAGGATGAGGCGGTGCAAAGTATTTTGATTGCCAGTTTTGGTACCCAGCGTGAGTCGGCAATTTCGGTACAACAGGAACGCGTTGCACCAGTATTTCCAGCACCTGAGCAATTAAACGTTGCACAGCATCATCCTCTAGCACCTGAATGTTTTGGACAGATGGACTTGGTCTGGGTGGATGGGCAGTATCCATGTAGCGGCAGTATGAAACCTGATTTTAGTGGCTGGATGCGTTTTAATCCGGATCTACATGAGAACCGGGAAATGACAGTGGCTGATTTGATGGTGGCATTTGATATGTGGCCTCCCGGTGTTTTGCCCATGTTTAACAGCATGGCACCCGCCAGTTCACTGACCTGGCATGTGACTTATGTTCACCTTTTGAATAATTATCTGCAGGATTGGTTTAAATATAAAGTATTTACCGATTATGCGGCAGAAGGGTATTCCACTGAATATGCCCATCTTTGGGATGCCGAGAATCGACTGATTGCGATTTCCAGACAGACAGTTACCGTGTTTGCCTAGTGACACTTTATAGCAATTCGTATAAAGTGAGTCTGAATTAACGATGAATCCATCCCAAAATATGTGTGGTTTTTCATTGTACATACAGGGGAAAAATTGGCGGTGTCTATGACTACAGGTCGCATCCTGAATATTCCAAATATCTTGACTTTGGCGCGTATAGCTTTAATACCTGTTTTTTTGTTGGTGGCTTATTGGCCGCCTGCAGTTGGTGTTGCAGAACACGACACTAACATGACTCGTCACATTATTTTAACGGCGATTTTTGTGGTTGCTGCAGTAACTGACTGGTTCGATGGTTATTTGGCACGTTCACTGAACCAAACTTCAGCTTTCGGTCGTTTTCTTGACCCTGTAGCCGATAAGCTGATGGTTGCAGCTGCACTGATTGTTTTGGTGCAATGGCAACCGAGTATTTCCATGGCATTTGCAGCGATTGTGATTATTTCGCGTGAAATTACCGTATCTGCTTTACGTGAGTGGATGGCGGAATTGGGGGCACGTACCAATGTGGCAGTATCTACCGTCGGTAAATATAAGACGGCGTTTCAAATGATTGCAATTTCCGTGTTTTTACTGAACTGGCAACCACTGGATACCTTGGCTTATCTTTTACTTTATACCGCAGTGATTCTAACGTTGTGGTCCATGTTCATTTATTTGAAAGCCGCATGGCCGTATTTAAAACAGCCTTAAATTTAATGAATAACCAAAACACCCGTTTCAGGGTGTTTTTTTGATTTTGATTTTTTTGTTGAAAAATTTACGCACAAAAAAAATCCTAGATTTTGGGGGAAACCTAGGATTGAAATCGGGTATCGTTATATCTTTTATAAGATGTTTAACCATCTTCTTGAAACTAATTATAGGAGAATCAATTTTATGAGTCATGTAGGTTATTGTATTGTAATGTAGGTTTTTATTGAGAAATGTAGTTTTGGTTTACAGTTATTTCGAGATGTAAAAAAACGCATTTCAAAAGTTCCCAATAAAAGGGGTTTCTTTCGGATTAAAGCCTACACACCTTCACTGTTTGTCTTGATTAAAAAGAAAGCAGTGCCCTAGTTTTCGCTCGAAGCATAACTTCTCGTCTTCTTGCAGAATATATTCCTCAGGGTCGAGCAGTGCTCTATTAAAAGTAAAAAAAAGCCTTTAAAAGACTCCTTGATGACATTTGAAACTATACGCTTCGCTTGTCTTTACGTAAAATTTAAAGCAGTTTAAAAAACAAATCCCCAATAATGAAGATTTCTTTTTCAGATGAGAACTTGCGCGAGCAAAACTCTTATCTTGCGTAATTTTCAAAGCCACGCTTTAATTTTACCAGTTGAAGCCCAGCTTCTCGTTTTGCAGCCTGGCGAAACAGTGCTTCCAGAAATAAAAAAGGAGCCTTTTAAAAGACTCCTTTATGCCACTTGAAACTATGCGCTTCACTTGTCTTGCATATAAAATAAGGCAGCGCCTTATTTTTCTTCAGGCTTTAGGCCTTCAGCTTTTTCGAGTGACTCATCGTTACTAAAGAATTTTTCACGTTGCTCTTCCAGAAATTTTTTCGCATCCGGTTCAAACACGTTTAAACGCTTTTCATTGATCAAGGTTGTTTGGTGTTTAAGCCATTCTTGCCATGCCTGTTTAGACACGCTGTCAAACAATTCTTGACCTTTTACACCTGGGAAGGGTGCAAAATCTAAACCTTCCATGTCAGCCTGATACTTACGGCAAAATACTTGTCGAGACATATCATTATTCCTTAAGCGTAAAGTTTTTCTAAACGTGTATAGGCACGTGCAATTGCAGCTTCAACTTGAGCTGGTGCAGTACCGCCAATATGGTTACGTGCATTCACCGATGCTTCAAGTGTTAATGCTTTTTCAAATACGTCAGCCTGAATCAAATCAGAGAACTGTTGTAGCTGTTCAAGCGTCAATTCAGACAAATCTTTCGATTCTTGAACACCGAGCGCAACGGCTTTACCTACAATTTCATGTGCATCACGGAACGCAACGCCGTTTTTTACCAAATAATCGGCAAGATCGGTTGCGGTTGAGAAACCGCGTAGTGCAGCTTCACGCATAATTTCGATGTTTGGAACCAATGCAGGAATCATGTCGGCAAATGCCATTAATGAGCCACGAACGGTATCAATCGCATCAAATAATGGTTCTTTGTCTTCTTGGTTGTCTTTGTTGTACGCTAAAGGTTGACCTTTCATGAGGGTTAAAAGACTCATTAAGTCCCCATAAACACGTCCGGTTTTACCACGAATCAATTCAGGAACATCCGGGTTCTTCTTCTGCGGCATAATTGAAGAGCCGGTGCAGAAACGGTCTGGAATGTTCACAAATTTGAACTGAGCAGAAGTCCAAAGAATCATTTCTTCAGACATACGTGATAAATGCATCATGATTAAAGATGCAGCAGCATTGAATTCAATACCAAAGTCACGGTCAGACACGGCATCTAATGAGTTTTCACACACTGCTTCAAAACCTAAAAGCTGTGCTGTGTATTCACGCTCGATTGGATAGGTTGTGCCCGCTAGAGCAGCAGAGCCAAGTGGTAAACGATTCACACGTTTACGACAGTCAATCAGACGTTCAGAGTCACGCACCAGCATTTCAAACCAGGCCATTAAGTGGTGACCGAAAGTCACGGGCTGGGCAGTTTGTAAGTGAGTGAACCCAGGCATAATGGTTTGGGTGTTTTTAGCGGCTAAGCCCAAAATACCTTTTTGTAATTTTTCCAGTAATTTTAAAATCGCATCAATTTCGTCACGTACATATAAGCGAATATCAGTTGCGACCTGGTCGTTACGGCTACGACCGGTATGTAGTTTTTTACCTGTAATACCAATACGCTGAGTCAGGCGAGACTCAATGTTCATGTGGACATCTTCCAGATCAACGCGCCATTCAAAGTTACCCGATTCAATATCAGCTTGAATAGCAGTTAAGCCGGTGATGATATCGTCACGTTCTTGCTCGCTAAGTACGCCAACTTTTGCAAGCATGGTTGCATGGGCGATAGAACCTGCAATATCTTGTTTATAAAAGCGTTGGTCAAATTGTACAGATGCTGTAAATTCAGCAACAAAAGCGTCCGTCGCTTCAGAGAAACGACCGCCCCACATACCCGAAGTTTGGGTTTGTGACGGATTTGAGGAATTAGAAGATGTGGTCATGTCGGCTCAATAGGATAAAAAGCATTAGAACTAAAAAGAGTATAACAAATTCAGGTTCACTTGCCGAAGGACAAGACGATCAATCTTTTGCTCATACGCAGGGAAATAAAACATATGCTTATTTTTTTACGAAAATAGGGCGTTGGCAACATTTAATCGAATTATTTATTGCCAGCAATATTTTGGCGATGATTTTAGCTTTAGCCGAAGCACAATCCTGGACGGCCTTAAGTGTAGGGCGTTTATTGCAGTATATGTTGTTCATTAACTGGGTGTTGCTGGCTTTTGCAGCATTGCTGGAACTGTTTCAGAAAAAAATTCAGCATTTAAGTTTTGGCCAAGTCTTATGTGTCAGCTTCATTCTATTGCAAATGATTGTTTTATTGACCACCGTGGTACTAAATGGGGTGATTTATTTTGGACAAAATTTTCAAATTCATCATTTAAATCTTGCTGTTTTATTCGATGGTGTGGTGTTACATCTGAGCTATGGCGTGCTGATCGGGACATTTTGTTTCCGTTATCTGTATTTTCGAGAGCAATGGGCACGTCAGCAAAATAGCGAACTGAATGCACGAATTCAGGCGATGCAGGCACGAATTCATCCACATTTTCTGTTTAACAGTTTAAATACGGTAATCAGTTTAATTACCATTGATCCGGATAAAGCAGAGCAAATGTTACTGAATTTATCACGGCTATTTCGTGCGAGTTTTAAAGAACTTAAACTGGTTCGCCTAAAAGATGAAATTGAATTATGTCAGCATTATTTAGCGATTGAGCAGATCCGTTTGGGTGATCGTTTACGCGTAGAGTGGAAATATGACGATGAAGTTCTGTTTTCTCAGATACAAATTCCGTTATTAACTTTACAACCTTTAGTGGAAAATAGTATTTTTCATGGAGTTGAAAAATTTTTAACAAAGAGTACGATAAGCATATTGGTTGAAATATTGCAAAATCAAGTCAATATAGTCATTACTAACCCTTATACACAGGATAAAATAAATATACGACCAGGAAATGGTATTGCAGTCGAAAATGTGAAACAGCGTCTAGAGGCTTATTATGGACGGACTGTGAGCTTTCAGACATATGCGGGAAAGGGAATATTTACCACAGTTGTGCAATATCGATATAAATAAAAAATCAGAGTTAACCTATAAAAAAAATCATGGTAACTGTGAAAGGAGGAAAAATGGACATCCTGATTTGTGATGATGAGCCTCTTGCTGTAGAGCGCTTATCACGTTTAGTCACACAACTGGGACATCAAGTGGTTGCAACCGCAACCCATGGTCAGCAGGCGATTGAGATGGTTCAGTTTTATGAGCCAGATGTCGTGCTTTTAGATATTCAAATGCCGGAAATGGATGGTTTAAGCTGTGCGCAGTATTTGCGTCAGCTAGAGCCTATGCCCGCTATTATTTTTTGTACAGCCTATGATGAACATGCTTTAGAGGCATTTAAGTCGCATGCAGAAGGCTATCTATTGAAACCGGTGATGCAGCAGGAATTGCAACAGGTTTTAGATCACTTAACAAAACTGACTCAAGCACAAATGAGCACTTTAAAACAAAAAGAAGATATGAACGAAATCAATATAAAACGCCATCAAATTGTGGCAAAAACCTACCGCGGGGTAGAGCTGGTGCCTGTGGAAAATATTTATTATTTTTTAGCAGATCAAAAATATGTCACGGTACGCCATAAAAATGGCAGTGTACTGATTGATGAAACCTTGAAAGACCTGGAAAATGAATTTGGCGATCAATTTGTCCGAATTCATCGTAATGCTCTGGTTTCTGTACATTTTCTGGATGGACTCGAAGTTATTAGTTCCGGGCAATATCAGGTGCGTTGTCGTGAATTGGAGGAACGCTTGGCAGTCAGCCGGCGCCATTTACCCAATTTAAGAGAACGAATACAAAAAATTTAAATCTGCCTTCATGGTTTTAGTGACAACAACTGTGCGAATGTACTTGCATTTTAAAGTCAGCACGTTAAGTTTAGAATAACGCCCTTAATTGACTGTTTCTAAACTTTATGAAGATTTTGAAGATTGCAACTCGACAAAGCCCGCTTGCATTATGGCAGGCTGAACATATTCGTGCCCGTTTAGAGGCATTGCATACTGATCTTAAAGTTGAGTTGGTGACCTTCGTCACTCAGGGTGACAAAATCCTGGATACGCCTTTGGCAAAAATTGGTGGTAAAGGTTTATTTGTTAAAGAGTTAGAAGCGGCGTTGCTCGATGGCCGTGCAGACTTGGCGGTTCATTCGATGAAAGATGTTCCTATGGCGCTGCCTGAAGGTTTGAGCTTGCCGGTGATTTGTGAACGTGAAGATCCACTGGATGCTTTTGTATCGAATACTTATCACTGTTTTGATGAATTACCGCAAGGTGCAAAAGTGGGGACATCCAGCCTGCGCCGTAAAACCCAGATTTTAAAACAGCGTCCGGATTTGAATATTATTGATTTGCGCGGAAACGTCGGTACGCGTTTATCCAAACTGGATTCAGGCTTATACGATGCGATTATTTTGGCAAGTGCGGGTTTAAAACGCTTGGGTTTGGCGGAGCGTATTCGTCATAACCTGTCCCCTGAAATCAGTTTGCCTGCAGTTGGACAGGGGGCACTCGGCTTGGAATGCCGTACCACAGATCAGGTTGTACTGGATCTTATTTTACCGCTTTTACATGTTGAAACTGATGTGTGCGTTCGCGCAGAACGTGCTTTCAATGCGTATTTGGAGGGCGGTTGCCAAGTGCCGATTGCAGGATATGCCACTTTAAATCAAGGGCAACTCCATATGGAGGGACGTGTGGGGAGTGTGGATGGTGTGACACTATTAAAAGTTAAACTTAGTGGGGCGCCAGAACAGGCTGAACAGTTAGGGGTGAGTCTCGCACAGAAGTTGCTGGAACAAGGTGCAGGCGATTTGCTTAAAGCGCTTTATTGACATGTTGTTTATTAATACCCGTCCTCAAGATCGTGCAGCAGAATTGAGTCATACCTTGCGTATGGCTCATATAACTGTTTTGGATTTGCCCTTACTGGAATTGCTGGCTCGACCTTGGTCAGAGCCATTGTCTAAGTTGTATCCGCAATTGCTTTCTGCGCAGGTGATTGTAGTGGTGAGTCCAACTGCGGTTCAAGTGGGGATGGATTACTTAAAACAGGCAGGGATTAGTCTTGATAAACTTCAGCATATCCAGTGGATTGCAGTAGGTGAAACAACGGCGCAAGCTTTATCGAACTATGGTATTGCTGCTGAAATTCCTTTGGTTGAAACATCGGAAGGGATGTTACAACTTCCAATACTTAAAAGTATGAATGCTGGAACGGGTATTGCTTTTTGGCGAGGGGAAGGTGGCCGTCCATTTATGATGGAACAGTTAAAACAGCAAGGCATGCATATTCTAAATTTTATTTTATATGAGCGTCGCTGTCCGTTACTTACTTTACAGAACCTTCCAGATATATTGCCATTATTAGAACGAGAACAACAATATGCTATGGTGGTGAGCAGTGAAGCGGGCTGGCTAAACTGGATTAAGTTAATGCAGGGTCAAGATGCGATTATTGCAAAAGGCTATTATTTTGTTTTGGGCGAACGCTTGTATCAAGTTGTTTCAGATTATAAAAAAAATCAACAGACATGTTTTAATATCGCCCGATTACCTGATTTAAAAACAGATTCAATTTTGCAGCAGCTTGTTGTTGTGCAAGGGAACACATGAAGAAAATTCTCATTTTATTACTTATTTTAAGTTTACTCTGGATTATAAAATTAAGTTATGACGTATTTAATGTCTCTGCACAACAAACAGAATTAATCAGCAGTTTGCATCGTATTGAACAAAACAATGCAAATTTAAATGATCAACTGGTGGCTTTACAGCGTCAGGTAAAATTTGAAGCTGGGACAGTAGCGCAAGGTGTTCAAGCAGAGCATGATTTAAAAGCCATTGAAGCATCAAATATTGATCCAGTTGTGGTGATTAAACAGCAGTTAGATTTGATTGAATTTATGCTGAAACAGCAAAAACTGAATGAAGCCCTAGATAAATTAATGAATTTGGACCGCAATTTAGAGCAATATGCTTTAGCACCTTCCTTGAAACAGAGTTTACATCAAGTGATTGCGAAAGATCAGCAGGTGATTCAGCAGTTTGCAAGTGACCGCGTGGCACAGCAAACAAAAGTAGATGGATTAATACACCAGCTAGATCAAGCTTTAACTCAAGAAATAAATATGCCTAAATTAAGTTCAGGCCAACCACAAACTAAACATTTTTGGCAGCGCTGGCTAGTTATTGAACCAGCGAAACAACCTGCTGTGGCTTTAATGCAACGTCCGCTAATCTTGAAGGAAGCGCAACTGAGATTATTACTGGCACATCAGGCATTACAGCAAGGTCAATATTTAGAATACCAAGAATCGCTAACTGAAATTATCCAATTGTTAAATCAAATACCGGATGAGAAATCACGCCAACTGATTCAGAATATCCAAAAAATAAAAGGATTTACTATTATTCCGACGCCAATTTTAAATACGCGTGCATTATTGGGGTGATGGATTAATGAAACAGATTTTACTTGCCTATGCTTTTATCAGCCTGATTATAATCGCCAGTCTAAGTGTTTTAAGTTATGGTTATGGCGCAGGTTATGTTTATTTATACTGGCGTGAATGGCAAATTCAAACCAATATCTGGGTCATTTTTATTTTCCTCGCCAGTCTGAGTTTAATCATTCAATTGTTGTGGTTGCTAATCAAGCGCTATTTAAAAAGACAACAAAGAAAGCTGGAAACTGTTTTTAATTTTAAAAATTTGCATCCTTATGAACAGTTGGCTGTAGTGTGGTTATTAGAAGCAGCGCAAGACCAGCATGAATTTATTCAAGGGGTATTTTCGCAATCGGGTTTGTTAAAAGGCATTATTGGTTCGAGATTGTATTTGATGCAGCAGCAATACCCACAAGCGCTCGCAATATTAAATCAAAGCAATGCCATGGCATTTGAGTTGGCTGAAATACAACGAATTGAAATTTATCTGGCTCAAAATGAGGGAGAGCAAGCCTTAACCCATCTTGAGTTCTTAAATCAGCATGAACTTTCGCCGTGGTTAAATGATGTAAAAGGTGCCTATAATTTACGCTTGACTGCCCTATGGGGAGAGTTTGCCATTCAATTTCCATGGATGTATTTACGTTCGACTAAATATGGTCATTTAGGAACCGAAAACAAACAGGAGTGGTTGCAACAGTTATTGCTCGGCTTTGATCAAGCGCACGTTGAGGATTTACAAAATTTACAACAACGTTATTTAGACTTGCAAGATCAAATTTATAGTCGCAATTATGAGATAAAAACTTTATGGTTAAAGTTGTTGTCTCGTATGCCAGAAATGAGTCAGCAACATGAAGACTTGGCATTGCATTTATTAGATGAACAATTTAATAAAGATGTTTTTTATTTATGGTTCCAGCAGCAGTTATTGAAACAAAACCCTGATTATTTAAAGGTTGAGCAAAGAATTGACTATTGGGAAAATAAATATCTTTCTTTGCCGGTGTTTAGCTTTGCAAAATGGTATATATATGAGGCAACAGCCCGTAATGCTGAAGCCGAAAAATTATTGGAATTACATCCAGATAATGTGATGATGAATTATTTAAGAATTAAATCTACTTTAAAAGGTCAGGACAATTTAATTAAACAGTTAAATTTAATATTTGAAAATAATGCAAATTTTGTTGAAATAAAAATATGAGGTCAATTCAATGTTAACCCTATCAGATTATCCTGTTATTTATGAACAGTCAGTTGCTTGGGGAGACATGGATGCTTTCGGGCACGTAAATAACGTCATGTATTATCGTTATATCGAAAGTGCACGTATTCGTTATATGGATGAATTAAGTATTTTTCAACAGGATATTTATACGGTGGTTGCATCAAATCAGTGTAAATATATTCGTCCGGTATTTTATCCAGACCAGCTTAAAATAGGGGTGCGTGTTGAGGAAGTTCGCAATAGTGCATTTCGTATGAGTTATTTGTTATGGAGTGAGACACAGCAAACTGTAGTTGCATTGGCTGAAGCGGTCATCGTTTGTGTAAATAAAGACTCAATGCTTAAAACAGAAATTCCTGAAATTATTCGTCATAAAATTACTGAAATTGAATTAAGCGTGAATCATTTAATTTAAAAATTATTTAAAGCAAATATTCTATGAAACTCTAGAAATGTACAATCTATTTTAAAGATCGTTGTTATCTAAAAATTTATATTGAATGTTTTAGATAATAAAAATATTATGATCGAGTTTTAAATAAATAAAATATAAAATCTATTTAGGAGTTATTATGATGCCAGATATTAGTAATTTATCTGTTGAACAGTTAAAACGTTTACAAGTTGAAGCGGAAGCATTAATTGCTTCTAAAAAAGATCAAGCGGTTGAAGATGCTTATCAGCAAATTTTAGATATTGCAGAGAATGTAGGTTTATCAATTGAACAAATTTTAGAATTCGGTGCAACGAAACGTAAAAAAAGCACTCGTAAATCTGTTGAGCCTCGTTACCGTAGTAAACAGAACCCCTCTGATACCTGGACGGGTCGCGGTAAACAACCACGCTGGTTAGTTGCTGAACTGGAAAGTGGTGCGAAACTGGAAGACTTCCTCATCTAATTTTAAAATTCATGAGATTGTCATCCAATTGGATTAGGCTAAAAAAACCAAGCATATATGCTTGGTTTTTTTATATCTTTGAATTGGCGTTGTGGGAAAAGTGTGCATAATGTGTATAGAAAGATAATATCGTGGCTCAGGGAAGAAGAATAGATATGTTGGTCGTGGTGGGATGATAAAAAAACCTAAATACATCACGTGGTGGATCTTTGCCATCAGCGTTTTTTTTATTTTCGTCTTACTCCAAATTCCAGCGGCTTGGCTCATTTCAAAATTTTATAAGAATAACCAGGTCTTGCAAAACGTAAGCGGCAATATTTGGCAAGGGCAAGCAGATTGGCATAGAGGAAACCTCAGAGGCTCGTTAAGTTGGAAAACACGGCCTTTGGATCTGTTTTTGCTGCGTTTAGGGGCGCATATTGAACTTCATAGTGGCAATACCCAGCTTGATGGGGTGATGGGGTATGGTTTTGGCAAAAAATTCACGATTCATAATTTGAATGGACAAATTGCACCTGAGACCCTAAAAAATCTGGTGGACTGGCAATGGCCTGCAAATGCCATTCAGCTCCAGGATATCGATTTTAACTATAAAAAAGAGCAGGGCTTTTCACAGGCAGACGGTCAATTACAGTGGGCAGGTGGTGAGCTGATTTACACCTATGCTCAGCGACAGGATCGAATGAATATGCCGTCCTTAAAAGGAAAACTGTCAGATGAAAATAACAAGCTACTGTTTGATATTCGTGACCAGCGTGATCAAAAACTGATTACCTTGGATCTGGATCAAAACCTGATGCTTGATGTGCAGCTCACCCAGCGTTTATTGATGAATATTCCTTCCTACGATGGCAAAGCGGGTCTGGACACCTATGTCATTAGTTCACGACAACCTTTATTTAAAGGTGGTTTCTAATGAATGAATGGATTGAAAAAATTCAACAGTTAAATTGGAAACAAGCGGATCGGATTGCACCCATCCTGTTGGCACTGCTGATTTTATATCTATGCTGGAAGTTGGTGAGTATTTTCTGGTTATTGCTCGCATCACCTCAAGTCATGCAAGTTGAGCGTGTGGAATTGGGCTCACAACAGCCGCAGGTTCCAAACATTTCTTCGTTTGCATTGTTTCAAGAGGCCGGAAAGACCGCTGCTGCAGACGAGAACATCAATTTAATATTACAAGGTGTCGTGGTCGGCTACCCAAGTCAATTTTCTTCTGCCGTGATTAAAGTCAATGACGTGGCAGATCGCTATCGGGTGGGAGAAAGTATTGATGCCACGTCTTACCAGTTGGCTGAAGTGTACTGGGATCGCGTGGTATTGCGTCAAAATAATGGCACCACCCGAGAGGTACAATTTAAGGGAATTGAAAATGGGTTGGATCAATCTATTATTCCACCTGAAGTCAACGCGGCAAACTCAAACAATCAAGCGAGTCAAACGACTCAAGCTGCACCGAGTCAGGAAAATAATGCTTTGGGACAAGCCGTACAAAAAATACAGCAAGACCGGGAACAATATTTAAAAGATATGGGGGTGAATGCGGCTGGTGGAGGGTATGAAGTGACCTCAAGAACTCCGGCAGCATTACGCAGCAAGCTGGGTTTGCAACCGGGTGACCGAATTATGTCTTTGAATGGACAGGCGGTAGGTCAGGGGCAAAGTGATGCTCAGTTGCTGGAACAGGCGAGACGCGAAGGTCAGGTTAAGCTGGAAATAAAGCGTGGTGATCAAGTGATGACCATACAACAGAATTTTTAAGTGATGTATCGTCACATTATAGGGTTAGGAAGCACGGAATTTTATGGCTTTATTTAATCATCATCGTTCAGTCTGGACCTTATTTGCAGCTGCCCCACTTATTGCTATGGTGAGTACTGCAAGTCACGCACAGACATGGAAAATCAACTTACGTGACGCTGATTTAACAGCGTTCATTAATGAAGTTGCAGACATTACGGGGAAAAATTTTGCTGTCGATCCGCGTGTGCGTGGCAATGTGACGGTAATTTCAAATAAACCTTTAAATAAAGCTGAAGTTTACGAGTTATTTCTGGGTGTGTTGAATGTGAATGGCGTGGTGGCTATTCCTTCAGGCAATACCATCAAATTGGTGCCGGATAGCAATGTTAAAAGTTCCGGTATTCCTTATGACGGCAAACAGCGTGCCACGGGTGACCAAATTGTGACTCGGGTGATTTGGCTGGAAAATACCAATCCAAATGACTTGATTCCTGCAATTCGTCCTTTAATGCCGCAGTTCGCACATTTATCCGCGGTCGCAGGGACCAATGCGCTGATAGTTTCAGACCGTGCCAGTAATATTTATCAGCTTGAAACCATTATTCGTAACCTGGATGGTACCGGACAAAACGATATTGAAGCGGTAACGCTGCAATCCAGTCAAGCGGAAGAAATGATTGGTTTACTGGAATCAATGAGTTCGACTGGCGCAGCCAAAGATTTAAAAGGCTCGCGTATTCGCATCATTGCCGATACGCGTACCAACCGGATTGTGCTGAAAGGCGATACTGCAACCCGTAAACGTATCCGCCAAATGATTGAAATGCTGGATGTGCCTGCGGCAGATCGTTTAGGTGGACTCAAAGTCTTTCGTTTAAAATATGCCAGTGCCAAGAATCTGGCGGAAATTTTACAAGGCTTGGTTACCGGTCAGGCAGTTTCTGGTTCATCAAATTCGAACAGTTCATCGTCGAACACCAGTAATACGATGAATAATCTGGGTAATAACAATTCGAATAATTCAAGCAGTGGCTCATCTAGCATTTCAACCCCCAGTATTAATTTGGGTAGTGGATCGAACAGTAATACTCAAAATAGCATCACCAGTTTTAATGGTAATGGGATCAGTATTATTGCCGATGACAGCCAAAATGCGCTGGTGGTGAAAGCTGATCCACAATTGATGCGCGAAATTGAATCGGCCATTCAGCAACTGGACATCCGTCGTCAACAGGTACTCATCGAGGCTGCCATCATTGAAGTGGAAGGAAGTGATGCCGATCAACTCGGTGTGCAATGGGCCTTGGGTGACTTAAGCAGTGGCATCGGATTGATTAGCTTTGATAATGCAGGGGCAAGTCTGGCGAGTTTAGCCGGTGGTTATTTAACGGGTGGTGCTGCCGGTTTAGGTGCCGCAGCAGCTGGGTTAAAAGGCACCTCACTGATTCTTGGAGATTACAAGGAAGGCAGTGATGGATCTCGTCGACTTTATGGTGCACTGATTCAGGCACTCAAAAGTAATACAAAATCCAATTTACTTTCCACCCCATCCATTGTGACCATGGACAATGAAGAAGCCTATATTGTGGTAGGACAGAACGTACCCTTTGTTACAGGTTCTGTCGCCACGACCACAGCCGGAATTAATCCCTATACCACGGTTGAACGTAAAGATGTCGGTGTAACTCTAAAAGTAGTGCCGCATATTGGTGAAGGTGGCTCGGTTCGGTTAGAGGTCGAGCAGGAAGTTTCCGCAGTACAGGCAAAAGGTGAAGCACAGGATTTAGTCACCAGTAAACGTGCCATCAAGACCTCAATTTTAGCTGAGCATGGTCAGACCATCGTGTTGGGCGGTTTAATTTCGGATAACTCGATTCATGGTCGTCAGTCTGTACCGGGGTTGGGGGCTATTCCGGGCATTGGGCGTTTGTTTAGATCTGATGTTAAATCTAATGAAAAACGCAATCTATTGGTCTTTATTCATCCCACTATTGTTGGTGATGCTAAAGATGTGAAGCGTTTATCGCAGCAACGTTACAGTCAGTTATATAGCTTGCAGTTGGCCATGGATCAGGATGGTACTTTCTCTAAGTTACCGGAAAATGTGGATGATATTTATCAGCAACGTATTCCAGTCACGCCTTCAGCACCAAAAGCACCGGGCTATCAAGCAGTACCCTCAGGTGGGCAGCAGAATCAGTCCGGTGCTGCTATGGTCACTACCCCTGTAGCGATTGAGCCAGTAGTACAGAGACAGGTCATCCCTGCCCCTAAATCTGAGATTAAAAAAACTAAAAACACTGTAACCACGACCACGATTCGATCAGGTTCTTAACAGAGTAGGTAAAAAATTGAAGATTTGCCGTGATATGATGAGAAAAAATCGCAAAGAGAAGTGCATTTCATGACTTGGAAAATACAAGCAATTACCGGTGAATTGACGGGACAAGAAATTAGCATCGACCGTGATATGGTGGTCGGTCGTCATCAGAGCGCAGATATTGTATTGCAAGCCGGGGAAATCTCACGCAAGCATGCGGCTTTCTTGCTGAAAGAGCAGGCCCTGTGGGTACAAGATTTGAATTCATCTAACGGCACATTTGTAAATGATTTACGGATTGAACATGAAACCTTGTTGAAACAAGGCGATATTCTCCAGTTTGCCAGTCTGAAGTTTTCCGTACTGGAACCTGCAAAAGACATTGCACGTGTCGTAATTGAATCAGCTGCAGTTGCGCTTGAGCCTGTAGTCACTGAAACAGAAGTGGTTCCTGCCACTGAGCAAGCTTCGGAAGCCGTTGCTGTTTCTGAAACTGCAGCCGCAGAAGCTGAAGAAGGATCTAAAACAGCCGCTCAGCAAATGAATGATCAAGGCATGCCTGAGCTGAAAGAACGTGATAGTAATGTTCAGGTCAGTCGTGATGGTATGCCGCAAGGTGTTGCAATACCGAAACCTGCGCCTATTCCGGAAGGCATTGATATTAAAGCACAGCCTGAACCGCAGCCTGTTGCAATTGAAGAGCCGGTATCTCGTGTTGAGCTAGAAAAAACCGAGCAAAAAAATGCATCGGTTGGCTTAATGACCATTATTGCATTGATTATCCTTGCAATCATTGCATGGTTATTATTTAAATAAGTGTGTGCTCGACCTACAATTAAGGCATGCAATCGCATGCCTTAATTATTTGACTGGATGTGGTTGTGTGAGATGAATCAAGAGAGGAACAAGATGTCTGTAGCAAACTTGGCAAGTCGCGAACTTATTTTATTTGACTTGGATGGCACATTGGTGGATTCCGCATCTGATTTATATCGCGCCATGAATATGAGCCTGAATGTTTTGCAATTACCAGAAGTAACTGAAGAACAGGTCCGGACGTGGGTGGGTAAGGGTACATCGCTTTTTTGTTATAGCACTTTGCAGTATTTAACCGGACAGGTCGATCCTGCTCAACATCAACAATTATTAGACACATTTTTAGAAATTTATAATGCCGAGCCATGTGTAGACACTCAGCCTTTTAATGGGGTGGTAGATTTTCTCGACTGGGGTTTAAGTAATAACAAACAAATGATCTGCGTGACCAACAAGCCGGAACAACCGGCGCGCATGATTGTGGAATCCTTGGGCCTAAGCAAATATTTTGTCGATGTAATTGGGGGCGATCGCTTTGAAGAGCGCAAGCCGCATCCGCGCCAACTACTATTTTGTGTTGATGAATATCAGCTGGCAAAAGACCAGGTATTAATGCTGGGCGATTCCAGTAATGATGTAGAAGCAGCACGACGTGCAGGAGTGGATTGTATTGTGGTTAGCTATGGCTATAATCATGGTGAAAATATTCAGGACTGCCAGCCGCAACAAGTGGTCGATGATTTAACAGAATTACTCGTGAAATAATTTAAAAGTAAGGATATTGGAATGAGAAATTGTATGGTTTTTCGATGGCGACACTAAGCAGATAATACCAAAACCAATTTAAATAAGCCCATATCGAAAAATAGAGAATACTCATGACCACTCAAACTCAGTTCGACAGCTTGAAATCTGACGGTTACAACCTTATTCCTGTTTACCGTCAGCGTTTGGCTGATACTGAAACGCCACTTTCCGTGTTTGCGCGCCTTAAAGACCATCAACAAGCCTATTTATTTGAATCGGTTGAAGGTGGTGAAAACTGGGCGCGTTACTCCATTATTGGTTTGGGTGAATCGACTGTTTTTTCATGCAATGAAAGTATTTTAACCATCCAGCAAGGCGATGGTTCAATTGAAACCCAAGTTTGTAGCGATCCATTTCAATATATTCGTGATTTTCAATCTCAATTTCATGTGCCAACGCAAAAGGACCTGCCAGCCTTGCCGAGCTTTACCGGGGGGTTAGTGGGTTACTTTGGCTATGATGCGGTGCGTTATATTGAGCCGCGTTTGACCAATGTGCCGGCAGCCGATCCGGTCGGTTTGCCCGATATCTGGATGATGCTGTCTAAAACAGTAATCGTGTTTGATAACTTGAAAGATACTTTGTTCTTGATCGTCCATGCAGATGTCCATGATCCTGATGCTTACGCTCGGGCCCAACAACAATTAGATGATTTGGAAGCAGTACTGGCTCAACCGATCAGCCTGCAAGCGAAAAAACATACCGCACCGCATTTTGAATCGCTCACAGGCAAAGAAAAGTATCTTGAGTCGATTGAAACCGTCAAAGAGTACATCCGTGCAGGTGATGTGATGCAAGTGGTGCCGGGTCATCGTATGGTGTCAGATTTTGATGGTGAGCCATTACAGGTATACCGTGCGCTACGTCATCTTAATCCATCACCGTATTTGTTTCTGGTGCAAGGTCAAACCTTAGACAATAAAAAACCATTCCACATTGTGGGATCTTCTCCGGAAATTCTGTCGCGTCTGGAAAATGGTATTGCCACAGTTCGTCCACTGGCAGGTACACGCCCACGTGGCAAGACCAAAGAGGAAGATTTAGCATTAGAAAAAGACCTTTTGTCTGATGAAAAAGAGATTGCTGAACATCTGATGCTGATTGACCTGGGACGAAATGATGTCGGACGCGTGTCAAAAATTGGTAAAGTACAAGTCACGGATCAAATGGTAATTGAGCGTTATTCGCATGTGATGCACATTGTCTCCAATGTACAGGGGGAGGTTCGCGATAATGTTGATGCTTTGGATGTCTTTAAAGCCACTTTCCCGGCTGGAACACTTTCTGGGGCACCGAAAATCCGTGCCATGGAAATTATTGACCAGGTCGAACCGGTAAAACGTGGAGTTTTCGGTGGTGCTGTCGGTTATTTAGGCTGGCATGGTGAAATGGACATGTCGATTGCCATTCGAACCTGTGTTATTCGGGAAAATAAGGTCTATGTACAGGCCGGAGCGGGGCTGGTGGTGGACTCAAATCCTGAATCTGAATGGAATGAAACCCAAATAAAAGCTCGCGCAGTGATCAAAGCGGTTGAATTATCGTCAAATGGATTGATTTTGTGAGTTTTTGGAGTTTTTTTTTAAAAAAACACTTGCAAG
>Ga0308157_10003313_pt1 | contig 23788 bp, 20 predicted proteins | sample PhyBR1_FD_201035 | JGI IMG/M metagenome (GOLD analysis project Ga0308157, IMG submission 201035) | Phyllosphere microbial communities from UC Gill Tract Community Farm, Albany, California, United States - DLSLB.R1 | ecosystem: Host-associated > Plants > Phyllosphere > Unclassified | place: USA...
CCTTCAGGTCCGACAGGTTCTGATCGACATTGCGCGACGGCCAGGGGCCTGAGGCGAACAGGGCGCGGGTTTCGGCCTCGCAGAGCTTGCCTGCGTCGACCAGCAGGAAGTCGTCGATCAGCACCCCTTCGTCGTCCACGCTGCGCGAGTTGGCGGGCATGGAGCCGGGCGTGATCCCGCCGACGTCGGCATGGTGGCCGCGCGCGGCGACGAAGAAGGCCGGGGCGTCATCGCTGTCAAGAAACACCGGCATGATGACCGTGATGTCGGGCAGGTGGGTGCCGCCGTTGTAGGGGGCGTTCAGCATATAGACGTCGCCCGACTTCATGCCGCGCCCGTCCGCACCGTCGCCGCGCGAGGCGATGACGGTGCGGATGCTCTCGCCCATCGAACCCAGGTGGACGGGGATATGCGGCGCATTGGCGATCAGGGCGCCGCCCGCGTCGAAGACGGCGCAGGAGAAGTCCAGGCGTTCCTTGATGTTCACCGAATAGGCCGTGGCGCGCAGGGCCTCGCCCATCTGTTCGGCGCAGGCCATGAAGCGGCTGTTGAACACCTCCAGCATGATGGGATCGACGTCGGTGCCGATCGCGGTGCGGGCGGGCAGGGCGATGACCCGTTGCAGCAGCAGGTTGGCCGCGGCGTCGACTGTGGCGCGCCAGCCCGGTTCGACCACAGTGGTGCCAGTGTCCTCCAGCAGGATGGCCGGGCCGTCCACGGCGACGCCGGGCGTCAGGGCGTCGCGGCGATAGACGGGCGTGTCGCGGTCCTCGCCCGCCATGCGGACGGACAGTTGGGCCACGGCGGTCAGTTCGGCTTTGCTGGCCGTCAGCGGCGTCGTCGGGGCCTGATTCGAACGGCCGACGGCCTCGACCTCCAGCGTCTCGACCACCAGGGCCTTGCCCTCGGCGAAGAAGCCAAAGCGGCGACGGTGCAGGGTCTCGAACGCCTCGGCCATCTCAGCGGCCGAACCGAAGGCCACGACCAGAGGCGTATCGGACCCGGCGAACTTGATCTCGGCGCGGGCGAGGGTGGAGACGGCCTCGGCGGTGAAGCCCTGGGCTTCCAGATCGGCGCGGGCTGCGCGGGCCAGTTCGGCGATGCGGTCAGCCAGTTCGGCGTCCTGATCGGCCCCCAGCGACGCGGCCACGGTGGTTTGGCGGATAGTGCGCACCTCGGCCAGACCCATGCCATAGGCCGACAGCACGCCCGCGAACGGGTGCAGCAGTACTTGAGACATGCCCAGGGCGTCGGCCACCAGGCAGGCGTGCTGCCCGCCCGCGCCGCCGAAGCAGTTCAGCACATATTTCGTGACGTCATAGCCGCGCTGAATCGAGATCGAACGGATCGCCTCGGCCATGTTCTGAACGGCGATGGTGACGAAGCCTTCGGCCAGTTCGCCGGGCGTGACGGGGCGGTCGGTGGCTATGGCGATCTCGGTCGCCATAGCTTCGAATTTCACGCGCACCGCCTTTGCGTCCAGCGGCTGGTCGGCGTCAGGGCCAAAAACGGCAGGGAAGAAGTCGGGGCTCAGCTTGCCCATCATGACGTTACAGTCGGTCACCGTTAGCGGCCCGCCACGCCGATAGGCCGCCGGTCCCGGCGACGCACCCGCCGATTCCGGCCCGACCCTCAAGCGTCCGCCGTCGAAGCGGCAGATGGAGCCGCCGCCCGCCGCAACGGTGTGGATGCTCAGCATCGGCGCCCGCAGCCGCACCCCGGCGACCACGGCGTCCGAGGTCCGCTCATAGTCACCGGCGAAGTGGGACACATCAGTCGAAGTGCCGCCCATGTCGAAGCCGATGACGCGGTCGAAGCCGGCGGCTTTCGCCGTCTCGGCCATGGCCACCACGCCGCCCGCCGGTCCCGACAGGATGGCGTCCTTGCCGCGGAAGGCGTCCGCCGCCGTCAGTCCACCCGACGACTGCATGAACTGCAAGGGCGTGGCCTCGCCCAGGTCAGCCCCGACCTGGTCCACATAGGCGCGCAGGATGGGCGACAGATAGGCGTCCGCTACCGTGGTGTCTCCGCGTCCGATCAGCTTGATCAGGGCGCCGACCTCATGACTGGCGGAAACCTGTTCGAACCCAACCTCGCGCGCAATCTGGGCCAGCCGCCTCTCATGGGCGGTGAAGCGCCAGCCGTGGACCAGGACGATGGCGATAGCGCGCAGCCCAGCGGCATAGGCCGCCGTGAAGTCGGCCCGCGCCCTGTCCTCGTTCAGCGGGCGGTCCAGCGCCCCGTCGGCGGTCACGCGCTCGTCGATCTCGACCACGCGGTCGTAGAGCTGATCATTCAACACGATGTGGCGCACGAACAGTTCGGGCCGGGCCTGCCAGCCGATCCTCAACGCGTCGCCAAAGCCGGCGGTGATGGCCAGAAGCGTCGGCTCGCCCTTGCGTTCCAGCAGGGCGTTGGTCGCTACCGTGGTGCCCATGCGCACCTCATCGACTAGACCCTCGGCCAGCGGGCCGGGGGCGGCCTTCAGGATGCGGCGAATGCCCTCGACGGCGGCGTCGGCGTATTGCTCGGGATTGACCGACAGCAGCTTGCCGGTCTGCAAGGCCCCGTCCGGCGCGCGGGCCACGATGTCGGTGAAGGTGCCGCCGCGATCAATCCAGAAACGCCAGGTCATGTTTGCATCGCCCATGCTCGGTTTCACGCCTGACACCCAGAGCCGTGAATCAGATCAGGATCGCCCATATGATCAGCGTTTGGGAGCCGTGATCTTGCGATCGGACGCTGTATTTCACGCTTCTCTGATGGCAGGGTTGCACAGAAGAATCACGCAGCAGGAGGCTGAGATGGCCATCGGCCGTGCAGGATTTGAGGTTTACCGCGGCCGAGGTCGGCATGCCCAGCGGGTTAAGGCGTCGTCAGGCGGCGTGTTCCTGAGTCTGCTCATCGCGTGGTTGCGTCGAGGCGTTTAGCGCCGGCCTCTTGCATGGCCGAACTGATGCACTAGTTACTGTAACAGTAGTTGGCGCAATAAGCGCCGCAGGAGTGGTCCAGCCATGCGTCAGCCCGCTATCTTCTTTGGTCATGGTTCCCCGATGAACGCCTTGGGCGGTCCCTATGCGGATGCCTGGCGCGCGCTGGGTGAGGCGATCGGCAAGCCCAAGGGCGTCGTCATGGTCTCTGCCCACTGGGAGACGCGGGGGCTGGGCGTGACGGCGCAGGAACAACCGGAAACTATCCATGATTTCGGAGGCTTCCCGCCCGAACTTCATGCCATGCAGTATCCTGCGCCCGGCTCGCCTTCGCTGGCGACACGGGTGGCGGAACTGACCGGGGCGCAAGCGACGACACAATGGGGTCTGGATCACGGAACCTGGTCGGTGCTGGGCCACGTCTGGCCCGAGGCCGACGTGCCCATCGTGCAGTTGTCGCTGGACCGCACCATTGATGCGCGCGCCCATTATGAGCTGGCGAAGAAGCTGCAGCCCTTGCGGGACGAAGGCGTCCTGATCGCCGGATCAGGCGATTTCGTGCACAATCTGCGGACGTGGAAGCGCGACGGCGGCGCACCCTATGACTGGGCCATCGACTTCAACGAGGCGGTGAAGCGGGCCTTCGTGAATGGCGACCACGAGGCCCTGATCGACTGGGTGAACCTGGCCGAGCAGGCCCAGCTCAGCGTGCCGACCGACGAGCACTATCTACCGCTGCTCTATGTGGCGGCTCAGCAGGCGCCGAGCGAGGCGGTCAGCTTCTTTACCGACGCTATCGAAGGCGGCTCTATCTCGATGACCGGCGCCCGGATCGGCTGATCCAGGCGCCGTCTCAGGCAGTCAGCGGCGGCGACCGCCGCGCATCATGCTGTCCAGGGCGATCGGGCCGGGACCGGCGAAGAACAGGTAGAGGAAGACAAAGCAGTAGAGAGCCGCGAGCTCGCCGCCGTTGTTGATCGGGTAGGGGCCTTGCGGCGCGTGCACCATCCAGTAGGCGACGGCAGTGAAGCCGGACAGGATGAAGGCGGTCGGGCGGCTGAACAGACCCAGGACGATCAGGACGCCGCCGACCAACTCGATCGGGCCGGACCAGCCGGCGAGGGTGGACAGGCTGGAGACGTCGAACGCACCACCATGTCCGCCGGGCGGAAAGCCCAGGATCTTCTGCGCGCCGTGCTGAAGCAGCAGCAGCCCGGCCACGATCCGCAGAACGCTCTGGAATCGCGGGGCCCAGCCCGAAATAGACGCTGCACTCGCCATATGTCTTTCCTCCCGATGGCGCACGACCGCCGGGTCCGCAAACCGGATCGACGCAAGGCGCAAAGGCGGAGGTTAGGCGAAGTCGCGGGCTCTGCAAGCCGTCCCGTCAGCCCGCCTTCAACGCATCCTCGACCAGCTTCTGGATGGCGACATAGTCGGTCTTGCCGGTGCCCAGGACCGGAATGGCGTCCAGCTTGATGAGCTTCTTCGGCACCGCCAGTTCAGGCGCGCCGTTTTCGCGAGCCCATTCCGTCAGGCGCGCGGATTCAGCCCCGGCATGGTCGGTGACCAGGATCAGGCGCTCGCCCTTCTTGCTGTCCGGCACGGAGACTGCTGCGTGACGATGATCGGGCCAGACGGCGCCGGCCATGTCCTCGACCGCCAACAGGGAGACCATTTCCCCCCCGACCTTGGCGAAGCGTTTCACTCGGCCAAGAATGGTGATGTAGCCCTCGTCGTCGATGTCGACGATGTCGCCGGTGTCATGCCAGCCGCCTTCCAGCGGCTCGATGCCCTCGGGATTGTTGGGTGAGATATATCCGGCCATGACGTTGGGGCCGCGCAGATACAGGCGACCGCCGCCCTCGATGCCCTCGACCTTGTCCAGGCGGTATTCCATGCCCGGCATGATCTGGCCGACGGTGCCAGGACGGTTGCGGTCGGGATGGTTCACGGCGACCACGGGCGCGGCCTCGGTCGCGCCATAGCCTTCCAGGAGTTCGACGCCGCCAAACTTGGTGTTGAACATCTGGCGCGTCTCGTCGCGGACCTTTTCGGCTCCGGCGACGGCGAACTGAAGGGTGGCGAAGTCGCCCGGCTCGGCCACGCGGGCGTACTGGTTCAAGAAGGTATCGGTTGCGAACAGGATCGAGGCCTTCACCTGGGGCAACAGGTCGGTGATCTGTTTGGCATGCAAGGGGGAGGGGTATTCAAACGCCTTCATCCCTTGCAGCAGCGGCAGGATGACGCCGCCGGTCAGGCCGAAGCAGTGGAAGGTCGGCAGCGGGTTGAACATCACCCACTCAGGCTTCAGGTCGATGTGGGCCGCGACCTGACGCGCATTGGCGACCAGGTTGCGCTGGCTCAGCACCACGCCCTTGGGCGCGCCGAAGCTGCCCGAGGTGAACAGGACCACGCCCGGCGAATCGGGATCGGTCTTCGTGCGGAAGCGTCGCGGCGCCATACCGGCGCTCAGGCCATACAGCTTGTCGGCCAGACCGATGGTCTTGCGCACGTCGTCCAGCCAGATGATCTCGGCGACTTCGCCGAGGGCCGTCATCAGGTCGTCCAGCTTGGCCTGGGTGACAAAGCGCTTGGCCGACAGGATCTTGGTGACGCCCGCCGTCTTCAGCGCCGCCTTCAGATTGGCCTCGCCTGAGGTGAAGTTCAGCATGACCGGCACGCGCCCGAAGGCGTGAAGACCAAAGAAGGTGACGACCACGCCCGCGCTGGACGGCAGTAGGACGCCGACGCGCTCGGCCGGCTTCGTCATGGCCGCGATCTTGCGCCCCAGCACAAAGGCGGCGCGGATCAGGCCGGTGTAGGTCAGGGGATGGCGATCCTGGTCCTCCAGGATCTCCTTGTCGCCAAAGCGGGCGCGCGCGTCGATCAGCGCGTCAAACAGGGATTCATCATAGACCTTAGGGTCCAGGGCAGCCCGCAAGCACGTCCTCCTTCGGAGAGCTCTCAGCGGCTCTCTCGGTTACAAGAGGCCGGAACCTAGTGACGTAAGGTCGCCTTGAAAAGATGCGTAACGTCGCGTGAACGTCGCATCTTCATCACTGAAACCGTCTGTGGCTTGCCATTGGCGGTCGGAAAGCCGACATACCGCCCTTCTGCACAGGAGCCAGACCGCCGGCTATGGTCACGCTGATCGACACCCTGACGAAGAAGCCTTCCGAGCTGCGTCACCCGGAAAAACAGAATCGCCCGGAATCGGCGGTGCTGAAGAAGCCTGACTGGCTGCGGGTCAAGGCACCCGGTTCGGGCCAGTACAACGCGACCAAGGACATTGTCCGCTCCAAGGGGCTGGTGACGGTCTGCGAGGAGGCGGCCTGCCCGAATATCGGCGAGTGCTGGAGCCAGAAGCACGCCACGCTCATGATCATGGGCGACACTTGCACGCGGGCTTGCGCCTTCTGCAACGTCAAGACCGGCCTGCCGCAGGCCCTGGACCCTGAAGAGCCCGCCAAGGTCGGTCTGGCTGTTCAGCAGATGGGTCTGAACCACGTGGTCATCACCTCGGTGGACCGCGATGACGTGGCCGACGGCGGCGCCGCTCACTTTGCTGAAGTGGTGCGCCAGATCCGCTTGCAGGCGCCCAACACCACCATCGAGATTCTGACGCCCGACTTCCTGCGCAAGGACGGTGCGGCTGAGGTGATGATCGACGCCACGCCTGACGTCTTCAACCACAACCTCGAGACCGTTCCGCGCCTCTATCTGAAGATCCGCCCCGGCGCCCGCTACTTCCACTCTCTGCGCCTGCTGCAGATGGTCAAGGAGCGCGATCCGAACCAGTTCACCAAGTCCGGCATCATGGTCGGTCTGGGCGAGACCAAGGAAGAGGTCATGCAGGTGATGGACGACATGCGGTCCGCCGGCGTCGACTTCATCACCATCGGCCAGTACCTGCAGCCGACGCGCAAGCACGCCGCCATCGACCGCTTCGTCACGCCCGAAGAGTTCAAGGCCTATGAGGCCATCGCGCGCGCCAAGGGCTTCCTGATGGTGTCGTCGTCGCCGCTGACGCGCTCGTCGCACCACGCCGGTGACGACTTTGCTCGCCTGAAGGCCGCGCGTCAGGCGCAGGCAGGCCGCTCGGCGCGCTAAGCCCTGAATGGCGGTCCATCGCGTTACGCGCATCCTTCCCTATGCGCCCGAGCAACTGGCGAGCCTTGTCGCGGACGTAGAAGCCTATCCGGCCTTCGTGCCGTGGATCACGTCGATGCGGGTCTGGAACCAGCGCGAAGAGGCGCCGGGCGTCCGTCTGCTGGACGCCGAGGCGGGCGTGGGCTTCGCCTTCCTGACCGAGCGGTTCTCGACCTGGGTGCGCCATGACATTCACGCACCCAAGGTCGAGGTCGGCCTGATCCGCGGACCGTTCAAGCATCTGAAGAACCGATGGGAGTTCCACCCGCACCCGGAGGGGACGCGGCTGGAGTTCTTCATCGACTTCGCCTTCAAGTCGCGCATGCTGGACATGATGCTGCACGCGAATTTCGACCGGGCGGTCGATAAGTTGATTCAGTGTTTCGAGGGGCGCGCCAAGGCCCTCTACGGCAAGAGGTAGGACCCATGAACGCGCCTTTCGACTTCGATGCGACGGTCGTGGGCGCGGGGGCTGTGGGGCTGGCCTGCGGGCGGGCGCTGGCCAAGCGCGGCCTGACGGTCCTGGTGCTAGAGAGCGAGCCCCACATCGGCCAGGGCGTGTCTTCGCGCAATTCCGAGGTCATCCATGGCGGGCTCTACTATCCGACCGGCTCGCTGAAGGCGAAGTTCTGCGTCGAGGGACGGCGGGCGCTCTATGACTTCCTGAGCAGCCACAAGATCGACCATTGGAAATGCGGCAAGCTGGTCGTGGCGACCGAGGAGGCCGAGGTCGCGCGCATCGAGGCCATATTCGAGCAGGCGACGGCGAATGGCGTCGAGGGGCTGGAGCATCTGACGGGCGCCCAGGCGCGGGCGCTGGAGCCCGAACTGAACGCCCACGCCGCCATCCTGTCGCCCGAGAGCGGCGTCTTCGCCAGCCATGACTATATGCTGGCTCTGCAAGGCGAGATCGAGGACGCGGGCGGATCGGTCGTGATTTCCACGCCGTTCGAACGGGCCGAGCCCCTGTCGGGTGGCGGCTTCCGCGTCACGGCGGGCGGTGAGGGCGGGGCGGTGCTGACGACGCGCTTGCTGGTCACCGCGCCTGGCTTGTCGGCTCAAAGTGTGGCGGCGGCCATCGACGGCTATTCCGCCGCTGACATCCCGATCCGCCATCTGGGCAAGGGCGTCTATTTCCGCCTGACAGGGCCTGCGCCCTTTAATCGCCTGATCTACCCGCCGCCCATCGCCGGGGCCCTGGGCACCCACTATCGCAAGGATCTGGGCGGGCAGGGGGTGTTCGGTCCCGACCTGGCCTATGTCGAGACCGAGGACTATTCAGTCGATCCGGCCAAGGCCGATGAGTTCGCCCATTACATCCGCCGCTTCTGGCCCGGCGTGACGGTCGAGCGGCTGACGCCCGATTACGCGGGCATCCGCCCCAAACTGCACGGACCGGGCGAGCCTCAGCCGGACTTCCAACTGCATGGCCGCGAGCATCACGGCATCGAGGGTCTGATGGCCCTGTTCGGGATCGAGAGCCCCGGCCTGACCAGTTCCCTGGCCATAGGCGAGGCCGTGGCCGAGGCGTTGTGCAAAGCATGAGCATGACTGAGCGTGAGAAGATGTTGGCGGGTCTGAACTACGACCCCGGCGACGCCGACCTGGTCGCGGGTCGCGCGCGAGCGGTCGGCCTGACCATGCGAATCAATCAGGAACCGGATCGCGAAAAGCGCCGCGTCCTGGTGAATGAATTGGTCCATGCCGGCGACGGACGCGCCGCGATCATGCCGGGCTTCTTTTGCGACTACGGCGACAATATTCACTTCGGGGCGCGGGCCTTCGTCAACGCTAACAGCGTCTTTCTGGATTGCGCCGAAATCGTCATAGGCGACGACTTCCAGTGCGGCCCAGGCGTGCAGCTTTTGACGCCCGAACACCCGCTGGACGCGGCGGAGCGGCGTTCTGGCGTGGAGAGCGCTCGCCCGATCCGTATCGGGAATGACGTCTGGATCGGTGGCGGAGCAGTCGTTCTGGCAGGGGTGACGGTCGGAGATCGCTCTGTAATCGGAGCTGGATCGGTCGTGACGAAGGATGTTCCAGCCGATGTCGTGGTCGCGGGAAATCCCGCCAGGATCATCAAGCGGCTGTCATCCGACTGACGCCCTTGAAATCGGTTGCGGCTTCATGCATAAGCCCGCCCTCGCGTGGCGGCTCTTATCGGGGGGCCGGCACTGTATGTTTTCGCGTCTTCACGGCGCACCGACTTAGAGATTGAGACGGACATGGCCGTTCCGAAGCGCAAAGTATCCCCCTCGCGTCGCAACATGCGTCGTGCACACGACGCCCTGGGCGCCAACACCTATGTGGAAGACAAGGACACCGGCGAACTGCGCCGTCCGCACCACATCGACCTGAAGACCGGCATGTACAAAGGCCGTCAGGTCATGACCCCGAAGGAAGACTAAGGTCTTCACGACGGTCCCGGTTTCGACCGGACGATAGAATTCAACGGCGCGCGATGACATCGCGCGCCGTTTTCGTGCGTTATGCGCGGCGAAGCTGAATCCTTGGAGCGCTCCGTATGATCCGCAACGTCGTCCTCAGTTCCGTCGCCCTGCTGGCCCTGGCCGCCTGCAATGCCCCCGAAGCCGCCAAGACGCCGGAGGAAAAGGCCCCCGAATCGATCGCTCCGGCGGCTAGGCCTGACGCCGCCTCGAGCGCGGTGCTGACTCCCCAGGGCTATGGTCCGCTGAAGATCGGCATGACCCAGACAGAGGTCGACGCCGCCGTAGGTCCGCCGCCCGCCAACGCCGCCGAGGCGGAGCCTTCGGAGTGTCGTCAGTATCATCCGCCGCGCGCTCCCGAGGGGTTGCTCGTCATGACGGAGAAGGGCGTGCTGACGCGGCTGACCGCCACCAAGGGGGCAACCATCAAGACTGCGGACGGCGTGGGCGTCGGCGATGACGGCGAACAGTTGAAGGCCCGCTATGGCGCATCGGCGCGCTTTGGCCCGCACAAGTATGAGGCGGCGCCGGCAGGCTATCTGACCCTTTGGCCGGGGGCGGAAAATCTGTTGGGGACCTATGTCTCCGACCCCGCCGCGCGCGGCCTGGTGTTCGAGATCGGAGGCGACGGCAAGGTCGCCTTCATCCAAGCGGGCGGGCCCAGCATTCAGTATGTCGAAGGCTGTAGCTGACGTCCTGAGGAAGGAAGGCGGCGCCGCCGGTTGGCGATTCGGTGATGGCTGGTTTAAACCGGGAGCAGAACTTCTCCTCCTGACAGAGCGCCTACCTCATGACCGACATCGCCGACATCGTCGCCCGCCAGATCATCGACAGCCGGGGCAATCCGACGGTCGAGGTGGACGTCACCCTGGAAGACGGCAGCTTTGGCCGCGCCGCCGTGCCGTCGGGCGCCTCGACCGGCGCCCATGAAGCGGTCGAACTGCGCGACGGCGACATGGACATGTGGGGCGGCAAGGGCGTCCAGAAGGCGGTCGACGCCGTCAACGGCGAGATCTTCGACGCCCTCTCGGGCATGGATGCCGAGGACCAGCGCCGTCTGGACGAAGCCCTGATCGAACTGGATGGCACAGACAACAAGGCTCGCCTGGGCGCCAACGCCATCCTGGGCGTCTCGCTGGCCGCGGCCAAGGCTAGCGCCATCAGCTCGAACCTGCCGCTGTATCGCTACATCGGCGGCGTCTCGGCCCGCGTCCTGCCGACCCCGATGATGAACATCATCAACGGCGGCGCCCACGCCGACAATCCGATCGACATTCAGGAGTTCATGATCCTGCCGACCGGCGCTGACAGCTTCTCGGACGCCCTGCGCATGGGGGCTGAAATCTTCCACGCGTTGAAGAAGGCGCTGAAAGACGCGGGCCACAACACCAACGTCGGCGACGAGGGCGGCTTCGCTCCCAACCTGGCCTCGGCCGAAGAAGCTCTGGCCTTCATCACCAAGGCAGGCCAAGCGGCCGGCTATCTGGCGGGCGAGGACTTCCATCTGGGCCTCGACGTGGCCTCGACCGAGTTCTTCAAGAACGGCAAGTACAACCTGACGGGCGAGGGCAAGTCCTTCGACGCCGACGGCATGGTCGGCTACCTGGCCGATCTGGTGGAGCGTTTCCCGATCGTCTCGATCGAGGATGGTTGCGCCGAGGACGACTTTGACGGCTGGAAGCTGCTGACGGACCGTCTGGGCGACCGTGTTCAGCTGGTTGGCGATGACTTGTTCGTGACCAACCCGCGCCGTCTGGCCGCCGGCATCGGCGAGGGCCTGGCCAATTCCATCCTGATCAAGGTCAACCAGATCGGCACCCTGTCCGAGACCCTGGACGCCGTCGATATGGCCCACCGCGCTGGCTATACCTCGGTGATGAGCCACCGTTCGGGTGAAACCGAGGACTCGACCATCGCCGACCTGGCCGTCGCCACCAACTGCGGGCAGATCAAGACCGGCTCGCTGGCCCGTTCGGACCGGACGGCCAAATACAACCAACTGCTGCGCATCGAAGAGATGCTGGGCGACCAGGCCGCCTATTTCGGCGACGGCATGCTGTTGAAATAAGTCTTCTCACGAAGAAGTGCGTGACGCCGTCTCCGACCTCGGAGGCGGCGTTCGCAATTACGGCCAAGCTACGGTTCGTTAGGCATTTTCGGTCAGGATCAGGAAACCGTGTTCACGCTCAGAAGGAGCGTCAGTCGTGCCCGAGCAGATGAAGCCCTATCTTCCGTCCGCGTTCCTGCTGTTCCTGATCGTCTATCTGGGCGTTCAGGCCCTGACTGGGCAACGCGGCCTGCTGAGCGGGGGCGAGCGCGATGCGCTTTTCGCCAAACGGGAAGCTCAGTTGGCTCACCTGACCGAGCAGCGCCGCGATCTGGAAGTTCGTGTGCGTTATCTGCGGACCGAGAGTCTTTCAAAGGACCTGTTGGAAGAGCGGGCGCGGGCGGTGCTCGGCTTTGCTGATCCGCGCGACTACGTGGTTCGCCTGAGTGCTCCTGCTGAGCACAACCGTGACGCGATCCGCGCCTCCTGAACTATTGTTACAGCTTGACCGGCTCGCTTTGCGTTTCGGGAACGAAGGCTGCTAAAGCCCCTTTCCGTAACGATAAGAGTCCCTGACAATTGGGGCGCAGCCGGGAGATGCCGGATGGCGAAAGCCGCCGCTCAGAAATCATCGTCCAGTGCGGGCGACAACAAGATTCCGAACACGCCTCAGGCTTCGAAAGAAGACCTGCTGCGCTTTTACCGCGAGATGGTCCTTATCCGCCGCTTTGAAGAGCGCGCGGGCCAGCTTTACGGCATGGGCCTGATCGGCGGCTTCTGCCACCTCTACATCGGCCAGGAAGCCGTGGCGGTGGGCGTTCAGGAGAGCGTCAAGCAAGGCCACGACAAGATCATCACCGGTTACCGCGACCACGGCCATATGTTGGCCGCGGGCATGGACCCGAACGCCGTCATGGCCGAGTTGACCGGTCGTATCGGCGGTTCGTCCAAGGGCAAGGGCGGCTCGATGCACATGTTCGACGTGCCGACCGGCTTCTATGGCGGTCACGGCATCGTCGGCGCTCAGGTGGCTCTGGGCACGGGCCTGGCCTTCGCCGGCAAGTACCGGGGCGATGACTCGGTGGCCTTCGTCTACTTCGGCGACGGCGCCTCGAACCAGGGTCAGGTCTACGAGAGCTTCAACATGGCCCAGCTGTGGAAGCTGCCGGCCATCTACATCATTGAGAACAATCAGTACGCCATGGGCACGAGCATCGAGCGCTCGTCGTCCACGACCGAGCTGTTCATGCGCGGCGCCAGCTTCGGCATCCCCGGCGAACAGGTCGACGGCATGGACGTCCTGGCCGTGCGCGACGCCACCGCCCGCGCCGTGGCCCGCGCCCGCGCTGGCGAAGGTCCCTACATCCTCGAAGTGAAAACCTACCGCTATCGCGGCCACTCCATGTCGGACCCGGCCAAGTACCGCACCAAGGAAGAGGTGGACGAGGTCAAGAAGACCCGCGACCCGATCGACCACCTGAAGATGCTGCTCGCCGCCGCCAAGGCGACCGAGGAAGAGTTGAAGGCCATCGACAACGAGGTGAAAGCCATCGTCGCCGAAGCCGTGCAGTTCGCACAGGAAAGCCCTGAGCCGGACCCGTCCGAGCTCTATACTGACGTCTACGTGGAGGCCTGATCCGTGACCGACATTCTGATGCCGGCGCTGTCCCCCACGATGGAAGAGGGCACGCTGACCAAGTGGCATATCAAGGCAGGCGACACCGTGTCGGCCGGCCAGGTGATCGCCGAGATCGAAACCGACAAGGCGACGATGGAAGTCGAAGCCGTCGATGAAGGCGAGGTGCTGGAAATCCTGGTGCCGGAAGGCTCCGAGAACGTGAGGGTCAATACGCCGATCGCCCGTCTGGCCGGCGAAGACAGCGCCCCTGCGCCCGCGCCCAAGGCTGAGGCTGCTCCCGCCGCCCCGGCTGCGGCCGCCGTTTCGGCTGCGCCCAAGGTCGAGCTTCGCGATCCGGAAATTCCGGCCGACGCCAAGCTGGTCAAGACGACCATTCGCGACGCCTTGCGCGACGCCATGGCCGAAGAAATGCGCCGCGATGACCGCGTCTTCCTGATGGGTGAGGAAGTCGCTCAGTATCAGGGCGCCTACAAGGTTAGCCGCGACCTGCTGCAGGAGTTCGGCGACCGTCGCGTCGTCGACACCCCGATCACCGAGCACGGTTTCGCCGGTCTCGGCGTCGGCGCCGCCATGGCGGGCCTGAAGCCCATCGTCGAGTTCATGACGTGGAACTTTGGCATGCAGGCCATCGACCACGTGATCAACTCGGCCGCCAAGACCCTCTACATGTCGGGCGGTCAGATCCGCGCGGACATCGTCTTCCGAGGCCCGAACGGCGCCGCCAGCCGCGTCGGCGCCCAGCACAGCCAGGATTACTCGGCATGGTACGCCCAGGTGCCGGGCCTGAAGGTCATCGCGCCCTATGACGCCGCTGACGCCAAGGGGCTGCTGAAAGCCGCCATCCGCGACCCGAACCCGGTCGTCTTCCTCGAACACGAGATGCTCTACGGCACCGAGTTCGACGTGCCGGACGTGGAGGACTACGTCCTGCCGATCGGCAAGGCCAAGGTCCGCCGTGAAGGCACGGATGTCACCATCACGGCCCACAGCCGCATGGTCGGTTTCGCCCTTCAAGCCGCCGAGAAACTGGCTGAGGAAGGCATCTCGGCCGAGGTCGTCGATCTGCGGACGCTGCGCCCGCTGGATCATGAAACCATCGTCGAAAGCGTCAAGAAGACCAGCCGTCTGGTCTCGGCCGAAGAGGGCTGGGGTCCGATGGGCGTCGGCGCCGAGGTCGTGGCCCGCGTGATCGAACACGCCTTCGACTATCTGGATGCACCGCCGCTGCGCGTGCACCAGGAAGACGTGCCGCTGCCCTACGCGGCCAACCTGGAAGCCTTGTCGCTGCCTGGCGTGGACAAGATCATCGCCGCGGTGAAGCAGGTGATGGCGTGAGTGAAGCGCCAGAGTTCCAACTGACGACGCCGGACAGCGTCGCGGCCGATCCGCAGGCCATCGAAATCCTGCGGATGTGGTGGTCCAAGGATGAGCCGGTCATGTCGGTGAAGCCTGCCTTCAACGACCCGATCAAATTCGGGGAACTGCTGGCCTATGCCGCGCGTCACATGGCCCACGGCTATGCCGTTCGTCACGGCCACAATGAGCGTGAAGCCTATAACCGCATCCTTCAGGGTCTTTCCGAGGTTGTGAAGGCGGACAATGTGCAGACCGTGGCCGAGCCTTCGGCCACAACCAAGGGGAACGCCTGATGGACGCCGCAGCTCTGGAACAGCGTTCCCTGCCGGTTCCCGAGGGCCTGGACGCCCCCGAGGAACAGGTCATTGAACTGGCTCGGGTCTGGTGGAACGGCACGGGTCCGATCATGAACCTTCGCCCGGCGCTCGCTGAGCCGGGCAATATGGGCGTGGTGCTTGCTGAGATGGCTTGGCTCTATTCGCACGCCTATGCCGAGCATCATGGCCTGGACCGGGCGGTGGCGTTCAAGGCGATATGCGACAGCTGGGACAAATCGCACGCCCAAGTGGCGCAAGCGGCAGAAGCGGAGACCGCTAAATGACCGACATCCTGATGCCGGCCCTGTCGCCGACCATGGAAGAGGGCGTTCTGGCCAAGTGGCACGTCAAGGTCGGGGATGTTGTCTCCGCCGGCGACGTGATCGCCGAGATCGAGACTGACAAGGCCACGATGGAAGTCGAGGCCGTCGATGAAGGCGAAGTCACCGACATCCTGGTCGCCGAAGGCACGGAAGGCGTGAAGGTCAACACCCCGATCGCCCGCCTGAAGGACGAAGGCGGCGCGGCCGCGCCAGCGCCCGCCGCCAAGGCTGAAGCTCCTAAGGCTGAGGCCGCTCCTGCTGAAGCGCCCAAGGCTGCTGCTCCGGTCGCTTCGGCGCCGGCCGCGCCGAAGTCGGACACCGGCGAGCGCATTTTCGCCTCGCCCTTGGCCCGTCGCATCGCCGCCCAGAACGGCGTTGATCTGAAATCGATCAAGGGCACTGGCCCGCACGGCCGTATCGTCAAGCGCGATATCGAGGGGGCTCCCCAAACCGCTGGAAAGGGCGCTGCCCAACCGGCCGCTTCCACGGCGACCGCCGGCGCGACCTCGGGCATCGCCCCGCGTCAGGCCCAGTCGCTGGCCCAGATGGGCATCCCGGATGGCAGCTACGACCTGATCCCGCTGGACGGGATGAAGAAGGCCGTGGCGCGTCGCATGGTCGACAGCATCCAGAACGTCCCGCACTTCCCGCTCTTCATCGATGTCGAGATCGACCAGTTGATGGCTGTTCGCGCCAAGTTGAACAAGATGCTGGAGCCGCAGGGCATCAAGGTCTCGGTCAATGACTTCGTCATCAAGGCCGCGGCTCTGGCGCTGAAGATGGTGCCGGAGGCGAACGCCTCCTACACCCCCGAAGGCATCGCCATGCACCACAACGCCGACGTCTCGATGGCGGTGGCGATCGACGGCGGCCTGATCACCCCGATCATCAAGAAGGCCGAGACCAAGGGCCTGGCGCAGATCGCGACCGAGTCCAAGGACCTGGCCAAGCGCGCCCGCGAACGCAAGCTGAAGCCCGAAGAGTTCCAGGGCGGCACCTTCTCGGTGTCCAACCTGGGCATGTTCGGCATCAAGTCGTTCAGCTCGATCATCAATGAGCCGCAGGGCTGCATCATGAGCGTGGGCGCCGGTGAGCAACGGGCCGTCGTCAAGGACGGGCAACTGGCCGTGGCCACCGTCATGACCGTGACCCTGACCTGCGATCACCGGGTGGTCGATGGCGCGACGGGCGCTCGCTTCCTGCAAGCGTTCAAGCCGCTGATCGAAGATCCCGTGGCGATGCTGGCTTAAGGGAGAAGAGAGGTCATGACCTCGGTCTATGACTTCTCCGCCCGGGCCATCGACGGCACGGACGTGGCGCTGAACCGCTTTCGCGGTCAGGCGCTGCTGATCGTCAATACGGCGTCCAAGTGCGGCTTCACCGGTCAGTATGACGGGCTGGAGAAGCTGCACCGCGACTTCGCCGATGCGCCGTTCGAGGTCCTGGGCTTTCCCTGCAACCAGTTCGGCCAGCAGGAGCCGGGCAGGGCGGCGGAAATCGCCGCCTTCTGCGCCACCAGCTTCGACGTCACCTTTCCCCTGTTCGACAAGGTGGATGTCAACGGGCCGAACCGGCACCCGCTCTATGCCTGGCTGACCCGGCAAAAGCGCGGCTTCTTCGGCTCCCAGAACATCAAGTGGAACTTCACCAAGTTCCTGACCGACCGCGAAGGCCGCGTCGTCGCGCGCTATTCGCCCCAGACTGAACCCGCGGCCATCAAGGCCGACATCGAGAAGTTGATCTGATCATGGCTGCTGAATTCGATCTCGTCGTCATCGGTTCGGGCCCCGGCGGTTACGTCGCGGCGATCCGCGCCAGCCAACTGGGCCTGAAGGTCGCCATCGTCGAACGCGAGAACCTGGGCGGCATCTGCCTGAACTGGGGCTGTATCCCGACCAAGGCCCTGCTGAAGTCGGGCGAGAAGTTCGAGAGCCTGTCGCACCTCAAGGAATACGGCCTGTCCGCATCGGGCGCGTCCTTTGACTTCGACGCCATCATCCAGCGCTCGCGCGGGGTGGCGGCGACGATGAACAAGGGCATCGGCTTCCTGATGAAGAAGAACAAGATCGAGGTGATCGAGGGCTCGGCCACGCTCGAGAAGGGCGCCGCGGCGCCCAAGGTCGTCGTCGCCCTGAAGGCTGGCGGCACGCGTGCGATTGAAGCCAAGACTGTCATGCTGGCCGTCGGCGCCCGCGCCCGCGCCCTGCCGCAGATCGGTCTGGAAGCTGACGGCGACAAGATCTGGGCCTATCGCGACGCCCTGGCCCCCAAGAAGCTGCCCAAGACCTTCGTCGTCATCGGCTCGGGCGCTATCGGCATCGAGTTCGCCAGCTTCTATCGCGCCCTGGGGGCCGAGGTCACGGTCGTTGAAGCGGTCGATCGCATCATGCCGGTCGAGGATGAAGAGGTCTCCAAGGCCGCTCAGAAGTCGTTCGAGAAGCGCGGCATCAAGTTCAAGGTCGGCGCCAAGGTCACAAAGGTGTCCAAGGATTCCAAGGGCGTGAAGGTCGCTGTTGAAGTGAACGGCAAGGCCGAGACGCTGGAAGCCGAGGTCTGTATCTCGGCCGTCGGCATCACCGCCAACACCGACGGCATCGGCCTGGAGGCGCTGGGCGTCGAACTGGACCGCGGCCATATCAAGACCGACAGCCACTGCCAGACCAACGTCAAAGGCCTGTACGCCATTGGCGACTGCGCCGGCGCGCCCTGGCTGGCGCACAAGGCGTCGCACGAAGGCATCCACGCCGCCGAGCACATCGCTGCCTACAAGACCCCGAACGTCCATTCGCCCATCGCCGGCTGCACCTACGCCCAACCGCAAGTCGCCTCGGTCGGTATCACCGAACAGGGCGCGCGCGAGGCCAAGCGCGAGGTCAAGATCGGCCGCTTCCCGTTCCGCGTGAACGGCAAGGCCGTGGCGGCGGGCGAGATCGACGGTTTCGTCAAGGTCATCTTCGACGCCAAGACCGGCGCCCTGATCGGCGCCCACATGATCGGCCACGAAGTGACCGAGATGATCCAGGGCTACGTCACCGCCATCACCATGGAAGCGACCGAGGAAGACATCCACGGCATCGTCTATCCGCACCCGACCATGTCCGAAGCCATGCACGAGGCGGCTTTGGACGCCTATGGCCGCGTAATCCACATCTGATCCGGTTGTTAGAAAATCTGAACTGTGGCTAAGAGGATCGCCCTCCTAGTCCACGGTTCGGAAGTTTCATGATCGTCGCGCCTGATGTTCTCGGCCTGATCGGCAATACGCCTCTGGTGCGCCTGAAACGCGCGTCGGAACTGACGGGCTGTGAGATCCTCGGCAAGGCCGAGTTCATGAACGTCGGCGGCTCGATCAAGGACCGCGCGGCGCTTAGCATTATCCGTAAGGCTCGGGCGTCAGGCGCGCTGAAGCCCGGCGGCGTCATTGTCGAGGGCACAGCGGGCAATACCGGCATCGGCCTGGCTCTGGTCGGCGCGGCGCTGGGCCATCCGGTCGTCATCGTCATGCCGCGCAGCCAGACGGACGAGAAGAAGCGGGCGGTTCGTCTGCACGGCGCGCGTCTGATCGAGGTCGATCCGGCCCCCTTCGCCAGCCCCAATCACTTCGTCGCCTATTCCCGCCGGTTGGCCGAGGAACTGAACGAGAGCGAGCCGAACGGCGCCTTCTACGCCGACCAGTTCGACAACCTGGCCAACCGCGAGGCCCACTATGAGGCCACGGCGCCGGAAATCTGGAAGCAGACGGATGGCGAGATCGACGGCTTCATCTGCGCCGTCGGCTCGGGCGGGACGCTGGCCGGATGCGCCGCCTATCTGCGCGAACAAAAGCCGGAGATCGCCATTGGTCTGGCCGACGTACCGGGCGCCGCCCTCTACAGTTGGTTCACCGAGGGCAAGCTGAGCGGCGAGGGCTCGTCGATCACCGAGGGGATCGGCGTCAACCGCATCACCGGCAATCTGGACGGGCTGGCGGTCGATCATCCCTATCGGATCGAGGATGCGGAGTTCCTGCCCATCCTGTTTGATCTGGTGAAGCATGAGGGCCTGTCGCTGGGGCCGTCCAGTGGGGTCAACATCGCCGGCGCCATTCGCATGGCGCGCGACCTGGGACCCGGCAAGACCATTGTCACCGTCCTGTGCGACTCCGGCCAGCGCTATTCCAGCAAGGTCTATGACCCCGCCTTCCTGACCGCGCGTGGCCTGCCGACGCCGGAGTGGCTGAACCGATGAGCCGCAATAAGGACGCAGCCATTGAAAGTCGTATTCCGCCGCTGAACGCGCTGAAGGCGTTCGAGGCCGCGGCGCGCCGCCTGAACATCACCCGCGCCGCCGAGGAATTGTCGGTCACCCCCGGCGCCATTAGCCAGCAGATCCGTATTCTGGAGGAACACGCGGGCGCGCCCCTGTTCCACCGCGAGGGGCGTCAGATCGCCCTGACCGACCTCGGCGCCGAACTCTATCCGTTGCTGCACGACGGCTTCGACTATCTGAAACGGGCAGGGGACCTGCTGTACCGTCCCGACCGGCGCCACGCCCTGGCCGTCAGCGTACCGCCGTCCTTCGCCGCTAAATGGCTGGCGCCCCGCATCGCCCGGTTCGCGGCGGCGCACCCCGAGGTCGAGGTCTGGATGTCGGCGGACATGCGGTTGGCCGATGTCGGCGGCGGACGTGTGGATGTGGCGGTTCGCTATGGCCGGGGCGATTATGCCGGCGTGCGGTCCGAGCGGTTGCTGTCGGCTGATGTGACCCCGGTGTGCAGTCCGGCCTTGCTGACGGGACCCAAGGCGCTGAAGCGCCCGTCCGATCTGGCCCAGCACGTCCTGATCCATCTGCGCGCCGGCGAACTGGAAGAACCGCGCCCGGACTGGGCCGCCTGGTTGAAGGCGCGAGGCGTCGAGGGCGTCGACCCCACGATCGGACCACGTTTTGACCAGACAGCCCTCGCGATCGAGGCGGCTGCACATGGTCAGGGGGTAGCCCTCGCGCCCTATGCCTTCGTGGCTGAAGATCTGGCCTCCGGACGGTTGGTGTCGCCGTTCGCGGACGGCGCCTTCTCAACGGATATGGCCTATCACGTCCTGACCCGTCGCAGCGGCGTTTCTGAACCGGCCCGCGCCTTCGTCCGCTGGATGAAAGCAGAGGTGCAGGCGGCCGAGCAACGTGTGGACGATCTCTGATCGGGTCAGTGGAAATCTCGCGATCCCGGCAGGATGCGCACGTCGCGCGGATGCCGGTGCTGGGGATAGCGCGGCGGCTGCGGGTGGGCGACGATGTCGGCGCGGGCCAACTCGATTTCGGTTTGATGATCCTCTGACAGGCGGGACAGTTCGGCGCTGCGGTCGATGACGCGGCGGGCGACGACGTGGACGACGCCCTCGGGGCTTTTCTCGACCACGCCTTCGACCTGCATTAGTCGCGCGCTCATGACCTCGCGGCGGAACTGCTCCAACATCCGCGCCCACAGGACGATGTTGGTGATGCCGGTCTCGTCCTCCAGGGTGACGAAGACGGCGTTGCCCTTGCCCGGCCGCTGACGCACCAGGACCACGCCCGCGACCCGCACCATTGATCCGCCGCGTCTGGCCTCGGTCTCGGCGCAGGTCAGCACGCGGTCGGCGGCGAAGACGGGGCGTAGAATGCTCATCGGGTGGGCCTTCAGCGACAGACGCGCGGTCTGATAGTCGGCGGCGACGTGTTCGCCCAGCGGCATCAGGGGTAGATGGGCGTCGGGCTCTGCGCCTAGTTCGCGGGCGCCGCGTTCGCGCGCCTCAGCGGCGGCGAATAGGGGCAGGGGATCATCGTCGGGCAGGCGCCGCACCGCCCATAGGGCCTCGCGCCGGTCCTGTCCCAGCGAGCGGAAGGCGTCGGCGTCGGCCAGCTTGCGCATGGCGGCTGCGGGAAGGTTGGCGCGCCGGGCCAGGGTTTCGACATCGGCGAAGAGCGCCAGGGCCCGCGCCGCCGACAGGGCCCTGGCCCAATCCTCCCTGAAGCCGTCGATCTGGCGCAGACCCAGACGCAGGACGGGCGCATCCTCAGGCCCCTCCAGGCTGTTGTCCCAGTCGCTGTGCGAGACGTCGATGGGGCGCACCTCGACCCCGCCGACTTCCTGCGCCTCGCGCACGATCTGGGCTGGGGCGTAGAAGCCCATGGGCTGGCTGTTGAGCAGGGCGCAGGCGAAAGCCGCCGGGTGACGGTGCTTGATCCATGACGAGACATAGACCAGTCGGGCGAAGCTGGCGGCGTGGCTTTCAGGGAAGCCGTAGGAGCCGAAGCCCTTGATCTGCTCGAAACAGCGCCGCGCGAAATCGGGATCATAGCCGCGCGCGATCATCCGCCCGACCATGCGATCTTCATAGGTGTGCAGGGTCCCGTCGCCTCGGAACGTGCCCATGGCCTTGCGCAGGCCGTTGGCCTCGGCGTCGGAGAACCGGGCGGCGACCATGGCGACCTTCATGGCCTGTTCCTGGAACAGGGGCACGCCCAGGGTTCGGTCCAACACCTGCTCCAACTCGTCAGGCGGACCATAGAGGCGGCCGGGCGGAGGATAGTGAACCTTTTCTACGCCGTTGCGACGGCGCAGATAGGGATGGACCATGTCGCCCTGGATCGGGCCAGGGCGGACGATGGCGACCTGGATCACCAGATCATAGAACTCTCGCGGTTTCAGCCGCGGCAGCATGTTGATCTGGGCGCGGCTCTCGACCTGGAAGACGCCGATGGACTGGCCCCGGCACAGCATGTCGTAGACCTCCGCCTCCTCCGGCGGAACGGAGGCCAGGTCGTGCTCGACGCCCGAATGGGCCTTCATCAGGTCGAAGGCCTTTCGGATGCAGGTCAGCATGCCGAGGGCTAGGACGTCGACCTTCATCAGACCCAGGGCGTCGATGTCGTCCTTGTCCCACTCGATGAAGGTGCGGTCCGGCATGGCGGCATTGCCGATGGGGACGGTCTCGTCCAGCCGCCCCTGGGTCAGGACGAAGCCGCCGACGTGCTGGGACAGGTGGCGGGGAAAGCCGAGCAGGCGCGTCGCCATGCGCACGGCGCGATCGACCATGGGATTGGCGGCATCCAGACCGGCCTGTTCGATCTGGCGTCCGCTGATCTCGGAGCCCCAACTGCCCCACTGGGTCGAGGCCAGACGGGCGGTAACGTCCTCGGTCAGGCCCAGAACCTTGCCGACCTCGCGGATGGCGCTGCGGGGACGATAGCGGATGACGGTGGCGGCGATGCCGGCTCGATGACGGCCATAGCGGTCATAGACATACTGGATGATCTCCTCGCGCCGCTCGTGCTCGAAGTCCACGTCGATGTCGGGCGGCTCGTCGCGGCTGGAGGACAGGAACCGCTCGAACAACAGGTCGTGGCGGGCCGGATCGACGCTGGTGATCCCCAGGACGTAGCAGACCGCCGAGTTGGCCGCCGACCCGCGTCCCTGGCACAGGATGCCCTTGTCCTCGGCCGTGCGGACGATGTCGTGGATGGTCAGAAAATAGGGGGCCAGGCTGCGCTCGGCGATGAAGGCGAGCTCCTTCTCAAGCAGGGCCGTGACCTTGGGCGGCGCGCCGTCCGGATAGCGGACCAGGGTGCGGCTTTGCACCAGTTTCTCCAGCCAGCCCTGAGGCGTTTCGCCCGGCGGCACGGGCTCCTCGGGGTATTCATACTTCAAGTTGCTCAGATCGAAGGTCGCGCGCGACATGAAGGCGGTCGTCTCGGCCACCGCATCCGGCGTGTCTTTGAACAGACGGGCCATTTCGCCCACGGGCTTCAGCCAGCGTTCGGCGTTGGCCTCCAGCCGGCGGCCGGCGGTTTCGATGGTCGCGCCTTCGCGGATGCAGGTCAGGACGTCCTGCAGGTCGCGGTCTTCGGGGGCGGCGTAGAGGACGTCGTTGAGCGCCAGCAGGGGAACCTCTACCCGCTCCGCCATGGCCTTGAGCCGGGCCAGCCGGCGACGGTCGTCGCCGCGCCTGTGCAGGGCGGCGCCCAGCCAGATCGCGCCCGGCGCCGCCGCGTTCATGCGGGTCAGCACCTCTTCCAGCCCCATCAGTCGGTCCGGCGGCATGAGGATCAGCAGCAGGTCCTCCGGATCGGCCAGCAGGTCGTGCAGGCCGATCTCGCACTCGCCCTTCCTGGCCCGACGATTGCCCAGGGTCAGCAGGCGCATCAGACGGCCCCAGCCCGCCCGCGTCTCCGGATAGGCGATGATGTCCGGCGTCCCGTCGTTGAAGACCAGCCGCGCCCCGGTCAGAAGGCGGAAGTCCGCCGCACGGCGCTTCACTTCTTCGGACAGGGCCGGATCGTTCAGCGGGTCCTCGATGAAGGCGATCTCGCCGGGACTGCCGCCGTCGCGCACCCTGTCCGGCGGGGCCAGGCCCTCGACACGAATCTCCTTCAGCGCGCTCCAGGCCCGCACCACGCCCGCCACGGTGTTGCGATCGGCCAGCCCCAGCCCGGCATGGCCGCGCTGGATTGCGGTCAGCACCAGGTCCTTGGGATGCGAGGCGCCGCGCAGGAAGGAGAAGTTGCTGGCCGTCGCCAGTTCGGCGTAGGCGCCGCAAGGGTCGAGCCTCCTCATGCGAACAG
>Ga0308157_10003314_pt1 | contig 23757 bp, 31 predicted proteins | sample PhyBR1_FD_201035 | JGI IMG/M metagenome (GOLD analysis project Ga0308157, IMG submission 201035) | Phyllosphere microbial communities from UC Gill Tract Community Farm, Albany, California, United States - DLSLB.R1 | ecosystem: Host-associated > Plants > Phyllosphere > Unclassified | place: USA...
GAATGTCTTTTACAAAATTCTCTGCTGATTTCTTTTTTGATGTTGCCATAATTAAAGTTACATTTTTTATGAAAACACTCCTTTAGTTTCTTTTATAAAATGTCTACTTTTTGCTGACGATTTACAGAGGAAGCTATTGAAGATCACGAGCTGGTTACAAAAAAACAGATTCTGCGTTTAGAGAAAGTATTTAAACATTTGGGCGAAGAAGCTAAAAAGAAAAAGTGCGATGCCATCGACGGAATTTTGAAAGAAGTCGACGAAATGATTAAAAGCACTAAAGACGGTTCTATGACGCGCGATGTTGCCATCATTATCGGAGCCCAAAAGGTTGAGCATTACGAAATTGCTACCTATGGCGGTTTGGTACAGATTGCCATTACGTTGGGTCATGAAAAAGTAGCCGATTTACTGGAAACTACATTAGACGAAGAAGAAGAAACAGATTACCTGCTTACCGAAATTGCTGAAGAACATGTAAATTTCGAAGCTGCAGAAGAATAACCTCCTTAACCACCAGGTTAATCTACATAGGTACTTTCGTAAGTTTATTGGTAAATGTAAATCACTCCGTGAAAACGGCTGCGTAAAGTAATGTGTTTATTTCTTAACAGCGTCCATCAATATACATTACGGTTGGTTACCACAAAAAAAATTGCTATGAATAAAGATTGGTTGTCTCCTAACCTTATCACTTTAAGTGGTATTGTTGGAGACAACCTTCGTTTGTAATAAATGTACACTCAGTAAAATAGTTCATTAAGTTAATTTCTTTTTTAACCGTGCTGGCTGTTACATGAATCGTCCCTAAACATTTTTTTGATGGGGGTGGAAATAAAGGATGAAAATGATTGTTAGACATATAAAACCCTACCCACAAAAGGTTGTTCATGAATTTCAAAAGAATCATTTTTAGCTTTGGTTACTACGTTTATTTCTTCGTATGAACCGTCGGGTTGTAAAGCTTCTACACCAAATTTTCTGTTTTCAGCATCATTACACTGCATGTTGAATACAAAACCTGTCAGCGTTTCTTTAAAATCTTGTTCTGTGAATGTTACAGTGTTCATCTTGTTCTACTTTTTTTAAATTTTGTAATTAATTAATCAATTGATTTTTTTGGCTGTTTTAGTTTGAGAAGTATTTTGTTCCTTGAATTACCGTCAGTAGTTTTTTGAAACGGATCAGCATCATCAACCGTAATGTCTGGTTCATAAAATAAATCGAAAGAATAAACACCGGCATCTAAAATAGCTTCGTGCGGTTCGTATGTCACTTCACATTCTTGTTTTAAGGAATTTAGTTCACTAAAAATTGTGCCTTTCTGTACTTGATTTTGTGCTGCCGACAATTCAACATAAACATCAGACTGTGGTTTTTCTGTATTATCATTACTGTGATTCATAGCTTTTAAAATTTTGGATAGGTAATTTATATAAATACTTACAAAAAGCAGACCTAATTAATTAAAGGTCATTCTTTAGTGATGTCGTCTAAGGAGGTATGCTTGCTTAAAAAGTCAGATTTCTTCACAACCGTCATTTCTCCGTTCAATTCCATTACCACTGCACGAACATCTTCAACGCGTTCAATTCGGTATTGCCTTATTTCTGCATAGATTTCTTCTTCTGTAATCAGTTCTTTCTTCATGGCTTCCTTTAAAAATTCGCCATTATAGAATAAAAGGGTAGGTGTGGAATTGATGGCTTTTTCCATGGTTTCTGATTTTTTTGCAAGAAATGCCAAGAGATATTGAAGCGCAATAATAACTGTTAGTGCTGTGAGCCCTTCAGTTACCGTTACTTTTAATAAAATCATTGACGATAAGGTAGAACCAAGCGTTACCGAGACTACAAAATCAAAAGCATTCAATTTGGCTAGGGTTCTTTTACCCGAAATCCGAATAAACAGAAATAAAGTGATGTACGATACCGTTGCGCAAATTAGTATATGATACAGGCTTTCCCAGTCTTTAAAAAATAAGTCTTTCATAATATTCGTTTACATTTATTATTAAAGCAAAATAAGCACCCGAAGGTGCTTTGTTATCGCTGAACCATACTGCTTGTATTGTTACTTTGCCTGCCGTTTAAATAATGAATGGCTGCTATTGCTAAAAGGGTATTCTTTTTCATGAGTCATTATTTTTAAGTTAAACATGTGGTGTTACTTTGAAAGGATTGAATGCATTGATACCGTCGATTAATTTTTCGCGATCGTTAGAATCATACCATCTTCTGGTATTTCTGTCAAAAAAAGACAAAACAGTCATGTAAACATTGTTTATTTTCCAGTTTACAACGTACAACCCAGATTCCTCGGGCTGACATTCCGGGTATTTTATCCATCGTGCTATTTTCATAAGTTTCTGGTTTATAATTATGAAGCATCCATATTAATGCACCCGGTTGCTACATCTGTTAAGATTTTATCGGCTTCGCATTCTTCAGCCAATGTTTGCTGCAATAGTTTTGCGGCATCATTCTCGCCCAAAACCTTTGCAAAGGCAAAAAGGGTTCCGTAAGTTGCCATTTCATAATGCTCAATTTTCTGCGAAGCTGCTATAATTGCCGCATCACGTACTGGTCCATAAACGGTTTCTTCCAACATATGGTCGCCTTCCTTCAAAAGCCCTGCAAGTGCTTCGCATTTTTTACCTTCGGTTTTCTCGTTCAAAAGCTTAAATACCTGCTCCAAACGAACCACCTGATTTTCGGTCATGGCATGATGATCCGAAATACTTGACTGCAATTTTGGCGATGAAGCATTTGCAGCCATTTTTGGCAGTGCTTTTACCAAAGCCTGTTCTGCCCAGTAAATATCTTTTAAAGCGTCAATGAACAATTCTTTAAGGTTTGATGCGGCGTCTTTGTTTGCTTCTACAACAGCTGTATTCTTGTTTTTTGTAGCGCTGTCTGTATTTTTTTGTCGTTCGTTATTTTTCATAATTTCTCTGGTTTATTTGATCGTTCCTAATACTTCTTCGCGTTGCCAGAATCGGTGCATTCTAACAGCATTGATAAAGGCTGTTTCAAATTGATTTTTTCCTGAGTGTACGCTGGTTATAATTCCGCCATCTTTCAAATCATCGCCTTTAGCCATAAATTGTGGTGTAGAAAGCAGGTCAATACCGTCGCCGTCTGTTCCAATGATTTTACAGTGTCTGTAGGCATCATTTAAAAATTCCATTACATCGGGATCCGATGCTAATGCCGCCTGATTTTGACCATCGGGAATAAAAATGGCATCAAAAAGAACCGATGACGAAGTGAAAAAACTGAATTTTACTGCAACTTCGCCACCTTCTTTTGTTGATACAAATCCAAGGTTCGGACCAATAATACATGCTTCGGCATCTTCTGCAACTAGTGCCTTTTTCATTTTCACAACCGATGCCTCACTAACACCATGATTACAAATGAAAGCAATCTTACGCGATGCAATGGTTGGTTTAACCGTTGGGTTTTTAATAATACTCAACTCATCGGATGTTACAATTTTTTTTGAAATTTCTGTAGGCTCGTTCCCACCAACATTGTCTGCACCTACACCATGATTCATAGGTTTTTCGGGTTGTGCAGGAACTTTTGCTCCCAAACCTTGGGCTACCTTTTCTGCCAATTCTGTGTTTATTTTTGATAGCAAGCCTAACATACGAACGCGAATTGCAGTTGTTTCTACTTTTCCCAGTTCAAAACGTAATGCTTTAACCATGTGTTGTTGTTCAATCGGAGTCTGACTTTCGTAAAACATGCGTGCCTGACTGAAATGATCGTTAAAACTGTTGCTTCTTGCGCGAACTTTATGTGCGTCAACACGTTCGTTAAAACTAGTAAATCCGCCTTCTGCAATCATTGCCTGATAAGGACAGCCACCACCTAACGAATTTGGATGATAACTTACACGTCCTTTATTTATTTCTTGTCGCATGTGCCCGTCACGCTGGTTGTTGTGCGTTGGTGAGATACTGCGATTGATAGGAATTTCATGAAAATTTGGACTTCCTAATCTTGAAAGTTGTGTGTCTGTATACGAAAACAATCTGCCCTGAAGCAATGGATCGTTAGTAAAATCGATTCCTGGAACAATATGTCCGGGATGAAAAGCTACCTGTTCTGTTTCTGCAAAGAAATTATCCGGATTTTTGTTTAAAACCATTCGACCTACAATAGTAATAGGAACCAGTTCTTCGGGAACTATTTTGGTTGGATCTAATAGGTCAAAATCGAATTTATGTTCGTCTGCTTCCGGAATAATCTGTAATCCTAATTCCCATTCAGGAAAATTACCTGATTCTATAGCTTCCCACAAATCCTGACGGTGAAAATCGGGATTGTTTCCTGATATTTTCTGCGCTTCGTCCCAAACAACCGCATGCGTTCCTAATTTTGGTTTCCAATGGATCTTTACAAAATGCGATTCATTTTCTGCATTTATAAATCTAAAGGTATGCACACCAAAACCTTCCTGCATGCGGTAACTGCGCGGAATGGCACGGTCACTCATCAGCCACATAATCATGTGCATAGATTCGGGCATCAGCGAAATAAAATCCCAAAAGGTATCGTGTGCCGATGCAGCTTGCGGAATTTCATTGTGTGGCTCTGGTTTCACTGCGTGAACTAAATCTGGAAATTTTGCAGCATCCTGTATAAAAAAAACAGGCATATTGTTGCCTACAAAATCGTAAATACCTTCTTCGGTATAAAATTTTACCGAGAAACCGCGAACATCTCTTGCTAAATCGGTAGATCCTCTTGATCCGGCTACGGTAGAAAATCGAGTAAATATTGGAGTTCGTTGTCCGGCTTTTTGAAGAAATGCAGCTTTTGTAAACTGTGGAATGGGGTTGGTAACTTCAAAAAATCCGTGAGCTCCCGACCCTCTTGCATGTACAATTCGTTCTGGAATTCGCTCGTGATCAAAATGAGTGATTTTTTCTCGAAGGATAAAATCTTCTAAAAGGGAAGGACCTCTTTCACCGCTTTTCAAGGAATTATTGTCGTCGTTGATTTTTACTCCCTGATTTGTGGTTAAAAATTTGTTCGTTCCGTCTGATTTGTTGATCGCCAAATCGTCTTGCTTGTCTTCTTGTCGATTAGGTTTGTTAGTGTCGTTTTCTTTCATTGCAATTTATGTTTGTTTTGTTAATTATTTAGGTTGTTACTATTTAAATATTCAAACAATATTCCAATACTATTTAAGTTTTGGTCTGTAAGGAATTATTAAAAATGAAATGAATTTCTTCGCTAAAAAAGTGTGGTTTTAATATACATTTTGTGAACTATTTTCATTGTGTGTTTTTATGATAATATTCCTTTTATTACTTGTTTAATTTGATAAATATTATTAATATATCTGCATTTTAACTTATGTTGCTTTATTATCATTGTGTGTGCAGGAGTTTGATATATAGGTTCTTGAAAATTTAACTATTATGATTAAAATTGATATTTTATTAAATTTTTTCTTGTAAGTATTTGATAATTAGTTGTGTATGTATAGTTGTTAAAATGTAAATATTAAAACTTAACTACGGTAATATCAAAAGCTCTTCTGAAAATTAAAAACAACATCTAATGGGCAACAGCCGATTGGTTTCAATTTTGCTTGTCATAACCAGAGTATGCTTTAAAAATCCTTATACGTTAATAAGTCCACTAAAATGCTATTTGTCTAACTAAATACAAAAGTTATGGATACACGTAAATCAATCAGTGAAAACAACGTCGGCTTTAATGATGCCCCACGTACAGAACCCGATTACCTTTCAGGTAAAGTGATCGACGGTCTAAACGGGAAACTGTTTAACACGGGTAAGGGTAGTTCTGAATCAACTTATAAAGGTCAGGAACACGATTTTAATTGTAATAATTAGGTTAATTAGAATACCAAACACAAATGCCTTATGGAAAATGATGATTTTAATGCTATTCCCGCACAAATAAAAAAATGGATACCGTTACAGAATAAAGGGAAGTGTAGTGATACGTACAGCATTTTGGAAATTAAAGAATTGAACAATCCCGATATTGCTTATAAAAGTATTAAACACCGCTTACTTGATGTTAACAATTGGGCACATTATGCAACGTTGACTAATGCCGATTTTATATTAGTGGATAACAATGGAGATAATTTGGAAGGATTGGCTGCTGAAGGTTGTTTTATGAAAGTACGGTTTTCCAGATTGCAAAAAATTATTTCTGCAAGGCATGATTTTGTTTCAGTAAAAAGTATTATTACGGTACCTGATATTTTTGGTGATGCTGTTATTATTCAATTAATACCTACACATAATCCGGAAAAACCGGGATCGGAAATTGATCATTTTTTTACTGCCGAAGCATCTAATACGTTCGTGCTTTACCGCGATGCTGCAAAGATCCATCTGTCTGTTCACGGCAGAAACGAATTGCCGAATTTTAAGGTATCAAAAACTACTAAAAAGATTCGAAATATGGTTTTTGCTACTTTAGGAGTATTAGGTGTGAGTAAGGTACAATGGGAATCGCTTGAACACGGACTATTGAACTATAACGAGAAATTATTATGAAAGAAACCTATATTTTATTGTACGACGGCGAGTGTGGATTTTGTAATTTCTGGGTAAACTGGGTAATGCAAAATGATATTAAAGGTTTTTTTAACTTCGCATCATTGCAGGGAAATTTCGGACAGAATTTCCTTACAGAAAAAAGCTTACCGCTAAAAAGATTTAATACTCTTTACTTGATACGACCAGATGGTAAGGTTGACGAAAAATCTGATGCCGTCATTAAAATCTGTAGTCTGTTAGGAGGTTGGTACAAATTGGCAGTTGTATTTAAGATAGTTCCAAAATTTCTTCGCGATAAAATATATGATCTTGTTGCAAAAAACCGTCGTAAACTGGCTTCAGGCAACTGTCCGTTGCCAACCAAAGAACAACGCATGAAGTTTATTGATTAAAAATTAAATTTCATTAAATATATCGAACACATTATTATTAATTAAAACAATTGAGCTATGAAAAATGAAAAAAACAAAGTGGAAGAAAAACCAACTAAAGAAACAATGGTTAAACCGAAAAGTTCTGCTGCCGAAGGATTAAGAGAATTGTTTATCGATGAACTGAAAGACATTATTTATGCCGAACGAGCTCTTGTAAAAGCACTTCCTAAAATGGCGAACAACTGCAGTAGCATCAAACTTAAAAAAGCGATTGAAGAACATGTAACTGTTACAGAAAATCAGGTAGAACGTTTAAAAAGGGTATTTGATCTTTTAGGCGAATCAGACCGTGGCAAGAAATGCGACGCAATGGAAGGATTAATTAAAGAAGGTGAAGGTATTCTAGAAGAAACCGAACCAGGCCCTGTGCGTGATGCTGCCATTATTTCTGCCTCGCAAAAAATTGAGCATTACGAAATAGCATCGTACGGAACATTGGTAGCTTTTGCCAAAACTTTAGGTGAAGATAAGGTAGCATCATTGTTGGAGGAAACCTTGACCGAAGAAAAAGATGCCGATGTAACGCTTACTAAAGCAGCTTATAATGACATTAATTTTGATGCTGTAGAAGAAGATTAATCTTTACAGTATTTAAATTTTCTATAAAAACCATCCTGTAGTAAGGATGGTTTTATTTTATTTCTATCAACGTTATAAAGGCACTATCGCTTTCTTAAGTTTTGTAATTCGTTCTGTACCTCCTTGTAAACTTTTTCATGTAATTCTTTATCACCTTTTGTTGCTACCTTTAAAATTGTCATACATTCTTTAAGAAACTGCGGAGCAAAATTCGGATCAGATGCCGCTATTTCTCTACAATTGTCTAAAATATCTGCATATTTAATGGTCTGTGAATCGGCACTTGTTTGTTCAATGCGCAGGGTTTCTTTCTCCTTACGCTGTTTACGGTTTAAGTGTGGATACGCTTCTTTTGTATATACATCGGTAAGTTCTACTACCAGTTCAAGAGTTTGCATGGCAACCTCATTCTCCATTAGTGTTTCTAAAAAAGATAAAAGTCGTTCTTCGGTAACCGACGTATCTTCTAAAACGTCGTGAAGTAGGGCAGCAGCACGTATTTGTATCTTGTCAGTATATACTGAACAGGTTTCCATAACCCGTATGGGATGTACAATATAACGGTCGTTGCTGTATTTACGCATTTGCTTTCCATGAGCATGGTCTGCGAACTGCTGTATTTTATAAAGAGTAGTATCCATACAGTGATTATTGTTTCATAAATTAGAAAGTGAAAAAAGCGGATGTAATACACCCGCTTCAAAATTAGTTAGAAAATGAAAAAGATTATTTTTTGTCTTTCGTTTCTTTTTCATTCGATGTAACATCGTCACCTTTTACTTTTTGCTCTTCGTGCACCCGGCTATCCAAATTGTCCTTATTTTCCGGTCTGTTATCTTGCGATTTTTTAACTGGGGCTGTGTTGTTTTTCTGTTGATCTTTCATAGCATAAATATTTAGGTTAAACTTATCCTCATACTGATAAAACACACACTCATTAACCGACCAAAGCAATGAGTGTGTAAAATTCTGTTATTCAAAACTGATGATGTAAATCCAATAGTTGTGCCGAAATATTTAACAAAGGTTATTTTTTACAAATACTGTTATTATAAGTGGATATTTATTGATGACTGTGAAATCATAAAGATATTTGCTGATCTTCAACCGTTTAAAAGTTCTACATTTTGTGAAAAATTTCACATTTTAGCCGTTTAAATTATTTCACTCAAACTTCTTTTAAAAAAGAAGGTTTTTTTTGAAAAGTGTGATTTGCAGCACACAATTTATAATATGTCCATATGATGTTGACTAAATCGGACTTAATTTAAGGAGATAACTTTATGGTTTACTATTTGCTTTCTCTTAAATAATAAATAAAGAAAACATGGAGAAAAAGACTTTTTTTAAAACGGCATTCGTAATACTTAAAGAAACCGTGAATACTTTTATGGATAATAAGGGTTTAAAGCTTAGTGCTTCCCTGGCATATTATACGTTGTTTTCAATGGCACCATTACTGTTGCTGGTAATATCATTGGCAGGAGCTTTTTTTGGAAGGGAGGCGATTGAAGGCAGTGTATTCGGAGAATTAAACGGATTGGTTGGAAATGAAGCGGCTGCACAGATACAGCAGATCATTAAAAATATGGAGCTCTCTGGTAGTACCACTTTATCTCTGGTAATTGGTGCTGTGAGTTTGATAATTGGTGCTACTACTGTTTTCGGGGACATTCAGGATTCTGTAAATAAAATATGGAGCGTAAAGGCAAAACCAGAGAAAGGATGGCTTAAATTGGTTAAAGACCGTCTGTTGTCAGGCTCAATAATCATCGGTCTTGGTTTTTTATTGATAGTAGCATTGGTTGTCAATGGTGCTGTTTCCGCTTTTGATTATCTGTTGAAAGGTTGGCTGCCTGATTTTTCAGTAATTCTTTTAACGGCACTTACAATATTGGTTAACTTTCTGGTACTCGCACTTTTATTTGGTGTAATTTACAAGGTTTTGCCCGATGCAAAAATCAAATGGCGAGATGTAAGGGCGGGTGCATTGTTTACAGCAGCACTCTTTATGCTGGGTAGATATATCATAGGTATCTATATCGATAAAGCCGATGTAGGATCACCCTATGGTGCAGCAGGTTCGCTTATTATCATCTTAATCTGGGTATATTATTCTGCGGCGATCCTATACATAAGTACTTCGTTCACTAAAGTATATGCTGCTGCTAAGGGCGAAAACATCAAACCTTCTGATCATGCGGTGTATGTGGAAGAAAAAGAAGTTGAAAGCGATAATGAATCGGTACTAAAAGATGTCGACCAGCAGAAAGAATTATAAAAATATCATCATGTAATGATGGTTACATCAGTAATATATGCTTAAATCACTTGGTCATTATACGGTCAGTTAATAGACTGCGTAAAGTTAAAGGCAAGTGTTCTGCAAGTATAGATGCCGGAGTTACCTCGTATCGTTCAGCCAGTTCATCTCCTGCTTTTCCGTGTACAAAGCAACCGATAACAGCCGCGTTAAAAGCAGAGTAGCCCCGGGCTAGAAAAGCGCTGATGCATCCTGTAAGTACATCTCCCATACCACCTTGTGCCATTGCCGGATTTCCTGTAGAGTTGATAAATACCTTGCCTTCTTCGTTAATAATATAGGTATACTGGTTTTTAAGTACAATAACGCACTGCAGTTCTTTCGCCTGTATCCTGGCTGTCTGTATACGGTTGTACCAGCTTGTATGGGTACCAAATAAACGGTCAAACTCCTTTACGTGAGGTGTTAGTACTGTGGGGTGTGAAATATACTGTTTCAGCAGATCTACTGTAAGCAGGTTCAGGGCATCTGCATCTAAAACCATCGGACGCTTTTGCTGTAATAAAAATAAGAGTTGATCCTGTTGGTTGGTATCGGAGCCCATTCCCGAACCTATGGCAATACATTGGTACTTTGAGTAATCTAAGATCTTCAGATCTTCTACATTTGCGGTCATCAGTTCGGGCTGATAAACGTTTACATACGGAAAAGAAACACTTTCTGTAAGTAGTGTGACGAGTCCAACACCCGAAAATAAAGCTGCTTTAGCCGTAAGCAGGGTGGCGCCTTTGGTTTGTGCATTTCCAGAAATAATAAGTGCATGACCATAAGTGCCTTTATGTGTGAATGCTTTGCGCCTGTGTAGTAATTCCTTCACAGCTTGTTGGTCTGTCCAATAATAATCTGTAGGTATTGCCGAAAGGTAGTTTTCATCAAGTCCGATAGATGTAAATTTGAATGACTTGCTAACTACCGTTGATTCCGGCAGAGTAAATAAAAGTTTCGGCCTTTGAAAGCAGATGGTCAGATCTGCTTTTATTCCACTATAATCTTCAAAAGTAAATCGGTCCGCAGCACAGCCTGAAGGAATATCTACAGAAACTGTATAATTAGAGTTTTTGTTGATATGTGCAAAACTGGTTTTTAAAAAGTTGCTTAAATCCTTATTTAAACCCGATCCTAAAACAGCGTCAATCACAACATCAAAATTCTGTGGTAGCTGTTCCGGAGTGCTTACGGTTTCAAACGATATTTTTAGTGCACCGAGTCTTTCTTTGTTTATTCTGAAATCTTCTGATTCGCCTGTAAAGCCATTCATGCAGATTATCTCAATGTTATGGTAACCTTTCATCCGTAATAAGCGTGCAATTGCCAATCCGTCACCACCGTTGTTTCCCGTTCCAGCAATTACTGTGACACGTCTTTGCGGAGAAATAAGGTTTACAAAAATTTCAGCAAAAGCATTGGCGGCCTGCTCCATAAGATCAATGGTAGAAAGTTTGGAATGTTCGCAGGTGTAGGCATCTGCCTTACGCATTTCTTCAGCTGTTATAAGGTTCAGCATATTTCTGGTTTACTTCAGTTTATGGTTTTAATTGCACTTTTTTTCTTCCGGACATTTTAGAGCATCAATATGTTCGGAGATATAAAGATACTGACTTTATATTAAGTTTTTTTTAGATGGTTAATATCAATTCATAGTAAAAGAAGAAACCCCTTCAACATAAGCTGATAGGGGTGAGAATTTAATTGTGAATTAATAATTTTGTTGAGATAATGCATTAATCCAGAATCTTAACTTCAATAGGTTTTAAGCTGTTGCCGTTGTTCTCTACGGATACTTCCAAACTATTCCCTTTTTTAAGCTCACCAAAAGGAACATCGGTTCCACCTTTTGTAAGTTTGGTAGTTTCGTTAAAGTAAAGTTCCAAAATTTTTCCGTCTGCAGTCTCTACATAAATCTCCTGTTCTTCGGGATCAACTTCCTTTGCCTTACCTGTGTAGGTTCCACTTGCTACTAGGTCTGTGTTTTCAATTTCGGCTGTCCCACCGTCTTTGTCTTTTGCTTTTTTGTTATCGCAAGACCACATCATAACCGATGCCGCGAATAACATTGCTGGTAATAAAACTGATTTTTTCATAGTACGCAATTTTAATTTTTATGAAGTTACGAAAATATATTTTGTTGTAAAACAATAGGTTAGTTTAATTTTTAGCATGTTATAATGCAAGAAGTTATTTTAAGCTGTTAAATTTTACTGTTGATGAAGATAGTTGATAACGATTTAAGTACAGATTTTTGATTGTTCACACAAAAATGTTAGAATTAAAAATCGTATTTTTAAAATACAACAATAAAAATAATAAGCTATGAAAAGACTAAAATCGTATAGGGGAGATCCTACGTTTATTACTGTATTTCAAAACGGTTACCACTTAATTAATAATGGTTATTACGTTGTTAGGGCAGATAAAGGTACTGCTGTAGACTCTTCGAAAAAGAACAACGAAAATGTACTGATAAAAATTAATTCCGATTATTATCTTTTTGAAATGAATGATCAGGTTAAAAGCAATAACACATTCTTTGATAATTTAAAGCGATATAACCAGATCAGTTTGCGCAATATTTCAAAAAAAGAATACGATAGTTATATGAAATAAATAAAAAACCGATCTTTTGAATCGGTTTTTTATTTAGGATAATAATTTTAATCTTTAGTTACTGGTTTTTGATCAATTAGCTCCTCAATCGCATCCCATAATCTTATTCTTTTTTCTAGCGATTTAACAGCTGTGTTTGCTGCTTCTGTCCATTTTATAGAATCATTTCCACATAAGTAGGCAATCATTTCAAATGCCATAGGTCCGTGTTCGTCTGCATCCAGCTCAATATGGCGTTCAAAGTAGTAAACAAGATCGGTAAGGTCGGTATCCTTAAAGCGTAATTTGAATTCTTTAAGCATTTCGGTAAACATATTCGGAATCAGATCCTCACGTCCAAAAGTAAATGCAGATGCTATTTCATGCGGTTTCCCTGATTCTATTACCTCAAAGGTAAAGGTTAGAAATTCTTTGATATAAGGGTGAAGCATGCTTGATTTTATAGCGTTGAATATATCTGTTTCCTGTACATTTTTTAAAAATATTTCAAGTTCTCCCGTATCGGTCTCGCTTTTGCGCATAGCTTCCAGATACATTTCAAAATGGCTCAGCCTTTTTCCGTCCAATGTTAAATCGGATTCTTCAGCAAGTACAATTTCGTTGATCAGATATCTAATTTCAGGGTTGGGTGAAGCAAACCACGGACTTGTTGTGCAGGTAAGCTTTGACTGTAATGCCTTTAACAACGACATAAAATCCCATACCGCATAAACATGAACCTGTAAAAATTGCTGCAGGTCGGGAATGGTAACGATCTTTTTGTATAAGGAATGGTTGATCAGTTTGTCTTTCTGGGGCTGTATGTAGCTGTTTATCTCGTTTATTGAGGTCATGGATTTTTTTTGCAAATATAGGTTATAAGCAGCTATAATGTCCGTATAGATTAACTATTAAGACAGAATAAATAGTTTACTGCTTAAGAATTTCTGAATTGTTTTATTGCAAAAAAAATCCCCACTCAGTAACCGAATGGGGATTTTGTGTGAGATACATCAATTTTTTACACTTCGTAATAAATCGATCTTTTTAATAATTTGTAAACTATTCATGTCGTCTGTACTGTATCTACGAAATCTTTTGAAATTTTCGTTTACTTCATTTACTAAACAATCTCTAATTTTTAGAATTTCATTTTCTGTAAACATACATCTAAGAATAAGTTATGTTTAGTAAAAATAAAAAAATGTAACGCAATTTGCTACTTGTTTCTAATTATATTTTACAATTTAAATTGAAATTTTACGCTTCTCAAACTAAAATATTTGATATACGATATGTAAATTAATAATATGCATTTGATTTTCAATTCTATATATTCAAAGAAACTTCTTTTATAATATAAACCACTGTAACAGTAGAAGATTTATGCTTTTGTTCGTTTGGAACATTTTACGTTAATAACAAATTTTAAAAGATACAGATAAAATAAAACTTAATACAAGCCCTCTTTCTTCTCAAAAGTTGTAAGAGTTCTTATAGACTGTCTTTTAAATTAGTATAAATGAGAAAGCCTCAAAGTGTTCGCTGTTGTAAAGAAGCTTTGTAAGCTTTGTTTCGTAACTGTTGTATTCTTCCCACAGGTTGGAATGCTTCAATACTTTCAAACGGATTGAATGATAATCGTTCCAGATTCGGATCATTTTTGTCTGCATAACTTGTAAAAATAAATTTTCCAACACAGATAAAGGAGCTGTTTTTCCATTCTCTGTGCAGTATGTTTACCGGTTGGTCTTTTAAATCATATGCATATTGAATGTAGAGGTTTACGATGTATTGGCCCTTTTCCGCAAATAAATCTTCTGCAGAGGTTTGACTGGTTAATTGTTCCGGAATCAATTTCAGCTTCACGACATGCTCGCCAAATCTATATGCCCCAATAGAGTGATACTCAAATGAAAACAGTGAATTATTTCTTCTCTTTATCAGATGCACGATGTTCTTTAAAAAATCACGATGTAGAACTTGTGGAAAGATGCTTATAATTTTACCCATAATATTGATTACGCTGTAACATTTCTGTGAAAACCCTCCTGAAAAGTAGTTGTTTAATGCGATAAACAGTTTCAAAAAGTTAGAAACGTTGTCGAATGGAAATAACGGAAAGTTAACCAGTGGAAAATTAGCTGTTGTTTGACCATCATGCATTAGTTTTAACGAAAATCCGTACGCAGGAAGTGCATTCCTTTTTACAATTTTCATATGAGCGTTCGATATTCTCAACGTAGCATCTAAAACAGTATCAGGAAACAATGAATACTGCTTAAAAGCCTCATCAACAAGAAATTTTCCCTGCAAAATGTCGTAAGTAGTTGCATGTGCATCTCTTGTCTTATAAGGCAATCGGTTTATTTCAGGAGTCTTACGTACAAAATTGCGTATGGCATCGGTAAGCTTATCCAGTAAAAAGTGTTCCTTGGTGGTAAGTTGGTCAAACTCCGGTGTGTATTTTAATTTCTCTCGCATACGGTTGTAAATCAAAACAAGAACCATTTTGAAATGATCACAATATAAACTGCATGTTTAAATTTTTAAAAGTATTGAGCTGTAGATTTTTACGGCAATCTGTAGAAAAATGAATTACGGTGTTTTCTCTTTGTAAAAAATGTAAGTTTAAATCTGTGTCTAAAATACTGTACATCACAATTATTCTGTTGATATCCGTACATATTTGGAAAGAAAATTGCGGTATAAATTTAAAAAAATAAACTATGAGAGCAATTTGGAATGGAGCCGTAGGATTTGGTCTGGTAAATATTCCCATCAAGCTGTATTCGGCTACAGATTCAAGTACGCTGGATTTGGATATGCTGGACAGTAAAGATCTAAGTAACATACGGTTTAAACGAATCAACGAGAATACGGGGAAGGAAGTAGTTTGGGAAGATATCGTTAAAGGATACAAACTCAACGATAAATATATTGTATTGGAAGATCAGGATTTTGAAGCGGCAAGTCCCGAAAAATCTAAAATACTGGCCATTTCACAGTTCGTAAAGGAAGCAGATATCGACTCCGCTTATTTTGAAACACCTTATTTTCTGGAACCTCAAAAAAATGGAGAAGGTGCTTACAATCTATTGCTTAAATCGTTAATCAAAACCAAAATGGCAGGTATCGGATCTTTTGTTTTACGTGAAAGAGAAATTTTGTGTTTGATACGCCCGTATGCCGGTAAGGTTCTTATGGTAAACCGCATGCGCTATCCCGAAGAGCTAAGAGATTTTGAAGATTTAAAACTTCCAGCAAAAACTCCTAAAGCTGCCGAGTTAAAAATGGCAGAACAGCTTATAAAATCACTTTCGGCAGACTTTAATCCCGAAGATTTTAAAGATACCTACAATGCCGATCTGCTTAAGATCATCAAACAAAAGGCAAAAGGTAAAAAAGTAAAATTAACCGAAATAAAAGAACCCGAAGGCAAGGCAACAGATCTTATGTCAATGCTTAAAGAGAGTCTTGAAAAAGGAAAGAAAAAGAAAGCAGGATAATTTGTGTTTCTAAAAATAAGTTTGATGCACTAGAATTAACTAAATTTAATCGCTATGGCTTTAGAAGATTATAATAAGAAACGGAATTTTAAGGAAACCTCCGAACCGGAAGGAAAAGAAAAAGCAAGTGGAACTAAACTAAAGTTCGTAATACAGCGCCATGCTGCTACAAGGCTTCATTACGATTTTCGCTTGGAAATGGATGGTGTGTTAAAAAGTTGGGCAGTTCCTAAAGGTCCATCATTAAACCCTGCAGATAAAAGGCTGGCAATGATGGTGGAAGATCATCCGTATTCCTACAGAACATTTGAAGGTAGTATTCCAAAAGGAAATTACGGAGCCGGTGAAGTCGAAATTTGGGACGAAGGTACCTATGAACCCATAGAGAAAATCAAAGGAAAAACAGATGATTTGGTAATGCGCGCCGAACTGCACAAACAGTCTTTAAAATTTATTCTTCACGGCAAAAAACTAAAAGGCGAATTTGCTTTGGTAAAAATTAAAAATTCTAAAGAAGATAATGCATGGTTGTTGATTAAGCATAAAGATAAACATGCTGTTGACGAAGATTACGATGCCGAAGAACATACCCTTAAAACTTCAAAAGTAACCGCTTATCTTAAAGAGAAAAGCAGTAAAAAAAAATGATTCTACTGGCGGAATAAAGCATTTTAAGAATTATGCTCCGGCACTTTCCGGTGCTGCAAAACTCTCGGAATTTATTAAACCCATGTTATGCAAGGTGGCAGATAAACCTTTCGACGATAGTGAATGGGCATTCGAAATAAAATGGGACGGTTACCGCGCAATTGCCGATTTAAGTAAAGATGATGTCCGACTGTATTCAAGAAACGGAATCGATTTTTCTAAGAAATTTAAAAAGGTAACCAATTCACTAAAGCTTCAGGAACACCAAATGGTACTCGATGGAGAAATTGTTGCGTATGATGATAAGGGGAAGCCGAATTTTCAATGGCTGCAAAGAATTGAAGACAATCCCAGCTTAGTACTTACCTATCAGATTTTCGATCTGCTTTGGCTCAATGGTCATTCTACCGAAAATCTAACGTACCTGCAACGCAAAGAATTATTAAAAGATGCATTGGTTGAAAATGAAATCATAAAGTTCAGCGATCATGTTCTTGAAAAAGGTAAGGAGTTCTTTCAGGCTGCAGATGATATGGGTTTGGAAGGAATTATTGCAAAGAAAACCGACAATATTTACAGGGAAAATGTACGCAGTTCCGAATGGCTTAAAATAAAGATCCATAAAAGTGACGAAGCTGTTATTTGTGGTTTTACCGAACCAAAAGGTTCCAGAAAAAAGTTTGGAGCTTTAATCCTTGGAAAATATCTAAAGGATGAACTGGTTTTCTGCGGGCATACCGGTAGCGGTTTTAACGATAAATCTCTTGTAGAAATATACAAAAAATTACAACCGTTGGTTATTAAAAATTCTGCGTTTAAAATCACTCCAAAAACCAATACGAAAGCAACCTGGGTAAAACCCGAATTGGTTGCCGAGATTAAATTTACCGAGCTTACCAAAGATAATATTTACCGTCATCCTGTTTTTTTAAGGCTTCGTGACGATATCGAACCGGATGATGTGTCATTTAATAGCAGTCATAAATCAAAAAAAGAAAGCATGAAATCAAAGACTAGCGAACAAAAAAATCAAATAAAAAGCAATGTAAGTAAAAAAGCAGCACCTAAAACAAGAACCGGTAAAGATGATATTGTAAAGAAAATTGGAAAACAGGAACTGAAACTCACTAATCAGAACAAAATCTATTTTCCTGACGACGATATCACCAAAGGCGATGTAATTACTTATTATCAGAGTATTTCACAGTATATTCTTCCGCATCTTAAATCACGTCCGCAATCTATGAACCGTTATCCAAATGGAATCAAAGGACTGAGTTTTTTTCAGAAAGATGCTTCCGAAGAAACACCTGATTGGGTAGAAACGCAGAAGGTGTTCTCGGAAAGTTCCGATAAATACATCAATTATATTATTTGTAATGATAAGGCAACGTTGGCGTATATAAACAATTTGGGATGTATCGAACTAAATGTCTGGACAAGTAAAATACAGAAAGCAGACAAACCCGATTACTTGGTATTAGACCTGGATCCGTCAGATAAAAATACTTTTGAAGACGTAGTTGTAACAGCGCAGGCTGTTAAAGAAGTGTTGGATCTGGCAAGTATCGAAGGATATCCTAAAACATCAGGAAGCTCCGGCATACATATATACATTCCCATGAACGGTAAATATTCGTACGAACAGGTGAAAGATTTCGGACATCTGTTGATGCAGCTTGTTCAAGAAAAATTACCCGATTTAACAACATTAGAACGCAGTCTTCAAAAAAGGGATAAAGATAAAATCTACCTCGATTATTTGCAAAACCGTCGTGGGCAGACATTGGCGAGTGTTTACAGCCTTCGTCCCAAAGAAGGCGCTACGGTTTCCATGCCGTTGGAGTGGGATGAGGTAAAGAGCGGATTGCAACCTACCGATTTTAATATTCACAATGCATTAGATCGAATCAAGAAAAAAGGCGATCTTTTTAAACCGACTTTAGGAAAAGGAATCGATATGTTGAAAGCTATTAAAAAATTATCCAAATAACGATAAGCTGGTTAAAAAGCATCGGGAACTGTTTCTATAAATTGCGTATTTATTCAACACCTGCATAAAATGCCAAATTTTAAGCTACTCGCTTTTTTATGCTTTTAAGATCTTATAATAGTATTTAAAGTTAAATTTCATTTATAACAATTTGTTTTTAACATAAATACTGTTTTTTATATTGTAAATATGAACTATGCTACATATAACAGCTCTTCAATTAAATGTTAAAAAATCATTTGGGTACAATTGGATCTTAGCAGCTAACGATGCAACGTCTATCGCATTAATTTGCCACTGTTTTTAACTTAATAAGGAACAAAATTTGAATTAAAAACTACAGTAACTCAAAATTTTTAAGCTATGAACAAAGATCGAAAAGAAATTCCGGAAAACGACAAAAATAAAAACACAAGCCCAACAGATATTAAGGGAAAAGATGTGCACGATGCTAACCAAACCAATTCTGGTGCAGGCGGATCGCAAATAAAAGAGGGTAGTAACTTACTGCCTGAAGATGCCGATAAAGTGCCCGATCAAAATACTGATCAACAAAAAGAAATCAGAAAAGATAACCAAAAAAAATAGCGTATGAAAGCAGCAGTTATACACGCTCCGGGTAAAATTACCTGTGACAATACCGAAGATCCGGGCATAAAAGAGTCAACCGATGTTGTACTAAAGGTAACAGCAACCGCTATTTGCGGATCAGATCTTCACATATATTCCGGCGGATTTCCGCAGCCAAAGCCTATGATTCTGGGACATGAATTTATGGGCATTGTAGAAGAAGTGGGTAGAGATGTTAAGAATCTTAAAAAAGGTGATCGTGTGGTCGTTCCTTTCCCAATTGCATGTGGTTCATGCTTTTTCTGTAATCATGATTTGCCGGGACATTGTGAAAACAGCAATGAAGAGCATTATGGTCCCGAAGGTGGCTTGATCGATCAGAAAGGGGGCGGATTGTTCGGTTATACCGATCTTTACGGCGGATACGATGGCGGACAGGCACAGTTTGTTCGTGTTCCGTATGCAGATATTGGTCCTAGAAAAGTTCCCGATTCGCTAACCGATGAACAAGTTCTTTTTTTAACGGATATTTTCCCTACCGGTTATTCGGGAGTTGACTGGGCAGAAGTTAAAGGTGGTGAAACCGTTGTTATTTTCGGTGCAGGTCCGGTGGGTATCATGGCTGCAAAAAGTGCATGGTTGCGCAGTGCCGGCAGGGTAATTATTGTTGATACATTGCAGTACCGATTAAACAAAGCGGTTGCTGCAGCGAACTGTGAAACAATTTTGTGGACTGATGCCGATGAAGTAGTGGAAAAAATAAGACAGAAAACGCAGGGAAGAGGTGCCGATGTTTGTATCGAAGCGGTAGGTTTTGAGCCCGACCGTAACTTAGTAGATCGCGCAAAAGCATTGATCAATTTTGAAAAAGGATCCATTAAGGTTCTTGAAGCATGTATGAGTGCGGTTAGACGAGGCGGAATTGTGAGTGTTCTGGGTGTGTATCCTACATTTTATGATAATTTTCCTGTCGGTCAGTTTTTTGATAAGGGAATTACTTTAAGAGGTGGTCAGGCAGTTGTTCACAAACATATCGACAAGCTGTTGCAGTATGTGATCGACGGAAAGATTGTGTTGGATGATATTATTACACATCGACTGCCATTAACCGAAGTTGCGCATGCTTACGATATTTTCAAGAATAAGAAAGACGATTGCGTAAAGGTTGTTTTAGATCCTTGGGCATAATTTCAACTTCAATAAATTAATCTGATATGCCAGAAGGACCAAGCATTGTTATCGCAAAGGAAGAAATGACTGTTTTCGTAGGAAAAAAAATCATTGAGGCCAGCGGTAATGCCAAAATTGATATAGACAGTATGGAAGGAAAGGTGCTTACCGATGTAAAGTCATGGGTAAGCACCTGCTTCTTTGTTTTGATGATTTCACCGTCCGCATTCATTTTTTGCTTTTTGGAAGTTACCTTGTGAACGAAACTAAATCCGCAGCAATACGTTTGGGACTTGTTTTTAAAAACGGACACATTAATTTTTATGCGGCATCGGTAAAAGTGTTGGAAGGCGATGCAGATTCACATTACGATTGGTCTGCTGATGTTATGAGCGATGAATGGAATCCATCAAAAGCAATTGAAAAAATAACAGATCATAAAGAAGAATTGATATGCGATGTATTGTTAGATCAGGATATTTTTTCGGGTGTTGGCAACATCATTAAAAACGAGGTTTTGTTTAGAACAAAAGTAAATCCAGAATCAATCGTTGGAAAAATTTCTTCTAAAAAGATAAAAGAAATCGCAGAACAGGCAAGAATTTACAGTTTCGATTTTTTAAAATGGAAGAAAGAATACCAGCTTAAAAAACACTGGCTGGTACATACTAAAAAAGAATGTGCACAATGTGGTGAACCGTTGGTTAAAGAATACACAGGTAAGAAAAAGCGTAGGAGTTTCTTTTGTACAACTTGTCAAAAATTATATGTATGAGTACAACAAAATTTTTTATTGGTTGTTCAAGCTATACAACAGCCTCTTGGAAATCGGTATTTTATCCGGATGATCTACCAAAGAAAGACTGGTTTGCCTATTATTGCAAAAAATTTAATACGTATGAATTCAACGGATCTTTCTATCGATTTCCTACCGCTGAATCTTTAAAAAAATGGTATGATAAAGCACCGCACGATTTTACTTTCAGTATAAAAGTTCCAAAAACAATAACGCATATCAAAAAGTTGTTGGACTGTGAACAGGAAATAGCCGATTTTTATTCCGTTGTTTCTGAAGGATTGTCTGATAAATTAGGATGTGTACTGTGGCAGTTCCCACCAAGTTTTTTGTATAGTGAAGATAGTTTAAACAGAGTTTTAAATGTTCTAAACGATCGATTTAAGAATGTTGTAGAGTTCAGACATGAAGGCTGGTGAAATACGTTTGTTATTGAAAAATTGCAAAGTAAAAACACGGTTTTCTGTAATCCAAGTTATCCCAGGTTGCCTGAACATACTATCAAGAACAACAGCTGTGGCTACTTTCGCCAACACGGTGTACCAAAGTTGTTTTATTCTGAATATTCACTAACCGAAATTGAAACGCTCTACGAGCAAATCATTGAAAAAAATTATGACGAAGTATATGTCTATTTTAACAATACTGCTTCTCCTGCTGCTGTTATTAATGCATTGCAGTTTGATAAGATGCTAGAATAAGTATCAAAGTTGAATAACAAGATATAGGCACCTCCTATTTTTAGTAGTAGGTGTTATTATTGCGCTACAACACTTTCTAGAAAGCTTAAAATTATTATAAATGGTTGTGTAGAGCTCCTCTTAACCACTGTTGATGGGTAATTAGTCTTATTGATTAAGCTAGTTTTGCTTTTAGGTTTTTTATTTTTTTTTCATACTTCTTTAACTGAGAAATTATTTTCGAATTCTCTTTATTTTTACTTTTAACTTTTAAAAGATTTAGATCTTTTTCAATCTTTTCAAGTATTGATATTGGATCATGTTTATCGTCATCTGTTCTGGATGAAATTTTATTTTCTAAAATCTGCATTTCTCTACTTATAGTTGATTGTTCAGTCAGTGCATATTCTTCTGTTTGTTTAATGGACTGATGTCCTAGCATTTCTTTTACTACGTGCATAGGAACACCATTGTTTAAAGTAACTGTGCTACCAAAAGTCCTTCTTGCTTTGTGTGTTGTGAGATTATCATTAATTCCACATAATGTAGCAATTTCCTTTAAGTACTCGTTCATCTTTTGATTTGATTTTACAGGAAGTAAAACATTATTTGCTTTGCAATGCGGATGGTCTTTGTACTTGTCTAAAATTTCTGTTGCTTTGGCAAGTAGGGGGATCGTGGTTGATGATCCTGTTTTCTGTCTCTCTGAAATAATCCATTGTTTCCCATCAATTCCGATTTTTAATTCTTCCTTTTTAAATTGCTTTACATCTATATACGCTAAGCCTGTATAACATTGAAAGACAAAAATGTCTCTTACTTCACTTAATCTTTCAGAATTAAACTTTTTATTTTCCAAAATAGAAAGTTCATGAGAGCTTAAGGGCGTCTTTTTAACAGCAACCTTTTTATTTTTAAAAGCTTTAAATGGATCTGAAGTTATAATGTCCTTTGAGATTGCTCTGTAGACGATTTTTTTAAAGTTAGCAATATATTTAACAGTACTGTTATTCTGACAATTTCTTATTGTTCGAAGGAAGAAATCATAATCTTTTATAAATTCATAATTGAGTTGTCTGAATTCTAAATCATCAACTTTATATTTCAATTTTATAAATTGTTCTACATGGGATCTTGCAGTTACATATCTCTCATGTGTTCCTTTACTATATTCGCCTTTTGATACCAATGCAAGTATTTCGTCGTTGTGCTTTTGAAATTCTTGTAATACCTTCGTATTTGCTTCAGTATTTCCTAAAACAAAATCTATCAGTTTTTGAGAAGTAATAGGAGTATTCCGACTAATAAGTTCCATTTTGTAATCATCAACTTTTCTTTTAATGGAATCCAAAAAGTAATTTATAGCTTTTGCATCTTCTTTAGTTCCAATTGCACGTTCTGTTTTTTGATTCCAGCGTGAACCTTCCCATTTTCTTTTTGTTGATGTTTCTCTCTGAATACCATCTACAGTAATGCGTAAATAGACATATCTTAAATCGAGTCCTTTGTGATGAGTTTTTAGAAAAAAATTTAATCCGTAGCTTGCTTCCAACATAATGTAATTTTTAATATTTATAAATATCGTATTACAATAGCTTAATTTCAAGTCGTTAAAGTATTTTACATGTTGGTTATCAGTGTTTTAACTATCAATTCGTGGCAATTTTTTTTCGACATCAAAATTGCCACGATTTTGCCACAGAATTATGAGCGTTTTTGAAAATTTTAGTGGTTCTGATACCAATAAAAAAAACCTGCAAATCTATCAGATCGCAGGTTTTATAGGCCTTTAAGCAAAAATATAGGATAATGTGCTTAATAATTCGCGGAGAAAGAGGGATTCGAACCCCCGGACCTGTTACAGTCAACAGTTTTCAAGACTGCCGCATTCGACCACTCTGCCATTTCTCCTT
>Ga0308157_10003315_pt1 | contig 23754 bp, 24 predicted proteins | sample PhyBR1_FD_201035 | JGI IMG/M metagenome (GOLD analysis project Ga0308157, IMG submission 201035) | Phyllosphere microbial communities from UC Gill Tract Community Farm, Albany, California, United States - DLSLB.R1 | ecosystem: Host-associated > Plants > Phyllosphere > Unclassified | place: USA...
GAACAAAAATGCGAAGATTGGTCACAGTGATCCTCTCCCAGAGCACGCTCAATCCTCCTCCCATGTCGGCAAGCTCGTGTTCATGCATGAGGCGCTGCTGCTCAACGCACCTAACCCGGGAATAGCGTACAAAGCGATCATCCTGGGGCGTGCCATGGCTAACCTTTCAACGAAAGAGTACAGATGTGCTCCATGCGGGGGGGGGGCCACTAGATAACTGTACACATGAACAGTTAACCCATCGGTTGCCAGCCCCCTCCGAGCCTCACCTCGCCTGACGTTGCCCCCGAACGATTGAGGCGATCATCCCGCTCATCGACGAAGTGAGTTGAATTACGAGCAGTGAGTTTTTGATAGATCCGGACTCCCAGGCTTTGCCCGGCTGTAAGCCTTCTTGCTCAACTTCAGCCGTAGCAATGCTCCGCTTGGTAACAGCGTGCTAATGTAGGGTGTCCTTGCGGTGTCCAAGCATCCGAAACTGAAACTCCGAGACCGCCTGGAACAATCCCTCTGCCTCCAGCCGCAAACGCTCCACCTCCGCGGCGTGCAGACCTGCTGCTTGCGCCTCGTGATAACGCTTGAGCGCGCTGATCGCTTTGGTCATCAGCGGGTTGCCCGGCTCAAGAATCGCGAAAATTTCCTTTTTCATCGACTTGCTCCAATGCGCTACTGACCAGCTGGGATTTCTCGCACATCCCGAGCACTGTGTGGGGTCACAACGGCAACGTCGCCCAACGCGTGAATACTCAAACTGATCGCTACGGTGGCGGAAGATCTGCTCGACCGGACAAGTCTTTGGTAGCGGCAAATCCAGCCTTGCTTTTCAGCATGCACGCGGCGTCGAGGTCTGGCGGGCTCAGATGAGTCAGACTGACTTTCAGTCCAAACTTATTGAAGACGGCTTCCAACGTCGCGAGAGTTGGATTGCCCTTGTCAACCTCCAACTGTGACAGCGCTCGCTTGGAAATCTTGCAGGCAACGGCAAAGCGCTCTTGGCTTACACCAAGCAGATTTTCACGAAGGCGCTTAACCGCGCTCCCAAGAGTCAGCTTACCTTGGGCCACCTCTTCGGCCACATTCAGAATGTAGAGCTTGCGCTCTTCTAGCGATATCTCTTTCACATGAAGCCCCGAGCAATGCTTTCATCATAAGCTGTTTAACAACTTCTTAGCGCATTTTAATGCGCTGTTGTCGGTGGGCGTCGGGGTCTGGAGCATTATGATGCGCTACTACCGGATCAGAGGCTAAGTCTGGTGTATTGCGTTGCTCCAGCTAGGCGACCCCGGCGGCATTTACCGCGGCTTGTCGCAGTCTACTCCACCTACGAACTCTACACCTCGATCCGATGAGGTATTCCGTTTTGGCGCCTCCATTTCAGAGGTCGGACAGGACGTTCGTTGCTTTGGCGTCCACTGCTTAGGAGCCGCCCTTTCGAATATTGGCTGCCCTGCAACTGGCTTGCAGCCTCGCATGTTTGAGGTGGTAGGCCACGAAGGCATCAGTGATTCGGCGGTCAACTAGCGCCAAGGTCATGCCATTTCCCGTCGTTTGCAACGTAGACAAATCCACTTGGTGTGCTTTGCAAAACTGGGCTAGCAACCGCCAGAATGGCGTCTTGTGATCCACATGCAGATCGTTTGGGTGAACGATTGGGTCACCGGTGATGGCGCAGCGTGCGGGGAAGACCAGTTGACTCCTGAAAACATCGAGTTGAGGCCTCACTGCAAACCTCAGGGCTTCACATGCCTTACCGTACGGTGACTGGGTGATACCGGTGATGCATTTGGTGTACGAGAAAGTCTCTTCACTACCATCTGAGCGCACCAGGCGAAAACCACGACCTGATAGCTCATTTCGAGCGATCCGGAAGTGATCGATGCCCGCACCGATCTTGCGCTCAGCATCTGGGTGCAACGCCAGTAACAAATGAAGCTTCTGAATTGCCAGCTCATGAGTCACTTTGCCAAGCGGCGCAGTGCGTAAGTACGCCTTCAGTCCATTCAGCAAGGCTTGCTTACTGCGGTATTCGAAAGGCCCTAGCCAGTACATCCATGCACCTCTCTTTGAGGTCAGTCGAGCCGGCGAAACATCATCAGATCGCCCGACGTGCTCAAGAATGTCTCTGTTTTTACGTCACAAACGCTGGCGTGAGCTGGGCTTTGATCACTACCGCACCCAACCCTATCGTAGCTTGCAGGTATAGGGGTTCTGTACCATCTCCCGCTATTCGTCAGTGCAGCAGCGCCTCAGTCATCACGACGAATCTGTGTGCCATCTCAATAACCTCATTGTACGCATGACTTTTGCCCAGCCAAGCCGTCAGCCCTATCGCAACGCCTGTGGCGATCACACAGGAGATCAGAAAGTTGGCACCGGACTTCATCAGCCACAACCGCCGCCCAAATGACACCTCGGCAGCGAGTTGTTTTGCATGCTTTCGAAAATCCGTCTCAACCACGTACACCACGAAACCCAGGGCCACACCAAGCACGGCTGCCAGCCCCTGTGTTAGCGGGAATGCAAGTACTCCCGCGGCTAATCGACCCGGCCATACCAGCCTTTTTGCATAGCGTACCGCTTGCACCTCACTCGGCGTGGTACATCTCGGGTTGTATTTCCTGATCATCAGCATGTCTCAATCCTTCTGCATCGGCGTCGCACAGTCGACCTGGTAGGAAGCTATCAAAGCGGACGGTTACGCGACACTCCAAGCAGTTACCGGATATTGCCCACCAGCATAATCCTCAGTGGTAAGTAGTTCTTGGCTGCATTATTCAGGCTGACGCACACCTGACCAGGAATGTCCTGTGTTTTCCACCCGCCCTTGCCAAGCCTCCACCCATAGCAAAATCGTGCACTTGAAGATAGCGCGCAGCGCGTTGACACACTGCGCTTGGTCTGGGCCCTCCGTTACTTGAAGGTTTCGCGAGCGTCAATGATATACGCCAGCTCACGCCCAGGAGCCTTTAACTCTGCTTCGCGAACAGCCAGCCGAGCTTCATTGATTTTGAACGGCATATCCGCGAGTGCCTTGAAATTCAGTTTTGCCAATGACTCAATCACTTCTGCAGTACCTGTAATAATAGTTCGCAGCGTGCTTGACGAAAACTTGGCATTCTGAATTTTCATATATTGCTGGTACTCATCCAGAAGGTAGAGCACCTCATCTTTGAGGTGATCTGGATTGAGATCCTTACGTTCCGACGTTGTGTTCACCCAGTGCTTCAAGCGCCGGAATTTAATTTTTGCTTCCTCGTCGTTTCTCCAATCGAAAATCGCCTCCCAAGGTGTATCGGGGCCAGGCTGAGGGACATTGTTCAGTATCAGGTCGAGAACCTTACCTTGGTTGTCTTGCTGCCCCGTTTTGGCATGAAATTGCAGCAATGTGCTGTCCATGACAATTGGCGAACCCTCATTAGTGCTTTGGGCTCTGGAGAATCCCAATTCAGGCGTCGCTGCCATGATGGAGGTAAGGCTGGATAGCTCTATCGTTTTTTGGTCGAAAGAACCTTGATTCGGCTGAAAGAAGCTTGTACCACTTGACTTTCTAACTACCCAAACCGGCAGATTATCGTCGAAGCCTTCCATCTCAAAACCCGACGCAATCGGGTCTTGGGCAGGTATGTCTAGAAGGCCGTGGTCGGAGAGGAGATTAAGTTCGGTGGAAACCCGGCGGATCTGATCGTCATCATAATAAGCAATGGACAACGGGAAACGCGCGCGTCTGGCACGGGGAATACTGGTGAGAAACGCGAGCGCCACCTTGTCTGTCATCAGCGCAGTTTTTTTAAGGCTCTCCAATGATTCTTCTCCCACGAAGGGCATCAATGGGGTTCTGGTGTTATCCATGTTCAGTTCTCGATCAGGTAAATATGTGGAGAGGAACGGGAAGAACGTCTCCAATGCGTCAAGTATCAAGCCAAAGGGGTGTTCGCAAGAGGGCGTGCTTCCACTCGCGTCCCTCATCTTTGTAGTGTTAGTCATACAGAGAGACCTCGACAATCTTTTGGAGGATCGAGCTCTTAGCCGCTTCCCGAAGCCTCACGATATCGTAGGTAAAGCTTGAGAGGAATAGTTTGCCTAACGGATGGAAGGGAACACGAGCCCCGGCTTCATCGGTAGCTGTCCAGAACCTGTCTTAGTGGCACTTGCGGAAACTACTGCCTATTGAGGTTTCGCAGCGGATAGCGTTCAAACGCACACCTAGCCTATGCATCCACTAGAATCTCATAGGTGAAGGTGACATGCTCGTGGATATATACCGACTTTTTGACCTCGCGCTGCACCTGATCTATCGCAATGACACACATGATTCCGTGTGCATTGAGAAGAACTACCTTTTCACCCACAGCTGGTGAAACTGTTCTTTCTTGAGTCAAAAAAGACTCGACAGCAATCGGATCATAATTTGGATCAGTTATCAGGCCTAACGCTTTTATACCATCCGCGTAAACGTGAACTCTATTGATGTCACAACCACTGAACTTCAGTCTGAACGCGTAATCCCCATAACCAACCGTGTAGTAGTTGTTTTGCTTATAACGGAAAGTAATGCTCTCGCTAAGGGCGGGACTCACATAATTTGCAGGATCGCGAAGAGCATCAATTTTCTCTAGTCGCGCTGCACGCCTCCGGATTAACGACAGTGGGATAGCATGAGCCTTACTTGCTGGCAGCCCCTCAACCCATCGCCAAACCTCCTCAAGCTGAAGCGATCCTGGAAATTTGTTTTTTTCGGGGTTACAGTTAAAGTCGAAGCCCTTTGGATCATGCTCCTGGAGCCAGCGGGGCAAGAGACGTTTAGGATTTTGGACAAACATAACTGACAACCAGGTGGATGGCTTACTTGAAAAGGCCTCTATCATCCACCTTGTCTCAATGCCAACTCCGGTTTCCGGCTTGTTGTCGGCCCGATCGACATAATTTTCATCGACGACCAAAAGAACATGTTTAGCTTCGATCACTTGCTGCATGAAGCCATGAAGACTAGATCCATAGCTTAATTTTTCATCAAGCTTGACATCATAGCCCATCAGATGGAGCTGGCTCGCGAGCAAGTTAACCCAAGCACGGTGGCAATCCGATGTCCACGCGTAAGAAATGAATAGATCGGCACTCATGAGTCCACTTCCAGTATGTGCAACAATTCTGCGTCGCCGATAAATAGACATAGGCGAGGCTGTTTGATGCGCTCCGCCCCCCTTACTCAGCCTATAGCCACTTAGTGAGGTTCGTCACAAAGCGGGCCATCTTCATGGACTTCGTAGATTATTGGATTGGTCAACTTCTCCGAGCGTCTGTGAGCGCTCAGGCAGTCTGATGCATAACTCACCAGCCTGATGGCGTCCTCTTGGGATATCGCATCACTCGGACGCAGTATTTTCCCATTCTTGACATCCACGTATGTGGAAAAGTTTTTCCTGTTGTAGGACTGAGGGATAGCATGATTTGCAACAAATAGCCAAGGGAGGCCGTTATCACTATTCACTGCGCTGGTTCGCCCAAATGCATAAAAATGGCCATTTTGAGAAGATATTTTATCTACATGACTGGTAAAGCGTTTTTTCAAAACCTTCCAGTCAATCGTCTCATTGTTTTCGAGTTTAACTATGACGCCTTGCAAGATTGGAATCTTGCCGAGCTCCTCAGTACAGAAGTGGGCCAGCAAGTACGCCCTGCTGTGCATACCATTTTTTAGCAAAAGCTCAGCTTCTTGATGCAGCGCTGCCGCATTATCAAAGATGGCTAAGCGCAGAGCGTTCAATTGTTGGACAGTTAATGTATGCATTCCGGCTAAGCGCTAAGTGGGTGAGCCCTCATATTTACAGAAAGCCTGCAAGGTTGTCGAGGGGTTATCTCTACCAGGAACAATGGATTAGCACTGAAATATTACCTTACAACTGGCGTCCGTCCAGCTTCACAACATGCTCTCTCAGGGCTCGGACTGCCCGCCTGAATAGGCAACACCTATCATTACAAATGGGCAAGCGCAAACTTGGCTAGCACACCCTGGTCGGGCGGATGATTATTAAAATAAACACCTAGAGATAAACAGTTACCATTGAGACACGGAGCTAACTCTAGGCCATAGCCTAGAGTTAGCGGCACCCGCTTAGTTAACCATCAACCACGGGAAAACCAGGCCTAAGGCGCGCCCAAGCCTCCAGCTCTCTAACTTGAGCAGGCTTAAGTTGCTCAGCAGCGTATGAATTCAAGATTTGGTGATGGACAATGGCTCTACTGACACCAAATCTTTGCTCAAGCCGATCTGAACTGCGCACGGCTTCTTCGGCAGAGGATTGCGGCAGTAAAAACTCCGCGGCAAAAGCATTGGCTCTTTTCTCAGCAAATTGCGGGCCCAGTCCACCCATCACATCAGCCACAGGCAAACTACGCTGACGATCAAAAATAAGATGGCATATTTCATGCGCCAGTGTAGCTCGATATCCATTGATACCAGATGCCCGGGAGTTTTTCTTGGAGTTAAGAATAACACCAGGCCCGTGCAACCTTCCCCAGACGGCCACGGCGCTAATTTCCGGGTCTACTTTTATATCAACGAGCTCGACACCCCACTCGTTTAAGATAGGTACGGGATCTACAAAACCCGTACCTAACTCCATGTACTGCCTGAACCACCTGGCCAGCTCATATCCCTGCACAAATCCATATGAACTTTGCTCAGTTACATCTGGTGCTTCCTGCGATACCTTATCTAAACCAGGCGTTTGACGACGACTGATATTTTGAATCGCCTGAAGTACCAACAAGCGATCCTTCGCCGTAAACTTCTTCGCAGTCATCCGAGCGGCAGCACGAACCTCATCATCAGCGTATATATCGTCGTTCGCCGCGGTCAGGTCAGCACGCGCCTCTCGCGCTTCAACGAGGGCCCTCACTTCAGGATCTTCATGCCTCAATGAGACCTTGAACTTATATTCTCGCACTTTAGAAGCACGCTCACCCCAGCGACGCCGGGCTAATATAGCGAGATCCTCTGTACTATCGAGAAGCAGATGATTCAGCATGTCCCCAAACTGCTCGAAAACCCGAACAAATTCAGTGAAGGGGATACGAACTGGCAGAGGACGCATGGGTGACCAAAAAACCACTTCCTGCCCTTCACGCACAACCATCACACGAGGAAGATTGACCCCACGAACAAGCAAAGCCAGATTGTGGCATTGATTGAAATCAAAAATCAGATCCTCCTCATCATCGCGTTGAGATTCACTCATTCCGTCCCAGCGTTTGCTGAGTTCGTAATCAAGTTTTCCCGGATGTTCAGGATGGATAGGTATAGGGTAACTTTCTTCTAATGTCAGCCAAGGCCACACGCGACCCAGCCCCTCTAGAAGATTAACCCATGACCACTGGACTGGCTTTTCTTCGCCATCGTCACCCTCGTTCCAAACCAGAGTGTCTCCAAGCCATAGGCCTAAAGCCCCCCAAGCAAAGCCAAAAGGATGGTCTTCAGAGGCAGGCAAGGGCTGGAACTCGATGCGAACCCTGGAAGCATCTGGGCCCGCCGTTACGAATGTTTGTCTACCCAATCTGTGAATTCCTTTGAGAAACCATCTTGCTCTGCTCGCTTGCGAAGCTCGCGTTCGATTCGACGGGGCAGCGCTGGGCGCCCTTGTCCACCCTTCCACGGATACCCATGGTACGACCTGCCAGCAAGCGTGGGAGCGGCTTCGTACACGACCCCACGGTACACAGCATAGACGTGAGTGACGACTTCAGATCCGGGTGCATTGTATCGCAACCCTGTCCTGAGGAGTTCTTGAGCAAGCTCGGTTGTGATCGAAGAATGGCATTTGCCAACATCCTTATTTCCAATCCTCATGAACCCCGCTTTGTCGTGCTTCCAATGATGCTTATGGCGAGCATCACCGCGATCGTAAAGCCATTCCTTTTGCTCCAGCATTCAGTCTCGACCTACGAGCCAAAACGCGCATTATGAAGGATTGATGGTACATGTGCCATCATGACATATGACCCCGGTTCATCATTTCCGTTGCATGCAAGCGTTGCGCAGGAGCATGTGAAACGGAACGCGCGACTCAACCCTTACGAGCCGTGTCAGTCCCCGGGGCATACGACTCCATGAGGAGCTTGAAAGCGTCAGATCCCGTGGACACCTCTATCGAAGACAACCCAAGCAATTGGGCTTGAGCCATGATCTCCCCCGGCTATGAATCAGCAGAAGGCATTACCAGGCCGTTTTCACTGCCCCCGAAATGCAACACGATCAGGTGCATTGCAGCCTCGTGAAGACTGAGGTGTTTCCGATCCAACTCCAGCAAGTGCCTTTTCGGCGCTCCATCCAAGCTGTATCCAATACTGAAGAATGCCATGCTCACCTCTAGGTTTCAGGCACCTTGAGACCTGACTTTTCAGACAACAATCTAATTTCAGTAACTAGCTCCGTCTCCAGGCTTCGAAAGACGAAGGCTTACTCTCAATTGACTGTGACGTCCAGAATTCCGGCCCTAAAAAGCTGGTAGTCAACGACTGTCTGATAGAGATGGTCGGAAGCAAGGCGAAGGCGCTCAAGCTCCGCTTCAGAGCAACCTTGAGCTTCGGCCTGGTTGTAAGCACGGATTGCATCAAGCGCCTGCTTGAGCAAAGGCTCTCCTGCATCAACCATTGCCCCCCGCAGACATCTTGGTCGCATAGAGGTAGTGGAGCACATTGTCTAACTCGACAATCCCGAAAGTCTACAACTGAACAGTGCAGCGATAGCTCCCTCCAGCGTGCACGGGCAGCAGCAACAAGGGGCACGTTACCCGACACCAGCATGCTACTTGGAAACCTCCACTCGCTAGCTTCGCTCCGCACAAGGAGCACCGTGTCGTTCCGGAAACACGATATCGCTGCTTTGGCACGGGCTGGCTGATGCTTGGAGACGCTCATGACAAATCGCACCTGAAGTAGCGCGACATTCTGAAGGCGAGTGTGACCATTCCCGTGCCTGGTGACTTGAGCGTAATGTGGGTCGAGAACTGAGCATGCGCTGGAATGTCCCTGAACTGATTGTAAACACCGTTCTAGACAAAACGGGCTAAGCTCCTTTGCAGGAGAGGTAATCAGGAGGCAAGGATGCGACACCGAGGAGCAGTATTCTGGGCTTGGGCAGACCCAGCGTTGCAGCACCGTTCCCACGAGGAAGTATTGCATGATGGCGCCAAGCTGGACATTCAGGTTCGGCTCTCCCGCACCGGGGACACGCAGTTGTTTATCGGGATCTATGATCCATCTGGCCTGGCTCGGATTGAGGAAGCCTATACAAAGCGACCTGGGGAAACAGTGACTCGAGCCATGGCTTGGGGAGCTGGCAGTGGCCGTGTTCTGGCTCAATCCGCCTTGATGAAGCCAGAGCAACGCCCGAGGTAGAAGAGGACGACTCAATGGCTGAGCAGCTAGCGCTACTGGACGCTGAGATCGCTTTCCTCGATCAGATTGCTGTGGAACTGGAACACCAGGTCGGGCCCTGTCCAGTGCCTCGCACATTAATCGTGGCCTGGTTGAGCGAATGGTTGATGAAATCAGGTGGATCGAAACCTGATTTGCCTCACCTGCCTCAGGCTCTCAAGGCCGCTTATGCAGCCTGGACACATCAGAGCCCGGATCGCTGAAAGTGAGTTGTTAACCAGGACGTGCAGAAAAATGGCTCAAGCAAGTCGTTGCGCACGGCCAAGCTATTGATTCTCGAAAGGGTCATGACCCAAGACGGAGCACCGCCGTCACACTCCTCTTCAGGCCCTCCAGCTCTCAAAAATGCCTCGCCTTTTGTGACGCACATCACAGAATCGAACAGATTTTCGCAGGCTGCCCTATAAATTTTTTTTTGGAGACGGAGTTCTTATATTTGAGAGCAAAGAAAAAGCGAGATCTATGTCCCTCCCGTTTTCCCCGTTTTTTCTCACTGTCTGCGTCACACGCTTTAGCCTCTGAAAACATAGAATGTGAACCCGATCTGGCCGCTCACACGGTGGTGCCCAGATCGGTGCTGGGGGAAGTCGCCTTGCTTCGGCCTTTAAGCCGCTGCTTTTCATTTTGTGAGCAAACACATGGCGCGAAGCGAAAATAAGGGTCAATCCGTCCCACAGTTCCGAAATTTCCGGTCGGTGTCGGACAACATATTCCAGGCTGCGAGCAGAGAAATCTGAGCGATATGCTTACGAGCGCTCGGTAGCCTGCAACACTGCCGCCCGGTCTAACAGCCTTGGTCTTGATAATGAGAGGGGCGCGTACGGCTGGACTCTCCTCCTCCTGTTTGGGAGGCGCTCCTCTCCCAGCATCCAAGCTTGACGCTCTGATTCCATTTGGCCAGGAGATGAGCCCCAGATCGAAGGCAGTGAATCCAGCAGTACCAATCAAGGGACGACAGCAGTACGGCCAGGGAACGCCCTGCAACTTGCAGAACGCGAGAAATCCTACCAGGGTGCGGTGCTTCTGCCGACTTCAAGGAGATGCTAAGCGACCGTTGCCAGAACGCGCAGGCTGATGCCCTCTGGTGAACAAAGGGCTTTTCAAATGTAGCGCGGCGGTTTTGACGGGGAAGTTACCCCTGCTCGGATTTTAAGTAGGTAATGAATCCGGCCCAATTGTGCGATGCGTATTTCTCCAGCATTCGTTTGGGAAGTTTAATTTGGGAAATAGCCCAATCAATGGACGTTTGCCATTCAGGTTCGTCGAGAATTTGCCGGCCCGTGAAGTATCGAACCTCACCCTCGGCGGTATTGTAAATCAGAAAAATCCGCTCAAGGTTTACGCTAACCGCGGCGCGACTGAGCCCACGCTGGTTATTCCAGTTTTCGCCACTTTTGATCTGGACTTCAAAATAACGCCCCTTATATCCGACTATCCCGTCTATGCCCTTGTCATCGACTAATGACGGGAACACGTCAAGTCCTTCGTCGAGCAAGTAGCCCCAGATAGTAAATTCGTTCCGCTTGCCGATAGCGAGCTTGTTTTTGACCTCAACCTTCATCCTATATCCTTAACGAGGCACGTCCGCCGAAAGCCATATGCATTTCCCCCTCCGCCCGGCGGATAGAAAAAATTCTATGGCATATCCAATCACTCGACCGAAGACGAAAACTGTCGACCAAGACTGCTAGGGCTTCATGGGCATGCGTATGACCATCTTGCTACTCATCGTCAAACAGGCCCCTGACTCTGAAGCCCACTCAGACAAACTTGTATCTTTGAGGGCCTTAGGGCATAGCAATGTGACATCACCCAAGGTAAACAGCACGAAACCCTCTACTACCGGATGATTTCTTGTTTCTACTACACGCCCCCATCGCCCATCAAAATCTTCGGTGGCATACGTCTCTTTTAGCATGTAGTGAAACACTCGAACATCTTTGATTCCTGCAAGGCTTGCAGCACGATCCACCGTAGCGGGCACGATTGAAGGAATAACAATTAGCGTACCAATTATCAGTATCAATACACCCACTAATGCGTTGCGAGCCCGAATTAAGCGCCTTCCTTTTGATACATAGAACGCAATGGCGGGAACAAAACCAAGGGCAGTGATGAATATCGAAATCAAGACAAGCTTCTTCATGCCACCTGGGTCAGCAAGCAATGATGTGGTGCTCAAGACACCGAGCATGGGTATCGTCGCAGTGAGGGCTGCGACCCATGCTCCTCCGACCAATGCAAAAATATGCTTTGCATACTGGAACTTAGAAGGAGCGTCGGCCTTCTCAGCTAGAATTGCCTTGCGAAGGGATGCGCTCAAATTTGACGTGAGGAACAAGACAATCATCCCCACCGCTACCCACACAGCGGAGTCAATAAACATCCCGCTCACACTTAAATTGTGGTTTAACATGGTAGAGCAAACTGCTGCGACCACGCCAGCAAACGCAGGAACAAACAGGTAGCCTGCCATTGCCGGCTGGACATCAGGGGTTTCTCTGAAAACATTCAAAGCAGAAGCATAAGCCGCCGTGGTTATCAGTAGAACCACCACATAAAAAAGAAGCAATAAACTCGAGATGAGTATCCAGGGCCACAACGCTGAGGGCGAAGTTAGAGCCCTACCAATTAACTCAGGAGAGCCGATCGCATGCAGATAAGTAAACAACACACTAAAAGCTGCAAGAGCCCCCACGCCGGCCAGCGTCGCGCTGGCTGAAAAAAATCTCCCAAAAAAACCCCAAAAATCAAATTTTCTAGTCACAATATTTTCTATATTCAAAGATCCTGACATCTGTAAAGCCACCTTCAAACAATTCGAGGTCAATAGCGAACCAAGCAGTACCCAATAAGCTTCAGCAATCAAAATCTTATTGAGCGTGTTTTTTAAGATAAACCCGCACTAGCCATCAGCCCAGGGAGAGCGCTTCCTTATGAGGGTCTCAATAAGTAATTAGGCTGAAACCAACGCCTCTTCTTCCGACGCCTCAATAGCTTCTTCTACCTCCAGCTGATGGCGCGTCCACTCTGCAGCGATGGCAGGGTTCTCGATGATCTGCTGCTCGATGCGCTGGGTTTCTTTGAACTCAAGCGCCTTGGCGCTCATTGTCCATTGCGTTTCGACACCTAGCTGTTCGAGCTCAGCACGGATTGCCGGCAGGCCGATGCGGAAGAACTCCTTGCGCGGGTTGACCTTGTTCACCTGTTCGCGCAAGAAGTGACGGTGGAGCTGTTTCTCAAGGCCCGGAGCATCATCACTGAAGATCATGGCGTGGACGTCAAACTCGAAAGGAACGCTGGCATCGCCAAGCTCGCGCACCCGATCCAGAGGCTCAAGCCGACGGGTCATTCCGATCTTGAATACCTGCTCACCGAAGGAGCCGATGTTGGAAATGATGTATACGTGCCCCGCACGGGTCTGTTGAGCCATGGAAATCGCGCGTTGGTTCTTGTCTTCGGCGGCCTGCAACTGCTCCTGGAGCAGGGCGAGGCGTGCTTCGAACTCAGCGCGTTCCGCCACACTTGCTGCAGCGACTTGCTCCTGGGCTTTCTCCAATGCCTTGCGCAAGGTGGCCTCTTCTTTGGCGGCGTCCTTGATCGCTCGCTCGAACTCGCGACGAGCCTTCTCTTCCTCGCGAATCTGCTCGCGCAACTGCCGTTGCTCCTCACGCTCTTGATCTTTAAGCAGCTTTGCCGTCACCGCCCAGCGCAACTCCTCCAGGCGGGAGTTCAGATACTCTTCAGAGATTCGCGCATTTCGGAAGGGTGCACCATTGAGATTGACCAAGGCTGCGGCGTCGCGGATCTCCTGCTCAAGCTTTCCGTGGTTATCGGATTTCGTGCGGGTCAGAATCGAATCGACTTTACCGTTGAATGCGTCCACGACGAACCGGACAGCAGTGTCCCGGCGGTTTGCCTCAACGTAGTCGCAGGACGCGGCCCTCCCCGCCTTGACCATAAAACGCGTGTAATCCCGGGCAGCTTTAAGTTTCTGTCCTGCCTCGGTAAAACCAAACTCTTCGGCCAGGTCATCCAGGAGGTTGTAGGAGGGTACGATGTACGCGTCGCCGTAGCCCTCTACAACGTTCTTCATGGCTTGAGCGGCATCAGCGTAGTGCTTGGCTTTGCCCATTGCAGCCAGTGCATCTCCTGCCACTTGCTCGGCACGTACCTGTGCATCGGCTACGATTCTGGCGGCATCCGTCACGGCCTGCTGCAGTTGGCTCTCGGCCTGATCAACCTTTGACCGGGCCTGTTGCAAGAGCTGATCACGCTCCACCTTAGCTTTGCCAAGGATCTGCGTTCTTACTGCTTCTGCATCTGTAATGGCTTGCTTGAGTCGGGCTTCGGCATCTTGCACCTTGGCCTGAGCTTGCTGCAGGAGCTGATTACGCTCCGATCGGGTTTCACCCAGGATTCTCGCGGCCTCAGCTTCGGCATCCAGAATGTCTCTGAATCGCTCCAGCTCAATAAGTGATTTCTCAAGCCTCGACTTGACCACTGCCGACTCTTCCTCGGTAAGCTTGAGCTCGTTTTGCCTTTCAACCAGCTCAACTCTCAGCTGTCCGACCAACCTCTTGGCCCTTACGCTTTGAACGAGAAAAACACAGGCTGCAATGCCTGCGGCTAATGCAAGAAGCTCCATACGCAAACTATCCATGTCTGGGAAAAACAGCGATCCTACAGGCCAATCATGGCCATACGCCAGCACCCTCACACGCAATCATGTTGCTGAGATAGCGATGGTCATTCACTACTGCTCAATGTGCTCCAGAATATTCTTTACTCGTCGGTACCTCCTCTCTCCTGGCCAGCATACTGCAGCACCTAGCTCGAGAAGACTTCACGATCGGCGTCGAAACCAGAACCTATCGACTCGTCAGGCCTCAGAACGATCGAGCGCAACCATCGCCAAAAAATCGGACTCGCCGACGATCCGGATCTCCTGCCCAGCTTCATTCAATTCCTCGGCTTTTAGATGCTTGCTGCTTTTCTCTTTGCCCCCAAGACGACTGATATCTTGATCACCGACGACCAGGATCGTCGTCTTGCGGCTCACCGTGTTGGAAGGCGCACACCCCAACGCTGCTGCGAGCGCTTGAGCCTCAGAACGCCCCATTTGCATGGCCCCAGTGAAAACAATGCTTTCTCCCGCCAGGGGGCCAACCGCATTCACCTCGGATGCATGAGTTCGCTGAGCGGGAAGCTTGCTGCGGGCCAGCCACTCAACGGGCGAAATACCTACGACTTCACAGGCACTCAGAAGTACTTGGCCGGCTGCACGCGCGTCATCCAGCGCGTTGTGATGGCGTGACAATCGTATTCCAAGATGCTTGCATACGGCTTTCAGGCCCCACCCGCCTTCGGCATACCTTTCAGGCCACGCCCGCCGTACAACCGGGTGGATGTTTAACCAAGGATTACTCATAGGGGCAAGCTTGCGTAGATCACAGGCTTGGCTAAACGCAGAGCGATCAAAGTGGCCATAGCTCGTAATCAAACTGTCTGAAGCCAAAGGCCGAATCACCTCAAGTGCAGCTTGGAAGGTGGGCTGTCCAGCGACCGCCTCCGCCGTGATGCCATGCATTCTGGTGTTGAAAGGAAAAAAGTCATCCTCAGGATCAACGAGTGTCTCCCACTCATTAACGATCTGACCGTCCACGAACTCGACCATTCCTACCTGGCAGATTGAGCCGAACCAAGAGTTTGCTGTCTCTACGTCAATCGAGATGAAGCGATGATTCATCATGAGCCATCCTTGGATTGATAAAGGCCAAACGCTACTACGCCTTAGGTTTAATCGCTACTTTCTCGTGTACGCACAGCCTTCTCCTCGCCCGAGGATCGCCCCAAAATCATCGAGTCAGGCCCCTTCCACCTCGTTCATTGAAGACGCTTGGCATGCCAGAAAATCCAAGAGGATCTATGGCCATTTCCCTAAGGGCTAATTTGCAGCACACCCAATTCACACACGTTCGCAGCCACACGTAACTCACACACTGGCAACGAAAAACCGTTAGGATGCTTACAAAACCGAGATTGCAGGAAACTCGAATGCCGCTCAAGTCATCTTTCGCTCACGTACTGCGAGCGATACGGAACAAGCGAAGCATCACTCAGCGGCATTTTGCCGATACGGTCAGCCGCACCTATCTGTCGAAGCTGGAAACAGGCAAAAGCAGCATCACCCTGGACAAGCTTGAGCAAGTCAGTCGAAGACTCGAATTGAGCCCTCTAACACTCCTTGCATTGGCGTTAAGCGAAGACACAGAAGAAACGGTTGCAGACCTGATCCAGAACCTTCGCACCGAGATGCTCGATCTTCAGCGAGAAGGTGGCTTGCCTGGACTGCACATCGGCCTCACTGATGCCCACGACCTGACGAACCTGGCCGGCGCCAAGCTGAAACAGCGCGATATCAGCAAGAGCGCGCCACCACCAATGGCCCTACAAGAAGAGCTCGCCTTCATAGACTGACTTCCAGCTTATTGCGACGCTCTTTGCACCCTGGAGGCGTAAAGCCGCTAAACCGCTTCCAGCTTGTCCAGCATGGGCTTGCGTTTCAATCCGCCGATTTTGCCCGCCATTTTCTCCAGCTCATCTGTGGCTTTGGGTGCCCCATCGAAACCAACATCCGGCTCACGAAGTTCTACCGCTGCAAGGCATCTCTGCAGGCATGAAAGCTACATCGAAGGCGCTTCAAAAAAGGCACTGTTTTGACTACTGACGTGCAGCTCCTTGCTTGAGAACCAAGGCGGTGCCGCCTTGGTTCGAGAACGAGGGCCTAAGAAGGAGTGCGATGCTTTTTACGAAGCGCTCGGAAGTCAATTGAGCTCATCCAATCTGCCAGCTTTTCTGCCTCGCCGATCGCTTGCTGTAGAGCCTCAGGGGAGACATGAATCGACGGTTCAACCAACCAGCTACCACCCCAGCGTTCCATCAACTCCCTTTCGTGATCACTGATGAACACAGGATTAGGATATTTGGCAAGGTCATCACGCTTGTGGCTGACGCTCGTTGTGGTGATGTGGCTGCCATGCTGAGCCGCGTTTCGGGCCAGCACCACCTGCTCCAGAATATCGAAACTCACAGGGCATTGAGCCCAGTCGACACCGTAATGGGCGAAGCCGGATCGATACCCGTGGATAAATCCCTTTTTCTTGAAGAGTCCCTTCTCGCAGACGCTGATGCAGTCGAAGCCGTTAATGTCTTCGTGCGTCATGAAAAAAATCTTCAGGGTATCGGAGAGCATGGATAAACAGGTTTGGCCAACCATCTGGAAACCTGCCTGAGCCCGGAGCCACTCCTGCAGAAATGCAGGCTCAAGGCTCATCGTGTCAGGATTGAATGGCGGAGGCTGGTATGGCGCTTCCTCCGCTTCAATTTTGCTCATCGTCTCAACGAACGGCGCCGCGGCCTCATCGTAGTAGTGCTGAATGAATGCCGTGCGCTCTTTGAGGAAAAATCTACGTCCAATCTTTGAACCTCTCTGATGAGTTGAGGCAGCCCTAACACTGCCTTTCGGAAAGCCATTTACAGCCCGTGGCACTCCAACGTCGGCACCCTGCCCTCGGTACATTTCGGGTAGATGATGTCCCACCAGGCAACCGGGGTGTCGGGATGAACTTCAATCTCGCGTACTTGAGCCAGTTGAGGAAAATCTTCTATAGCAGAAACCAGTGCCATCCGTGCATTCTCGGGTTGATCCGCCAAACGGTACCGCTCCACTAGCGCTAGCGCCATACAGGCCTCCACCAAGAGAGGAACTGCGACTCCCGTAGGCTTGAAGCGCTGGGCGTAATAGCGCTCCAACTGCTCGGCATACACCGAAGGGGGCCAATCAGTCATGACGCCCGCCAGTGCTGTCGCGATCAGCATGACGACACTCGGCTCATCCATGAGCTCAAGATCTTCGGGATCGGGAACAGGCTCACCCTCCTCGACTGCCATGTATCGGTTTCTGAGGTAAACCAATGCTAGGAAGGCCAGCTTGGAAGGCTTACTCAGTTGAGACTTGATACTGAATCCTTTCTCGATGAGCGGGCGCAAGCTGCGAAAAGCACGATCAGGATACTCATCCATGCCTCGGCTGATGAGATGCACCAAGCCTTGAAAATAACGGGGACTGGTGTGGGTATTGAGTGACGCCGGCCTATACAGCCAGTGAGAAGGATCCGCCTTCAGTCTGAGCAGGTTGGGATTATCTTTCTCGTAAGCGCAGGGCTCATGCTCAACCTGCTCAGCTTGGTTGACGAACTCGATGATGACAGCGCGTACCAATCGGAAAAGTCCCTGAAAGGAAAACATGAGGTTGCCATCGTCGTTGTAAATGTCCGCCACCCCTGAGAAATGTATGAACTCATTAGTCAATGGCTTGAGCGTATGGACGTAGTTGGAGCGCGTTCCATAGAGGTTTTTCAGGGCGGCTTCCAAGTCTCGCTTGCCGACCGGATGCTGTTCCTTGATGGCCTGTCCTGAAAAGTAGTCTTTGGGAAGGTAGGTCAGAATGAACTGTGTGAAACGGTGCCCTAGGCGCAGGTGCTCAGAAGAAAGCACGGCCTCCCTGACAGCCTGAGCATGATCGGCATCTACATGTTGCAAGGCATCATCGATTGGCCGGCGTTTCTGCTCAGGCACATCCGCCCACACCGCCTCGTAGCCGTCGAACTTCTGAACGAGGGATTCGATGCTTATGACCAGTAGCGTGTACGCGAGATTCAAGTCATCGCTCATCCTGTGCACCGCAGCAACATAAGTGCGAATGGCCTGTAGTGCCGCCAGGTAATGGACGCGTTTCATTCCAACCAGTTGGTCTACGAAATGCTCGAATGCCTTTAACTCTTCTGTACTGATGAGCACCGAGGGCTCATAGAAGCGACTCAATCGATTGCTTGGATGGTGCTCGCCCGACCTGGGGCGCTGCTGCAACAAACGCTCAGCGGTTCGAACATCAGGACTGCAGATTGCCCTCAATCCAAACGAAACCACATCAGCAAAATCGTCGATGTATGCGTTCATCGAGCGCGATACGAGCCCACCTGCTCTCAGCTCACCCTCGATGAGCTCGTCCATCTCATAGCAAAGGGCTCTCGGGGTACTACTGCAGTCGAAACGGCTCAGGGTGCCCACTGCCGTATGGAGTGCTCCTCTGCCCCCCAGATCCAGATTCGTGTAAACCACCCCACGCAAAGCATTGGTACGAGGATTGAGTCGATTGGCAAAAAGCTTCCCTGTGGCGGCTTGCAGCATAGCCCCTCCTAGTTTGTGGTGCGCCGACGAATCTCGGATACCCGACCCTGTCAGCCATAAGCTGCTCTCCCCTCACATTGCATGATCGCGAGGGAGTGCCTGAGCACGATCTCGGCAAAAAGCCATCATAACCTCATCGCTTTATCTAAAGAGACTATCCACACGAAATTTTTAAGCGGTATAATCCCGCAAAACGAAACCAGAGCGACTCTCTATGATCCAAACCCGCAAACCTTCCATCGCCGATATGCTGATCGCTAACGTACCCCGAGACCTTGTGATGGGCATCGAGGATGCCTGCGACGCGGGGGCCCTGCGCGCTCACCTCGCGACGAAGGATATGAACGGCAAGCATCGCAAAAACGCGCTGGGGCAGATGCGGCATTTCCACATGAACGAGATGTTCAGCGAGGCGCTGCAGGTTGCAGATGCCGAGCACATCCCGCTCAAAGGAAATGGTGTCGTTGTGGGCCAGGCAGGCATGTTCAAGTTCAGCCGTGTGAACATGTCCTCCAAGATCTGGAACAACTGCAAACGCAGCGCTATCCGCCGCCAGCTTGCGGAGGCCAACCAGGATATGGCGCAACTCGTGCAGCCCTCCCTGTTCGCGCCTGCAGAAATAACTTCTGGTACGTTTTTCTTTGTCGCATGCTTCAGCGGTTCTCTGCACATTCAGCCAGAGAAACCGCTTGAGATTCACATCGCCGTTCCTGATGCACAGTTGGAAGGCTGGTTGTTCCGTGAGCCTTTGAAGAAATTCTTGTCGCGCTACGATGAAGCCCCTCAGCTCCAGGTCGACCTGGCGGTGCCGAAGCTCAAAGTTGGAATTATCGAAACAGGGCAGCAAACCGCATCATGAGTCGTGGAATCACAGGTTTTGAGCCCGGGCGCCTTATTCAGGCGCTCGCGGCTCGTGGGCTATCGCAAGTTGCGCTCGCTTCTATGGTGGGGGTATCGCCTGCGACCATCAGTAAGTGGAAGTCAGGCCAACAACTCCCAGAGGCCGACGCGCTTGAGAGCCTCTCCAGGGTCATCAACGTCACCTCAGAATGGTTTACCAGGCCTCTACCAGGAAAATGCTCCCTCCCGCTCTTTCGCAGCAACGCCTCAGCTCATGCCAACGCGCGGGCAATGCTCGAAGCTCGACTGGAGTGGGCCCAGGACATCGCGTTGTCACTTGGTGAGTTTGTTGACTTCCCAGAAGTCAATTTGCCAAAACGTGCCTTCACGGATCCTGAGCAGATCACCAATGCGGATATCGAAGAAGCCGCTGATGAATGCCGAGACCTCTGGAATCTAGGGCGCCGAGCTGTACCTGACTTGGCCATGGCGGTCGAGGGCGCCGGTGTCATTCTGGTACGCGAAGAAACCGGTGTAGCAACAATCGAAGGGTTGTCGGCTTGGAGCCAAGCACTGAACCGTCCGCTGGTTCTGCTCTCAGCAGACAAAGGTAATGGCTTTCGTAGCCGCTTTGACCTTGCACATGAACTTGGCCATCTGATCCTGCACAAAGGCATTGATCGCTCGACAGACCCTGCTCGACACAAGCTCATGGAAGACCAGGCGCATCGCTTTGCAGGCGCCTTTCTGTTGCCTGCCGAGACATTCGCCTCAGATGTGAGGCACCCGGTCACCCTGGATAGCCTCCTTCTGCTAAAACAGCGTTGGGGCGTTTCTGTAGCCGCGATGGTCATGCGATTGTGGGCGTTGAAAGTCATTGACGACGATACGAAAGGGCTTCTGTTCAAACGACGCTCTGCCAGGTGGGGAGTGAAGGCAGAACCCGGCGATGATGGTCGCGCCCCTGAGCAAGTGCGCCTGCTCAAGCGCACCATTGAGCTACTCGCCGCCTCTGGCGTCATGCCATTGACTGCTGTGTCTGCCTACACAGGCTTGGCTAACATCGACATTGAAAAGCTCACAGGGCTGCCAGAGAACTACCTCAGCGGAAAATCTGCCGTCTTGAATTTGGCCAAGCTGAAAAGCACCATTGTGCCAAGCCAAACGGTGACCGGAGAAGGTGGTGTGGTACTACCCTTCAGCCGAAAGGCGTAGCTTACCCCTACTGACATCTCGATAGGGATGACCACCAACCACTCCCAGCTTCATGCCGATTTTGACTTCAACATTTGAGGGCCCGATACGGGCCCTTTTTATCACACCGGTAAATGCCTGGGCACCTAAAGGAGTGGGAATAACAGTGCGGCTCAGCGCCGAAATGCCAAGCAGTGAGGCTAGCCAACCCGATGCTGGTTAGTTCACCTCAGGCGGCAGCTCACTCTTAGGAAACCCGTGACACTTCCCGAGCTTAGGACTGAGCATTAGATTTGCGCTCACCTAGCGTCTGCAGTCTATCGACTTCACAGGGAGGCCACACCAATGACGCTCTTGCCCTGATGCTGCAGCATTCTGACATCCGGCACGAAAAACGGACTCTAGATCGCCGCCAAATCGGGACAGGATAAAAGCGTCGCGCAGCGATGCTAAGCTCATTTTGATCGGAATGCTCAAACAAAAAAACGGCCAAATGGCCGTTTTTTGTGACACTGTTGCGCAACTGGGAGTTACGACAGCCAGCTTTCGACTTCGTCAGAGCCGTACTGAGCTTTCCACTCTTTCAGCAACTTGTGATTGCCGCCTTTGGTCTCAATGATCTCGCCATTATGCGGATTCTTATACTGCTTGACCTGGCGCGCACGGCGAGGCGCTTTATCCACCACTGCTGGTGCAGCACGGCGACCAGACTGCGGATCGAGAAGGTTGATGATGTCACGCAGGCTAAAGCCATACTTTGCAAGCAAATCACGCAATTTGGTTTCAAACTCGATCTCTTTCTGAAGCTCGCTGCTGCCCTTCATAGCCTCCAATTCGGCCAACTGGGCGGCCAGTTTTTGCTCAAGTTGTCTAAATTCAGCCAAACGCGACATGTGATTACTCCGAAGTGGGGTGGATGAGCTATGGAGCATCCTAGCGCAATTTAAGTTCAACCCCAAATAAAAAACAGGGCCACCCGTCCTTAGTTTTTGCTACGGCTCTAGCAACCAGATTCTGAGCTCGGCACGTCCCCACCCAACTCGATAACATTCGAAATATCCTCTCCTGGAGGTTCAAGCAGATCGACTTGTTGTACCGGCCAGCTAACCTACATTTGCAGAGCGATTAGCGATGATTAGTCCAACGACGATGCTACTGCTATAGTTTGGACGAACGGGCCCTACCGCAGGGTCGCGCGAACTAACAATACTTTTAATCAAGCTGTGACGGCGTTTTTTGAACCACGCTGCTGATCAAACCTCGTTTTGTTCACGTATAACTCTTCGCCCTACTAAGGGGGATTAGCCTCACCGGATGATCTTTCAGTAATCACAGATGTAGCCACATGAACGAAATCCGTCATAACGTGAGCTAGGGTTACCTATATTACCATCTGGACGTTTTCGCAATTAAAACCTCTGATCGTGCCTAGGCGAGAGCCCCTAGGTTCTTGGCGCTGCCTAGATCGCCACAAATCAGGCTGCCATCACTGACCCGGCTTAGAATGCCGGGCGGCGGCGCTGTCTCATGCCGTCTAGTTCGCTCTTGGCTGTGTGCAGTAGACCCTCGTCCTCCAATATCACACTGGCTCGTTTGCCCGCTCCACCTAAATCAGTTTTCTCAGGTCTTCTTGGCGAATTTCCTTGGAGCTTGAGCCCTATCTGGCGATTTCCTCGCAGTCAGACAGCGGAGGCGTGCCTGCGTGGCACCTAGAGAAAATGGTCTGTCAGCCGCAGGCCGTGCCGTTGGTGAATCTCTGCGTGAGCACATGATAAGCACCAAGGCCGATTATCACTTGACCGACACAGTTGTTCGGGCAGCCAATGGAAAACGTGATTGGTGGGGGGTGTCTGAAGCGGGCCTAGCGGACTGAAGCCTGCAGCATTCCTCTCTTCCCTCGAGTAAATCAGTCGGCGGTAGCACACAAAACAACCTTCAGATTCGAAGACAAACGCCACTAGGGATTTTTCATCGCCACAACAGTGCCGCTCGGTACTCAATGGTTTCCTTATGATCTCGATAAATCAATGAGCAATTTCTGTTCATCACATTGGAAACGACATGACACTGAATACTGAAAATTTGAGGGGCAGGTTTCGCGAGATGCATCAGCACGGCTGCTTCGTGATACCCAATCCATGGGATGTTGGCAGCGCTAAGACACTCGCACATCTCGGATTCAAGGCAATTGCAACCACCAGTGCAGGCTACGCTTGGTCTCAAGGCCAAAGCGATACACAGCTCAACCTGAGTACGGTACTGGAGCACCTCCGTCAGATGGTCAAAGCTACACACCTACCGGTCAATGCCGACTTTGAGAGCGGATTCGCAGTGGGTGCTGATCAGGTCAATAAGAACGTGGCACTGGCCTTGGAAACGGGCATCTCAGGTTTGTCCATTGATGATTCAACAGGTGATAGACACCGTCCCATTCGGGATATTGGCGACGCAGTGGATCGAATCCAGGCCGCTTACGCAGCGACCTCAACAACGAAAGCTATCCTCGTAGGGCGCGCGGACAACTTCCTCTATGGCAATCCCGATCTAGATGACACAATCGCTCGGCTGGCGGCGTACTCGAAGGCCGGGGCTGACTGCCTGTACGCACCAGGCCTGCAGACCCGCGACCAAATAATGGCCGTTGTACAGGCAGTGGCCCCCAAACCGGTAAACATTGTGATCGGTTCAGCAGGTAACTTTGACGTGCAGGAACTTGCTGAGATGGGCGTGCGCCGGGTTAGCGTAGGGGGTTCGCTCGCACGCGTGGCAATGGGTTCATTCCTTGAGGCCTCAAGAATTCTTGCCGAGCAGGGGAAGTTCGATGGTCTGGCTGGGGCGATGTCCGGATCGGAGCTCAATAAGCTGTTCGCCTGATTAGCATGGCGAGGGCTTTGCCCTCGCTTTAGCCCCCCTTTCAGTCAATCGTTGGGAAATGTGGCAGAACGTATTCGATCAGCTCTTCGAGCACTTCAGGTGCAGGGCGACAGCCATATTTAAGCTGGATCATCACGTGCTTAATGCCGATTTCTTCTA
>Ga0308157_10003317_pt1 | contig 23750 bp, 22 predicted proteins | sample PhyBR1_FD_201035 | JGI IMG/M metagenome (GOLD analysis project Ga0308157, IMG submission 201035) | Phyllosphere microbial communities from UC Gill Tract Community Farm, Albany, California, United States - DLSLB.R1 | ecosystem: Host-associated > Plants > Phyllosphere > Unclassified | place: USA...
CCGGCAGTTCGCCCGCCTCGACCTTCGCGGCGACCTCGGCCTTGACGCGATCCTTGAGCGCGTCGTCGGCGCCCTGGCGCTCGAGCTTGTCAGCGATCTGATAGATGCCCTTCAGCTCTTCGAGAGCCGAGTCGCGCACGACCTGGAAGACCTCGTCGCCGTACGGCGGGAAGACCGGGAACTCGAGCGGCGCCCGCGTCGACGAGGCGGCCATCTCGGCCTGCGCGGCGACGAGCTGCTTGATGAAGGGCTTCGCGGCCTCGAGACCGCCGGCGACGACCTCTTCGTTCGGCTTCACGGCACCACCGCGGATGAGGTTCCAGGAACCCTCCGTGGCCTCGGCCTCGACCATCATGATCGCGACCTCGCCGTTGTCGAGCACGCGGCCCGCGACCATCAGATCGAAGACGGCCTCGTCGAGCTGCTCGGCGTTGGGGAATGCGACCCACTGGTCGTCGTGCTGGCCGAGGCCCGGGATGAGCGCGAGGCGCACACCGGCGATCGGACCGGAGAAGGGCAGACCGGAGATCTGCGTCGAGGCGCTCGCCGCGTTGATCGCGAGGGCGTCGTAGAACTCGCCCGGTGCGATCGACAGCACCGTGACGACGATCTGGACCTCGTTGCGGAGGCCGCCCACGAACGACGGGCGCAGAGGCCGGTCAATCAGGCGGCAGACGAGGATCGCCTCGGTCGAGGGGCGACCCTCACGACGGAAGAACGAACCGGGGATCTTGCCTGCGGCGTACGAGCGCTCTTCGACGTCGACCGTCAGCGGGAAGAAGTCGAAGCCCTCGCGAGGGTGCTTGCCCGCGCTCGTCGCCGAGAGGAGCATCGTCTCCTCGTCGAGGTACGCGGCGACCGCGCCCTGCGCCTGCTGCGCGAGGCGGCCGGTCTCGAAGCGGATCGTGCGGGTGCCGAAGCGGCCGTTATCGAGAACGGCCTCGGCTGCGGTGATTTCTGGACCTTCCAAGAGGTCTCTCTCTTTCTGTCATGCTCGTCTGTTCGAGCGTGCGTCAAGAGCAGGAGAGGAGATTCTTGCTGGCCACCAGGAGAAACCCACCGGAAGACTCCGGGAGATCACTTCTAGGGACCAGCTCCTGCGTGCCTGCTCCATGATGATGTGAAGTTGTTCGCAGTCAGCCTATCAGTGCGGCGTGATTCCGGGCCTGGATAGACTTCCGATCATGGGGACGCCGCGAGGGGACGAGCTTGTGCGCGCTCTCGACGCCGCAGACGCTCGTGCCGCCTCGCGCATCACGGACGAGCTCGTCTCCGCCGGCGCCGCGGACGAGGCGCTCGACACCCTCGCCGAACGCGCCCCGACGAGCCGCGCGGCGCTCGAAATGCTCGTCGAGACTCTCGACGCGTCGGGCGTCGTGCACCGCTTCGTCGGATCCATGCTGCTCGACCGCGACGCGATCGACGACGTCGCGCAGGACACGCTGATCTCGGTCGTGCAATCGATCGCCTCGTACCGCGGCGGCGGCCGGTTCACAAGCTGGGTGCATCCGATCGCGCGTCGCCGTGTGGCCGACCACCTGCGCCGCGGACGCGAGACGACGACGCTCGACGAGCGGCTGCTGCCAGCCGCACGCATGAGTTCCATGATCGCGACGCGCGCGAGCGTGCAGCAGGCGCTCGCGAACCTGCCGGAGCTCTACCGGATCCCAGTCGTGCTGCGCGATGTGCACGGCCTCACCTACGCCGAGGTCGCAGAGCGTACGGGCCGGAGCCTCGGCACGGTCAAGTCGCAGGTCAGCCGCGGCCGCGCGATGGTCGCGGGCATGCTGAACGAAGACGGGGAGCCCACATGACGGTACGCCTCGGTAGTTACCGCATCACCGAGAGCATCGGCGCCGGCTCGTTCGCGTCGGTGCACCGCGCCGTCGACGAACGTCTGAACGACACGGTTGCGATCAAGATCCTCGCCGAGAACCACAGCATGAATCCGGAGATCCGCGAGCGGTTCATCGCGGAGGGGCGCGCCCTGCGGCGTGTGGGCGGACACGGCGTGCCGACGGTCTACGACATCGGCGAGTCCGACCGCCAGCAGCCGTATCTCGTACTCGAACATGCCGACCGAGGATCCCTGCGCGAGCGCGTCGAGACGCTGCGCGCTGACGGTTGGATCGCGCAGCCGCACGATCTGCTCGCGCTCGCGCGGCCGCTCGCGGCGGGCATCGCCGAGGTGCACCGCGCGCGCCTCGTGCACCGCGACCTCAGCCCGGGCAACCTGTTGCTCGCCTCGCACCCTTCGCCCGCCGATCAGCCGATGCTCGGGTCGCACCTCGTGCGCGACGACGAACGCCTGCTGCTCGCCGACCTGGGCATGTGCAAGGACCTCGCCGTGAATTCCGGACTCACCGTCGCGGGCGGCACGAGCGGGTTCCGCCCGCCCGAGCAGGACGCGCCCGGCACCGTCGATACCCGAGCGGATATCTGGGGGATCTCTGCCGTGCTGAGCTGGGTCGCTGAGGGTGCGACGCTGCCCGCCGCGCTGACGCGTGTGCTGTCGCGCGGTCAGTCGACGCGGCCGGCGCGGCGCCAGCCGGATGCGCGCGTGTGGCTCAGGGAGGTGGAGGACGCGCTCGCGCCGCCAGAGCCCGCTGTCGAGGCGCGGCAGACCGCGCCGCCCGCGTCTGCGCCCCAGCGCCGTCGCCTCGTCGCCGCGATCGCGACCGCCGTTGCCCTCGCGCTCGGCTTCGTGCTGGGCATCTGGGTCGCAGACGAGCCCCCGACGCCGTCGGACGCACCCGGTGCGTCGATCAGCATCTCCGGCCCCGAGGAGATCTCCGTCGGCGAGCACGCGGTGTACTCCGCGTCGGTCAGCGGAGTCGAATCTTGGTCGTGGTCGCTTCCGAACCACCGGTTCGTCTCCGATGAGGCCGAAGTGACGATCACCCCCACGAGCCCGGGAACGGGTGAGATCGTGCTGCGGTCCCGTACCGAGGACGGCGACGATCTCGAGGCACGACGGACCGTTCGCGTGGTCGATTAGGAAAATCTCTTGGATCCGCTGCAACCAATCGAGCACGGTGCGCGACATACATACGAACCGTCCATGCTTCATAGGGAGAGATCATGACATTCACGACCACGCGCATCCCCGTCGCTCGCTGCACGATCGGCCTCACCGCGCTCTCGGTGCTCTCGGTGCTCGCGCTCACCGGATGCGGAACGAACGCCGGACCCGCCGGTTTCGAGAGCGGATCCGGCGCCGCCGAAGAGCAGGCGGCGACGCCCGAGCACACGACGGAGCCCGCCGACGACATCGAGCGCGTCGAGCCCGGCTTCGTCTACGACGACATCTCGAAGGACGTCACGGCGACGGCGACGATCCGCCCGCAGAACGCCGAGATCTTCACGCCGAGCGGCACGCTCACGATCAACTCGGTGCAAGAGGTCGCCGCCGTAGCGCCCGACGAGGTCGGTCTCGACGCCGTCGAGGGCGACGGCGGCGAGCCGCGCGACTACGGCGCGGCAGCAGGCGAGTCGCTCCGCATCATCGACCTTTCCTACGTGCCGAAGGAGGAGTTCCCCTCGGACGACGCGCCCACCACCGATCTGTCGGTCGAGGTCGGCGGGGCGCAGGAGCACCTCTCGACCCTCGACGACCAGCAGGACCACCGGATCCTCGTGTCGGCGGCGGACGACGGATCCGCGCAGCTCGTCGTCTCATCCGAGGGCCACGACCAGGCGGTCGATGTGCTCACGGGCGAGCGCGTCGACGACGATATCGCGGCGGCATACTATCTGCCGACAACCCGCCAGGAGCCCCATCACACCTTCCCGATCGACGACGCCGCCCTGCCGACGAAGTCGCACACCACCCCCGATGAGGATGTCACGACGAGCTACTCGTTCGAGATCGACTCGGCGACGCTGTCGGCATGGACCGCGACCGACGGCTGGGCGGATCCCGGCCAGGCATGGCTCGTCGTCGACTGGAACTACAGGGTCACCGCTGAGCACCCCGTGATCTGGGGGCACATCAATCGCTTCGACGCCGCGCTCGCGATCACGGTCGGCGATCAGGTCACCGAAGACAAGGTGCACGACGAGGACAAGAGCGGCGACGTCGAGGACACGAGGTCGACCTCGGTCGCCGTGCCGATCGAGACGACCGACGTCGCGATCAGCGTCTCCGGCGACGCCGAATTCGATATGCTCACCGGCTCCGGGCTCGAGATGGCGGGAGAGAAGACCGTCGACTTCTCATCCGAATCGCTTGAGATCTCCTTCCCGCGCGAGTGATGGACGACGGGAGCGTCGGCTGCTTTTCCGATACCGTGAAGCAGGTGTCTGATGTCGGATCCTTCTTCCTGCTGTTCGCGACGGGTGCGCTCCCCGCGATCGTCGGTCTCGTGATCGTCGCGATCGCCCGGCCGATCGCGCGGCATATGCCGAAGTCCCCCATCGTCGAATTCGTGCCGCCGCCCGGCGACATCATCATGCACGGCCTGGCCGCGCGGTCCGAGCGTCGGCTCGTGACGGCGGCGATCATGCGGCTCGCGATCAGCGGACGGGTCCGCGTGCTCGCCCCACGGGGCGCAAGCGGACCCGTCGCGATCGAGGCGCGCCCGGGCATGGGCCTCGATGCGAATGACCATTTCTTCCTGCAGACGCTGCGGCCCGCGCGCATGAGCCCCCGTCAGCAGCAGCGGTACCTGAGCGCGCTCCGCGAGATCGGAATCGACGTCAGCCGGTACGAGGACGCGCCCGACGTGTCCTTCCTCCGCGGCCCCGGCGCGTTCCGCCGCATCCAGCGTCGTCAGCTTGCGGCATACATCGACCGCGCACGATCTCGCGCGAAGTCGTCCGGAATCGCCCGCCGCTTCTCGGGCAGCGTGCACCTGTATCTGCTTTCGCTGCTGTTCCTCGCTTCGACGGTCGCCGCTCTGCTGCTCGGGCTGGGCTCTGTGGTGAACGGGGTTACGTGGGGCGTGATCGGCGCTCCGCTCGGCGTCGCCGCGATGTTCTGGGTGCTCACCCTCTCGCCGCCCCCGATCATGAGATTCACCCCTGACGGCCAGGAGTTGCGCCAGCGCCTCTCCGGACTGCGCGATTACATGCGGCTCGCCGAGCAGGATCGGATGCGGATGCTGCAGTCGCCGCAGGGAGCACTGCGCACACCGGCAGGAGACCTCACGCCGGGCGGCCGAGCGCTCGGGCTTCGACCGGAACCGACGGCCGGCGATCCCGTCGCGCAGTCGGACCTCGATCGCTTCGTGCTCATCGAGCGCCTTCTGCCGTACGCGATCCTGTTCCGCCAGGAGCACGAGTGGCAGCGGGAGTTCGAGCATCTCGGCGGCGCTGTGGACTTCTCACAGAACATGCGCGTACTCGGGACCACGCTCGAGGGGCTCATGGCCGCGCTGCAGATTCTCGCCACGATCGGGCAGGTGCTCCGCGGCATCGGCGCGATCTTCTCGCTCTTCGGGCGCGCGAGCTGAGGCGCAGCCGACCCACTGCTCGAACGGATCAGGCCTCCGCCGGCTCTCCATCTCGATGTCGCCCCGGGATCAGGACGTAGTCGCGGTGCTTCGCCACGATCCCGTCGCCCGCCGTGCGACCGTTGAGACGGCGCCAGATCCACGGGACGGCGTGGGTCGTGACCCAGCGGCCATCCGATGCATCGTCGTCGCCGTGGAACGCGTCGTCGAGGTCACCGAGGTGGGCCGCGTCGGGTACGCCGAGAACCTCCGCCGCGCGGTACGACAGCAGACGATGGCCTCGGCTGGCGAGATGCACCCTGTCGGCAGCGAACATCTCGAGCTCGCCGAGCTCGGGAAGCGCCTCGGCATCGACGAGGTACGCGCCCGTGTCGCGGGCGATGCGGCGCATCTCGTGCGCGAAGCGCGCGAATCTGCGTGCGAAGGGCCTGGCAGCCCTGCGCCGCGGCAGAAACGGCGTGACGAGCAGCACGTCCGACCCAGCGTTTCGGAGCGCCCGCACGTTCGATTCCAGTTCGCGCGCGAGGCGCACTGGTTCCGCGCCGTGGCTGATGAGGTCGTTGGATCCCATGAAGATCGAGGTGAGATCGGGCTTCAGATCGAGCGCGTCCGGCACCTGCGCGTGCGTGAGGTCGCGCACTCGGCGGCTTCGCACGGCGAGGTTCGCGTAGAGGAAGTCCTCCCCCGTGCTCTCTGCGAGCATCGTCGCGAGCCGGTCCGCCCACCCGCGGTACTGGCCGTCGCGCATGCGCGAGGTGTCGCACAGCCCCTCTGTCAGCGAGTCGCCGAGCGCGACGAAACGTCGCCACTGCGGGCGCGCCTGCGGGCTCACCGGTGCGACCGGGCGGGTGAGCGAGCGGACCACGAGGCGATCGTCGAACCGCCGCAGACGCTGCGCCTCGACGTAGTGCGACACGAGCTGCTCGGTGAGGGCGCGCCAGGTGCGGGGAGCGACGCTCTCGCGAGCCGCGCGGCCGAACGAGGCGCGCTTCGCTTCGTCGCCGAGCAGGTCGACGACGCGGGCGCGCATGTCGTCAAGGTCGCCCGGCGTGTAGAGCCAGCCGTCGATCGAGCTGCGCACGAGGTCGATGGGCCCGCCGGATCCCGTCGCCACGACCGGCACGCCGCTCGCGAGCGCCTCCTGCACCGTCTGACAGAACGTCTCCGCCTCGCCGGGATGCACGAAGACATCGAAGCTCGCCACCGCGCGGCCGAGGTCGTCGCCGCCGAGGAAACCGGTGAAGACGGCCCCCGGCAGTTGTCTCTCGAGCCGCTCGCGCTCGGGGCCGTCGCCGACGATCACGAGGCGCGCGCCCGGGATGCCGTTCAGCGCCCGCAGGTCTTCGACCTGCTTCTCGGGTGCGAGGCGCCCCACATATCCGATGATCCGCGCCCCCGGCGCGTTCTCGTTCCGCCACGCGTCAGAGCGCCGTTCCGGAGCGAAGCGCTCGGCGTCGACGCCGCGGCCCCAGCGCCACATGCGGTCGGTGCCGAGCTGCGCGAGCTGGCTCTCCGCCGCGCTCGACGGTACGAGCGACATGGTCGCACGGCGGTGCAGCCGAGCGACGTGCGACTCGGCGAGCGCTGCGATCCCGGGAACACCGTATTTCGCCGTATACGCGATGACGTCGGTCTGATAGACAGCGACGCTCGGCAGGCCGAGGCTGTCGGCCGCCACCACGCCCTGCCAGCCGAGCACCGCCGGCGACGCGAGATGCACGACGTCGGGCGCGAAGGCCGTAAGGATCCGCTTGAGCTGGGCGACAGGCGCGAGCGCCACGCGCACATCGGGGTACGACGGCAACGCGACCGAGGCGAGCAGCATCGTCTCGGGGATCGCGATGCCGACCACGTCGTCCGGCTGGCCGGGCGCCTTCGGGGCGATGACGAGCACCTGATGGCCCAGCTCGCGCAGGTGCGACGACACCTGCAGAACGGACCCGGTGACCCCGTTCATGTGCGGAAGGAAGCTCTCTGTCACGATCGCGACGCGCATGCCTTCAGGATGCCCCCGAACCCCGCTCGACGCAGGTCGTTTCGCTCCCTGTTCACAGACCTCGCCAGGAGAGTTCTCCAGTCGTTCACCGTGACGCGTGCAGAGGCGCCTGCTTGCACGCACTGGACTCGTGCGCGAGGCGGGCTAGGCTGACGGCATGAGCGCACCAGATGAGGACGTCACCCCGTCCGATGAGATGAAACGCAAGTTCCGAGAGGCGCTGGACAAGAAGAACGCGCGTCAGCGAGACGGCGAGTCGCACCTCGACGGCGATTCGGCGATCCACGAGACGCACCAGGCCCACACACAGCGCCAGTTCCGCCGCAAGAGCGGCTGATACGCGAAGAAGACTGATGCCGTCGCAGAACTCGAGTTCTGGGACGGCATCAGTCTTTGACGGGGATCGTTTCAGCCTCGCGTCGGAAGGTCGGTCAGCAGGTCGGCGAAGGATCCGCCGTCGAGGTAGGCCTCGGGATCGTACGGATCCAGCTTCTGCTTCGCCACGGATCCGGCGAGCCGATCGGCGAGCTCGCGAGCCGCGCGATCGATGCGCTTCTGCAGCGGCGCGACCTGGTCGGCCTCCGCTCCCCAGTCGGAACTGGCGGCGAAGACGCCCGTGGAGATGGGCTCTGCGTGCAGGTAGGTGAACAGCGGGCGCATCGCGTAGTCGATCGCGAGCGAGTGACGAGCCGTGCCCGCTGTCGCTGCGAGCAGCACCGGAGTGCCCTCGAGCGCCTCGCGGTCGAGGGCGTCGAGCCAGCTTTTGAACAGACCCGAGTAGCTCGTGGAGAAGATCGGCGTGACCGCGATCAGCGCGTCAGCGCCTGCGACGTACGCATTGATCTCGGCGAGGGCCTTCGGTGCGAAGCCCGTGAGCAGGTTGTTCGTGATGTCGTGGGCGACATCGCGCAGCTCTAACACGCGGGCCTCCCGGCGAACGTCGCGCACGTCGAGTTCAGCGAGCACCGCCTTGACGATCTTGTCGGCCAGCATACGCGTCGAGGACGGGTCCGACAGCCCGGCCGAGACGACCGCAATCTTCCTGGTCACTTGTTCGCCGCCTTCCCGAATGCGCTCTCGCTGTCCTGATAGGGCGACCCGCCGGTGACGTTGTCACCGCGGTTCGCGTTGGGCCGCGGCTGGCGCGGCGTCGCGTCGCCGTACTTCGCCGTGACGAGTGCCGCATGTGTCGGCCCGTCCGGCACGTTGGCCGGTCGGTCCTTCTGCAGCTCGCGGCGCAGCACGGGAACGACATCCTGGCCGAGGAAGTCGATCTGCTCGAGAACGATCTTGAGGGGCAGGCCCGCGTGATCCATGAGGAACAGCTGGCGCTGGTAGTCGCCGAACGTATCGCGCATGGCCGCGTAGCGGTCGATAACCTGCTGCGGGGATCCGACCGTGAGCGGTGTCATCTCGGTGAAGTCCTCCATCGACGGCCCGTTGCCGTAGACCGGAGCCGCATTGAAGTACGGCCGGAACTGATCGACCGCATCCTGTGAGCTATTCGCCATGAACGCCTGACCGCCGAGGCCGACGATCGCCTCTTCGGGTGCGCCGTGGCCGTAATGCGCGAAGCGCTGGCGGTACAGGCCGATCAACCGCTGGTAGTGCTCCTTTGGCCAGAAGATGTTGTTCGCGAAGAAGCCGTCGCCGTAGTAGGCCGCCTGCTCGGCGATCTCAGGCGTGCGGATCGAGCCGTGCCAGACGAAGGGCGGCACATCGTCGAGGGGGCGCGGGGTTGAGGTGAAGCCGTTCAGCGCGGTGCGGAACTTGCCTTCGAAGTCGACGACGTCTTCCCGCCACAGGCGGTGCAACAGCTGGTAGTTCTCGATCGCGAGAGGAAGGCCCTGGCGGATGTCCTTGCCGAACCACGGGTATACGGGGCCCGTGTTGCCGCGGCCCATCATGAGGTCGGAACGACCGCCGGCAAGGTGCTGCAGCATCGCATACTCCTCGGCGATGCGCACGGGGTCGTTCGTAGTGATGAGCGTCGTCGACGTCGAGAGGATGATCCTCTCGGTCTGCGCCGCGATGTACGCGAGGGTGGTGGTCGGAGACGACGAGAAGAATGGCGGGTTGTGGTGCTCGCCGATCGCGAACACATCGAGGCCCGCCTGCTCCGCGTGCTTCGCGATCGTGACGATGTCGCGGATCCGCTGCGCCTCGCTCGGCGTCTCGCCCGTGACGGGATTGCGCGTGATGTCGCTCACGCTCATCAGGCCGAACTGCATCCCCTGCCAGGTGGTGTCGCTCATGAGGTCTCCCCTAGTTTCCATGCGTCTGAATATACATGATCAAACGCTCACGTCACAGAACTATTCCCGGGAACGGCGAAAGCCCGCCTCACACCGTGAGACGGGCTTTCGAGAAGTCGATTGAACGCTTGGCGCTCTGCTTCTGCTGCTACTGCGTCGTCGTTAGCGACGAAGGCCCAGACGAGCGATCAGCGCACGGTAGCGTGCGATGTCGACGCGCTGGAGGTAGCCGAGCAGGCGGCGGCGCTGACCGACGAGCAGGAACAGGCCACGACGCGAGTGGTGGTCGTGCTTGTGCTCCTTGAGGTGCTCGGTCAGGTCGAGAATGCGCTGCGACAGCATCGCAACCTGCACCTCGGGGGATCCGGTGTCACCGGGGTGCGTCGCGTACTCTTCGATGATCGACTTCTTGACGGATGCTTCAAGTGCCATAGAAATTGATCCCCTCTCTGCTTGTTGCGCGGTGCCCAGCGCCTGATGCGTGAGCTCTCTTTATCCGCGGCCGTTAGACGGCAACCTCAGAAGTCTACCTTACGATTCGGCGTCGTTGTCGCGCGCACGACGAAGGCGGGGCCCGTGTGGGATCCCCGCCTCCGGAATGTGCGACTCAGGCGTCGATGAGGTCGATGATGAAGATGAGGGTCTTCCCACCGAGGAAGTGGCCCGAACCAGCGGGGCCGTATGCGAGCTCCGGCGGGATCGTCAGCTTGCGACGACCGCCGACCTTCATGCCGGGAATGCCCTCCTGCCAGCCCTTGATGAGCATGCCGAGGGGGAACTGGGCCGCCTCGCCGCGGCTCCACGACGAATCGAACTCCTCGCCGGTGTCGTAGTCGACGCCCGCGTAGTGGATCGTGACGGTGGCGCCGGGCTTCGCCTCGGTGCCGTCGCCGACGATGATGTCTCGGATCTCGAGCTGCTCGGGGGCCGGACCCTCGGGTGCGTCGAACTCGGGCTTCGTGCGATCTGCAGTCATGTGTCTATCTTCACCCGCACGCGGGCAGAACATGAAACGAATGCGCTATCGGCGAAACCGGCCGCAACGAAGAACCAGCACCTGGGTCTCGGCAAGGCCGGAGAACCTAGCAGGTGCTGGTCTATGTCCACCACCATCGCCCTTTCGCGCGCGCGTGTCAATACCCCGCGCGCGAACGGTCACGCCCCGATCGGCGCCAGCAGTTCGGTGCGCGTCAGCATCATGCGGTGCAGCAGCACGCGCTCGTCCGTCGCAGCCTCGGGATCCTTCCCCGTGATCGCGCGTTGGCGGGCCCAGGCGAGCCGGGCCCCGTCGACGATGAAGCGCTGCATGGCCGGGCGACGATCGCCGGGGATCGACCGCGCCCAAGCGAGACCCGCCTTGCGTCCGGCCGGCGTCGAGAGCATGTCTGCTTCCTGCGCGGTGAACCATCCCGCCACGACGTAGTCTTGCAGGCGCTCGCGGCGGATCTGCAGCTCGGCGCGTCGGATCCGCAGCACGATGATCAGGAACACGACGAAGAGCGGAATCTGAAGCAGCAGGTACGGCAGGAAGAATCCCGCGAACTCCGCGGATCCGTTCCAGAAGGCGTGCAGGAACATCGCGGCGAGCAGACCGAGGAACCACGGACCTCCCACCGGCTTCGCCCGTCGCACGGCGAGCCCGACCGCGAAGCCGCAGCACGCCGTGAACATGATGTGCGCAAACGGCGAGAGCACCGCCCGCAGGAAGAACACGGCCGTCAGACCGCCGACGCCGCCATCGACGAGAGCCTCGATGAAGTATTTGATGTTCTCGACGAACGCGAACCCGGCCCCGATGAGCCCGCCGTAGACGATCCCGTCAAGAGCTCCGTCCAGCGCGCGGCGGGCCATCGCGAGCACCACGAGGATCCCTGCACATTTGAGCAGCTCCTCGACGATCGGCGCCTGTACGACCGATCCGAACCAACTGATCTGGCTCGCGAGGGGATTCACCGTCACGAGCACCATGCCGATGGCGAGCGTCAGCATCACGGCGACGAAGGCTCCCCACGCGGTCGCGGCGATCATGAGGCCCTTCGGTTCGGGCTCCCATCGATCGAGCCACATGAGAGCCAGCAGAACGCCGCCGAACGGGACGAACGCGAGGATCGACGCGAGCACCGGTGTCACCGCCCCGTACACGAGGACGAAGAATCCGAGCGTCGCGAGCGCGAAGAAGCCGACGACGAACCAGATCCACGGCCACACCGTGCGGCCCTGTCTCAGCAGCCGCGGTGGCGGCGCCACAGGAAGATGCGGCTCCCCCAGCGGCGCCTCAGTGATCAGTGCGCCCTCCTGGCGGCGCCGAGTGGAGAACGCCCGCCCCTCGGATCCCGGATCGAAATATGTCATCGGCTCGAATTCTATGGGGAGACGACAGCCGGACCCCGGATGCCCGCCGATAGGCTGGCTCCATGCGATTCGCCCATGTCGTCGTTCCCGGTTCCGACTCTCCCGTGCTCGCCCACGTGACCGACGACGGCGTCGTCGCGGTTCCCGACCTCGTCGCAGGCGGACCGGCGACGCTCGAGCAGCTGATCTCAGGCGGCGACGAACTCGTGCGCCGCATCGAGCGCGCCGCCGAGGACGCGGCACGGATCCCGGTCGCCGACGTGACGTTCGCGCCCGCCGTGCTCACTCCCCCGTCGATCATGGCGGTCGGCCTGAACTACTCGGCCCACGCGGGCGAACTGAGCCTTAAGAGCGACGACACCCCCACCGTGTTCACGCTCTGGCCGAACTCGCTCGCCGCGCACGAGGGCACGACGACGTGGTCGCGCGCACAGACCGAGTCGGTCGACTACGAGGCAGAGCTCGGTGTGATCATCGGCCGTGCTGCACGAGACGTCTCGGAGGCTGACGCACTCGAGCACGTGTTCGGTTACACGGTCGTCAACGACATCTCGGCGCGCAACATCCAGTACTCGGAGGCGCAGTGGTGCCGCTGCAAGTCGCTCGACGGGTTCACGCCGGTCGGACCGTACGTCGTGACGGCCGATGAGATCCCCGATCCGCAAGCGCTGAAGATCTGGACCAGGATCGGTGACCAGTTGCTGCAGGACGCGACGACGGGGCAGATGATCCGGTCAGTTGCGAAGCTCATCGCGCACCTCTCGAAGGGCATCACCCTTCTTCCCGGCACGCTGATCTCGACGGGTTCGCCCGGCGGCTCCGGTTACTCGCGCACACCGCAGGTGCTTCTCGCCGACGGCACCACCGTGTCGGTCGGCGTCGAGCACATCGGTGAGCTCACGACGCACTGCCGCACGACCGACTAACCCCCTTGCCGTGTCCCACTCGGTGCTGCTCTGAGCACCTCATTCTCACCGGAAGTGGGACACGGTGTCCGCCGGGTTACGGCAGGTCTTCGGGGGCAATGATCGGGATGGCCGTCGTTACCGGCTCGACGCCGATGAGACGCCCGGGGCGCAGCCGCTTCTCGACCTCGATTCGATCCATCAGGCCGGCCTCTACGACGAGATCCGCGACGTCCTTGCCCGTCAGCAGCGCCGTTTTCGCCAGCGCCGCCGCCGATGAATAACCGATGTACGGCGTGAGCGCAGTGATGACGCCGACGCTCTGACCGACCATGGCTCCGAGCCGCGCCGTGTTCGCCGTGATGCCGTCGACGCAGTTGACGCGCAGCGTGCGCATCGCCTGACGCATCCACGTGATCGATTGGAACAGCGCGTGCCCGATCACCGGCTCGAAGGCGTTCAGCTGAAGCTGACCCGCCTCGGCCGCCATGGTCACGGTGGTGTCATTGCCGACGACCGCGAACGCCACCTGGTTGACGACCTCGGGGATCACCGGGTTCACCTTCGCGGGCATGATCGACGATCCGGCCTGCATCGCCGGCAGATTGATCTCACCGAACCCTGCCTGCGGCCCGGACGACAGCAGCCGCAGGTCGTTGCAGATCTTCGACAGCTTGATCGCCGACCGCTTGATCGAGCTGGAGAACGACATGAACGCGCCTGTGTCGCTCGTGGCCTCGATGAGGTCGCCGGCAGTACGGAGCGGCAGTCCCGAGATCTCGGAGAGGTGTCGGCGCACGGCCTCGCCGTACCCGGCGGCCACGTTGATGCCGGTACCGATCGCGGTGGCACCCATATTGATCTCGTGCAGCAGCACCGAGTTGTCGGTGAGACGCGCCAGGTCTTCGCGCAGCGTCGTGGCGAAACCGTGGAACTCCTGGCCGAGCGTCATCGGCACCGCGTCCTGCAACTGCGTGCGGCCGACCTTGAGGATGTCGCGGAACTCGTCGCCCTTCGCCATGAACGAGCGGCTGAGCGCATCGAGCTCGTCGAGCTGCGAGACGTGCGCCAGCAGGATTCCGATCTTGAGCGCCGTCGGGTAGACATCGTTGGTCGACTGCGACCGGTTCGTGTGGTCCGTCGGCGACAGGTAGCCGTAATCGCCCTTCTCACGCCCCGCCATTTCGAGCGCGACGTTCGTGATCACCTCGTTCGCGCACATGTTCGTCGAGGTGCCGGCACCGCCCTGGATGACGCCGACCGCGAACTGGTCGTGGAACTCACCATCGATCACTCGCTGGCTCGCCCGGTCGATGAGGTCTGCCCGCGTGGCGTCGAGCGCGCCGACCTGCTTATTCGCCCGGGCTGCGGCCTGTTTGACCATGGCGAGAGCGGTGACGAGCTCGGAGTAGACCGAGATCTCGCGCTTCGTGATGTCGAAGTTCTCTCGGGCCCTCAGGGTGTGGATTCCCCAGTAGACATCGGCGGGGATCTCCCGCGAGCCCAGGGAATCGGATTCTGTACGCGTCGTCGCGATGTGTTCCATGGCTCCAGGGTAGGCGACGTTCACTGGCGAAACTCGTTCCGCGCGAGCCACCGTGGCACGAGGTTCGGCACGGATTGCTCGCTCACACACAGCGACCTGTGACAGCCCGCTCGGTCACTGACGCGGATCGATGACCGACTTGACCACGGAGCTGTCGGAGATCGCCTCGAGCGCGCCGCGGTAGTCGTCCAGACCGAAGCGATCGGTGATGATGCCGGTCGTGTCGATGGCGCCCGACCGCAGCGCGGCCACGGCGCGGTCGAACGTCAGCTGCTGCGCGAAGGACCCCTTGATCGTCAGTTCGCGACGGAAGATCTCGTACGGCTTCACCGGCCATTCGTCCTGCTCGCCCGTCATGCCGTAGACCATCAGCGTGCCGCCCGTGCGGGTGAGTCCGATCGCCTGCGTCAGCACGGGGATCGCGCCGGTCGCATCGATAACGATGTCATAGCCGTCCGGCGCGTCCGAGCGCAGCGCGTCCTCGGCGACACGGGGGTCGTTCCGGTCCATCCGCACCGTGAGGTCGGCCCCGTGCCGGTGCGCGAGCTCGAGTTTGTGCGCCGACGGGGCGGCGACCACGACGCGCCGCGCCCCCGCGAACTTCTTCACGAGCTGCGCCATGATCAGGCCCGTCGGCCCCGCACCCAGCACGAGCACGTGGGATCCGGGCGCGGCCGCGAGCACGTCGAGCCCGCGGATGACGCACGCCACGGGCTCCGCGAGGACCGCCACCTCGGGCTCGAGGTCGTTCGCGACGAAGCAGCGGTCGGCCTTCAGGATCAAGGACTCCGCGAACGCACCGGGCGCGTTCACGCCGTGCGCGATCACGCTCGTGCAGAACGCGACGCGACCGCGACGGCAGTTCCTGCACGCGCCGCAGGCGACGGTGTTGTCCGCCACCACGCGGTCGCCGACCTCGGGCGAGTCGACGCCGGATCCGCGCGCCACCACGCGCCCGACCAGCTCGTGCCCCGGCGTGAGCGGGTAACTGGGCCCGAACTCGCCGTGGTGCAGGTGCAGGTCGGTGCCGCACACGCCGGCGAGCTCGACCTCGAGGACGACCTCGTCGGGCTCGGGCGCGCGCAGCGCGCTGTCGACGAGCGCGAAATGCTCGGGTTCGGTGTAGACGATCGAACGCATGGGGATGTCTCCTTCGTTGGAGGATGGGGACGCACGGCTGCACGCCGACGGCGTCAGGGACGGACGACGACCTTCACGGTCTCCGGGTCGAGCGCCGCGGCGAACGCCGCATCGAGTTCTGCGAGCGGGAACTCCCCGGACACGAAATCGACAGCCGATACGGCGCCGCTCGCGATGATCCGCGTCGCGGTCGCATAGTCCTCGGAGAGATAGGTGGCGCAGCCCTGCAGGCGGATCTGGCGATCCTGCAGCAGCTGAACGGGCACGACGACGTCGCGCGACGGCACGCCCACGAGCGCGACCGTCCCGGCGCGGTCGCACAGGCGCACCGCCTGCGAGAGGGTCGGCTCGATCGCGACGCAGTCGAAGACGAAGTCGGCGCTCTCGCCGAAGTGCGCACGGATCTCGGCGACCACGTCGCCCGCCGAGTCGAACGCCGCCTCGGCACCGCGGCGCACCGCGAGGTCGCGCTTGGACGCCATCGGATCCACGACGACGACGCGGTCGGCTCCGCGGTCCTGGACGGCGGCCAGCACGAACTGACCGATCGTGCCCGCGCCGATCACGACGACCGTCCGCCCCGCGAGCGATTCCGTGTCGCCCGCGGCGAGACGCACGGCGTGACAGGGCGTCGCGAGGGGCTCGATCAGGACGGCGTCGAGGTCGCTCATCCCATCGTCGAGCACCTGCAGGCGGTCGGCCGGGATCGTGAACGAGTCGGCGAGCGCGCCCTGCGGGGCGCCGCAGCCGAGGAAGCTCAGGTTCTCGCAGATGTTCACGTTGCCCAGGCGGCATTGCTTGCAGTCGCGACACGGAAGCGTGGGTTCGACCGTGACCCGCGCGCCGACCTCGATGCCCGAGGCGCTGTCGCCGACCGCATCGACGACGCCGACGACCTCGTGGCCGAGGGCGATCGGGAGCGTCATCCAGGGGTGGTGGCCCGCGACCGCGTGCAGGTCGCTGCCGCAGATGCCGGCGACGCGCATGCGGACCGAGACCTCGCCGGCCTCCGGAACGGGCTTCGGCGCGTCGACGAGCTCGACGTCGTCGACGGCGGTCGCGACGGCTCGGCGGATGGTGGCGGTGGTCATCGGCTTCCTCCCGGAAGTGCGGTGGTGGGGGCGTCGGACCCGTCGCGGGCGGGGCCCGTCCAGGTGAGCAGACGCCGCGGGTTGTCGGTAAGGAAACCGCGCACCGCGGCCTCGCCCACGCGGGACGCGAGGCGGGGCGCGAAGCGCGCGGTCAGGTAGGCGAGGCCCGGCATGCCGCCGTACGCGAGGTAGCGCGTTCGGCGTGCGACGTCACCGCCGAGCAGGATCCGCGAGGCGAAACCGGCCTCGCAGGCGTCCGCGATCGCCGAGACGAGGGTAGATTCGGGCCACTCCTTGAGCCGCGCCGCGCCGTCGCAGCCGAGATACGCGCCGCGCGAGGCGAGCTCGCCGTACAGCACCGGATCCGGACTGCGATCGATGTGCGCGAGCACGACGCGCTCGGGCGGGACGCCCGCGGCCTCGAGCCGGTCGAGCACCTCGTGGGTCGCCGTGCCGTGCTCGAGATGGATCATGACGGGTGCGCCCGTGGCCCGGTGCGCCGCGGCGACACCGTCGAGCACGCGCGACTCGAACACCGTGATCGACCAGTAGCCGATTCCCGCCTTGAGCATGCCCGCGCGCACCGGGGCGCCGAGCGGACCGGTGGCGGTGGGGCCGTCCGGGTGCTCGTCCGCCGCGGGCTGGCCGACCGTCAGCTCGCGCAGGCACCTCGCGGCGATCTGCTCGGAGGTCAGGCCCTGCACCTCGTTCTTCTCCGCGTAGTGCGCTTCGCGGTGGAACCCGGCGGTCGCGACGACGTGCACGCCCGTGACGTGGGAGATCCGCGCCACGGCGGCCGGATCGCGGCCGAGCCCCCACGGCGTGGCATCGACCATCGCGTCGATGCCCGACTGCCGCATGAGCTCGACCTCGGCGCGGCTCAGCGCCTCATCGTCGAGCTCGTCGCCCGGCAGGAGCGGGGTGGTCTGGAACAGGTGCTCGTGGTAGTTGACCGCGCCGATGTCGCCGGAGGCGACGTCGCCGAGCACCGTGCGTACGAAGGATCCGTCGTCGGTCATAGCTGATCAAACCAGCCTTCCAGGCGCCGATACGCGTCCATGAAGATGCCGTACCGGCGGTCGGACTCCTCCGCGCTCATGCGCGGCGCGATGCCCTCCCCCGTCGGCTTGCCGACGAACTCCGCGACGCCGGCGCGGTCGATCAGCCCAGCTCCCATCGCCGCGACGGCGGCGGCACCGAGGCTCGTGGCGTGGTCGCCGATCGAACTCGGAACGACGTCGAGCTGCCAGGTGTCCGCGAGGATCTGGCGCATCAGCGGCGACTTCGCCGCGCCCCCGATCGCGTCGATCCGGTCGAACGCGCTGCCCGACTCCGCGAACGCCACGAGGCCGGTGCGGAGGTTGAAGGCGACGCCCTCGAGCACCGCGCGCACCATGTTGGCGCGATCGTGCGGCATCTTGAGGCCGGCGAAGACCGCCCGGGCGTTCGGGTTCCAGTACGGAGAGCGCTCGCCGAGCAGGTGCGGCAGGAAGTACAGGCCGTCCGCGCTGGCCTCGGCCTCCGCGGCCTCGGCGAGCGCCGTTTCGAAGCGGTCGTCCCTGCCGGGCTGGAGCACGTTCACGATCCAGTCGAGGGAGGCCCCGCCCGCCTGCATCGTGGCCGTCGGCACGAAGCGTCCGGGAATGACGTGGTTGAACGTCATCGACCGCATCTGCGGGTCGTGCAGCGGCGTCGTGTCGGCGAACGACACCCACGACGACGATCCGAGATAGGTGTAGACGCCGTCCGAGCGATCGACGATGCCGGCGCCGAGCGCCCCCATCGGGCCGTCACCGCCGCCCGCGATGACGCGCGTGTGCGGCGAGAGGCCGGCCTCCCGGGCGATCTCGGCGCGCACGCCGCCGAGATCCGTGGTCGATTCCACGATCTCGGGGAAGAGCGCCGGGTCGAGACCGGCCGCGGCGATGAGCTCGTCGCTCCACGTGCCGGCCGCCTGGTCGTACGCGTTGGTGCTCGAGGCATCCGACGGATCCGTGACGTAACTGCCCGTGAGCCGCTGGAGGATCACATCCTTGGCGAGCAGGAACCGGCGCGCGCGAGCGAAGGCAGCCCCGTCGTTGTCGCGCACCCACATGAGCTTCGACAGCGAGTACGTGGGGTTCGCGCGGTGCCCCGTCATGCGGTAGACCGGCTCCATGCCGACGCGCTCGATGAGGCTCGCGCACTGCGCCTGCGAGCGCGTGTCGGCCCAGATGATCGCCGGGCGCACCGGCCGGTCCTCGTCGTCGAGCAGCACCGCGCCCATCATCTGGCCGGAGAACGAGACGGCCGCGATCCGCGACGGGTTGATTCCGCGCTGCTCGATCAATCGGTGGTTCGCCTCGCAGAACGCGTTCCACCAGTCGTCGGGCTGCTGCTCGGCCTTCCCGTCGGAGCCGAAGTCGGCCGGGTACGGCACGGTGACCGAACCTTCGATCGTTCCGTCCGGTGCGACGAGCGTCGCCTTGTCCCCCGTGGTGCCGAGATCGTGCGCGAGGACAAGGGGCGTGTCCTGAGCGGGATGGCGCGGATCCGCGGTGTGCGTGGTCATCGGAGCGAGAAGCCCCCGTCCATGAGCAGTTCCGCACCGAGGAAGTAGCCCGCCCGGTCGCTGAGGAGGAACTCGACCGCGTCGGCGGCCTCGCTCGTGAGACCCATGCGTCCGAGCACGGTGCCCTCGTTCCACCCCGCGTGCATGTGCTTCTTGAGCGAGTTGAGCGGGGTGTCGATGTACCCGGGCGAAAGCGCGTTGATGCGCACGCCCCGTGGCCCCCACTCGACGGCGAGCGACTTCGTCAGCGCCACGACCGCGGCCTTCGACGAGTTGTAGATGCTCTGCCGCTGGGGGAAGTTGACGATGTGATTGCCCGACATCGAGGCGATGTTGACGATCCCGCCGCCGCCACGGGCGAGCAGCTCGCGACCGAACGCCTGGTTGGTGAGGAACACGCTGCGAAAGTTGACGCCCATGACACGGTCGACGAGATCGATGTCGAGCTCCTCCGCTGCGACGTCGTCCTCGACGATGCCGGCGCTCGTGACGAGCGAGACGGGCGAATCGCCGTCCGCATAGATCTCCGACACAGCGCGTTCGATGCTTGAGGCGTCGAGCAGGTCCACCTCGACGAAGGCGCTGGGGGAGTTCTCCGCCGGTGCGCGATCGAGCGCGTAGGTCTGCCAGCCGCGTTCGGCGAGGTGAGCGCAGACCGCGTTGCCGATGCCGCCGCTTCCGCCGGTCACCGCGACTCGCCTGGCCTGCTCCATTGAATTCGTCACCTGGTTTTCCCCTTCGAATACGCCGGACACCCCGACACCGTTCGTAGCATGACTACCATATACTCCCCCGCTCACCACATCGTTTCCGGGTGCCGCGGGCTGTCGGCTCGTTATGTGCGAAGATATTTGGTAGTAATACTACAAGACTTCCGCTTCGACGAAAGGACAACGTCTCATGCCAGGCATCGATTCGCCCGCCAAGCTCGCCATCTCCCCGAGCGGTGCGCTCACGGGGAACAACGGCGTCTACACCAAGCACCTCGCAGACATGGCGGGCGTCTACCGCGACGGCACGGCATATGACGCCGCCGTCGCCGCGCACGGTGGCAAGGAACTCGTCTACCGCGTGGAGTCGCAGAGCTACGGACCGCACGCGGGAGCGCTCACGATCGGCACGTCGACGCTGCTGCCGGGACGCTACGGCGACGAGTTCGCCGTGACCCGCGGCCACCTGCACGCCATCTCCGACCGCGCGGAGCTCTACTACTGCCTCGCCGGACGCGGCGTGATGCTGCTCGAGACCCTCGACGGCGAGAGCGAAGCGATCGAGCTCACGCCCGGCGAGGCCGTGAACGTGCCGGGAGAATGGGTGCACCGCAGCGTCAACGTCGGCGACGAGCCGTTCGTGACGCTCTTCACCTATGCGACCGACGCGGGGCAGGACTACCAGCTGATCGCCGACGCGAACGGCATGAAGAGCCTCATCGTCGCGGACGGGGACGGCGGGTGGGCCGTGCGCGCGAACCCTGAACACACCGGCTACCGGAAGGCCTGAGCCGATGAACCGCATCGAGGCCCAGGCCGCTCTGTCGAGCCGCGCTGCCGCGCGCCTCGGCGACAACCTCATCGTGCCGGTCATCGAGATCGACGACCCGGCCAGCGCCGCACCGCTCACTCGCGCGCTCGCCGCGGGAGGGATCACGATCGTCGAGATCACGTTCCGCACGCCGGCCGGCCGCGACGCCGTGCGTCGCGCCGCCGAGGAGACCGACAGCACTGTCGGAGCCGGCACGGTGCTCACCCCCGCCGACGTCGACTCCGCGGCCGACGCGGGGGCCGCCTTCGGCGTGAGCCCCGGATGGGATCCGCTCACCGCGTCGCGCGCCGTCGAGCGCAACCTGCCGCTCGTCCCCGGCGTCACGGGCGCGAGCGACATCCAGCAGCGCCTCGCGGAGGGACACCGTCTGGTGAAGTTCTTCCCCGCGGAGGCAAACGGCGGCGTGCCCGCACTGACGCAGCTGTCCGCCCCGTTCGCGCACACCGGCGTACGCTTCATGCCGACGGGCGGCGTCTCCGCCGGCAACGCCGCCGACTACCTCGCCCTCCCGACCGTCGCGGCGGTCGGCGGGAGCTGGGTCGCCCCACGCGCGCTGGTGCGCGCGGGCGACTTCGATCAGATCACCGAACTCGCCGCTGCGGCCGTCGCAGCCGCCAAGGAGCAGCAATGACAGCGCAGGAGCAGTACCCGACCTTCACCGCGGCGACGCTCACCGCCGCGACCAAGCCCACCTTCTACTTCATCGGAGTGAGCACGGCCGCTTCCTCGATCCGCCAGGTGTTCCCTCTGTGGGCGGAGGAGCTCGAGCTCGGCGACGTCGACTTCGTCGGGATCGACATGCCGCTGCACGCCCCCGCGGAGGACTACCGCCGGGTCGTGCAGTTCTTCCGCGACGACGAGCTGAGCATCGGCGCGCTCGTGACCACGCACAAGCTCGACCTCTACCAAGCGGCCGCAGACCTGTTCGACGACGCGGATCCGCTGACCGTCTTGATGGACGAGATCAGCTGCATCTCCAAGCGCGACGGCCGGCTGCGTGCCCACGCGAAGGATCCGATCACCGCGGGGTTCGCGATCGACGCCTTCCTCGAGCCGGGTGCGTGGGCGGGCCGCTCCGCATTCATCATGGGCGCGGGCGGATCCGCGATCGCAATGGCCTGGCACCTCACCCGACCGGAGCGCGGCGACGACGTGCCGGCCGAGATCGTGGTGAGTAACAGGAGCCGGCCGCGGCTCGACTCGCTTCAGGAGGTGTACGCACAGTTCGGCACCGACGTGCCACTGCGCCTCGAACTCAGCCCGACGGCCGCCGACAACGACGCGGTCCTCGCGCGGATGCCCGGGGGATCCCTCGTCGTGAACGCGACCGGGCTCGGCAAGGATGCGCCCGGCTCACCGCTCACCGACGCCTGCGCATTCCCCGCGGGCGCCTACGTGTGGGAGCTCAACTACCGCGGAGACCTCGTCTTCCTTGATCAAGCCCGCGCTCAGGAGCAGGAGCGCGGCCTGCATGTCGAGGACGGATGGGTGTATTTCATCCACGGCTGGACGCGGGTGATCGCCGAGGTGTTCGACGTCGACATCCCGACGTCGGGCCCCGGTTTCGACACGCTCAGCGAGATCGCGCGAAACGCGCGGAAGGCCTGATCCGATGCCGACCCCCCGCATCCTCGTCACGCCGCGTTCACTCACCTCCGCGGGGCTCTACGCGGTTCCCGAGCTGAGAGCGCTCACCGATGCCGGCTACGAGTTGCTGGCCGGGCCCGCCGGACGCACTCCGACCGTCGCCGAGCTGCACGACCTGCTCGGCGACGCGGACGGAGGCCCCGTGGTGGGCTACCTCGCCGGCGTCGAGTCCGTGCCTGCCGAGGTGCTCTCCACCGCCCCCGCGCTCCGCGTCATCTCTCGCAACGGTGTCGGCACCGACGCGATCGATACCGCGGCCGCCGCAGAGGCCGGAGTCGCGGTCGAGATCGCCCGCGGTTCCAACGCGCAGGGCGTGGCCGAGCTCGCCGTGCTACACATCCTCGCATCGCTGCGGTTCCTGGGCGACGGCGTCGCTTCGGTGCGTTCCGGCGGCTGGGACCGACCGCGCGGGCGCGAGCTCGCCGGTCGCACGGTCGGCATCGTCGGACTCGGCGCGATCGGCCGTACGGTCGCGACGATCGCAGCGGCGTTCGGCGCCGACGTGATCGCCAGCGACCCATTCGTCACCGACAGCGCCGAGGCACGGATGGTCGCACCCGGCGAGCTGTTCGTGACGGCCGACGTCGTCACCCTGCACAGCCCGCCCGCCGAGCGCCCGCTCGTCGACGCTGACGTGCTAGCGACGATGCGCGACGGATCCGTGCTGGTGAACACGGCGCGGGCCGCCCTCGTCGACGGCGCCGCGGTTCTCGAAGCGCTCGAGAGCGGCCGGCTGTCGGCCTACGCGGTCGACGCCTTCGATTCGGAGCCGCCCGCGCTCGACGACCTGCTCCGGCATCCGCGCTGCTTCCCCACCCCGCACCTCGGAGGGTTCACGGACGAGAGCGTGCACCGCGCGACGGCGTTCGCCGTCGACAACCTGCTGCGCGTGCTGTCGGCGGATCCGCAGCTGTAGGCGCTCGGCGACATGTCGCGGAGCGATGCGCCGGATCACTACAGTGAACGTGTGCCGACAACACTGCTGCAATACATCTCGGACAGGATGCCGTCGCTCAGCAAATCCGAGCGACGGGTCGCGGATTACGTCGTCGAGCACCGCGACGAGGTCATCGATTCGACGCTCGCCGCACTCGCCACCGCCATCGGCGTCAGCGAACCGACCATCATCCGCTTCTGCGCGAGCATGGGGTTCTCGGGGTTCCAGGCGTTCCGCCTCGAAATGGCGCGCTTCCTCGCACTCGGCGTGCCCGCCACGCACTCGGCGATCGCCGAGAGCGACGCGCTTCCCACGATCGTCACCAAGATCTTCGA